>Ga0307408_100000019_pt1 | contig 344502 bp, 313 predicted proteins | sample 322Cmetagenome_FD_202116 | JGI IMG/M metagenome (GOLD analysis project Ga0307408, IMG submission 202116) | Maize rhizosphere microbial communities from greenhouse at UC Davis, California, United States - 322HYB-C-3 | ecosystem: Host-associated > Plants > Roots > Rhizosphere > Soil | place...
CACCATGTGACCACCGTGCACCACGGCGCAATCGCAATGCATCCTTGGCCCTGATCTCTCCTGCAGCAAAGCAGTTCACCAACCCCAGGTGCGCACGGCGCACCCTACGGATTGGCGTCCACGTAGGGTGCGCCGCGCGCACCGACACTTCGGCACCGTCCCTCCTGGTGGATGGGGGAAGCGTCATCCACCCTGCGAAAAGCCTAAAGATCCCGCATCAGCAGCCCGTACTCCAATTGCACCTCGACCGGTAGCGGCAGATACAGCACGTGGCCATCGCCCGGTGCCACCGACAGCGCCTGGCCCTGAGCGTTCTGCAACTGCTCCAGGGCGAAACGTAGATTGCCCTGCGGCGTCATCAACTCCAGCCCATCACCCACAGTGAAGCGATTCTTCACTCTGACCTCGACCAGTTCGCCACGGCGCTCGCCGGTCAGCTCACCGACGAATTGCTGACGCTCCGCAAGCGAGCTGCCGCGCTCGTAGTTCTGGTATTCGTCATGTACGTGGCGACGCAGGAAGCCCTCGGTGTATCCACGATGCGCCAATGACTCCAGGCTCCCAAGCAGGCTCGGATCGAAAGGCTTGCCCGCCAGTGCATCGTCGATGGCGCGGCGATAGACCTGCGCGGTACGTGCCACGTAGAAGTGGCTCTTGGTGCGCCCTTCGATCTTCAGTGAATGCACGCCCATGCGCACCAGCCGCTCGACGTGCTGCACCGCGCGCAGGTCCTTGGAGTTCATGATGTAGGTGCCGTGCTCGTCCTCGAAGGCGGCCATTTCCTCGCCCGGACGACCGGCCTCTTCCAGCACGAAAGCCTGGGTCGTCGGTGCGCCCTGACCGAGGGTTGGGTCGACCACACGGACGATCTCGCCCAACTCGTTCTCGGCCGCGGGCGTGGCCTGGTACTGCCAGCGGCAAGCGTTGGTGCAGGTGCCCTGGTTGGGGTCACGGCGATTGATGTAGCCCGACAGCAGGCAGCGCCCGGAATAGGCCATGCACAGCGCGCCGTGGACGAATACCTCCAGCTCCATGCCTGGCACCTGCCTACGGATCTCCTCGATCTCTTCCAACGACAGCTCACGCGACAGGATCACCCGCGTCAGCCCCTGCTGGCGCCAGAACTCGACACTGGCCCAGTTCACCGCATTGGCCTGCACCGAGAGGTGAATCGGCATCTGCGGGAAGTGCTGGCGTACCAGCATGATCAGGCCCGGATCGGACATGATCAGCGCATCCGGCGCCATCTCGATCACCGGCGCCAGGTCCTTGAGGAAGGTCTTCAGCTTGGCGTTGTGCGGGGCGATGTTGACCACCACGTAGAACTGCTTGCCCTGGGCGTGCGCCTCATCGATACCGAGCGCCAGGTTGGCATGGTCGAATTCGTTGTTGCGTACGCGCAAGCTGTAACGGGGCTGCCCGGCGTACACCGCGTCGGCGCCGTAGGCGAAGGCGTAGCGCATGTTCTTCAGGGTGCCGGCTGGCGACAACAGTTCGGGGAAACGGGGCATGACCGCAAACTCGAAAAATCAGGGGCTGGCGATTCTATGCAGGTGGCAGGCGTGAATATTGATCTGAGTCTATCGGGCGCGGAAAAGCGTCCGAGTCCGGCACCATCGGTGAAGGGTCGGTGCGGACGGCGCACCCTACAGTGCGAGGAATCCGCAAATAGGGGGTGGTCGCCCAGGTCGCGTGCACCGATGCTGGGCTTGCGTGTAGGGTGCGCCGCGCGCACCACCACCGCAATGCATGGATAGCGCGCTAGCGACACACCTGACGATACAACGCATCGTCCTTGTCGATACGCTTGAGCTGAGCGACCTGAGGCTGTTTCTTCTCGTCCAGCGGCAACAACTCGCCGGTTGCGCAGTTGAGCAGGTGGGCGCGGTGCGAAACGTGGTCGATGTGCTGCTTCTCGAAGCGATAGAGCATGAACTCGGCCACTTGCGCGTCCGCCACCTGCTCGCGCACGACGCTCTTGCTGTCGAGTACGGTGAAGGCGGTGACCATCGGTACGAAGTAGCTCCACGGTCGCCAGAACACGTGGCCCGCTTCGGTCGCGACCACGACTGACTCCTTGGGCTGGCGCGCCTGCTGATGCTCGAACCAGGAATACTCGTAGAACACCTGATAACCCAGCATCCCCAGACCACCGAACAGCGGCACGATCCACTTCGGCAGTTTGTTACGCGTCAGTTTGCGCAGCAGCAGAGCGATACCGGCAGCGCCGAGCCCCGCCACCACGATAGCAAGCAAAGTCCACAACATATGGTTGTTCCCGAAAAAAGACGGGCCTCCAATGGAGGCCCGTCTGTCAGACCCTGGACCATCGACAGATGGCTTCAGGCCAGGATTATGCTTAGTGGCTCAGCGCGGCACCAGCACCTTTGGGGGTACGTACGCTTTCCACCAGATCCTGGATTTCCTGCGGCGGCGCGGCGGTGACCATCGATACACCGTAGGCCACGGCGAAGTTGATCAGCGCGCCGACGGTACCGAAGGAAGCCGGGGAGATCCCCATGAACCACTGGTCCGGGGTGTTCGGCAGCATGTTGGTCTCCGGAATGAAGAACCAGCCCAGGTAGGTGAAGATGTACAGCAGGGTGATCACCAGGCCGGCGACCATACCGCAGATCGCACCCTTGTCGTTCATGCGCTTGGAGAAGATCCCCATCATCAGCACCGGGAACAGGGTCGCCGCGGCGATACCGAAGGCCAACGCCACCACCTGTGCGGCGAACCCTGGTGGATTCAAGCCCAGGTAGGTCGCCAGCAGAATCGCTGCCGCCATCGATAGCCGCGCCGCCATCATCTCGTTCTTCTCGCTGATCTTCGGATTGATCAAGGTCTTGATCAGGTCATGACTGATCGCCGAAGAAATCGCCAGCAACAAACCAGCCGCCGTCGACAGTGCCGCCGCGATGGCGCCCGCCGCGATCAGACCAACGACCCATGCAGGCAGGTTGGCGATCTCAGGGTTGGCCAGAACCAGAATGTCGTTGTTCACGGTAAGCTCGTTACCGTTCCAGCCACGCTCTTGAGCAGTTGCGGTAAAGGCCGGTGCGGCATCGTTGTACATCTGGATGCGGCCGTCGCCGTTCTTGTCTTCCCACTTGATCAGGCCGGTCTGTTCCCAGTTCTTGACCCACTCAGGACGCTCTTCGTAGGACAGGGCCGGGGCCGAAGCACCTTCCGGATAGATGGTGGTCACCAGGTTCAGGCGTGCCATCGAGGCAACGGCCGGAGCGGTAAGGTAGAGCAGGGCGATGAAGATCAGGGTCCAGCCAGCAGACCAGCGCGCATCGGCCACTTTCGGTACGGTGAAGAAGCGAATGATCACGTGCGGCAGACCGGCCGTACCAATCATCAGCGACATGGTGAACAGCACCATGTTCAGCTTGTTGTCGACATCGGCGGTATAGGCCGCAAAACCCAGGTCACGCACCACTTCGTCGAGCTTCTGCAGCAGCGGCACGCCGGACTCGACGTGGTCACCGAACAGGCCCAGCGGCGGGATCGGGTTACCGGTCAGTTGCAGGGAAATGAAGATCGCCGGGATGGTGTAGGCCACGATCAGCACCACGTACTGCGCGACCTGGGTGTAGGTGATGCCCTTCATGCCGCCGAATACGGCGTAGGCGAACACCACGGCCGCAGCGATCCAGATACCGGTGGAGTTGCTCACTTCGAGGAAGCGCGAGAAGGCAACGCCGGCACCGGCCATCTGACCGATCACGTAGGTCACGGAGATGATCACCAGGCAGATCACTGCAGTCAGGCGCGCGCCACGACTGTAGAAGCGATCACCGATGAAGTCCGGCACGGTGAACTTGCCGAACTTGCGCAGGTAGGGCGCCAGCAGCATCGCCAGCAGCACGTAGCCACCGGTCCAGCCCATGAGGAAGGTGGAGTTGGCATAACCGCCGGCGGCAATCAGGCCCGCCATGGAAATGAAGGATGCAGCGGACATCCAGTCAGCGGCTGTCGCCATGCCGTTGGTGACCGGATGCACACCACCGCCAGCGACGTAGAACTCTTTGGTGGAGCCGGCACGCGCCCAGATGGCGATGCCGATGTAGAGCGCGAAGGACGCGCCTACGAACAACATGTTGATGACGAATTGGCTCATGACCACTTACTCCTCGACGCCATATTCTTTATCGAGTTTGTTCAGTCTCCACGCGTAGTGAAAAATGAGCCCGATGAAGAAGAGGATGGAGCCTTGCTGCGCGAACCAGAATCCGAGGTCGGAACCGCCAACCGAGATCCCAGCGACCATCGGACGCAGAATCATGGCGAATCCGTAGGAAACCAGCGCCCAGATAGCCAGGCTCCAGGTGATGAGCCGCACATTGGCCTTCCAATAGGCCGCAGCATTTGTTTGTTCAGAAGTCATAGACGCCTCCGGTTATTGTTATTCTGATGCAGCTTCAAGCTAGCAGCAGGCCAGCACCGACCGACAGATAGACATTGGTATTAGCAGGTTGTTGAAAGCACGTCGGCTTTGACCTGCTGCGCCGCCCTGGCGCCTGCATCCATGCAGTCGTCGCCTACGTTTTTTCAACGGCCTGCTTGCCGCATCGCAACGCTTCGGTATTCATTGCAAATGCTGAAAAGGCAGATGAGGAACGGCATCCTTCAAATGAGTTTTTGCGATTAATCCTCATTTGATAATGATTACCTAAAACACTAGAATCCCGGGCCCTCACCTACCCCCGCCCCAAGGATTCACACCATGCGACGCCTGGTCGTACCGCTCCTCGCCCTGCCCGCTCTCACTTGCCACAGTGCCTTTGCCAGCACCGATAACGACACGCCGCTGACGCTGGAAGAAATGCAGATCACCGCCCCCAGCGAGCGGGCCGACGGCCCGGTGGATGGTTACCGTGCCAGCCGCTCGGCCAGTGCCACCCGAACCGACACGCCAATCCACGAGATCCCGCAGTCGATCAGCGTGGTCCCGCAGCAGGTGGTGCAGGACATCGGCGCGGTGCGCCTGGAAGATGCGCTGGACTACGCTGGCGGCGTGGAGCGCGGCAACAACTTCGGCGGCCAGGGTCTGACCGAATTTCTGATTCGTGGCTTCACCAGCCAGGAGTTCTATCGCAACGGTTTCGCAATCAACCGTGGCTACCCGAACATGCCCGACGCCAGCACCATCGAGCGCATCGAAGTGCTACGCGGTCCGGCCGCCATGCTCTATGGCCGCAGCGACCCCGGCGGCACCTTCAACATCGTCAGCAAGCAGCCGCAGGCCGAGCGCCGCACCGTGCTCGGTAGCCAGGTCAACAGCGAGGGCCTGCGGCGCGGTACTCTCGACACCACCGGTGCGCTGGATGAGCAGGCCGCCTTCACCTACCGCCTGAACCTGGTGGCCGAGGGTGGCGACAGCTTCCGCGATGATGTCGAGAGCGAGCGCTACAACGTCGCCCCGGTACTGCGCTGGCAGCTCAACGAAGACACCGCCGTCACCCTCGAAGGCGACTACCTGCACAACCGCCACCCCCTCGACCGTGGCGTTACCCGCTATTCCAACCAGAACGGCAAGTTGCCGCGTGACCGCTTCCTCGGCGAGGAATCCGCCGGCAAGCTGACCAACGAGAACGCCAGCACGCAACTGCGCATCGAGCATCTGCTCAATGACAGCTGGACCCTGCGCGGCGGTGTGCAGTACCTCGATGGCAAGATCTACGGCGGCGCCGTGGAGAACAACAGCAACGCCTATACCGGCTTGCCTGCAGGCGCCAGCACCATCGGGCGCAACTACAACGAGCGCTGGCTGAACTGGAACGACGTCAACGCCCAGGCCAACGCCGAAGGTAACTTCGACCTCGCCGGCTTCGCCCACACCCTGCTGGTGGGCGTGGAGTACGACAAGTTCAACTACAACTCGCTGATCATCCGTTCGCAGGGCGGCGGCGCTTACCCCATCGACCTGTACAACCCGGTACATGGCCAGCCGCTGCCGGCGCTGACCCGCACCACCACGCATGACGCCGAAACGCTGGAGTCCTACGCCCTCTACCTGCAGGATCAGGTCGCCCTGACCGAACGCCTCAAAGCGCAGGTAGGCGCGCGTATCGAGCGCTTCGAGCAAAGTTATGCGGACAAGCTCAACGCTGGCGGCAACTGGGATCAGGCGCACAACGCCGTCACCCCGCGCTTCGGCCTGATCTACGATCTCACCGACGAGCTGGCGGTATTCGCCAACACCTCGCGCTCGTTCAAGCCCAACCGTGGCGCTGATCGCTTCGGCAACGCCTTCGATCCGGAAAAAGGCATCGCCCATGAAGTCGGCATCAAGTACGACATGGCAGAACGCGACCTGAGTCTGACCGCCGCGCTGTTCCATATCGTGAAAGAGAACGTGCTGACCAGCGATCCGCTCGACAGCACCCGCAGCATCGCCGCCGGCGAAGTACGCAGCCGTGGTTTGGACATCAATGTGGTGGGCAGCATCACCCCACAATGGCGGGTGATTGGCGGCTATGCCTATGTCGACGCCGAAGTCAGCGAAAGCACCAGCGCCACCATGCCGGTGGGTACGCGCCTGGCCAACGTGCCACGGCACAGCTTCAACCTGCTCGACACCTACGAGTTCGATAGCGGAGCCCTGGCCGGCCTGGGCCTGGGCGTTGGCCTGAAATACGTCAGCGAGCGCCAGGGCCAGACCAGCAACAACACCTTCGACATGGACGGCTATGGCCTGGTCGACCTGCTGGCCTACTACCCGCTGACCGAGGACGTGCGCCTGAACCTCAACCTGAACAACGTCTTCGACAAGCACTACGAAGAACGCGCCTGGAACGTCTGGAGTTATCCGGGTGAGCCGCGCACGCTGCAGGCGGGGATTTCGGTCAGCCTGTAACCATGAGCGCCAGGTGGGCGACGCTCACCTGGCGTTCAGCGTTGTAGCCCGGATGCAATCAGGGGATGGTCTGTTGCTGCGTGCCTTCAGAGCGGGTCGGAAGCCAGCTCGATCGGCAGCAGATAGCGCTCCTCGTCGTACTCGATGGGCAACTGGTAGCGGTGCGTGCTCTCTTCGACGGTCTGGCATTGGCCATCGACCAGGGCAATGCGTCGTTCGACGCGGGTGTCCTTGAGCCGCAGGTCGCGATAGCCATGGTTACCGATACGTTCGGTAATGATGACCACCCCCTTGGTTTCGCTGAATTCTCCCGTGCAGTTGGTATCCCACTCGCCCCAGGACAGCGCGACCGGCAACTCACCCAGCAGTAGTCGAAGGCGGCGTGCCTCAAACTCATACAGGTGCAACTGCGTTTCACTGAAGGGATTCACCCGCGAACCGTTCTCGCGCGAGATTCGCAGACCAAACGCCAGATCATCCCCGCGCAGACGATAAGGCGCGGTATCGAAGGCCAACCTGGTCACGTAGATCGCATCCCAGTCCAGCCGATTGGGCTCCACGAGGCGGGCCACGAAATCTTGCCTGGTGCTATCGAGCAGCAGCACTTCAAGATCCGTCTCGCCATGACTGTCGTGCTCTGTACGCACCAGTGGCACTGCAATCAGGGTCAGCTCGGGCCGCGCCGGCCAGACCTTGCAGATGCTCTGTTCGGCATCCACCCGATAGCGCCCGCGCTCATCCTCGAGCACCTGACTGGCTGTATGGCCTGGGTGGGCGATCTCGATCCAGGTGGGCAACTGCTGCCGACAATCATCGGCCTGTGCCAGGCTCGCCAGCAGCAGACAGCCAAGCGCGGTGGTCAGTGTCTTTTTCATCCTTGAAGCACTCCCGTTCAACGAACCGCGAGTCTACGCGGCTGCCTGCCCACTGCCCATGACGCGCATCGCGAAACAACCAGGTGATGCGCAGCGCCAACAGATGTCCGGCGCGCGCCTCCTCGCGCAAACCGACATGCCCACTCATGCCCGATACCACAGGCGCATGAAGCCCAGCGCGAGCAGCAGGCCGACCTGACCCAGCGCCGCACACAGCGACAGGAAAGAGCGCAGCGTGCTGTTTTGCGCCGCGTCCTGTATGCCGGTCAGAGCACTCCAGAAGCTCTCTGGCAGCACCATCAGACTCAGACTTGCCAGCGGTTTGCCAGTCAGCAGCAGGCCGTCGATCAGGTTGAACCAGCCGCAGAACATCAGGCCAATGAGGATCATCACCGCCACCACCAGGCCGAGGCCCAGGCAGGCGGAAAACTGCATGAGAAGACGCATGGGATTCCCTCCAGAGACAGGGCGCGGCCTGCGCCGCGCCGATCAGGTTCAGGCTTGCGGAGCGCTGCGGCCGACGCCGTACCAGTCCAGTTTGCGGGTCAGCACCATCACACTGCCGAGTACGCCGAACACCAGCAGCGAGCCCATCAGCAGGGCGTAGTCCTCGGCGTTGAGCAGGCCGTAGAGCATGGCGTACAGGGCTGCCAGCAAGGCGCCGAAGCCCATGCCACGCCGCCAGCTGTGCAACACGAAGCTGACGTAGAAGCCGATCAGGCCGACGCAGGCGCTGGCGGACAGGCCGTAGGCCAGGGCGAACTCCAGATGTTCAGAGAGCGACAAGAGCAGCAGGTAGAACAGCGCCAGCGACAGGCCGACCAGGGCGTACTGCACCGGGTGCACGGCCAGGCGCTTGAGCACCTCGAAGAGGAAGAAGGTGGCGAAGGTCAGGGCGATGAACAGCAGCGCATATTTGATCGCACGGTCGGTCTTCAGGTACTGATCCACCGGGTCGACGAAACTCACCCCGAAGTTGCGGCCGAACAGCCCCTGGCAACGATCACCACCCACGCAGTCGCGCAACGCCTCTTCCAGGTTGGTGGCGAAGAAGCTGGTCTGCCACTCGGCGGTAAAGCCTGCAGCGCTGATCTCGCGGCGGCTCGGCAGATACTCACCGACAAAGCTCGGATGCGGCCAGTCGGAGCTCAGCTTGACCCGGCTGTCGCGCCCGACCGGCACCACCGAGAGCTGCTCGGTGCCCTGCAGCTTGAGGTCGAAGGCGAATTCGAGGGTTTGCCCACCCTGCGCATCCAGGGCCGGGATCGGTGCATGCACGCCGGCGCCGAAGTCATCGTCACCACTACCCGGCGCGAAGCTCAGGGTCTGGCCATTGAGGCGCAGTTGCAGGTCGTTGCTGATGCCGCGGATATCGCTGATACCGACCGAGAGGAAGGGTTTCTCGAAGCGGTAGAAGCCCAGCTCGTCGCCCAGCCCCATACGCGCCGGCAGGCGGAATTGGCCGCTGACCTGACTGTCGCTGCGGTAAAGGCGCGCTTCGTAGATGCCACGGGCACGCAGCTCGGTGCCAACCGTGCCTTCGAGCACGAAGCGCTCCGGCAGGAAGTACAGGCGACCACGCCGCTGACGCTCTTCGCTGTAGCGTTCGCCGGTCTTCTCATTGGTCTTCCACTCGTGGGTGGTCTTGATATAGGGCAGCACCAGGATCGGCCCGGTGATCTGCTGGCGGTAGCTGGAACTGCGCGCGATATCCTGCAGCACCTCATGGCGCAGGCCTTGGCGCTCGTCGACCAGGCCATCGATCATCAGCAGGGGGATCATCAGCAGCAGAATCAGCAGGGCGATGGCGCCCAGCTTGAAGCCCAGGGAACGGCTCATGGTACGGCTCTCCGTAGCGAGTGAAGGTACGGCAGAGTCTGGGCAACGGCGGTGGGGGGCGTATGGGGCGAGCGTGGAGATTGTGTGGAGAATGGATGAAAGAGAAAGGGCGCCGATTCAGGGCGCCCTTTCTAACTGCAATGCGGCATGAGACTGCTCCCGCGTGATGGATATCCGGATCAGCTGATACGGCTGGCACCTACGCGGTCGGCACCATCTTCGGCGACGCGGTTCAGACCAACGCGATCAGCGCCACCTTCGGCTACACGGTTCAGGCCAACGCGATCAGCACCACCTTCGGCTACACGGTTCAGGCCAACGCGATCAGCACCACCTTCAGCTACACGGTTCAGGCCAACGCGATCAGCACCACCTTCGGCTACACGGTTCAGGCCAACGCGATCAGCACCACCTTCAGCTACACGGTTCAGGCCAACGCGGTCAGCACCACCTTCGGCTACACGGTTCAGGCCAACGCGGTCAGCGCCACCTTCGGCTACACGGTTCGGGCCAACACGATCAGCACCATCTTCGGCTACGCGGAAACGCTCCAGAGTGCGCTCTGCGCCGCCTTCGGCTACACGATTCACACCGACGCGATCTGCGCCATCTTCAGCGACTACAGGGGCTGCGGACTGTTGAGCGTTGATCTGCGGCAGGGCGAAAGCACTGGCGGACAGGGCGGCGATAACGAAGCTGGCGAGGATTTGCTTTTTCATGTTCGTTCTCCTGAGAGGGGGTGATTAACTGGCTACGGTTGCCATGTTACGCACGCCCCAGAACGGCAAAAGGCACATCTCGGGATAGTGACAATCGACGCCATCGATACCTGAAAAAGCGCTTATCGATCAGACAGATAGTTGCCACGAACAGTAGCCCAGAGCCGTCCTCGCCTTCAGTCTACTCGGCACGGCAGCGGGTGAACGGCACTGGCATCTGTATAAAAAACCAGTAAAACTTCGCACCATGCTCAGCCTCGACGCTCCCGAACTCTATTACCTGGCCAACTTCCGCAAGGCCCTCGCCTGGCTCGATACCCATCACCGCGACCTGATGGATGACGCCGAGCGCGCCTTCGTCGCGCAGTTTCCTCAGCTACCACTGCCCGCCCAGGCGCTGCTGGTGCGCCTGGTGATGCGCAAAGGTGTGCACTTTCGCGTCAGCAAACTGCGTTATGCCGAGATCGGCGACATCCCCAGCGCTGCCGCCCCCCTGCTGGAACTGGGCTGGCTGATCGACTGCGCCGCGCTGAGCTTCGACGAGATGGGCACACTGCTGCTCAAGGACGAACTGGCTGCGCATTTCGCCAGCGATCTGCCGCGCGGCAACCTGAAGAAGAGCGAAGTGCTCCACCACCTGCGCGAGCTGCACTGCGAAGCGCGCAGCCTTGCCGACTGGTGCCCGCAGCTGGACGAGAGCCTGCTGAGTCTGGCCATAGGACCACTGTGCGACCGCCTGCGCCTGATGTTCTTCGGCAACCTTGCGCAGGACTGGTCGGAGTTCGTGCTCGCCGACCTGGGCATCTTCCGTTACGAACAGGTGCCGATCACGCCGGGGTCACGCGGTTTTCGCAGCCGCCAGGACGTGGACGACTACCTGCACCTGCGCGCCTGCCGCGAAGCCTTCGAAGTCGGCCTGACAGTCAACGAGGTGTTGCAGCAGCTAGGTGATTTCAGCAGCGACAGCGTCCACATCGGCGAACGCCATCAGCGCCTGCTGCTGCAACTGGCACAGCACCTGGAGCGTGCCGGCGAACTGGAATCGGCGCTGACCCTGTACCGCGATACCCGCGCGGTCGGCTCGCGGCAGCGGCAGATTCGCGTGCTGGAACGCCTGGGCCAGGATGCCGAAGCGCTGACCCTGGCCGAACAGGTGATCGCAACGCCGCACAATGCCGAAGAAGCGCAGCTAGCAGAACGCGCACGCACGCGCCTGCGCAAACGCCTCGGCCTGCCGCCAGCGGTCAGGGCGGCGAAACTCAATGAAGATCGCCTCGACCTGCGTCTGCCGCGCGCCGCCAGCGTCGAACTGGCGGTGGCCATACACCTGGCCGAGCCGGATGCGCCCGTGCATTACGTGGAAAACACGCTGATCTGCGGGCTGTTCGGCCTGCTGTGCTGGGAGGCAATCTTCGCCCCGCTGCCCGGTGCCTTCTTCCACCCCTTCCACACCGGCCCGGTGGATCTGCACCGCGCCGACTTCCACACGCGGCGCAGCGAGCTGTTCGCCGCCTGCCTGGCACGCCTGGACGATGGCAGCTACATAGAGGCCATACGCCGAACTCACACCGAGAAATTCGGCATCCAGTCGCCCTTCGTGTTCTGGGAACTGCTCGACGCCGAACGCCTGGAACAGGCGCTGGCCTGCCTTCCACCAGCACACTTGGGCGCCTGGTTCCGCCGCCTGCTGGCCGACATCCGCGAGAACCGCGCTGGCATGCCCGACCTGATCCAGTTCTGGCCCAGTGAGGGCCGCTACCGGATGATCGAGGTGAAAGGCCCTGGCGACCGCCTGCAGGACAACCAGAAACGCTGGCTGGCGTTCTGCGCCGAGCACGGCATGCCGGTCAGTGTCTGCTACGTGGAGTGGAGCGATTGAGCCTGCGCATCGCCGTGCGCGAGCTGTGCGAGTTCACCGCCAAGGAAGGTGACCTCGACCTGCGCTTCACCCCCTCGCCCACTGCCGCCGAAGGCATGGCCGGGCACGCCACGGTGGTCGCCCGGCGCGGCCCGGACTACGTTGCCGAGCTGCCGCTGATCGGCCAGTTCGAGGGGCTGACGGTCAGCGGCCGCGCCGATGGCTTCGACCCCGAGTTTCGCCTGCTGGAAGAGATCAAGACCCATCGCGGCGACATCTCGCGCATCCCAGCCAACCACCGTTTGCTGCACTGGGCGCAGGTGAAGATCTACGGCTGGCTGCTGTGCCAGGAGCTGGGCTTCGATGAACTGGATCTGGCGGTGGTGTACTTCAACGTCATGACCCAGCAGGAAACGGTGTTCCGCGAGCGCCACAGCGCCGCATCGCTGGGCGAGTTCTTCGCCCTGCACTGCCGCCGCTACATCGAATGGGCGCGGCAGGAACAGGCACATCAGCAAGCACGCAATCAGGCATTGGAAGCGCTGGAGTTCCCCTACGGCGAATTTCGCCATGGCCAACGGCAATTGGCCGAAGCGGTGTACCGCGCCGCGCGCGACGGCCACTACCTGCTGGCACAGGCCACCACCGGCATCGGCAAGACCCTCGGCACCCTGTTCCCGCAGCTCAAGGCCATGCCCGGCCAGCAGCTCGACCGCCTGTTCTTCCTCAGCGCCAAGACGCCCGGCCGGCGCCTGGCACTGGATGCCCTGCAACGCCTGCGCGAGCCGGACACACCAGTGCGCGTACTCGAACACGTGGCCCGTGACAAGGCTTGCGAGCACCCGAGCAAGGCCTGCCATGGCGACTCCTGCCCACTGGCCAAGGGTTTCTATGACCGCCTGCCGGCGGCACGCAGCGCGGCGCTGAAGGAGCGCTGGCTGGATCAGAAGGCCGTGCGCAACATCGCCCTCGCCCATGGCGTGTGCCCCTACTACCTGAGCCAGGAGCTGTGCCGCTGGAGCGACGTGGTGGTGTGCGACTACAACTACTACTTCGACCTCGGCGCCCTGCTGCACAGCCTGACCGTGATCAACCAGTGGCGCGTCTGCCTGCTGGTGGACGAAGCGCACAACCTGGTGGAGCGTGGGCGCGGCATGTACAGCGCCGAGCTGGATCAGGCGCGCTTCAAGGCCCTGTGCCGTGACGCGCCGAAGCGCCTGAAAAGCGTGCTCGAACGAGTCGACCGCCACTGGAATCAACTACACCGCGAGCAAGAAGTGCCCTATCAGGTCTACCCGCTGGCGCCGGACCTGCTGCTCGCCGCCCTGGGCAAAGCGGTCAGCGCCATCACCGACCTGCTGACCGACCAGCCGGAGGGCAATGCCGGCGAACTGCTCAGCTTCTATCTCGACGCCATGCTGTTCTGCCGCCTGGCGGAAAGCTTCGGCCCGCATTCGCTGTTCGATATCAACCGCGTCGAGACCGGAAATGGTCGCAGCTACTCGACCCTGTGCATCCGCAATATCCTGCCGGCGCCCTTTCTCGGCCCGCGCTTCGAGGACGCCCACAGCGCCACACTGTTCTCCGCCACCCTCAGCCCCAGCCACTACTACCTCGACCTGCTCGGTCTGCCGATCGAGACCCAGTGCCTGGACGTGGCCTCGCCGTTCAGCGCCGAGCAACTGCACGTGCAGGTGGTGCGCAACCTGTCCACGCGCTACCAGCACCGCGACGCCTCACTGGCACCGATCTGCCAATTGATGGCGCGCCAGTACGCCGAACGTCCCGGCAACTACCTGGCCTTCTTCAGCAGCTATCAGTACCTGGAACAGGTGCTGCAGCAGCTGCGCCGCGATCACCCGCAGATCCCGCTATGGACGCAATCGCGGCAGATGGACGAGGCGGCGCGCCAGGGCTTTATCGAACGCTTCCAGATCGGCGGGCGCGGCATCGGCTTCGCCGTGCTTGGCGGTGTGTTCGGCGAGGGCGTCGACCTGCCCGGCGAACGCCTGATCGGCGCCTTCGTCGCCACCCTCGGCCTGGCCCAACTCAACCCGATCAATGAAGAAATCCGCCAGCGCATGGACGCCCTGTTCGGCAATGGCTACGACTACACCTACCTCTACCCCGGCCTGCAAAAGGTTGTGCAAGCTGCCGGCCGGGTGATCCGCACGCCAGAAGATCAAGGCGTGCTCTACCTGATCGACGACCGCTTCGCCCGGCCGGAAGTGCGCCGTCTGCTACCATCCTGGTGGCAGGTGGAGCTGCTGCGCTTGCCCGTCACGCTGCCCTTGCTGGAAAGCTGAAAACACGCGGTGCGCGCGGCACACCCTACGGGAATGGCGGCGTTTTTGAGGGTGCGCTGCGCGCACCGAATCAGGCGCCCGGCAACTGCAGGATGACTTCCACGCCGCCCTCGATATTGCCGATGCGCAACTCACCACCGTGCAACTGGGCCACCTCCTGCACGAAGTTCAGGCCCAGCCCGGTGCTCTTGCGGCCGCCGTTGGGACGCGGCAGGGAGTAGAAGCGTTCGGTCAGGCGCGCCAACGCGTAGTCGGGAATGGCTTCGCCCTGGTTGAACAGGCGCAGCGCGATGTGCTCTCCCTGGCGTTCGCCGGCGATGCGGATGCGCCCGCCGGGCGGAGTGAAGTCCAGGGCGTTGTCCAGCAGGTTGGCCAGTGCCTGGCGCAGCAGGAAGCGCTCGCCGCGCAGGCTGAGGCCTGCTGGCACAACCTGTTCGATCTGTAGACGAGCAGCGGTGATGCGCGCCTGTTGAGCCTGCAGCAGTTCCTCCACCAATGGCGCCAAAGGCACCGGCACGCGCTCCTCCAGACCCTGGCGTTGCTCCACCTGCGCCAGGTGCAGCAGGCGTTCGATGAGGTTCTGCAGGCGCGCGCTTTCCTGCTGGATATTGGCCACGAAACGCTGGCGCTGCTCGGCCGGCATGTCGCCGTCGAGCAGTTCGGCGGCGCCACGGATGGCCGCCAACGGGCTTTTCAGCTCGTGGGTCAGGGTATGCACGTAGCGCTCGACGTAGGCCTTGCCTTCCAGCTCGGTGCGCATGCGCTCCACCGCCTGGGCCAACTGGCCCAGTTCGCCGCCACGCACAGTGGGCATCTCGGCGCGCTGTCCCTCGCTGACGGCCTGGGCGTAACGAGTCAGCTTGCCCAACGCGGCGCTGAGCCACCAGGACAGCGCCGCGCCGATCAGCAGGCCAAGGGCGATCAACCCGGCACCGAGCCAGCCAAGACGCGTTTGCGAGCGCTCGATATAGGGCTGCAGGGTACGGTTGGGTTTGGCCACCGAGACCACGCCGATGATCTGCTCGCCATCCCTGATCGGCGCGGCGACGTACATCACCGAGGAGTCAGGATCTTCCGGGTCTTCACGGGTCGAGCGCGCGCCGTACTGACCGCGCAGGGTCAGCAGCACATCGTTCCAGCGCGAATAATCCTGACCGACCGCCAGGCCGGTGGAGTCAAGCAGGACAACGCCCTTGTCGTCGGTGACGTAAATGCGGTGGTTGACCTCGCCCTTGGTCAGCCCCCAGATGCTGGCCTGGGGCTGGCGCCGGCCATAGGCTTCCAGCGCCTCGTGTAGAGGGCCCTGGCCGAGAGTGCCGGCCTTGACGTCGTCGCGCAATATCTCGGCAAGCAGGTTGGCGGTATCGACCAGCGTCTCCTCGGTACTCTGCCGTACACCGGGGCGAATCTCGTCCATCACCGTGCTCAGCACGAACCAGCCGGCCAGACCAACGAAGAGGAAGTAGACGAGGAAGATGCGCACGCCCAGTGGCATGACTCAGGCCTCCGGTTCGAAACTGTAGCCCAGGCCGCGATGGGTCTGGATCGGCTCTTCGCTCGGGGCGATGACGCGCAGTTTGGCGCGCACGCTCTTGATATGGCTGTCGATGTTGCGCTCGTAGCCGGCCTCGCTGGCCACGCCGAGCGCATCGAGCAACTGCTCGCGCGAATAGACCCGACGCGGCTGACCGAGCAGCGTGCGCAGCAGGCGAAATTCGTGGCGGGTCAGGCTCAGGGCCTGGCCGTGGTAGTGAATGCGAAAGGCGGCATCGTCGATCTGGAAAACGCCCGGTGCGCTGGCTGCTGGCATTTCACGCGGCGCCACGCGCTTGAGGATGGCCTTGACCCTGGCCGCGACTTCGCGCGGACTGAAAGGCTTGACCACGTAGTCGTCGGCACCGATTTCCAGGCCCACCACACGGTCGATCTCCTCGCTGCGCGCGGTGAGAAAGATCACCGGCAGTTCTGAGAAACGGCGCAGGCGCTTGCACACATCGAAGCCGCTGATATCGGGCAGGCCGACATCGAGAATGGCCAGGTCGAAGGCACCGTTTTCCAGCAGCGTCAGCGCCTCGCCGCCGAGGCTCGACCAATGCGTGACGAAGCCTTCAGCCTGCAGGGCATAGACCAGCGTATCGGCAATCGCGGCTTCGTCTTCGACTATGAGTATCTGCGGCATCGGGCGTCCTGCACCTGTGGGGCGACGGCGGCAGACTGCCGGGGGTTGGATCATGCGTCAAGCGGGCGATAGCGTAGAACGGGGCTGCCCGTCAGGGGTGGTTGGCGGGTTACACCCGCCCTACGCGACAGCGCCGCTGCGACTGCATGGATGCAGGAGGTAGAACGAAGCAGGATGCCAGAGTCGAAAGCGTCTCCCACAAGGCTTGACGCTCGCCCGTAGCCCGGATGCAATCCGGGGAACGGACGGCACGATTTCGCCGGATTGCATCCGGGCTGCTCGCTTACGGAATTTCGCCGCGAATGTACTGCTCCAGCTGACGGATCAGGTCGGCCTGTTCGGCAATGGTTTCCTTGACCAGGTCACCGATGGACAGCAGGCCGATCAACTCGCCCTCGGCCAGCACCGGCAGGTGACGCAGGCGGCGCTCGGTCATCAGCTCCATGCAGTACTGCACGCTGTCACGCGGACCGACGCTGATGACGTCGCTGGTCATGATTTCGCTGATCTTGGTGGTGAGTAGCGAGCGCTCAGCCAGCGCCACCTTGCGCACGTAGTCACGCTCGCTGACGATGCCGACCAGACGCCCGCCGGAGAGCACCACCAGTGCCCCGACACCCTTTTCGGCCAGCACCCGCAAACCGTCGAGCAGCGAATCCTCACGGTCGACGCTGTAAACGTAGGCATGGGCTTTACTGCGAAGAACTTCTGCGGCGGTTTTCATGCTGACGACTCCTTTTGTTGTTATCCGTTTTTAGCAGAGTTGGCCGCCGCGGTCAGCCTCACTGGAGGCTGAATCGTCCAGTATTCTGCGCCAGCCCTTCACTGCCTCTGCGCAGTTGCTCGGCGGCACTGCTCACCGCCTGGGCGCCATCGAGCAGTTGTCCGGCGGCCTGATCGACCTGCTGGATGTTGCCACTGACCTCATCGGCGGTGGCCGCCTGCTGCTCGGCAGCCGTGGCGATCTGCGCCAGACGGTCGCTGACGCGCTGCACCGAGTCGACGATGTTCTGCAGTTCATCGCCCATGGCCAGCACGCTGCCGATATCGCCGTCGGCCTGGCTGCAGGCTTCTTCCATCAGAGTGACCGACTGACCAACCACCCGCTGCAGGTTGTCCACGGTCTGGGCGATTTCCTGGGTCGAGTCCTGGGTGCGTCTGGACAGCGAGCGCACTTCGTCGGCAACCACAGCGAAGCCTCGACCGGCCTCGCCCGCGCGCGCCGCCTCGATAGCGGCATTGAGCGCCAGCAGGTTGGTCTGCTCGGCAATGCCCTTGATCACCTCGACCACACGGTTGATCTGCTGGGTCTGATCACGCAGTTGCTGCAACGCTGCGGCGCTGTCACCGAGACGACTGCTGAGATGGCGCATGCTGGCGCTGGTGCGCTCACTCCGCTGGTTGCTGCTCAGCGCCACTTCACGGGTCTGCTGCGCTTCCACTGCGGCCTGCTCACAGCTTTGCGCCACGCTCTGTGCGGTGGCGGCCATCTGCGTTGCCGCGGTGGCGATCTGACTCATCTGCGCCTGCTGCTGCTCGACGGCATCCAGAGCGTCACGCGCCTGGCCACCGAGCAGTTGCACCGTGCTGTCCAGTTGCTGGCTTTCGCGGTTGACGCCTTGCAGCGAGTCGCGCATCTGTTCGACTGCGGTATTCAGCGCCTGGGCGATGGCGGCCAGGTCGTCACGACCGTTGACCTCCATGCGCACGCGCAGGTCGCCATCACGCAGACTACGCGCGGCCTCGATGATGTTGCTGGTGCTGATGCGGATCGAGGCGTTCAGGCACATCAGCACGTACATCGCCAGCAGGGTCAGCACGCTGAAGGCGCCGATCACCTCGATCATCGATTGCAGCGCCTGCTGCCGGTAATGACCGAGGCTGGCGGTGAACTGCTGATAGAGCGCTTGCTGCAGCCCCTGCAGCTGGGTCTGTAGCGCTTCGACACGCTGCACGAACTGCTCGGGCGTGAGCGCCATGGGGCTGGCCTCGAACATGTCGCGGTCGATCTGGGTGAGGAATTCGTCGAACGCCTTGAGCGAGGCGTCGAAGGGCGCGCTCAGTTGGCGCATGGCCTGCGGCGCCTCGCGCGACAGGGTGAGCTGCGCCTTGACCAGTTGCGCACGCTGCTCGTCCAGGCTGCGGCGTAAGTCGCGGATCAGCACCCGGCTCTGCAGGGTGAAATGCTGGGAGACCACAGCGCCATGGCCCTGAGCGGCAAAGGTGCCGAGCTGCTCGAGCAGTCGCGGCATGATGTAGGTGATCTGCTCCATCATCAGGTAGGTGTCGAGGCGTGGATCGAGAATCAGGGTACTGTCCGTCGCCACCTGCTCACGCAAGGCGATCAGCGACAAAAGTGCCTTCTGGTAGCGTTCCAGCGCATCGGGCAGGGCAACTTTGGTCAGCCCTGCAGCTCGCAAACCATCGCGTTCGCCCTGCAGGGCCTGGAAATGCTCGCGCGCCTGATCGCTGATCAGGTCGCTCTGCAGCGGTTCAGCAGCCCGCTGCAAGGCCTCGTCGAGCTTGGCCTCGCGCTGCTGCAGCAGCCCCTGCGCAGCATTCTCGGTGCCCTTCCAACGCGCCAGCAGGGTGCGCTGGGCAATCAGCTCATGCTGCACCTGCGCCATGCGTTCCAATGCTTGCGCGCCTTCCACCTCGAAATCAATGGACTGCAGGCGTGACTGGTAGTCACTGCTGATGATCCACAGCGCGTAACCGAGCGGAAGCGCGAACAACAGGAACACCAGCTGAAACTTGTGGGCAAAACTGAAACGCTGCAGAAGCCGTACACCCGGCTTGAGTACTCCCGTCATAGCGACACCTCAACGACCTAAAGGGCCTACAGGCCTGGCAAAGGATTGCATGTAGCAAAAAGCAGGCCCGCCGCCCCTTGGGGCAAGGAAGTCGATACTGGGCACTCTCGACGAGTGTAATGGCCAATGACTATCAGCCTTTTCCGAAATGCGACAATTAACTCAGCATTGGGGACGATCGCGGGTATATCGCTCGGCCGGGTCCACTGCTGCACCAAGATCGCGCATGGCGCTGGCACCGATCAGCAACGGATAGCTGAAGGTGCTGCGATCCGTCAGGTTGACCTCGATGGTGCGCTCTTCTTCGCCCAGGCAGATCGGCATCTCGATCACCGGGCGCTGCGAGTAGGCGACCTCCTTGATCTCGGCGTCACTCTCTTCGGCGCGCTTCTTGATCTCGGCGATGCGCACCAGCGGGTGTTCGTAAATCGTATCTTCGGCACCATCGACAGCCAGGCGGAAGCGTACCCAGTCTTCGCCGTCGCGCTTGAAGGGTTCGATGTCCTTGGCCGACAGCGAGGCAGTCATCGCGCCGGTGTCCATCTTGGCCTTGAGGGTCTGGCCCAGAGCAGGGAGCTTGATCAGTTCGTAGCGGCCGTAAAGGTCCGGTTGTTCATCGGCCATGGTCGGCAGACTGATGGCGGCGGCCAGCAGGAGCAGAGCGTATTTCAAGGTTAGGTCCTCTCGTTTGCGGTGACCGAACCTAGGACTGCCCTGCACCCGGCATGTTCCCTCTGAAAGCGTTACAACGTGCTGCAAACTAGCGCCCGCGCCCCTCCAGATCCATCCCACTCCACAGCTCGTCAAGCCGCTCGAAACCCCAGTCTTCAGCCGACTCACGGCCGACGATGCGGTCCTGATCGGTGATCTTGCTCAGATCGACAACGCTCTGCGGCAACGGCAAACGCGACTTGGCGGAGAAGAACACCTTGACCCTGGGCGCCAGCAGCGCCTTGGGATTCTGCTCCATGACTACCGCCAGGCGTCCACTCTGCAAACGCACCAGCGCGCCGACCGGGTAAATGCCGACGGTCTTGACGAAGGACTGGAACACCAGCTCGTCGAAATGCCCCTTCCACTCGGCCATCTTGCGGATCGACTCGGCCGGGTCCCAGCCCTGCTTGTACGGACGGTTGGACGTGATGGCATCGTACACGTCGCAGACCGCGCCCATCTTCGCCATCAGGCTGATCTGCTCGCCCTGCAGACGGTGTGGATAACCGCTGCCATCGACCTTCTCGTGGTGATGCAGGCACACATCAAGGACCAACGCACTGACCTGCTTGCTGGCGATCAGAATGCCGCCGCCCTCCTCCGGATGCTTGCGCACCTTGGCGAACTCGTTGTCGGTGAGCTTGCCGGGCTTGTCCAGCAGCTCCTGCGGTACGGCCATCTTGCCGATATCGTGCAGCAAACCGGCCAGCCCGGCCTCGCGCACGGCCGCTTCGGGCAGACCAAGCTGGCGCGCCAGAGCGATCATCAGCGCACACACGGCGACCGAGTGCATGTAGGTGTATTCATTGCTGTGCTTGAGCCGCGCCAGGCTGATCAGGGCGTTGGGGTGGCGCATCACCGACTCCGAAATTTCCTCGACCAGTGATTCGGCCTGCTCGAACTGCAGCGCCTGGCCCATGCGCGCATCGCTGAACATGTCCATCACCGCCTGCTTGGAGCGCGCGCAGAGCTTCACGGCCTGCTCCAGTTCCTGCTCCATCGACAGCATCTTGACCGTGGGCGGCTCGATAGCGGCGAGCAACCGCGCCTCGGCTTCGCACTGGACCTCGGCCTCTGTCGCGGCTCTCACACCAACGGCGACATCGTTGCCCTTGCTGACGTCGATCCACAACTCGGTGATCGCACTGTCGCGAATACGAGCGAGGTCTTTTTCGGAGTTGAGGACAAACTTGGACTTCCAGAAGGGATGATCCATCCAGGAACCACAGAACTCCTGGATGAACATTCCGACGCGTAGATCAGCGACGGCGATCCGTTTGAGCATGATGCATACCGGCAGGTTGAAGCGCCTTCCGTGGGCGGGATGTCCTGTGGTGACGATCATTAGTTTATAGACGCTGACCTGGCAATAGGCCAGTGGGTGATGCTTTGAGCAAAATGCCGGGCTTGCATAAGATGACCGCTCACTGCCCGCCATGGAGTCGACATGCGCCCTCTGCTGACCGGCCTCGCCAACATCGTCCTGCTACTCGCCAATACCCTGACCCTGATCGGCCCACTGCTGCTGATTGCCCTGGCCAAGTTCGTCTTGCCCGGGCAAAACGCCCGCGACACCTGTTCGCGAGGGGTGATGTGGGTGGCCGAATTCTGGGCAGAGAACTGCAAACGCATCTTCGCCCTGCTGACACCGACGCACTGGGACATTCGCGGCAATGCGGAGTTGCGCAGAGACCGCTCCTACCTGGTGATCAGCAATCACCAATCCTGGGTCGACATTCCCGCCCTGGTACAGGCGTTCAACCGCAGAACGCCCTACTTCAAGTTCTTCCTCAAGCAGCAACTGATCTGGGTGCCCTTCCTCGGCCTGGCGTTCTGGGCGCTCGATTACCCCTTCATGAAGCGCTACTCCAAGGCATTTCTGGACAAGAACCCGCATATGAAGGGCAAGGATCTGGAGATCACCAAGGCCGCTTGCGAGAAGTTCAAGCGCCTGCCGGTGACCGTGGTCAACTACCTGGAAGGCACCCGCTTCACGCCGGCCAAGCAGGCCCAGCAGCAGTCGCCCTACCGCTACCTGCTCAAGCCCAAGGCCGGCGGCGTAGCGTTCGTCCTTGCCACCCTCGGCGAGCAGATAGATGCCGTGTTGGACGTGACGCTGGTGTATCCCGGCCAGCAGGTTCCGGGCTTCTGGGCCTTGCTCAGCGGCCAGGTGCCGAAGGTGATCATCGATATCCAGACCCTCGAACTGGACCCGGCGCTGTACCAGGGCGATTACGAGAACGACGCCGAATTCCGCCAGTACCTGCAGGAGTGGGTGAGCCAGCTGTGGCGGGACAAGGATGCCCGTATCGAGCGCCTGCGCGAGCGCGCCACGTAGGGTGCGCCGTGCGCACCGATCTTCCAAAGCCATTGGTGCGCGAGACCTCAGCAGCCGTCGACGCCCTGCCGTTCGGCTTTCCGAACGAGCCACCTCGACTTATTCGCCAAGCCGAACGCATTACGTCATCGATTAAAAATAAAAACCTTTAAATTCAAACATTTACTTGATTAACAGGCACTGGCACATATCCTGCTCCGTCCTCCTCAGGAATGCGATAGACCTTCCCTGAGCAAAGTGGCGTACCGCGCCATCACAACAACAACATCGAGGACTCGATTCATGCGTACCTTCCACCGTGTACTGAGCGTGGCCATTGCCGCCGCCGTCCTTTCCACCCCGGTGACCGCTGCGGAACTGACCGGCACTCTGAAGAAAATCAAGGACAGCGGCACCATCACCCTGGGCCACCGCGACTCGTCCATTCCCTTCTCCTACTTCGGCGACAACTCGCGCCAGCCGATCGGCTACTCTCATGACCTGCAGCTGAAGGTGGTCGAGGCGATCAAGCAGGAACTGGGCATGCCGGATCTGAAGGTACGCTACAACCTGGTCACCTCGCAGACCCGCATCCCGCTGGTGCAGAACGGCACCGTCGACCTGGAGTGCGGCTCCACCACCAACAACATCGAACGTCAGCAGCAGGTCGACTTCTCCGTCGGCATCTTCGAGGTGGGCACCCGCCTGCTGGCCAAGAAGACCAGCGGCATCAACGATTTCGAAGACCTCAAGGGCAAGAACGTGGTGACTACCGCTGGTACCACGTCCGAGCGCCTGATCAAGTCGATGAATGCCGAGAAGAAGATGGGCATGAACGTGATTTCCGCCAAGGATCACGGCGAGTCCTTCCTGATGCTCGAATCCAACCGCGCCGTCGCCTTCATGATGGACGACGCCCTGCTCGCCGGAGAAATGGCCAAGGCCAAGAAGCCGGACGACTGGGCCGTGGTCGGCACCCCGCAATCCTTCGAGATCTACGGCTGCATGGTGCGCAAGGGTGACGCTGGCTTCAAGCAAGTGGTCGACAAGGCCATCAGCGACACCTTCGCCTCCGGCGAGATCAACGACATCTACGCCAAATGGTTCCTCCAGCCGGTACCGCCGAAAGGTTTGAACCTGAATTTCCCCATGAGCGACGAGCTGAAGAAGCTGATCGCCAACCCGACCGACAAGTCTGCAGAACAGATCTGACGGTGATGCGCCGCCACGCTCACAAGGCGTGACGGCGCGGGGACTCCGGGGAAGCCAGCGGCTTCCCCAACCTAATTCCTGACGAAGCCGAGGCCGTCCGCCTACGCGGATACGGGCAGCTGTTGTCCGCCCTCACGCTTCGTCGTCATGGCCGCACCCAGGATCTCGCGAGCCAGAGCCCGCTTGACTCGCGTTGCTCACCCTTCGGGCCAGCCTGCGGCTGTTACTCCCGTTGGTCGTAGCAACGCAGCAGGGCCGACGCGCAGCAGATCCTGTCCTCACAAGAGGGAACCTGTAATGAATTACAACTGGGACTGGGGCATCTACTTCAAGTCCACCGGCATTGGCAGCGAAACCTACCTTGACTGGTTCATCACCGGCCTGGGCTGGACCATCGCCATCGCCCTGGCCGGCTGGATCATCGCCCTGGCGCTGGGCTCTCTGCTCGGCGTGATGCGCACTCTGCCAAACCGCTGGCTGTCCGGCCTGGCCACCGCCTACGTGGAAATTTTCCGCAACGTGCCGCTGCTGGTGCAGCTGTTCCTCTGGTACTTCCTGGTGCCGGACCTGCTACCCGAGCCGCTGGAGCTGTGGTTCAAGCAGGACCTCAACCCTGCCACCTCGGCCTACCTCTCGGTGGTGGTGTGCCTCGGCCTGTTCACCGCCGCGCGGGTCTGCGAACAGGTACGCACCGGCATCGAGGCGCTGCCCAAGGGGCAGACCGCCGCAGCCTACGCCATGGGCTTTCGCCTGCCGCAGATCTACCGCAACGTGCTGCTGCCGCAGGCCTACCGCATCATCATTCCGCCGCTCACCAGCGAGTTTCTCAACATCTTCAAGAACTCCTCGGTGGCGTCGCTGATCGGCCTGATGGAGCTATTGGCACAGACCAAGCAGACCGCCGAATTCAGCGCCAACCTGTTCGAAGCCTTCACCCTGGCCACGCTGATCTACTTCACCCTGAACATGAGTCTGATGATGATCATGCGCATGATCGAGAAGAAAGTTGCCGTGCCTGGCCTGATCTCCGTAGGGGGTAAATGATGGATTTCAGCGAAATCATCCCCGCCCTGCCAGGCCTGTGGGATGGCATGGCGATGACCCTGCAGCTGATGGCCCTCGGCATCATTGGCGGGGTGGCACTGGGCACTCTGCTGGCCCTGATGCGCCTGTCGCACAACAAGCTGCTGGCTAATATCGCTGCCACCTACGTCAACTACTTCCGCTCGATCCCGCTGCTGCTGGTGATCACCTGGTTCTACTTCGCGGTGCCGTTCATCCTGCGCTGGATCACCGGCGAAGACACCCCGATAGGTGCGTTCAGCTCGTGCCTGGTGGCCTTCGTGATGTTCGAGGCGGCCTACTTCTGCGAGATCGTGCGTGCCGGTATTCAGGCCATTCCCAAGGGCCAGATGGGTGCCTCCCAGGCACTCGGCATGAGCTACGGCCAGAGCATGCGCCTGATCATCCTGCCGCAGGCCTTCCGCAAGATGACGCCGCTGCTGCTGCAGCAGAGCATCATCCTCTTTCAGGACACCTCGCTGGTGTACACCGTGGGCCTGATGGACTTCCTCAACGCCGCCCGCTCGCGTGGCGACATCATTGGCCAGCCCCATGAGTTCCTGATCTTCGCCGGCCTGGTCTACTTCACCATCAGCTTCGCCGCCTCGCGCCTGGTCAAGCTTCTGCAAAAAAGGTTAGCCGTATGATTTCCATCCAGAACGTCAACAAGTGGTACGGGGACTTCCAGGTGCTGACCGATTGCAGTACCGAGGTGAAGAAGGGCGAAGTGGTTGTGGTGTGCGGGCCGTCCGGCTCGGGCAAATCGACCCTGATCAAGTGCGTCAACGCGCTGGAGCCGTTCCAGAAGGGTGACATCAACGTCGACGGCACCTCCATCGCCGACAAGAAGACCAACCTGCCCAAGCTGCGCTCGCGCGTCGGCATGGTGTTCCAGCATTTCGAGCTGTTCCCGCACCTGACCATCACCGAGAACCTGACCATCGCGCAGATCAAGGTGCTCGGCCGCAGCAAGGAGGAAGCCACCAGGAAGGGGCTGGCCCTGCTCGATCGTGTCGGCCTGTCCGCCCATGCGCACAAGCATCCTGGTCAGCTCTCCGGTGGCCAACAGCAGCGTGTAGCCATCGCTCGCGCCCTGGCCATGGACCCGGTGGTGATGCTGTTCGATGAGCCCACCTCGGCGCTCGACCCGGAAATGGTCAACGAAGTGCTCGACGTGATGGTGCAGCTGGCCCAGGAAGGCATGACCATGATGTGCGTGACCCACGAGATGGGCTTCGCACGCAAGGTCGCCGACCGGGTGATCTTCATGGACGCCGGGCAGATCGTCGAAGACTGCCCCAAGGAGGAATTTTTCGGTGACATCAACGCCCGCTCCGAACGCGCCCAGCAGTTCCTGGCGAAAATCCTCCAGCACTGAACGAAATGTGGCCCCGGATTGCATCCGGGCTACACCTGAACCGTAGGGTGAGCCGTGCGCACCAATGCCCCCGCACCAAAGCCGGTGCGGGGGCCGTACCCTGCGCTTCGGCAGCTGGCCAGTCCGGGACGACTATGATGCAATGCCTGCCCGCCCCTACTCGCGCCGATCTGATCGTGAAACCGCGCCTGCTCCGCCACCTGTCGCTGATTCTGCTGTTCCTGCTGCTGGTGCTCGGCTGCGGCTACGCCGCCTATCACATCAGCGACCGTGCCGGCATTCGCGCGCTGGCCGAAGACGGCGAGCGCCAGCTGGAACTCAACGCCCGCGCGGTGGAAAGCGAAATCACCAAATACACCTACCTGCCCAGCCTGCTGGAACTGGAAGGCAACGTCTCGCGCCTGCTGCTGGCACCCACGGCCTACCGACGCCATCACGTCAATGTATACCTGCAGGGCCTCAACGAACGCAGCGGCAGCCTGGCCATCTACGTGCTCGACCCGGACGGCCGGGTGATCGCCACCAGCAACTGGGACGAGGCCGACAGCTACCTCGGTGAGGACCTGTCGTTCCGTGCCTACTACCAGGACGCCATCAAGGGCCGCCCCGGCCGCTTCTACGGCATCGGCAGCACAACCGGTGAGCCTGGTTACTACCTGGCCCATGGCCTGCGCGAGGGCAATCGCATCATCGGCGTGGCGGTGGTCAAGGTGCGCCTCGACGCCCTCGAAGAGCGCTGGCAACGCGCGCTGCTGGAAGCCTACGTCAGCGACGAGAACGGCATCATCATCCTCGCCAGTGATCCGATGGTGCGCCTGAAGTCCGTGCGCCCGCTCGACGAAGCCACCAAGGAGCGCTTGGCGCGCAGCCTGCAATATCACTGGGCGGCGCTGGAAGAACTGCAGCTATTCAACCGTTCGCCTCTGGACGAAGGCATCGAACAGGTCAGCTTCGCCACCGCCGGCACGCCCGCCAACTACCTGCTGCAGACGCGTCGCCTGGAAGATACGCCGTGGCACCTGACACTGCTCAGCCCACTTCAGGAGCAACGCAGCGCGGCCATGAGCCACGGCATGCTGGCGGCCGTGGCGGCGGCTCTGCTGGCCTTTCTGCTGATCGCCTGGAACGAGCGGCGCAAGGTCATCGCTACCCGCCTGGCTGCTCGTGAGGCGCTGCAGGCGGCCAACGACGAACTGGAACGCAAGATCACCGAGCGCACCGCCGACCTGCAGGCCAGTAATGAACGCCTGCAAGCCGAGGTGCGTGAGCGCCAGCAGGCCGAGACCACCCTGCGCCAGGCCCAGGACGAACTGGTGCAGGCCGGCAAGCTGGCGGTGATCGGGCAGATGTCCACCAGCATCGCCCACGAACTGAACCAGCCGCTGGCAGCGCTGCGCACCCTGTCCGCCAATGCGGTGCGCTTTCTCCAGCGCGGCGCGCTGGATGTCGCCAGCAGCAACCTGCAGAACATCGCCGAGCTGGTCGATCGCATGGGCAAGATCACCGCCAGCCTGCGCGCCTTCGCCCGTCGTACCGGCGACCAGGGCGAGGCCTCGCTGCAGCAGGCAGTGGACGCCGCGCTGCTGCTGTTGCACCCGCGTCTGCAGCGCACCCGCGTGCAGATCCACCACGCGTTCACCGAGACGCGCCTGAACATCGAGCAGATTCGCCTGGAGCAGATTCTGGTCAACCTGATCAGCAACGCGCTCGACGCCCTGCAACCGCAGACCGACCGGCAGATCTGGCTGAGCGGTCATACCGAGAGCGAGCACTATCAGCTGGAGGTGCGCGACAATGGCCCCGGCATCGCCCCGGAAACCCGCGCGCACTTGTTCGAGCCCTTCTTCACCACCAAACCCGGCGAGCAGGGCCTGGGCCTCGGCCTGACCCTGTCCGCCAGCCTGGCAGCCGCCGCCGGTGGCAGCCTCAGCGTGCGCCACCCCGAAGAGGGCGGTACCGCCTTCGTCCTCAGCCTGCCCTACCCGCGAGAGCCACACGCATGAGCGACCGCCTGACCGTCCTGATCGTCGAAGACGATCCCCATGTGCTGCTCGGCTGCCAGCAGGCTCTGGCGCTGGAAGACATCCCCAGCATCGGCGTCAGCAGCGCCGAAGAAGCGCTGGCGCAGGTCGACGCGGACTTCGCCGGCATCGTCGTCAGTGACATCCGCCTGCCCGGTATCGATGGCCTGGAACTGCTCACCCGCCTCAAACAGCGTGACCCGCGCCTGCCGGTGGTGCTGATCACCGGCCACGGCGACATCGGTATGGCGGTCAGCGCGATGCGCGACGGCGCCTATGACTTCGTGGAAAAACCTTTCTCCCCCGAGCGCCTGGTAGACGTCGCCCGCCGCGCCCTGGAGCAGCGCAGCCTGGCCCGCGAGGTCAGCGCCCTGCGCCGCCAGTTGGCCGGGCGCCAGGCGTTGGAGCAGCGCATCATCGGCCGCTCGCCAGCCATGCAGCAGTTGCGCGAACTGATCGCCAACGTCGCGGACACCAACGCCAACGTGCTGATCGAGGGCGAGACCGGCACCGGCAAGGAGCTGATCGCCCGCTGCCTGCACGACTTCAGCCGACGCCAGCACAAGCAGTTCGTCGCACTCAATTGCGGCGGCCTGCCGGAAAGCCTGTTCGAGAGCGAGATTTTCGGTCACGAGGCGCATGCCTTCACCGGCGCCGGCAAGCGCCGCATCGGCAAGATCGAGCACGCCGACGGCGGCAGCCTGTTCCTCGATGAGATCGAGAGCATGCCGATCAACCTGCAGATCAAGCTGCTGCGCGTGCTTCAGGAGCACAGCCTGGAGCGGCTTGGCTCGAACCAGTCGATCAGGGTCGACTGTCGGGTGATCGCCGCGACCAAGGCGGATCTCGGCGAGCTGGGCAAGCGCGGCGAGTTTCGCAGCGACCTGTATTACCGCCTCAACGTGGTGACCCTGGAGCTGCCACCGCTGCGTGAACGCCGCGAGGATATCGCCCTGCTGTTCGAACACTTCCTGCAACTGGCGGCGCTGCGCTTCGACCGCGGCGTGCCGGAGCTGGATCGACACACCCTGGCGGCGCTGACCGCCCATGACTGGCCCGGCAACGTGCGCGAACTACGCAACGTTGCCGAGCGCTTCGCCCTCGGCCTGCCCGTGTTCAAGAAAAGCGGCCTGGCCGACAGCAACGCGCTGGGCTTCAACGAAGCCGTGGAAGCCTTCGAGCGCAACCTGCTGGCCGGCGCGCTGGAGCGCCACGCCGGCAACCTCAGCCAGGCGGCACAGGCACTCGGCCTGGCCAAGACCACGCTGTTCGACAAGGTGAAAAAATACGGGCTGCAATAACCGCCGCCGTTGCCGTCCGGTAGGAGCAGCTTCAGCCGCGAAAAAGGTAACGCCCAAAAAGGGAGCCCGCAGGCTAATGCCGATCAGATAAGACGTAATGTCTGGTACGGATGGCCTTTGTAGGGTGCGCCGTGCGCACCAATGAAGGCAACACCGGCATTTCGGTGCGCACGGCGCCCCTGCGGTGAGCGAAAGAAAAGGGGAGCCCGCACCCCCCGAAAGGCGCCAGCACTGAGCCGGTGCCGTGAACCCAAAATGGCGGGGCACCAAAGCGCCATCGCCGTGAAACGAGCGCAACCCGGAGCCACCCGGGCCGCGCTTGACCTTCACGCCGCGCTGAAGCTCTTGTGCGGATCGATGACGAATTTCTTCGGCACGCCGGCATCGAACTCGCCGTAGCCACGCGGCGCATCGTCCAGGCTGATGACCTGCACACCGACCACTTCAGCGATGTTGATGCGATCCCACATGATCGCCTGCATCAGTGCGCGGTTGTACTTCATCACCGGCGTTTGACCGGTGTGGAAGCTGTGCGACTTGGCCCAACCGAGGCCGAAGCGGATGCTCAAGCTACCGATCTTCGCCGCGGCATCCACCGCGCCCGGGTCTTCGGTCACGTAGAGGCCGGGAATGCCTATCTTGCCGGCCACGCGCACGACCCCCATCAGCGAGTTGAGCACCGTGGCCGGCGCCTCCTGCTGGGCTCCGGCATGGCCATGGCCACGCGCTTCGAAGCCCACTGCATCGACCGCGCAATCGACTTCCGGCTCGCCCAGCAGATCGGCGATCTGTTCGTGCAGCGGCGTGTCCTTGGACAGGTCGGCGATTTCGAAGCCCTGAGCCTTGGCATGCGCCAGGCGCGTTGGGTTAACGTCACCGACGATCACCACGGCGGCGCCGAGCAGGCGAGCCGAAGCAGCAGCGGCCAAGCCGACCGGGCCAGCTCCTGCGACGTAAACGGTGGAGCCCGGGCCAACGCCCGCAGTGACCGCGCCGTGGTAGCCGGTGGGCAGGATGTCGGACAGACAGGTCAGGTCGCGGATCTTCTCCATGGCCTTGTCGCGATCCGGCAGCTTGAGCAGGTTGAAATCGGCGTAAGGCACCAGCACGTACTCGGCCTGGCCACCGGTCCAGTCGCCCATGTCGACGTAGCCGTAGGCGCCGCCGGCACGCGCCGGGTTGACGGTCAGGCAGACGCCGGTGTGCTGCTCCTTGCAGGAGCGGCACCGGCCGCAGGCGACGTTGAAGGGCACGGACACCAGATCACCGATCTGCAAACGCTCGACGTCGCGACCCTTCTCGATCACCTCGCCGGTGATCTCGTGGCCCAGCACCAGGCCAACCTGGGCAGTGGTACGGCCACGCACCATGTGCTGGTCGGAGCCGCAGATGTTGGTGGAAACGACTTTGAGGATGACCCCGTGCTCGATCTTCTTGCCGCGCGGGTCGTGCATTTTCGGGTAGTCGATCTTCTGTACTTCGACCTTGCCCGTACCGAGATAAACCACACCACGATTACCAGACATGCGTAACTCTCCTTTCTTGTTGTGGACACAAGGCGCGACCGACTGGCCGCGCGGCCTTGCACTGGAGCTTGTTGCGTCTGTTGCCGGAAACCGCCGGTGAAACCTGGCAGGGCGGGTTCCGTAGGGTGCGCTGTGCGCACCGATGCTCTTGCGTTGATTCCCGGTGCGCACGGCGCACCCTACGGGCGGCGCCGTTACCGTCGGGTGGGCTTTAGCCCACCAATAGCGTTTTTTCGTTGCGAATTCGTCTGTAGGGTGGGCCGGGCGGCGTTCCGCTCCAGCCCACCGAAAAAGTCTGTGGGCTGAAGCCCACCCTACAGCCTGGTAGCTGCGTGATCAGGCGTTGAGCACCACCGTACGGTTGGCGTTGAGGAACACGCGGCGATCGATGTGATAACCGACGGCGCGGGCCAGGGTCAGGCACTCGATGTCGCGGCCCTTGGCGATCAGGTCTTCCGGGTAATGCGCGTGATCAACCGCCTCCACGCCCTGGGCGATGATCGGCCCTTCGTCGAGGTCGTTGTTGATGTAGTGCGCCGTGGCGCCGACCAACTTGACGCCCTTCTGGTAGGCCTGGTGGTAGGGCTTGGCGCCCTTGAAGCCCGGCAGCAGCGAGTGATGGATGTTGATCGCCCAGCCATCCAGCCTGCGACACAGCTCGGGCGACAGCACCTGCATGTAGCGGGCGAGCACCACCAGTTCCGCGCCGGTGTCCTCGATCACCTTCATTACCTTGCGCTCCTGAGCCGGCTTGTCCGCCGGGTCGAGCGGAAAATGGTGATAGGGAATGTCATGCCAGCGCGCCAGCGGTTCCAGGTCGGGATGGTTGGAAACCACCGCCACCACGTCCATGGCCAACTGGCCGATGCGCTGGCGATAAAGCAGATCATTGAGGCAGTGGTCGGCCTTGGACACCATCAGCACCACCTTGGCCCGGTAGCCTGGCGGAGTCAGCTCTACCTGCATGTCGAAGGGCGCCAGGCGCTCGGCGACACCGGCGCGAAAGGCGGCTTCGTCGAAATCCTGCGGCTGGCGAAACTCGACGCGAATGAAGAAGCGCGAGGACAGTCGGTCATCGAAGCTGTGGTGCTCGGTGATGTAGCAGCGCTGCTCAAAGAGAAAGCGCGTCACCGCATCCACGGTACCGAGCACGCTCGGGCAGTGGGCGGTAAGAATCCAGGTGTCAGGGGTGCGGCTCATAACAAACTCCTATGATTTTCACCCCTCTCCCCCCGGGAGAGGGGCCGGGGGTGAGGGCTATCCGACACAACGCGGTCTGACTTTCCCCTCACCCCAACCCTCGGCTTTGGCATCCTGCGTCGCCCTACCTCCTGCATCCATGCAGTCGCGCCCCAAAGGGAGAGGGGGCTTTTCGTGGCCGCATCTGATCCTGCCGTCAGTCCCACGGTGGACGAAAACAGCGTCGTCCACCCTACGTGCTGCCCCCTGCACCCATGCAGTCGGGTAGGGTGGATGACGCTTCACCCATCCACCATTTCTGCCCCACGGTGGACGAGAAAAGCGTCGTCCACCCTACGAAAAAACTCCACTGCTGTTCACCCCTCTCCCCCCCCGAGAGAGGGGCCGAGGGTGAGGGCGAGGAAGCCACTCGCTGTCAGGCCTCGACCGCCAACCCATACTCGGCACTGGCGTCCTGCAGCCACAGCCAGAAGTAGTCGGCGAAGCTGCGGCGGATTACCAGCTCCCAGGTCTCCTCGCCAGTGTGGCGAATCACCAGCTGAGACTTGGCGAACACCGTGCCTACCGCCTTGCCGACCGGGAAGTTGCTCGGATGCACGTCGTAGCTGGTGGACTTCATCAGCAGTTCGCGCACCTTGGGCCCGGACAGCTCCAGCAGGGTCTGTCCGCCACTGACGTTGACCACCGAGAAATGCTGGCCGTCCAGCGCCGCACGCAGTTTGCGCTCGACCTCGAACTCGCTGCCGCCAGGCACGATCAGCAGCCACTCGTCCGGGCCCAGCCACTGCAGCGAGGTGTCGCCGTCGGCCGCCAGCGTCAGCGCCACCGGCAGCTCCAGGCCCAGGGCCTTGTGCACACCGCCGGAGAAGGCGGCGTCGCGGGCGTCGCCACGGATCACCAGATGCCCACGCAGTTTCTTCTCGCGCAGGGTGATCCCGGCGTTCTTGTGGCCCTTGCCGACCAGCTCATGCAGACCGGCGTGGTGCAGCGGCGATTGCCCGGCGATGTCGGCGGGGCGTTGTTGGTAGACGTTGACGTTAGACATTCTGGCGATCCCCTTTCGGGTCATAGAACACGGAGCTGCAGATTTCGGCTTCGATCAGGCTGCCATCGGCCAGCGGCGCGAACACGCGCTCGCCCATGCGTTTGAGGCCGCCCTTGACCACCGCCATGGCGAAGCTGTAACCCATGGCCGCGCTCATGTAGCTGGAGGTGACGTGGCCGACCATCTGCATCGGGATCGACTGTTTCGGGTCAAATACCAGTTGCGCGCCCTCCGGCAGCACCTGATTCGGATCGACCGGTTTCAGCCCGACCAGCTGCTTGCGGTCTTCGCGCAAGCAGTCGTCACGGTTCATGCCGCGCTTGCCGATCCAGGAGAAAGGTTTGGTGCGGCCGACGCACCAGCCCATGTTGAGATCGTCCGGGGTCACCGAGGCGTCGGTGTCCTGGCCGACGATGATGAAGCCCTTCTCCGCACGCAACACGTGCATGGTCTCGGTGCCGTAGGGCGTCAGGTCGAACTCCTTGCCGGCTTCGATGATCTGTTCCCACACGCCCAGGGCGTAGTCGGCCTGCACGTTCACCTCGTAGCTCAGCTCGCCGGTGAAGGAGATGCGGAACACCCGCGCCGGCACGCCGCCGACCAGGCCTTCCTTCCAGCTCATGAAGGGGAAGGAATCCTTGTCCAGGTCGATGTCGGTGACCTTGGCCAGTAGCTTGCGGCTGTTGGGGCCGGACAGGGTCATGGTCGCCCAGTGGTCGGTGACCGAGGTGAAGTACACCTTCAGCTCCGGCCATTCGGTCTGGTGGTAGATCTCCAGCCATTCCATCACCCGTGCCGCGCCACCGGTGGTGGTGGTCATGACGAAATGGTTGTCCGCCAGACAGGCGGTAACGCCGTCGTCGAAGACCATGCCGTCTTCCTTGCACATCAGACCGTAGCGCGCCTTGCCCACGTCGAGCTTGGTCCAGGCGTTGGTGTAGACGCGATTGAGAAACTCACGCGCGTCCGGGCCCTGAATGTCGATCTTGCCCAGGGTGGAAGCATCGAGGATGCCCACGCTGTTGCGCACAGCAACGCATTCACGGGCCACAGCGGCGTGCAGGTCCTCGCCATTTTTCGGGAAGTACCAGGGGCGCTTCCACTGGCCGACGTCCTCGAACTCGGCGCCGTTCTTCAGGTGCCAGGCCTGCATCGCGGTGTAGCGTTTGGCATCGAACAGCTCACCACAGTGGCGACCGGCCACAGCGCCGAAGGACACCGGCGTGTAGTTCGGACGGAACATGGTGGTGCCCATCTGCACGATGCTGATGCCCATCGAACGCGCGGCGATGGCCAGGCCGTTGATGTTGCCCAGCTTGCCCTGGTCGGTGCCGAAGCCCAGTGCGGTGTAGCGCTTGACGTGCTCGACCGACTCGAAGCCTTCACGCGTTGCCAGCTCGATACCGGCCGCGGTGACGTCGTTCTGCAGGTCGACGAACTGCTTCGGCGCACGCGCCGTGGACTTGTCGTGCGGCACCTGGAACAGCGCCAGCATCGGCTCTTCCTGCAGCGACTCGGCCTGCGGCAGGCTGCCGCTGACGGCCTTGTAGCCAGTATCGGCAGCCGCCTTGGCGCCCGCCTCGAAGCCATTGGCAAGCACGTCGCCGAGGGCGAACACACCGTTCACCGCACCGGCGTCGATGCGCTGCTGGATGCCGTTGCCTGGCCCCGGCACGAAACCGAGGATGTCTTCGCGCCACTCGGGACGACCGCCCAGGTGCGAGGCCAGGTGCACCACCGGGCTGTAGCCGCCGGAGCTGACGATCAGGTCGCAGTCCAGTACTTCGCCGGGGCTGGTGACCTTGTGCGCCTTGGCGTCGATGGCGCAGATGCGCGCACCGGTCACGCGCTTGCTGCCACGTGCCTCGACCACTGCGCTGCCGGTGAGGATGCGCACACCACGGGCACGCGCTTCTTCGACCCAGCTGCCACGCGGGTTGCTGCGCGCATCGGCCACCGCCACGACCTTGCGCCCGGCATCGAGCCAGTCGAGCACCACGCGGTAGGCGTAATCGTTATTGGTCGACAGCACCAGCTCCTGCCCTGGCGCCACGCCGTAACGACGTACGTAGGTGGACACGGCGCCGGCCAGCATGTTGCCGGGCACATCGTTATTGGCGTACACCAACGGCCGCTCATGGGCACCACTGGCCAGCACCACGCGCTTGGCACGCACGCGGTGCATGCGCTGACGGGCCTGCCCCATCGGCGCGATTTCACCGAGGTGATCGGTCAGGCGCTGATGGATGGTGAGGAAGTTGTGGTCGTGATAGCCGTTGACTGTGGCGCGTGGCAGCAAGGTCACTTCCGGCATTGCCTGCAACTCGGCGACGGCCTGCGCCACCCAGTCGGCAGCGGGCTTGCCATCCAGGGTTTCGCGAGTGTCGAGCAGGCTGCCACCGAACTCTTCCTGTTCATCGGCGAGGATCACCCGCGCACCGCTGCGACCGGCAGCCAGCGCGGCAGCCAGACCTGCCGGGCCGGCGCCGACGATGAGCACGTCGCAGTGCTGGTTGAGCTGGTCGTAGATGTCCGGATCGACCTCGGTGGGCGAGCGGCCTAAACCTGCAGCCTTGCGGATGTACTTCTCGTAGGTCATCCACAGGTTCTGCGGATACATGAAGGTCTTGTAGTAGAAACCGGGCGGCATCATGCCGCCGCCGACCTTGCCGAGGATGCCCATGAGGTCGGTATTGACGCTCGGCCAGCCGTTGGTGCTGTTGGCCACCAGACCGTTGTACAGCGCCTGCTGGGTGGCGCGTACGTTGGGAATCTGCGCCGCCTCGGTGGAGCCGATCTGCAGCACGGCATTGGGCTCTTCGCTGCCTGCGGCAACGATGCCGCGTGGGCGCGAATACTTGAAGCTGCGCCCGACGATGTCCACGCCGTTGGCCAGCAGCGCGGCGGCCAGGCTGTCGCCGGCGTAGCCCTGGTAGGTCTGGCCGTTGAAGGTGAAGCTCAGCGCCTGGCTGCGGTCGATACGACCACCCTTGGCAAGACGATTGACCTGGCTCATGCCGTTACTCCTTCTGCCACGGCTTGCTTGTCGGTGGCCCCGGCTGCGGTGACCGAAGGCTTCTCGCCGACCTTGTAGGTCTCGAGGATCTCGTAGGTCACGGTGTGGCGGGTGACGTTGAAATACTTGCGGCAACCGGCCGCGTGCACCCACAGCTCGTGGTGGATACCGCGCGGGTTGTCACGGAAGAACATGTATTCGCCCCACTCTGCATCTGTGCAGGCATCAGGATCGAGAGGGCGGGCGATGTGCGCCTGGCCCTTGGCATGGAATTCCTCTTCGGAGCGCAGTTCGCCACAGTAAGGGCAGAAGATGTGCAGCATGGTGGAGCCTCCGCTTGCTTTACTCCCTCTCCCTTCAGGAGAGGGACGGGGAGAGGATTCTTGTCTCCCCTCTCCCGCTTGCGGGAGAGGGGTCGGGGGAGAGGGCTACGGCGTTGGCCGAACCACCCTCTCCCGCCCTTCGGGCACCCTCTCCCGCAAGCGGAGGAGGACGTTTTGTTCTCCCCTCTCCCACTTGTGGGAGAGGGGGCGGGGGAGAGGGCTACGGTGTTGGCCGAACCGCCCTCTCCCGGCCCTACGGGCCACCCTCTCCCGCAAGCGGGAGAGGACGTTTTGATCTCCCCTCTCCCACTTGTGGGAGAGGGGTCGGGGGAGAGGGCTACGGTGTTGGCCGAACCGCCCTCTCCCGGCCCTGCGGGCCACCCTCTCCCGCAAGCGGGAGAGGGTCATCAGCTTTGCGCTACGCGCGCTATTAATGGGCCACGGCAGCGGCGCCGTGTTCGTCGATCAGTGCGCCGGTATGGAAACGGTCGATGGAGAACGGCTTGGCCAGTGGGTGCATTTCGCCCTTGGCCAGGCTGGCGGCGAACACGTGACCCGAACCCGGCGTGGCCTTGAAGCCACCGGTACCCCAACCGCAGTTGAAGAACAGGTTGTCCACCGGGGTCTTGGAGATGATCGGGCAGGCATCGGGGCTGGTATCGACGATGCCGCCCCACTGACGGTTCATGCGCACACGCGAGAGCACCGGGAACATCTCGACGATGGCCTGCAGGGTGTGTTCGATGGTGCCGTAGGAGCCACGCTGGCCGTAGCCGTTGTAGCCGTCGATGCCGGCACCGATGACCAGGTCGCCCTTGTCCGACTGACTGATATAGCCATGCACGGCGTTGGACATGATCACGCTATCGATGATCGGCTTGATCGGCTCGGACACCAGCGCCTGGAGCGGGTGCGACTCCAGCGGCAGGCGGAAGCCGGCGAGCCCCGCCATATGCCCGGAGTTACCGGCGGTGACCACACCGACGCGCTTGGCACCGATGAAGCCCTTGTTGGTCTCCACGCCGATCACCGCACCGTTCTGCTTGCGGAAACCGATCACCTCGGTGTTCTGGATCAGGTCGACGCCCAGGGCATCGGCGGCACGCGCGTAGCCCCAGGCCACGGCATCGTGACGGGCGACCCCACCGCGACGCTGCACGGTGGAGCCCATCACCGGATAACGGGTGTTCTTGCTGCAGTCGAGGTAGGGAATTTCCTCGGCTACCTGCTTGGCATCGAGCAGTTCGCCATCCACACCGTTGAGGCGGTTGGCGCTGACGCGGCGCTCGGCGTCACGCATGTCCTGCAGGGTGTGGCAGAGGTTGTAGACGCCACGCTGGGAGAACATGACGTTGTAGTTGATGTCCTGCGACAGCCCTTCCCACAATTTCATGGCGTGCTCGTAGAGCTGCGCGGACTCATCCCACAGGTAGTTGGAACGCACGATGGTGGTATTGCGCGCGGTGTTGCCGCCACCGAGCCAGCCCTTCTCGACCACGGCGACGTTCTTCACGCCGAATTCCTTGGCCAGGTAATAGGCCGTGGCCAGGCCGTGGCCGCCACCACCGACGATGACCACGTCGTACACCGGCTTGGGCGTCGGGTTGCGCCACATGCGCTGCCAGTTCTCATGGTGGCTGAACGAGTGCTTGAACAGGCCGAAGCCGGAATAACGTTGCATGAGGAGGCTCCTGAATTCTGTTCCCCTCTCCCTCTGGGAGAGGGGCTAGCCCGTAGGGTGGATCACGCCTTACCGATCCACCGATACGCAGTGGAAGGAAACAGCGCCTTCCACCCTACGAATTACCGATACACCGGATAATCCACGCACAGCCCGGCCACCAGCTTGGCCACCTGCGCCTCGACATCGGCATCGCCGAGGTGATCGAGGATGTCGCAGATCCAGCCGGCCAACGCCTGGCACTGGGCGACCTTGAAGCCTCGGGTCGTCACGGCCGGCGTACCGATGCGGATGCCCGAGGTCACGAACGGCGATTGCGGGTCGTTGGGCACGGCGTTCTTGTTCACGGTGATGCCGGCGCGACCGAGGGCAGCGTCGGCTTCCTTGCCGGTCAGGCCCTGCTTGATCAGGCTGAGCAGGAACAGGTGATTGTCGGTGCCGCCGGACACCACCTCGTAACCGCGCTCGATGAACACCTTGGCCATGGCCTGGGCGTTGTCGATGACCTGCTGCTGATAGGCCTTGAACGCAGGCTCCATGGCTTCCTTGAAGCACACCGCCTTGGCCGCGATGACGTGCATCAGCGGGCCGCCCTGGGCACCGGGGAACACGGCGGAGTTGAGCTTCTTCTCGATCTCTTCGTTGCCCCGCGCCAGGATCAGGCCGCCACGCGGGCCGCGCAGGGTCTTGTGGGTGGTGGTGGTGACCACATCGGCAAAGGGGATCGGGTTCGGGTACAGGCCGGCAGCGACCAGGCCGGCAACGTGCGCCATGTCGACGAACAGCAGCGCCCCGACCTTGTCAGCGATGGCACGGAAACGTGGGAAGTCGAGGGTCTTGGAGTAGGCGGAGAAGCCGGCGACGATGATCTTCGGCTTGTGCTCCACGGCCAGACGTTCGACCTCGTTGTAGTCGATCAGTCCGGTGGCAGTGTCCAGCCCGTACTGCACGGCGTTGTACAGCTTGCCCGAGGACGACACCTTGGCGCCGTGGGTCAGGTGGCCGCCGTGGGCCAGGCTCATGCCGAGGATGGTGTCGCCGGCATTGAGCAGCGCCAGGTACACAGCGCTGTTGGCCGAAGAGCCAGAGTGCGGCTGGACGTTGGCGTAGTCGGCGCCGAACAGGGTCTTGGCGCGGTCGATGGCGAGTTGCTCGACCTTGTCGACGTACTCGCAGCCGCCGTAATAACGCTTGCCCGGATAGCCTTCGGCGTACTTGTTGGTCAGGCCGCTACCTTGCGCTTCCATCACCCGCTGGCTGCAGTAGTTCTCCGAGGCGATCAGCTCGATGTGCTCTTCCTGACGGCGTTCTTCCTGATCGATCGCCGCGAGCAACTCGTCGTCGTAACCCTGAATCTGATCCTGCTTGCTGAACATCTCGAGTCTCCTGCAGCGCCTTTGGGCGGCGGTCTTGGACGGGCGGGCCAGCAAGGCCCTGTGCAGCGATGGTAGGGCCGCCCCTGCCCCCTCAAATGCCTGCCAACGCCGCGAGAGCATTCGTTTGCGACATGCCCTTGTCGCAATCAGGCGCGTCGCGGGTGCGCCACTGATTTGCACACAAATCACGGGGATCAAGCTGTGGATAAACCGTGCATACCGCGCCTCGCCCCAATAGTTGCAAGGGTTTCCTGGCAGCGGTCATTTCCTGATCGATATCAAGCAGTTAACAATACCAACCATGCACAGAAGCCGTGGACTAGCCTGTGGAAAAGCTGTCAGCAGATGGCTGCGGGCCTTGCCAGTGCTGAAAACGAGGGCGCTGTTCGATATCCATACATCCACGCCGGCTCCCTGATTTATCCACCAGCGACATGGGCGAGAGGCAAGGATCGATTGGGGATATGCACAGAAGATGTGGATGAAACTGTGCATAGGCTGTTCGACGAAGGCGCGTGCCCAGAGCCACCGCGGCCTGCCGGGATACGGCTAAAAATCGAACAGGTTCAAGGAGATAGCGCAGGCTTGTGCACAAATACTGTGGGCGGCGCTGTGCATGGCCTGTGGAAACATGGCGCCAGACCAGAGCCCATGGGGCTCCGGCGCCAGCGCCTGCTATTTGCTCAACGACACCTTACGGCTTGAGCTTGCCAGCACAGCTGCTGGAGGCATTCACCAGACGCTGCTGCATGGCAGGGTCAGGCGGGGACTGGCGACTGATTTCCTGCAATTCAGCTTCACTGAATTCCTGGCTGACCTTGGTCGCAGCGCAGTCGCAATAGGCTCGCAATTGTGGCTCCTCGTAGCCTGCAGGGGCGCCAGCGATGCACTGCTGAACGAACTCGGTCTTGGCGCTATCCGACCACTCGGCAGCGGAAACGGGGAGCGCCACGGCCAGCGGCAGAGCAAGGGCGAGCAGGTGACGATAAGTCATGGGAAACTCCTTCTCTTGATTGCGGAGAGCGGATCGACTGCCGCCCTCTGGTAGGTGTGAACCCTGCAGCAAGCCTCAAGTTCCATCTCCGGGCCGAACGGTTGGCCACGAACCGACCCGGCAGTACGCTTCAGCGCAACAACTCGTCGCCGCGACGGACGCCTGACCGACGGCCGCAGGGTAAAGTGAGCGCTTTGTCGGCAGACCCGCCGGCAGGTTTTTCAGAAGGAACGCGCCAATGCCCGACAATGCCCAGCAATTCGCCAGCGACAACTACTCCGGCATCTGTCCCGAAGCCTGGGCCGCCATGGCCGAAGCCAACCAGGGCCACCAGCGCGCCTATGGCGATGACGAATGGACGGCGCGCGCCGCCGACCATTTCCGCCGCCTGTTCGAGACCGACTGCGAAGTGTTCTTCGCCTTCAACGGCACCGCCGCCAACTCCCTGGCCCTGGCCTCGCTATGCCAGAGCTATCACAGCGTGATCTGCTCGGAAACCGCCCACGTCGAGACCGACGAATGCGGCGCGCCGGAGTTCTTCTCCAACGGCTCCAAACTGCTGCTGGCCAAGACCGACAACGGCAAACTGACGCCGCAAGCCATCCGCGAAATCGCCCTCAAGCGCCAGGACATCCACTACCCGAAACCGCGCGTGGTCACCCTCACCCAGGCCACCGAAGTCGGCACCGTGTACCGCCCGGAAGAAGTCCGCGCCATCAGCCAGGTCTGCAAGGAGCTGAATCTCAACCTGCACATGGACGGTGCGCGCTTCTCCAACGCCTGCGCCTTTCTTGGCTGCAGCCCGGCGGAGCTGACCTGGAAGGCTGGCGTCGATGTGCTGTGCTTCGGCGGCACCAAGAACGGCATGGCGGTAGGTGAAGCCATCGTCTTCTTCAACAAGGATCTGGCCGAAGACTTCGACTATCGCTGCAAGCAGGCCGGCCAGTTGGCCTCGAAGATGCGCTACCTCTCCGCGCCCTGGGTCGGCATCCTGCAGGACGATGCCTGGCTCAAGTACGCCAACCACGCCAACCGCTGCGCGCAGTTGCTGGCTACGCTGGTCGAGGACGTGCCCGGTGTCAGTCTGATGTTCCCGGTGGAAGCCAACGGCGTGTTCCTGCAACTGTCGGAGCCGGCCATCGCCGCCCTCACCGCGCGCGGCTGGCGCTTCTACACCTTCATCGGCGCCGGCGGCGCGCGCTTCATGTGCAGCTGGGATACCGACGAAGCCCGCGTGCGCCAGCTGGCCGCGGATATCCGTGAAGTGATGAGCGCCTGAGTCCGGCAGCCCTGAAGTAGCCCGGATTTCATCCGGGCTACAGACCCGCAGGGTGCGCTGCGCGCACCAGCGCCCACCGAGCCAACGTGACGATCAATAGTCGATCGCCACATCCCCTTTCGGCACGCTGCAGCACGACAGGATGTAGCCCTCGGCCACATCTTCGTCGGTGATACCGCCGTTGTGCTCCATCTCCACTTCGCCCGCCGTCTTCATCACCTTGCAGGTACCGCAGATGCCCATGCCACAGGCCTTGGGAATATGCAGACCAAGCTTGGCGGCAGCTGCATGCACGGTTTCACCGGGCACCACGCGAATGCTCTTGCCGGTGCTGATGAATTCCACCTGGTGCAGGTCGGCCAGCGGCACATCCGGCGCGTCGGCCGCTTCGGCCGCCAACTCCTTGACCTCGGCGCGAATCTCCGGCGGCGTCGGGCCGAAGGCCTCTTCGTGATAACGGCTCATGTCGTAGCCGTTGCCTTGCAGCAGGTGCTTGATCGCGCCCATATAAGGGGTAGGGCCGCAGCAGAAGATCTCGCGATCGAGATAATCCGGCGCGATGAGCTCCAGCATCGGCTTGTTCAGGTAACCGCGATAACCCGCCCAGGCTTCACCCAGACCATGCTTCTCGCAGATAACGTGCAGGCTGAAGTTGTTGATGCGCGCGGCCATGTGCTCCAGCTCACGCTGGTAGATGATGTCCTTGGGCGAGCGCGCGCTGTGCACGAAGACCATGTCGACATTGGCGTTGGTGTCGTAGAACCAGCGTGCCATCGACATCACCGGCGTGATGCCGACTCCGCCGGACAGAAACAGCACCCTTTCGGCTGGAAAATCGATGGCATTGAACAACCCCACCGGCCCATGCACCGGCACCTCGTCGCCTTCCTTGAGGTTGTCGTGCAGCCAGTTCGACACCTTGCCGCCCGGCACACGCTTGATCGTGATGGAGAAGCTGTAAGGCACCGAAGGCGAGCTGGAGATGGTGTAGGAGCGCATGATCGGCTGGCCGTCGATCTCCAGCTCCAGGGTGACGAACTGACCCGGCTTGAAGAAGAACAGCACCGGCTGATCGGCCATGAAGCAGAAGGTGCGCACGTCCCAGGTTTCCTGGATCACCTTGACGCAACGCACCAGATGGCGACCGTTGGTCCAGGTCTGCGTCGTAACCGGATTGAGGAAGGCGTTGGTGCTCATGAACGGCTCTCCACACGGCCGGATATCGGCCTATATGCGGCGGATTGTGCGAAAGGCTGCTGGTCCTCATTTATCTACCAGCGACATCCGCATGCTTATCGCGACCTGCCCGATAGCACGGGGCCTGGCGCGTCGGAAACGAATCCGGCCATGTCGCCCATGGATAAGGTTTTACCTGTTGCCGGCTCCACACTCGGCTCACCCAGCATGCACGCCCATTGCAGGCGGCAGCGATTGATCGAGACCTTGCGGCACATACCGTATCAGCCACTATTTCCGGCAGGCACAAGGTGCCCGCCAATGAGGAGCCACCATGGACTGCACCCAAAACCTGAGCCTGGGCGACCCGCTGGAGCCCGTCCGCAAGGCCACCGCACAGATGCTCAACGAACGCGACCACAGCTTCTCGCTGCCGCAACCGTTCTACAGCGACGAACGCCTGTTCCAGGTCGACATGCAGGAGATCTTCCACAAGGAGTGGCTGATCGCCGGCATGACCTGCGAAATCCCGGCCAAGGGCAACTTCCTCACCCTGCAGATCGGCGACAACCCGATCCTGGTCATACGTGGCGCCGAAGGGCAGATCCACGCCTTCCACAACGTCTGCCGTCATCGCGGCTCGCGCCTGTGCGTATCGGACAAGGGTAAGGTAGCCAAGCTCGTGTGCCCCTATCATCAATGGACCTACGAGCTGGACGGTCGCCTGCTGTTCGCCGGCACCGAAATGGGCGCCGACTTCGACCTCAAGGACTACAGCCTGAAACCGGTTCAGTGCAAGACAGCCGGCGGCTACATTTTCATCTCCCTGGCGGAAAACCCGCCGGCCATCGACGAGTTCCTCGCCACCCTGGCGCACTACATGGAACCCTACGACATGGAGAACACCAAGGTGGCCGTGCAGACCACCCTGATGGAAAAGGCCAACTGGAAACTGGTGCTCGAGAACAACCGCGAGTGCTACCACTGCAATGGCTCGCACCCGGAACTGCTCAACACCCTGCTGGAATGGGATGACGTCACCGACCCGCGCGCCAGCCAGGCGTTCAAGGATCAGGTCGCCGAATGCACTACCCGCTGGGACAAGGACAACATCCCCTACGCCCACGCCAGCTTCGGCCTGCGCAACCGCATCGTGCGCATGCCCCTGCTCAAGGGCACCGTATCCATGACCATGGATGGCAAGCAGGGCTGCAAGAAACTGATGGGCCGCATCACCGACCCGGACCTGGGCTCCATGCGTATCCTGCACCTGCCGCATTCGTGGAACCACTGCATGGGCGACCACATGATCGTCTTCACCGTGTGGCCGATCAGCGCGCAGCAAACCATGGTCACCACCAAGTGGCTGGTGCACAAGGACGCCGTAGAAGGTGTCGACTACGACGTCGCCCGCCTGCGCCAGGTGTGGGACGCCACCAACGACCAGGATCGCCGCCTGGCCGAGGAAAACCAGCGCGGCATCAACTCCACTGCCTACCAGCCGGGCCCGTACTCCAAGACCTACGAGTTCGGCGTGATCAACTTCGTCGACTGGTACAGCGAGCGGATGCTCAACAACCTTGGCGACACCCCGGCGCAATCGCTGCGCCAGGTAGCGGGCGAGTGATGACGCTCAGCCTGCTGGTAGTGATCGGGCTGGCAGCCTATGGCCTGCTGGCCTGTCGGCCAGAGCACGACTGATTTTGCATGCCCCCGGCATCCTCGCGGATGCCGGGGTCTTACCTGCCACTGCAAACTGCAGGAGCGGCTTTAGCCGCGAAACTTACCGCCCGTCCAGTAGAACTCGAATCATTCTCTCGGAGTGTTCATTCAGCACGACACAGCTTGTCGCGCCCCTGTCACAGACTCAGCCCTGACTATCCACCGATCCAGTGCCGATTTTAGCTAGCACAAAGCCATCAAAGATGGTTAAAGTGCCATCAGCATGACGCCGGTAAACCGGCGAAAGGATCAACGAGACAAGGCTGTTGTCATGCCCGAAGCGAAAGACACATTGCTCAGGCTTTTTAGTCTGCTGCGCCTGATACCTGAGTACCCTCGCTACAGCACCACCCCAACGCTTCACGAAAAACTTCGTGACCGCGGTTTCTACGTTGATCTACGCACCGTACAGCGCGACCTGCAGCGGCTCTCCGGGCCGTTCTCGCTGATCGACGAGGAAGAAGGTGGCCGCAAGCAGTGGAGCCACGCCAAGAACGCCCCGCTGGATCTGCGCGACATGGAGCCGGCCACTGCCCTGGCGCTCTACCTCGCCGAAGGGCACCTGAAGAACCTGCTGCCGCAAAGCGTACTCGACCTGCTCGGTCCACAGTTCAACAAGGCACGCAACTACCTGGGCGAACTTGGCGAGAACAGCCTGGCGCAGTGGGCGCAATGCGTACGCACGCTACCCAACGGCAAGGCCCTACAGCCCGCAGAAGTGAGCCCGGCGGTGTGGCAAGAAACCTCCACCGCCCTGCTCGAACGCAAGCAATTGCTCGTCAGCTACCTGAGCCGCAGCAAAGCCGAAGCCAAACAACTGCTCATTCACCCTGCTGGCATGGTTTCGCGTCATTCAATCAGCTACCTGATCGCCAGCGTCGACGGCTACGACGATCTGCGCCAGTTCGCCTTGCACCGAATCCAACAAGCCGAATGCCTGAGCAAACCCGCCCGCGAACGCCCCGACTTCGAGATCAACAACTACATCCGCCAGGACCTCAACACCGCAGCCCCCATCGAACAGGTGGAACTGGTCGCCGACGTCGCTCCCCAAATCGCCTGGCTACTCGGCGAAACCCCGCTGAGCCCAGAGCAAAGCTTGGAACCGCTGCCCGACAGCGACTGGCAACGCTTGCGCGCCAAGGTTCCGGATGATCAGGAGACGCTGTGGTGGGTGTTTGGGTTGGGGGAGAACGTGAGGGTGCTGGAACCTTCGCACTGGGCCACGAACGTTCAGAGCAGGGCCGCCAAAGTGAAGGCGCTATATGCACGCTAAGGCCCCCGACAAACAAACTGGACAGCAGAAACATCATAAAGACGACTTGAACCAATAGCATCGCGGCAGCGGTTAAGTAATCAAAAGATCCATTCCCAGACCAATATATCAGCCAGACATTGAGCAAATTCCGGTAGGAGTAGTTAATGAAAGCCCCTCTAATCAAAGACATGGAAAACGCTGTAGCAGGCGTGCTCAAGATCTCAGCCGAGCTGAAAACCCGTAGCAATCCCCGTCCAGCCTTGGTCTCGATACTCCGCAAACTGCGAATCGCTCGCGAGCTCTCTTCGGTCTATTACATCTGCGTAGCGGGCAGCCAAAGTGCCGGCAAAACCCGCCTGATCCGCGAACTCTACGAACTGGGCGAAGGCTGGCTCGCAGACAACCAAGGCCGCGGCGAGCGCATCCCAGTGTTCATCCTCGAAAAGGACTGCGACACCCCCTACGCCGTAGTCGTCAAATACGATACCCAAGGCAACGAACAGGAAGAAAAGATCTCCCAGGACGCGTTCCGAGCGCTGATCAGCGGCTACGACAGCTCCGGTGACCTCGACTGTCTGTTCCCCAAACTCTACGTCCCACGCCGCTACTTCGACGGCCAGCGCTGCGGCTTCGTTCTGCTCCCAGGCTACGAAATGTTGAACCCGGACAACGTTGAGTGGCAGGGTCTAATGAGACACACCCTGGTTCACTCCCTGGGTAGCATCCTGGTCACCGACCGCACCCGTGTCGCCGACAACAGCCAGAAGCAGATCCTCAACGACCTGGTTGCCCGCTACTTCCCCGATCGCAAACCTGCCATCGCCGTTACCAAGACCGAAACGCTCACCCCAGGGCAGATGGATGAACTGGCAGGCACCGTGACTGAAGTCTTCCAGATCCGCTCCGATGAGCAAGATCGTATAATCTTCACTGGCGTCGGCGACAAAACCTACCGCTCCGCCTGGACCAGCCAACTCATTCAGGTCATCAACAAATACGCGCTGTCCGCCGGTGGCTCGGACGCAGGCCGTCTGCGTGAACTGGAAAGACTGCTGGATACGGAGTTGGCAACGGTCAAGGCAGCTCTGGAAGTCGAACTGGACGCACAGAGCATCAGTGAACACCTGACCGAGCGCCAGGCCGAGCGCATGCGAGAGGCGTTCACCAAGGCGTCAGAGCGCTATCGGAACCGTTATGCCAAACGGCTTCGCGAGCACACCTATAGCTATCTTGGTCAGGTCAAGGACATCGCAGAGAAGAAGTACAACGACGAAGAAGAGGGCTTTACCAACAAACTCAAGCACGCAGCGAATTTCCTCACGCTGCAGTCCGGTGAAAACGAGACCCGCTTCAGGTCGCGAATCATCGACTGCTGGTGCAACGGCACAAGTACTCTGCAATCCCCACTGGAATCCGACTACCTAGCCATCTCCGACATGTCCGCGAAAGAGCTTGGCATTCAAGAGATCAAGCCCTCGGAGCTCGCCGCGATCAAACATGAGGGCTTGGACAAACTGCTGGGTTACGAGGGGGCTTCTCTCGAGGTGCCTGCGGTGGTGCCCGAGGAACTGCAACACGATCTGCGCCTGCTGCTTTCCAAGGGTGTTGCTACCACCAATGACGTATCGCGGTTCAAGGCGGAGCATGTCGAGGAGGTGCTCAAAGCACTGCCCGCAATGACCATGGAATACTTTCGCCTCAATCAGGCAGTTGCTATTCGCACCCCTGAATTGGCCCGCACCGAACTAGAAACCTTCGACTTCGGCAAGCTGGCCTCGTCGATCCAGCAAGACCTACCCAAGGTAACCGCCTCAGCCAAACCGCTGCTCAGTACCCTGGCGGCGATCCTGGCAGTGGACGTGGCTATCGACGGTTCCATCGATACCATTCCGGCCATCGCGGGCACGCTGACGGGCGGCCAGACCGCCGCTGCTTCACTGGGTGCTTCGTTGTCGATGGCAGCAGCCGGCGCAATCACCCTGGGCTTCATTGCCTATCGCGGTGCCACCGAAATTCAGCGCTACGACGCCGCCCGCAAAGGTTTCATCGCCGAGAGCCTCAATCAGTTCGCCGAAGCCCACATTCAGAAAGGCCTGGAGCTCTACGACGATCTGATGGAAACCCTCGAAGAGCGCCTGGTACGCAACCTGCGAGTGGCCTATGGCCTCGGTGCCGACCTCACGGTAAAAGACGCGCTGGCGCGGGGATTGACGCGCCTAGAGCACGCTCGGGTGAACCTGGTCAAAGCCATCGACGATGCGCAAAGTCGCCATGTGGCTTGAGAAATACGGCAACCGCTATCGCTGGGCCTATGACGCGTATCAGCGCTTTATCGACGAGGTGGATCCGAGCCTGGCTGGCGACTTCAACCGCTCCAGCCATGTGACGGTCGCCGTCTATGGCGCCACCCAGGTGGGCAAGACCACGCTGATTCTGGACTTGCTAGGCGTGACCGGTGAGGCACTGGAGCGCGCTTCCAGCGTTTTGCGGGGCGATCAACGCATGGGCAAGTCTTCGACGGCCTGTGCGATTCGTTATGGTCGATCCAAGGATGATTACTGGTACATCGGCGACAATAGCAACGCACTGGATGACAAGGCCGCAAGGGCACAGTTTTCCACGATACGAACAGAGCTGGAGAAAGGCCGGGCGCACTCCGTGGACGTATTGTCCGTGCGGCTGCCGTCGATGTTCTTCGAGCAAGTGGGAGGGGATGCGCTGAGCCTGGATCTGCGCATTCTCGACATCCCGGGCATCAATGCGGTCAACGAGGCTGAACAGGCCCAGGTTGCGCGAGTGGCTGAGAAGTATGTGGCCACGGCTGATCTGATCTTGTTGGTCGGGCGTGCGGATGACCTGGGTTTCCTTCATCCCAACAAGCTGAAGTTAACGGCACTGGGTGACTGGATGTTGCAGCCCAACCGCTTCCGGGTGGTGCTCTCCTATACGTTCTCGCCTGCCAGCTTCAAGGCCTGGTTCGACCAGGACGAGCGCACTCTGGAGCAGGTCAGGGCGAAGCTCTATCAGGAGCTGAGCACCCATGACTACAAGCCGCCGAAGTCCGTCGAAACCATGTTGTACCCACTGGAGTTCGGCGACTCGTTGCACAGCCTTGGCGCGGACACTGAGTACCATGGTGCTGCCGTCGATCTGATCCGTACCTTGCGGCGCGAGCTGCTGGCAAGCATCACCGAATCGGCCAGCCCCTACGGTCGACTCACCTCTGCGTTCAAGATGAAAACCTTGATCGATGCCAGGCTCGAGCGAGAGCAGGCTGATTACCTCGAACAGCGCAAGGTACTCGAGCTAGACCTGACGCATGCCCAGGGCGCGCTGAAACAGGCTAACCAGCTTCTGGCCGAGTGTGTAGAGGAACGCGGCCTGCTCAGCCATCAGGCGCGTCGCTTGCACCGCTACATCAAACTGCACGATCGTAGTGACATTCGCCGCTTCTTTACCCAGCCTTTGCGTCCTACCAAGGAATCTGTCAGCGAACTGAAGTCGGCAGCCGTGGAGTTCGAGAAAGGTATCCAGGCAAAGTGGCGGGCGCTTTGCGAGCGGCACGCCCATCGCCTTACCAGCTCCCGGTTGGCTGAGCTGGCGCCACCGAAAACCAGCGCGCTGAACAGCGTCTATCAAAAGCTGAACGGCTACCTCACTGATGGCTATTGGTGGTCCAGTGAGAACTACCGCAACGATCGCAGCATGTTGTATCAGGCTGCCGAAAAAATCGTCGACGCCTACAGCGACGCCGCCACCGTTACAATCCACAAGTATCTGGAAGAGCAGGCCGATAGCTTCAAACGCAATCACCGCGGCTTACAACAGCGGCTCAGTGTGATGCAGGCAACGGTTGCCGAGCGTCAGCAGACCTTGCTGGACGCGGAAGCTAAGTGCAACGACCTTGAACGCGCCCATGAGCAATTCGAGAAGCGCATGCATTCCAGCATGGAGCACTCGCACAAGTTCGAACAATATATCCTCGAAGCTTTCAAGGCCGAGCTCAATCGTGTCAGGGAAGCCATCCGCCGTCCGGTCAGAGCGGTAGAACAGGTCTACGACATGTTCTACCTCCACGTGCTGCTGGGCGAACTCGACAAAATGCTGGAAGGGAAGAAGTTCTGATGGAGCGATCCGATTTGGATGCCGAAATCACTGCCGCTAATCAAGAGCTGTCAGCGCTGCTGGAAAAGCACATCAATGTGCCGATGAAAAGAAGCATTGAAGAGGTGAGCGGTGGCCTATCGCTCACACTTAAGGGCGACTTCGAGTCCAGCGTACTCAGCCTGCGGTCGGAGCTGAAAAAGCTGAACAACACATTCGAGGAACTGGGTGAAGATCTTGGTAGTGTCCTTCAGGTGTCCAAGCGAATCGAGACAATGGTTCAGCAGGCTGAGTCTGCACTGGATGGTCGGTTCGGGAAGGCTGGTGCGCAGGTTGTCGAAAGCGCTCGTCTGGTTTCAGAAGAGATCGCCGGTATCGAGGAGCGCCTGAGCAAGCTTGGCGCCGCCCAACTGCAGCACCTGAACTCAGCGTTAAAAGCGCTGGCTGCGGACATTCAAGTTCAGCGCACGGAAAGCCGCGATGCCCACCAAAAGTCATTGGCCAAACTGGATGAAATCGCCTCCGTAGTTGCAACGCAGCAGGCCCAGGCACAGGCGATACAACATTTGTCCAAGCGGCGCTTTATCTGGGGGGCTGTGGCACTAGGCGTGAATTTTGGTGTTCTCGCAGGCCTGCTGGTCAAAGCATTCCTGTAGAGGCTTTTCCAGGATCCCGGAACTATTGTGGCACCTGAACATTGCCATCGGATCATCACGTTTCTTTTTGGAACCGCCCCAGAACAGCTCGTCTGTGCCCCCTTCAAAGGCACTTTCCTCCCCTGATAACACCGTAAAACGCTGCACCTCATTCATGCAGGCCAAGTTACGGTGCTCGGCAATCAAACCGAACGGACCAGAGCCACCGAAAAAATCGACCCAAACGTTCTGAGCGAACTGCTGGATATTTCGCGGGAACATAGATGCAGAAAACCTTCCATCACACCCTCACTACCGGATAACAAGCATCCCCCCACAAGGTATCCGCGCTATCCATCATCAACTCGATAATCAGCGGTACGAGCTTGCCTAGCAAGCTCGTACAGTCGCGTAGCTGCTCGCGGTTGACTGAACCGTTCCAGGTGGCGCCACCATGGATGAGCTGGTTGCGCAGGGTGTACAGGCGGTTGAACAGCACGCCGAGCAATGCCGGTGTGTTGCCACTGACCAGCGCCTGCTGGGCCGCGCGTTTACCGCTGGCGAAGCGGTTCTTCCAGGTAACCTCATCGATCTTGCCGCTCTGGTGATCCCAGAAGCTCTGGAACACGTAGGGGTTGTCCAGCAATACGCGGATGCTTCCCGAGAACTCTCGCCAGACCAGCCCGTCAATTCGCTTGGCGCCGTCCAGGCTACACAGCTTCTCTAGGAAGGCCTTGAAGGTTTCCTGTTCGGAGAGGCGCTGGCGTTCGTCGATCTCGGTCGCGTAGGCCGCATTGAAGGCGATCCACAAGAATATGAAGCGGCCATCGAGATCGTCAGCCTGTTCGGCGCGGTCGAGCCAACTCAAGGCACGATGTACGCGCAGACGCAGGTTGGAATCTTGAGCGTCACGCTCCTGGCGATGGCGCTGTTTAAGCTCCTGAAACGACATGTTGCCTCCTTTGACTGACGGCCAAACCATATCAAAGGAAGCCATGCAGGCGGCACTGATTTCAGCGACGCGACAACAGCGACACAATCTGTCGCGCCCCTCCCGCAAAGTACCTCCATACCGAGCAAGGGAGATCTCGTTCATGCCAATACCACCTCAGCCACGCACATTCCGTTGCCCAGCCTGCAACTGGCAAGGCACCACGATTCCATTGAGCGATTGCCTCATGATCGGCATCGACTGGCACAGCACCTGCCCCCAGTGCCATAGCGACGCTCTGGACTGCCGGCTCGCGACGCGCAGCGAAGTCATGAAGAAGCGCCTGAGCGATTTTCTGCGCCCCCGCCACACCTGACACCAACTCAACGGAGAGAAACATCATGCAAGGGAAAACCACATGGCTGCTGTGCAGCCTGCTCGCCTGCAGCACTGCCAGCGCCGGCACCTATGAATGGACCACCGGCTGGGGCATGGGCGTCAGCGAGCACCTGGTCGATGACGGCAATGGGAATGAGCTGAACATTTCCTGCCCGGACCATGAGGAAGATGGCGCCGTGCGCGCCTATGCCACCGTCGCCGGCAAGCAGTACAGCTCGGAAGAAGGCGCGATGTCTGGTGATCGTAGCTTCGACGTGATCGTCGACGGCGAGCATTACAGCAATCCGTTTTTCACCGATTGCCGCGCTTGTGGCGCCAACTTTCCCGCGTTCTGGCAAGCGCTGCGCCAGGCCAACCGGCTGCAACTGGTGGGTGGAGGGCACACGATCAATCTTCCAACGACGAACATCGCAGCTGTTCTGGCGCCCCTCGACAGCCCTGAAAACAGTTGCCGCTCGGCCTGGTAGGAGTGCGAAATGAACACACTGCAAAAAGGCCTTGGCCTGAGCGTGCTGGCAATGCTGAGCGCTTGCTCCAGCGGCACACCAGGCTGCGCGGATGATGACTCCACCAGCTTGCTGCGCGACATCGTTGAAGGGCATTTTCTCGAAAGCGCCTACGGCCGCCAGCTTCGTCCCATGGTTGAGTACGCGATTCGCGGCATTCGCACCGAACAGCACGATGAAAAGCTCGACAGCTATGAATGCTCGGCCACTCTTGAGTTTCACCTGGTCAGCAACCCCGGCGGGCCAAGGCAGAAACAAGACATCGAGTATGACGTGCACTCGATCGAAGACCCGGACGCCGATTTCGAGATTACCTACACAGGCATCAAGGAAGGCATTCTGAAAGCAGCAATGGCAAAGAGCATGGGCTGGAAATAAGTCCTGCCCGATAAATGATGTCTGGAGGTTCAAATGCTGAAGAATATCCTCGCCACCATCGGCCTGGCCGTCGTCGCCAAGGCCGCCTATGAGCACTATTGCGAGTTTCGCGACCTGAAACGCGAAAAGCAGGAGCACCCGGGCAAGTCAGCCGAGTCCGCGAGCTGACTGCAAAGCTTCGCGGGCAAACACGCGCCACAATGCCGGCATCGGAGCATGTCACCGGATTGCATACCGGCTACTTCTGACAACGGAGCCGTTGAGCGTGCAGTTCGCACGGCGCACCCTACGGATGCCGCAATGCAAAAAGCCCCGCCAGATCGCTCTGGCGGGGCTTTTCATTTTCAGCCGAGGCTAGTCGCTAAGCGTCAGGCCTTGTTGGCTTTCTTGGCAGCGCGGGTGCGCTCGCCTTCGTCGAGGATCTTCTTGCGCAGACGGATCGACTTCGGCGTCACTTCGCACAATTCATCGTCCTGGATGAACTCCAGCGCCTGCTCCAGGGTGAAGCGAACCGGCGGTACCAGGGCGATGGTTTCGTCCTTGCCCGAAGCACGCATGTTGTCGAGCTTCTTGCCCTTGGTCGGGTTGACGCCCAGGTCGTTGTCGCGGCTGTTCAGGCCGACGATCTGACCGTTGTAGATTTCCTGGCCGTGCTCGACGAACAGCTTGCCGCGCGCCTGCAGGGTTTCCAGGGAGTAGGTCAGCGCCTTGCCGGTGTCGATCGACACCAGTACGCCGTTCTGACGACCAGACATGGTGCCAGCCTTCACGGTGTCGTAACGGTCGAAGATCGAGGTCAGGATGCCGGCGCCGTTGGTCAGGGTCAGGAACTGGTTACGGAAACCGATCAGACCGCGAGCCGGGATGTTGTATTCCAGACGCACGCGACCTTTGCCGTCCGGCGACATGTTGGTCAGGTCGCCCTTACGCAGGCCCATTTCTTCCATGACCTTGCCCTGGGATTCTTCAGGGATGTCGATGGTGACGTTCTCGAACGGCTCCTGCTTGACGCCGTTGACTTCACGGATGATCACTTCCGGACGGCCAACGCCCATTTCGAAGCCTTCGCGACGCATGGTTTCGATCAGTACCGAGAGGTGCAGCTCACCACGGCCGGAGACCTTGAACTTGTCGGCGCTGTCGCCTTCTTCAACGCGCAGAGCCACGTTGTACAGCAGCTCCTTGTCCAGACGCTCTTTGATGTTGCGGCTGGTGACGAACTTGCCTTCTTTACCGCAGAACGGCGAGTCGTTGACCTGGAAGGTCATCGAGACGGTCGGCTCGTCAACGGTCAGCGGCTTCATCGCTTCGACGTGGTTGATGTCGCACAGAGTGTCGGAGATGAACAGCTGATCCATACCGCTGACGCAGACGATGTCACCGGCGGTGGCTTCTTCGACGTCTACGCGGTGCAGGCCGTGGTGGCCCATCAGCTTGAGGACACGGCCGTTACGCTTCTTGCCATCGACGTCGATGGCAATGACCGGAGTGTTCGGCTTGATCTTGCCACGGGCAATACGGCCAACGCCGATGATGCCGAGGAAGCTGTTGTAGTCCAGAGCGGAAATCTGCATCTGGAACGGGCCGTCGAGGTCGACGTTCGGCGCCGGCACGTGGTCGACGATGGCCTGGTACAGCGGAGTCAGGTCTTCGGCCATGTCGCTGTGGTCGAGACCGGCGATGCCGTTCAGGGCGCTGGCGTAAACGACCTGGAAGTCGAGCTGCTCATCGGTGGCACCGAGGTTGTCGAACAGGTCGAAAATCTGGTCCATGACCCAATCCGGACGCGCGCCCGGACGGTCGATCTTGTTGATCACGACGATCGGCTTGAGGCCGGCTTCGAAGGCCTTCTTGGTCACGAAGCGGGTTTGCGGCATCGGGCCGTCCTGGGCGTCAACGACCAGCAGCACGGAGTCGACCATGGACATCACGCGCTCGACTTCACCACCGAAGTCGGCGTGGCCGGGGGTGTCGACGATGTTGATGCGATAGTCGTTCCACTTGATGGCGGTGTTCTTGGCCAGAATGGTAATGCCGCGCTCTTTTTCCTGGTCGTTGCTGTCCATCACGCGCTCGTCGTTGAGCTCGTTGCGTTCCAGGGTGCCGGACTGACGCAGCAGGGCGTCGACGAGGGTGGTTTTGCCATGGTCGACGTGGGCGATGATGGCGATGTTGCGCAGATTTTCGATCACTGTGTGTATCTCGATCAGAGGATTCGGTGTGTCGCCCAGCCTGGACGACGAATATGAAGAAAAGGGGATCAGCGAGCTGAACGGTCGGGAGGGCGATGGCGGATACTTCCGCCATTCAACCCCGGCGTTCTATGCCGGACGATAAACGCGCACATTGGCATGTCCCTCGCTCAGCAGATGGTGGGCGTGCAGGCGACTCATGACGCCCTTGTCGCAATACAGCAGGTACTGGCGGTTCTCATCCAGCTCCTTGAATTTGTTGTTCAGCGCATAGAATGGCAGCGCCTGCACTTCGATGCCCGGCACGTCCAGCGGCTCGTCTTCGGCGGCGTCGGGATGGCGGATGTCGATGACGATCTGTCCGGCCAGCGCTTCACGAACCTCCTCGACTTGCACGTCCCTGCCCAACTCGTCGATCACGCGGTCGATGGGCAACTGGGTAGCACGTTCGAGGGCGCGCTCGAGGATGGCCATGTCGAACTGGGCCTCCTCGTGCTCGATGCGGTAACCACGGGCCTTGGTGGTCGGGTTGACCGAGATCACGCCGCAATACTCGGGCATGTTCTTGGCGAACTCGGCGGTGCCAATGCGCGTGGCGGTGTCGATGATGTCCTGCTTGTGGCTGGCGATCAGCGGGCGCATGACCAACATGTCGGTAGCCGAATCGATCACTGCAAGATTGGTCAGGGTCTGGCTGGAGACCTGACTGATCGCCTCGCCGGTGACCAGCGCCTCGATCTGCAGGTTCTCGGCGATACGGGTGGCAGCACGCAACATCATGCGTTTGAGGATAACGCCCATCTGGCTGTTGTCGACCTTGCCGAGAATCTCACCGACCACTTCCTCGAACGGCACACTGATGAACAGCACGCGCTGCGAGCGGCCGAACTTCTGCCATATATAGTGCGCCACTTCCATCACGCCCAACTCGTGGGCACGCCCGCCGAGATTGAAGAAGCAGAAGTGGCTGACCAGGCCGCGACGCATCATCTGGTAGGCCGCCACGGTGGAGTCGAAACCGCCACTCATCAGCACCAGGGTCTGCTCCAGCGAACCCAGCGGGTAACCACCGAGACCTTCGTGGCGATTGTGCACCACGAACAGGCGCTGGTCGCGAATCTCCATGCGCACTTCGACTTCCGGCTTTTTCAGGTCGATGCCAGCCGCATCGCACTCACGGCGCAGGCGCGAACCGACATGCCGCTCGACATCGATGGAAGAAAACTCATGCTTGCCGCCGCGCTTGCAACGCACCGCAAAAATCTTGCCCGGCAGTTGCTCGGCGTAATGGCGCTTGCAGTGCTCGGTGATCTCGTCCAGATCGCCCAGCGGGTATTCATTGACCTCGAGGAACAGACCGATGCCCGGCATATTGCGCAGGCGCTCGGTCATCTCGGCGAGCAGCTTGGGATCGTCCAGGTCGGTTTCGACTTCGAGGTTGTCCCAGACACCGGTCACCCGCAGTTCGGGGTCAAGATCGCGCAGCACGGAGCGAATGTTCTTCCCCAACTGGCGGATGAACTGCTTGCGCACCGGGCGGCTCTTGATGGTGATTTCCGGGAAAACTTTGACGATGAGCTTCATGAATAGGCCGCCCGCTTGGGGGACGAAAAAACAGGGGCGCGGATTATAGCGGAAATTGTTCAAGCTTTGACCAAAAATACTGCACCACTCACACAGCGCACCAAAATGGATCTTTCGCCAAATTAAAGGCCCTTAAATGGTGCAAATATTTCTGGCGAATTAGCGCGCAGACAGCGCGATACCTGAGTTTCGTGGCTTCTGCCCAATAAAGGGCACTGGCATGCAATTTGCTCCCTTGTGAGGCAGGTCGCCCTGGAGGACTATCCCGCCGGGCTTCACCGCATCTTCAAGGCTTATCGATAAGAGCCTTTTCCACCTGGAGGACAACATGTCTAAGGCTGTTCAACTGATCAAAGAACACGACGTGAAGTGGGTAGACCTGCGCTTCACCGACACCAAGGGCAAGCAGCACCACGTGACCATGCCGGCCCGTGACGCCCTGGACGAAGATTTCTTCGAGCACGGCAAAATGTTCGACGGCTCGTCCATCCATGGCTGGAAAGGCATCGAAGCCTCCGACATGATCCTGATGCCGGTAGACGATACCGCCGTTCTGGATCCGTTCACCGAAGAGCCGACCCTGATCCTGGTCTGCGACATCATCGAGCCGAGCACCATGCAAGGCTACGACCGTGACCCGCGCTCCATCGCCAAGCGCGCTGAAGAGTTCCTCAAAGGTACCGGCATCGGTGACACCGTATTCGTTGGCCCGGAGCCCGAGTTCTTCATCTTCGACGAAGTGAAGTTCAAGTCCGACATCTCCGGCTCGATGTTCAAGATTTACTCCGAGCAAGGCTCCTGGATGACCGACGGCGACGTCGAAGGCGGCAACAAGGGCCACCGTCCAGCAGTCAAAGGTGGTTACTTCCCAGTTCCGCCGTGCGACCACGACCACGAAATCCGTACTGCCATGTGTAATGCCATGGAAGAAATGGGCCTGGTCATCGAAGTTCACCACCACGAAGTGGCGACTGCCGGTCAGAACGAAATCGGCGTGAAGTTCAACACCCTGGTTGCCAAGGCTGACGAAGTTCAGACCCTGAAGTACTGCGTGCACAACGTAGCCGACGCCTACGGCAAAACCGCTACCTTCATGCCGAAGCCCCTGTACGGCGACAACGGCTCGGGTATGCACGTGCACATGTCCATCTCCAAAGATGGCAAGAACACCTTCTCCGGCGAAGGCTATGCCGGCCTGTCCGATACCGCTCTGTACTTCATCGGCGGCATCATCAAGCACGGCAAGGCTCTGAACGGCTTCACCAACCCGTCGACCAACTCCTACAAGCGTCTGGTCCCAGGTTTCGAAGCTCCGGTAATGCTGGCCTACTCGGCGCGTAACCGCTCGGCCTCGATCCGTATTCCTTACGTTTCCAGCCCGAAAGCCCGCCGTATCGAAGCGCGCTTCCCGGACCCGGCTGCCAACCCGTACCTGGCCTTCGCAGCTCTGCTGATGGCCGGTATCGACGGTATCCAGAACAAGATCCACCCTGGCGATGCGGCCGACAAGAACCTGTACGACCTGCCACCAGAAGAAGGCAAGCTCATCCCGCAAGTCTGCGGCAGCCTGAAAGAAGCCCTGGAAGAGCTGGACAAGGGCCGTGCGTTCCTGACCAAGGGCGGCGTTTTCTCCGACGACTTCATCGATGCCTACATCGAGCTGAAATCCGAAGAAGAAATCAAGGTACGTACCTTCGTACACCCGCTGGAATACGACCTGTACTACAGCGTCTAAACCAGTCTCGCGCCGCCTCGTGCAGCGCGCTCGAAAGCCCCGCCCGGCTCTGCCTGGCGGGGCTTTTTCATTTTCCACCGGTAGGGTGCACCGCGCGCACCGAAAGCCCGAGACTATGCAGCAGATGCTGCGCGCAGCTCAGTACTTCACGACGCCCTAAGTAATCCGCGCCCACGGCCCGCGCCGATTTGTAGCCAAACATCACAGCCATGGCGCCCTGCGCTTGCCAGGAACCGCCAGCAGTGCAAGGCTTAGCGCATCATCCGTGGAAGGATCGGTCCATGCGCCCATTACTCGCCTGCCTGCTGCTTGCCCTGGCCTTGCCGGCCAGTGCGCAGATCTACAAATACATCGACGCCAACGGCAACACGGTTTTCACCAACCAGCCGCCCGATGGCGCAGCAGCCGAGAGCGTCAACCTGCCACCAACCAATACGGTAGAGATGCAGAAACCCAGCATTCCCGCAGACACCAGCGGCGACACCTCAGCACAGAGTGCGGCACCCTATTCCACACTGAGCCTGACCGGTATCCCTGATGATGAAGCCATGCGCGCCAACAACGGCACTTTCGTCGTTGGAGTGAACATCCAGCCACGTCTGCAGCCCGGCCACCAGCTCCGACTGATTCTCGATGGCAAGCCATACGGTCAGGCCGGCAACGTGCCGAGCCTGCAGCTGACCGATGTCGAGCGCGGTGAACACAGCCTGGCGGTAGCGGTCGTCGCTGGCGAACGCATCGTCCAGCAGAGCGCCACCGAAACGTTCACCGTGCAGCGCATCAGCGTCAACAGCCCTGCCCGCCCACCTGTAACGCCACCGCGCCCGACTCCGAGACCTACGAACTGATCATGATGCGTACACTGCTGCTCTGCCTGTTGTTCATCAGCCAGGCAGCCTCGGCTCAGGTCTATACCTACGTCGATGCTGAAGGTAACCGCGTATTCACTGACAAACCGCGCAGCAGCACTGCCGAACGGGTGATGCTGGCGCCGTCCAACAGCGCGGAAATGAGCCAACCCCACCCCACGGTGCGAATGGCCCCGCCACCTGCGGCGAGCAAACCGACCGTGCACTATCAGGTGCTGCGCATTCTCGTGCCTGAGCCGGACGCCTCGATCCACAACGGTTCCGGCGACATGATCGTCACCCTCACCAGCGAGCCAGGCCTGCTGCCCGGCCACAGCTACCGGTTGCGGCTCGACGGCGAACCCCAAGGCGAGACAACCCGCAGCCCGGTGTTCTCCCTGCAGCACGTCGACCGTGGTACGCACCAACTGGTGGCAGAAATCATCGATTCCGCCGGACTCATCGTCGAGCGCACACCGGCGCAGCCCTTCCACATGCACCGCATGACCCTGGCACAGAAGCGCAAGATCAATCCTTGCAAGAAAGATGAATACGGCGTTCGCCCCGAATGTCCGCTCAAAGACAAGCCCAAGGAAGAGGCCAGCATCCTTCCCTTCTTCTGAATTCGATTGCACCTTAATAGTGCAATCGAACGCACCGCCTCCTAAGCTCTCCCTGTTTTGGGTCGTTTTTCTCAACCCAACCTCGCTACCACGCCACCAGACCTCGGGCGGATCGCACAAAAATTGCCGGAAGCCATTTTTTACCTCGCTTGCAACGGCCCAAATGGGGGCCACCAGGGATGGCAGGCCATAAAAAATGCGTCTTTTCGGGGCCTTGGTTTGCTTCTTGCATTTTCCTGCCCATTGCCGGAATGCGCTGCCTATGACCATCAACGACGCTCTGCATCGACTGCTACTCGACAACCTGACCACCGCCACCCTACTGCTCAACAGCCAGCTGTGCCTTGAGTACATGAACCCGGCGGCGGAAATGCTTCTGGCCGTAAGTGGCCAGCGCAGCCATGGTCAGTTCATCAGCGACCTGTTCACCGAATCGCCGGAGGCGCTGTCGTCGCTGCGCCAGGCGGTGGAGCAGGCACATCCGTTCAACAAGCGTGAAGCCGTGCTGACCTCGGTCACTGGCCAGACGCTGACCGTGGACTACGCCGTCACTCCACTGTTCAGCAAGGGCGAAACCCTGCTACTGCTGGAGGTGCATCCACGTGATCGCCTGCTGCGCATCACCAAGGAAGAGGCACAGCTGTCCAAGCAGGAAACCACCAAACTGCTGGTGCGCGGCCTCGCCCACGAAATCAAGAATCCGCTCGGCGGCATTCGTGGCGCAGCACAACTGCTGTCGCGCGAACTGCCCAACGAAGAGCTCAAGGACTACACCAACGTCATCATCGAAGAGGCCGACCGCCTGCGTAACCTGGTCGACCGCATGCTCGGCTCGAACAAGTTGCCGTCGCTGGCGATGACCAACGTGCACGAGGTGCTAGAGCGCGTCGCCAACCTGATCGAAGCGGAAAGCCAGGGCAGCATCACGTTGGTGCGCGACTACGACCCGAGCATTCCGGACCTGCTGATCGACCGCGAGCAGATGATCCAGGCCGTGCTCAATATCGTGCGCAATGCCATGCAGGCCATCGCCGGACAGAAGCACGACATGGGTCTCGGGCGCATCAGCCTGCGTACCCGCACCCTGCGCCAGTTCACCATCGGCCACACGCGCCACCGCCTGGTGGTCAAGGTCGAGATCATCGACAACGGCCCAGGCATCCCGCCTGAGCTGCAGGAAACCATCTTCTATCCCATGGTCAGCGGGCGTGCCGACGGCACCGGCCTGGGCCTGGCCATCACCCAGAACATCATCAGTCAGCACCAGGGTCTGATCGAGTGCGAGAGCTATCCCGGCCACACCGTATTCTCGATCTTCCTACCGCTGGAACAAGGAGCGCCCACGCCATGAGCCGCAGTGAAACCGTCTGGATTGTCGACGACGATCGTTCCATCCGCTGGGTGCTGGAGAAGGCCCTGCAACAGGAAGGCATGACCACCCAGAGTTTCGACAGTGCCGACGGTGTACTCGCCCGCCTGACCCGCCAGCAGCCGGACGTGATCATCTCCGATATCCGCATGCCCGGCGCCAGCGGCCTCGACCTGCTGGCCCGCATCCGCGAGCTGTACCCACGCCTGCCGGTGATCATCATGACCGCGCATTCCGACCTGGACAGCGCGGTGGCCAGCTATCAGGGCGGCGCCTTCGAATACCTGCCCAAGCCGTTCGACGTCGACGAGGCCGTCTCGCTGGTCAAGCGCGCCTTCCAGCACGCTCAGGAACAACAAAGCCTGGCCGCGCCCGCAGCACAGGCACGCACCCCGGAAATCATCGGCGAGGCGCCGGCGATGCAGGAGGTGTTCCGCGCTATCGGCCGCTTGAGCCACTCCAATATCACCGTGCTGATCAATGGTGAATCCGGTACCGGCAAGGAACTGGTGGCCCACGCCCTGCACCGCCACAGCCCACGCGCGGCAGCGCCGTTCATTGCGCTGAACATGGCGGCGATCCCCAAAGATCTGATGGAGTCCGAGCTGTTCGGCCACGAGAAAGGTGCCTTCACCGGCGCGGCCAACCAGCGTCGCGGTCGTTTCGAACAGGCCGATGGCGGCACCCTGTTCCTCGACGAGATCGGCGACATGCCGGCCGACACCCAGACCCGTCTGCTGCGCGTATTGGCCGATGGCGAGTTCTACCGTGTCGGCGGCCATACCCCGGTGAAAGTGGACGTACGCATCATCGCCGCCACCCACCAGAACCTGGAAACCCTGGTACAGGCCGGCAAGTTCCGTGAAGACCTTTTCCACCGCCTCAACGTCATCCGCATTCATATCCCACGTCTGGCTGATCGCCGCGAGGATATCCCGACCCTCGCTCACCACTTCCTCGCGCGTGCTGCGCAGGAGCTGGCGGTGGAGCCGAAGCTGCTCAAGAGCGAAACCGAGGATTACCTCAAGCACCTGCCCTGGCCGGGCAACGTGCGCCAGCTGGAGAACACCTGCCGTTGGATCACCGTCATGGCCTCGGGCCGTGAGGTCCATGTCGACGACCTGCCGCCGGAGCTGCTGACTCAGCCGCAGGACGCCGCCCCGGTGACCAACTGGGAGCAGGCGCTGCGCCTGTGGGCCGACCAGGCCCTGGCGCGTGGCCAGTCCAACCTGCTCGACAGCGCCGTGCCGGCTTTCGAGCGCATCATGATCGAGACCGCACTCAAGCACACCGCCGGCCGCCGCCGCGACGCCGCCCTGCTGCTGGGCTGGGGTCGCAACACCCTGACGCGCAAGATCAAGGAGCTGGGCATGAAGGTCGACGGCGGGGATGACGACGATAACGACGACTGATCCCGCCAGCGTTACGAAAAAGGGCATCCCATGGGATGCCCTTTTTGTGTTCAATCGGTGATTGGAGCATTCAGCGGTGCGCACAGCGCACCCTACCCGCAGCGCGACAACCTGTAGGGTGCGCCGCGCGCACCGCCAATTGTCGCCGCCGATCAACCGCGCTGTGCGTTCCTGATCGAGATTTGCGTGTTCAGCGTCCAGAAGTCGTAGAGCACACCGATCAGGAACAGGCCGCCAGTGAACAGATAAATGATCCCGGTGATCCACTTGCCCTGATACATGCGGTGCACACCGAACACACCCAGGAAAGTCAGCAGGATCCACGCCACGTTGTAGTCCGTATCCCCCGCGGTAAAGCGCAGGTCGGCCTCGCGATCCATCGAGGGAATCAGGAACAGGTCGATGATCCAGCCGATGAAGAACAATCCCAGGGTGAAGAACCAGATGGTGCCGGTGACCGGCTTGCCGTAGTAGAAGCGGTGGGAACCGAGAAAACCGAAAATCCACAGCAGATAGCCGATCAGCTTGCTGTGCGTATCCTGTCGTTGCATGACGAACTCCTTGTACGAGGTGCAGCTATGACGCTGTGCGCCGGGTGAAGGTTTCATTTTCGCCGAAACAGTGCAACTCAACGAATGGCTTGATAGCTGTACGACGCCCGTATACTGTATAAAAAAACAGTATAGACATACCGGCCATGCAACTGATCGAAAAGCTCACCATCCTCGCCGACGCCGCCAAGTACGACGCCTCCTGCGCCAGCAGCGGCGCACCCAAGCGCAGCTCCAAGGGCAAGGACGGCATCGGTTCGACCAACGGCATGGGCATCTGCCACAGCTACACGCCGGATGGCCGCTGCGTGGCGCTGCTGAAAGTCCTGCTGACCAACTTCTGCCTGTATGACTGCCAGTACTGCATCAACCGACGCTCCAGCGACGTGCCGCGTGCGCGCTTCACGCCTGAGGAAGTGGTGACACTGACCCTGGACTTCTACAAGCGCAACTGCATCAGCGGCCTGTTCCTCAGCTCCGGCATCATCCGCTCGGCCGACTACACCATGGAGCAATTGATCCGCGTCGCCAAGCTGTTGCGCCAGGAGCACCAGTTTCGCGGCTACATTCACCTCAAGACCATCCCCGATGCCGCACCGGAGCTGATCGCCGAAGCCGGCCTGTACGCCGACCGTCTCAGCGTCAACATCGAACTGCCCACCGAGACCAGCCTGGTTCGCCTGGCGCCGGAAAAGAACGTCGGCAGCATCCACAAGGCCATGCACAACATTCATCTCGGCGAGCGCGAGGCCAAGGAAGAACGCCGCGCGCCGCGCTTCGCCCCGGCCGGGCAAAGCACGCAGATGATCGTCGGCGCCGATGCCACCGATGACAGCACCATCCTGCACAACGCCCAGAGCCTGTATCACGACTATCGCCTGCGCCGCGTCTACTACTCGGCGTTCAGCCCGATTCCGCAGAGCCCGAAGACCGTGCCCTTCGAAGCGCCACCGCTGCTGCGCGAGCACCGCCTGTACCAGGCCGACTTCCTCATGCGCGGCTACGGCTTCAGCGCCACGGAGCTGTTGGCCGGCCCGGGCAACCTGGCGCTGGACATCGACCCCAAGCTGGCCTGGGCGCTGGCCAATCGCGAACAGTTTCCGGTGGACCTCAATCGCGCCGACGAGTCGCTGATCGCCCGCGTGCCTGGCATCGGCGTGCTCAGCGCGCGGCGCCTGGGTGCGCTGCGGCGGGAACGGCGCATCCGCTACGAGGATCTGACCCGCCTGCGCTGCGTACTGGAAAAGGCCAGGCCCTTCATCATCACCCAGGATTACCGGCCGCCACGTGCCGAACACGAGTCAGTGGTACTGCGCCAGCAACTGCGCGACACACCGGCACAGATGGCGTTGTGGTGATGCACAGCCTGCGCTTCGACGGCACCTTCGCCACCTGGCGCCAGGCCGCGCGCCGTGCACTGCTGCAAGGCTTGGCACCACACCAGTTACAATGGCTGGACGAAGAAGCGGCGCCAGGCCTGTTCGACCAGCCCGCCGAACGTGCGCCTGAGCCAAACGGTCGCCTGCGCGTATCACCCGAACTGCTCGATTTGCTGGAAAGCGCCGCACAGTACCGTGGCGATGAGCGCTGGAGCCTGCTCTACCGCATACTCTGGCGCTTCGTGCAGGGCGAGCGCAGCGCCGTGCTGGCCGGCGACCCCGACGGCAGCGAGCTGCATCGTCGGCTCAAGGCCGTGCGCCGTGAGGCCCATCACTTGCACGCCTTCGTGCGCTTTCAGCCGAGCAAGGCTGCGGGCGCGCCAGACTTCGTCGCCTGGTTCGAACCGGCGCACGACATTCTCGCCTCGGCCAGCGGCCACTTCGCCGAGCGTCTTGGCAAACATAGCTGGCTGATCGCAACGTCGCGTGATGGCGTTTACTGGGATGGCCAACGCCTGCAGCATGAGCGCCGCTGCCCAGCGCACTGGCAAGCCTGGGCGCAGCAGCCCGAGGATGACGGTCAGGCCCTGTGGCGTGCCTACTACGGCAGTACCTTCAACCCGGCGCGGCTCAACCGCACGGTGATGCAGCAGCATCTGCCGCTGAGATTCTGGAAACACCTGCCGGAAGGCCCGCTGATTCCGCAACTGATGAGCGAGGCACGCGCCGGCGCGCAGCGCGATGGCCAGGCATTGGTGCTGGCAGGCAGGAAGGGCAAACGCATCGCCCGGATAAACGAAGGGGACGCATCGCGCCCCCCGTCTGATGACGTCAGCGGAAGCGACGCCCCGGATCTTCCTCGCTGACCTCCAGCGCCAGGCCCTGGGCCATGCTGGTCAGGTGATCGCCGTCGGTTTCCGAACCGAGCTTGATCATCAGACGCAGGTCGTTGGCCGAGTCGGCGTAGAGCAACGCATCTTCGTAGGTGATCTCGCCCTGGGTGTAGAGGTTGTACAGCGCCTGATCGAAGGTCTGCATGCCCTGCTCGGTCGAGCGTTTCATCAGCCCCTTGAGTTCGTGCACCTCGCCCTTGCGGATCAGGTCAGCGGCCAATGGGGTGTTGATCAGCACCTCGATGACCGCGCGGCGACCCTTGCCATCCGGGGTCGGTATCAGTTGCTGGGCAACGATGGCCTTGAGGTTGAGCGACAGATCCATCCACACCTGGTTCTGCCTGTCCGCCGGGAAGAAGTTGATGATGCGGTCCAGCGCCTGGTTGGCGTTGTTGGCGTGCAGGGTGGCCAGGCACAGGTGGCCGGTTTCGGCGAAGGCCACGGCATGATCCATGGTCTCGCGGGTCCGCACCTCACCGATGAGAATCACGTCCGGCGCCTGACGCAGGGTGTTCTTCAGCGCCACTTCGAACGACTCGGTGTCGATGCCCACTTCACGCTGAGTGACGATGCAGCTCTGGTGCTGGTGGATGTACTCGATCGGGTCTTCGATGGAGATGATGTGACCGCTGCTGTTCTTGTTGCGGTAACCGATCATCGCCGCCAGCGAGGTGGACTTACCGGTACCGGTGGCACCGACGAACAGGACCAGGCCGCGCTTGGTCAGCGCCAGCTTCTTGAGGATTTCCGGCAGTTTGAGGTCGTCGAGGGTGGGGATATTGGTCTCGATCCGGCGCAGCACCATGCCCACCAGGTTGCGCTGGTAGAAGGCACTGACGCGGAAACGACCGATACCACGGGCACTGATGGCGAAGTTGCACTCATGGTTCTCGGCAAAATCGCGGCGTTGCGCCTCGTTCATCACGCCCAGCACGGTCTCGCGAGTCTGCTCCGGCGACATGGCGTTCTTGGTCACCGGCATGATCTTGCCATTGACCTTCATCGACGGCGGCACGCCAGCGGTGATGAACAGGTCGGAGCCGCCTTTTTCGACCATCAGGCGCAGTAGTTTTTCGAATTCCATCGTCGTTCTCGCAGCTTCGTGAGCAATGCCGTGCGGCAGCCATCTGCCGAATCGTAGGAGCGAACTCTGTTCGCGAACAAAACTTCGCTCGCGATGCCCACTCCTACACCAGTTCCTAGAAGTTTTCCGGGCTCTTGGCCTTCTCGCGCGCACTGTCGCGGCTGACCAGGCCTTTGGACACCAGCGTCTTCAGGCAGGCATCGAGGGTCTGCATGCCCAGCGCGCCACCGGTCTGGATAGACGAGTACATCTGCGCAACCTTGTCCTCACGGATCAGGTTACGAATAGCTGGGGTGCCGATCATGATTTCGTGGGCGGCGACACGACCGCCGCCGATCTTCTTCAGCAGGGTCTGCGAGATCACCGCCTGTAGCGATTCCGACAGCATCGAACGGACCATCGACTTTTCCTCGGCAGGGAACACGTCGACCACGCGGTCGATGGTCTTGGCGGCGGAGGTGGTGTGCAGGGTGCCGAATACCAGGTGGCCGGTTTCTGCGGCGGTCAGCGCCAGACGGATGGTTTCCAGGTCACGCATCTCACCCACCAGGATGATGTCCGGGTCTTCACGCAGTGCCGAGCGCAGGGCTTCGGAGAAGCCATGGGTGTCGCGGTGCACCTCACGCTGGTTGACCAGGCACTTCTTCGACTCGTGGACGAATTCGATGGGGTCTTCGATGGTGAGAATGTGGTGGTACTTGTTGCTGTTGAGGTAGTCGAGCATCGCCGCCAGGGTGGTCGACTTGCCCGAACCCGTGGGACCGGTGACCAGCACCAGGCCGCGCGGCACGTCAGTGATCTTGCGGAACACTTCGCCCATGCCCAGGTCTTCCATGGTCAGCACCTTGGACGGAATGGTACGGAACACCGCACCAGCGCCACGGTTCTGATTGAAGGCGTTGACCCGGAAACGCGCCACGCCCGGCACTTCGAAGGAGAAGTCGGTCTCGAGGAACTCTTCGAAGTCCTTGCGCTGCTTGTCATTCATGATGTCGTAGATCAGCGCGTGTACCTGCTTGTGATCCAGCGGCGGCAGGTTGATGCGGCGTACATCGCCGTCGACGCGGATCATCGGCGGCAGACCCGCCGAGAGGTGCAAATCCGACGCGCCTTGCTTGGCGCTGAAGGCGAGCAGCTCAGTGATATCCATGGGACTCCCCAATTACAAGCAAGCAGGTAGAATGCCGCGAACCCTGAGACGGCGTTTACAAAGCAGCGAGCGAAGGTCAGGCAAGGCGAAGTCAGGCGAAAAGGCGCGGTGTACGAGTTGTACATGAGCCTTTTGAGGGTGACTTCAACGCAGCATGGTCGAGCGCAGCAGTTTGTAGACGCCCTCTCTAGAGGTAGGGCTTTATAGAGCGCAATTAATGTCCACGATAGCAGAGAATATTGCAAAGGTCGGAGCGCGCATCCGTGAGGCGGCGCAAGCCTCGCAGCACAATTTGGCGGATATCGGCCTGCTCGCGGTGAGCAAGACCAAACCAGCAGCGGCCATTCGCGAAGCCTATGCAGCCGGTTTGCGCGACTTCGGCGAGAACTACCTGCAGGAAGCGCTGGGAAAACAGGTCGAATTGAACGATCTACCCTTGATCTGGCACTTCATCGGCCCCATTCAGTCGAATAAGACCCGGCCTATCGCCGAGCATTTCGACTGGGTACATTCGGTGGATCGACTGAAAATCGCCCAACGCCTGTCCGAGCAGCGCCCCGCGCACCTGCCGCCGCTGAATATCTGCCTGCAGGTCAATGTCAGCGCTGAGGACAGCAAATCCGGCTGCAGCCCAGAAACGCTGCCAGAGCTGGCCAAGGCCGTCGCCGCCCTGCCCAACCTGCGCCTGCGTGGGCTGATGGCAATTCCCGAACCTACTGACGATGTCGCCGCGCAGCATGCCGCCTTCGCCCACTTGCGCCAATTGCGGGATGACCTGGCGTTGAACCTCGACACCCTGTCCATGGGCATGAGCCATGACCTGGAAGCCGCCATCGCCGAAGGCGCCACCTGGGTGCGCATCGGCACCGCCCTGTTCGGCGCCCGCGATTACGGCCAGCCCACCCATTGAATGAAGGAACTCCCGTAATGAGCAACCCGATCATCGCCTTCATCGGCGCCGGCAACATGGCCGCCAGCCTGATTGGCGGTTTGCGTGCGCAGGGCGTGGCAGCCAGCGCCATCCGTGCCAGCGAGCCCGGCAGCGAACAGCGCGCCCGCCTGCAGCAGGAGCATGGCATCGTCACCTTCGCGGATAACGGTGAAGCCATCAAAGGCGCCGACCTGATCGTGCTGGCGGTCAAGCCGCAGATCATGAAGGCGGTATGCCTGGATCTGGCTCCGCACCTCGCGCCGAATCAGGTGATCATCTCCATCGCCGCCGGCATCAGTTGTGCCAGCCTGGAAAGCTGGCTGGGCCAGCGTCCCGTCGTACGCTGCATGCCCAATACGCCGGCACTGCTGCGCCAGGGTGTTTCCGGCCTGTTCGCCAACCCGCGCGTCAGCGCCGAGCAGAAAGCCCAGGCCGAGCAGGTACTGAGCGCCGTCGGTCTGGCCCTGTGGCTGGAAAATGAAGCGCAAATCGACGCAGTCACTGCCGTATCCGGCAGCGGCCCGGCTTATTTCTTCCTGCTGATCGAAGCCATGACGAAGGCTGGCGAGCAGCTTGGCCTGCCGCGCGAAACTGCTGCACGCCTGAGCATCCAGACTGCGCTGGGTGCCGCGCGCATGGCCAGCGAGAGCGATGTCGAAGCCAGTGAACTGCGTCGCCGCGTCACCTCGCCGAACGGAACTACCGAAGCAGCAATCAACACCTTCCAGGCCGGCGGCTTCGAAGCGCTGGTACAACAGGCACTGAATGCCGCCGCCAATCGCTCGGCCGAACTGGCCGAACAACTGGGTCAATAAGGGAAGCAAACATGTCCGGACTCATCGAAGCCCTGATCTACATCATTCAGACCCTCGGCAGCCTGTATCTGCTGATCGTCCTGCTGCGTTTCATCCTGCAACTGGTACGCGCCGACTTCTACAACCCGCTGAGCCAGTTCATCGTCAAGGCCACGCAGCCGCTGGTGACGCCTCTGCGCCGAGTCATTCCGGGATTCGCCGGGCTGGATCTGGCCTCGCTGGTGCTGGCCATCGTGGTGCAGCTACTGCTCATGGTCATCACCCTGACGCTGATGGGCTACAACGTCGGCGGTTTCATCCTGCAGCTGCTGGTGTGGTCACTGATCGGTGTGACCTCGCTGTTTCTCAAGGTGTTCTTCTTCGCCATGATCATCAGCGTGATCCTCTCCTGGGTCGCTCCAGGCAGCTACAACCCCGGTGCACAGCTGGTCAATCAGATCTGCGAGCCGCTGCTGGCGCCGTTCCGCAAGTTGCTGCCGAACCTCGGTGGCCTGGATATCTCGCCGATCTTCGCCTTCATCGCGATCAATCTTGCAGACCGCTTCATCATCGGCGGCCTGGCGGCATACACGGGCCTGCCACCGATGCTCAGCCCCTTCCTCTAGCATGAGAGTCGTGCAGCGACACCTTCCTTGCTGACCTTCTCCCTCCGGTAGAAGGTCAGCAAGCGCCGGATGAGGGGTATGCCGATCAAGACCGCAAGTTTCTACCGCTGGGACGGCGAGGACCTGATCCTCGACTGTCACCTGCAACCCAAGGCGAGCAAGGATGAGTTCGCCGGGCTGCATGGTGATCGGCTGAAGATCCGCCTCACCGCCCCACCGATCGAGGGCAAGGCCAACGCGCATCTGCTGGCCTTTCTGGCCAAGGCTTTTGGCGTGGCCAAGAGCCAGGTTAACCTGGAAAGCGGCGAACTCAATCGACAAAAGCGCCTGCGCATTCGCTCTCCGAAAAACCTGCCGCCGATTCCCGGCCTGCAGCGTGCCTGATGACCATTCAGCCACCAGACCCGACCACAAGGCGGGACTGTATCAGCAGCCAATTGACGGCCGCCCTGTACCTCGCATAATGCAGTTTATTCCCGCGATTGCCGTGCTTCCTGGCGGTAACGCTAACCGAACAGTCACGCAGCCCCAGCAAGTGGATGAACTTGCCGAGAGGAGAGCCAGGATGAGCATGGAACGTCTCAGCCAGCAGGTTGACGCTTACGTCGCCTGGAAACGCGAACTGATGCGCGAGATCACGCGTTATCGCAGCTGGCTGGAACATAACCGGCTCAACTCCGAGGCAGTTCAGGCCAAACTCGAACGCGCCCTGAAAATCCTGCGTACCGACCACATCACCCTGGCCTTCGTCGGCGAGTTCTCGCGCGGCAAGACCGAGCTGATCAACAACCTGTTCTTTTCCGAATACGGCCAACGCATGCTGCCTTCGCATGCCGGGCGCACCACCATGTGCCCGACAGAACTGTTTTTCGACCCGCGCTCGGAACGCCCCTACATTCGCCTGTTGCCCATCGAGACGCGCACGGCCTCGGCCAGCGTTGCCCAGTTCAAGCGCATTCCCCGGCACTGGGTGAACATCCCACTGGACACCAGCGACCCGGCCAACATGGCACTGGCTTTCAGCCAGGTGGCCAAGACCAAGCCGATGCCGGTCGAACAGGCGATCCAGCTCGGCTTCCACCCGGATATGCTCGAAGGCACCGGCAAGCGCGGTCAGGTACTGGTGCCAGCCTGGCGCCACGCCATGGTCAACTTCGACCACCCTCTGCTGCGTCAGGGCCTGCGTATTCTCGACACCCCCGGCCTCAACGCCCTCGGTAGCGAGCCGGAGCTGACCCTGTCAATGCTGCCCAATGCTCAGGCGATCATCTTCCTGCTGTCCGCCGATACCGGCGTCACCGCCAGCGACATGAGCATCTGGCAGCAGCACATCCGCCAGCTCGACGAAGACACCCAGACCAGCTTGTTCGCCGTACTGAACAAGATCGACGTGCTGTGGGACGACCTGGCAGGCGAGACCTTCGTGCAGAACGCCATTGGCCAGATCCAGAGCGCCACCGCCAAGCAGTTGGGCATCGCCAAGCAGGACGTACTGCCACTGTCGGCCAAGCAGGCGCTGCTGGCCAAGGTGCGCAAGGACGAAGAACTGCTGGCACGCAGCCAGATGGCTGGCCTGGAGAACCTGCTATGCGAGCGCATCGTCGCGCAGAAGGAGCGTCTGATCGAAGATAACGTGGTGCGTCAGGTGCTGGCGCTGCTCAATAACAGTCAGCACGTGCTCAGTCTGCGCCTGGAGAAAGTCAGCGAACAGCTGGCTCTGCTCGGAAGCCATCAGCAGGACAATGGCCAGTTGCTGTTCGAGCTGACCGCCAAGACCAAGGAAGATCACAGCAGGCATCACAAGCGCCTGCTCGGCCTGAAGACCAATCAACGCCTGCTGCAACGCCAGGGTCAGCTGCTGCGTCACGCCGCACGCGCCGAACGCCTGGAAGAACACCTGAGCGAGGTGCGCCGCAATCTGACCGGCAGCTGGACCACCCTGGGCATCAACCAGGCCATCCTGCATTTCTTCCGCGCCGTCGAGCAGGATCTGCACAACCTGCAGCACGAAGCCGACATGGCCAACAAGATGGTTGCAGCCATCTATCGCCGACATAACGAAGACAACCCACTCGGCGGTGTCGACGCGCCGCAGTTCAACACCCAGCGTTATCTGCGTGAGCTGAAGAAACTGCAGGAAAAGGGCGACCAGTTCCGCCTGCACCTGAAGACCCTGCTCACCGAGCAGCGCAGCCTGACCCGACGCTTCTTCGCCACCCTGGCTCAGGAAGTTATAGGCCTGCACCAGCGCCTGCGCCTGGATGCCGAGCAATGGGCCGCCGATGCGCTAATGCCGCTGATGCAACACACCCTGGAACACAAGCAGATGCTGGAAAGCCACATGCTGCGCCTCAAGGCCCTGGCTCAGGAAACCCAGCAGACGCGCAAACGCAGCCTGCAACTGGCGCGCTACCGGGAAGAGCTCGAACAGCAACTGGCCCAGGCCAGCGACATGTTGCGCGTGCTGCGCCGCCCGGCACCGGTGCAGCGCCAGGGCAAGGTGGTCAGCCTGCCGACAGCGGCGCGCCCGCAAAGCCTATAGAGCGGAGCGGGCGCCCAGCTCGCTTGCCGCTCGGGTCGGTGCTCTTTAGACTGGCGCCCTCCTCCGATTCATTAGCAGCGCCTTCATGCCCACTGCATTTCCCGAAGATTCCGTCGGTCTGGTCAGTCCCCAGGTATTTCGTTTCAGCGAACCCCTGGCACTGGCCTGCGGGCGCAGCCTGGCCGAGTACGAACTGGTCGTCGAAACCTATGGCGAACTGAACGCCGCACACAGCAATGCCGTGCTGATCTGCCACGCGCTGTCCGGCCATCATCACGCCGCCGGCTATCACAGCCCGGACGATCGCAAACCCGGCTGGTGGGACAGTTGCATCGGCCCCGGCAAACCTATCGACACCAACAAGTTCTTCGTCGTCAGCCTCAACAACCTGGGCGGCTGTAATGGTTCCACCGGCCCAAGCAGCGCCAACCCGGCCACTGGCAAGCCCTATGGCGCCGACTTCCCGGTGATGACGGTGGAAGACTGGGTGCACAGTCAGGCACGCCTTGCCGATGTGCTCGGCATCGGCCAATGGGCGGCGGTGATCGGCGGCAGTCTCGGCGGCATGCAGGCCATGCAGTGGACCATCAGCTACCCCGAGCGCGTACGCCACTGCCTGGCGATTGCCTCGGCGCCCAAGCTGTCGGCGCAGAACATCGCCTTCAACGAAGTGGCGCGCCAGGCGATCCTCACTGACCCGGAGTTTCACGGCGGGCATTTCCAGGAACAGGGCGTGATCCCCAAGCGCGGGCTGATGCTGGCGCGCATGGTCGGGCACATTACCTACCTGTCCGATGACGCCATGGGCGAGAAATTCGGCCGTGGCCTGAAGAGCGAGAAGCTCAACTACGACTTCCACAGTGTCGAGTTCCAGGTGGAAAGCTATCTGCGCTATCAGGGCGAGGAGTTCTCCGGCCGCTTCGATGCCAACACCTACCTGCTGATGACCAAGGCGCTGGACTACTTCGACCCGGCCGCCGCCAACGACGGCGACCTGGCCAAGACTCTGGCCGCCGCCAAAGCGGACTTCTGCGTGATGTCCTTCACCACCGACTGGCGCTTCTCCCCCGCCCGCTCGCGGGAGATCGTCGACGCCCTGACGGCGGCGAAGAAAAACGTCTGCTACCTGGAAATCGACGCACCGCAGGGCCATGACGCCTTCCTCATGCCGATCCCACGTTACCTGCAGGCGTTCGACAGCTACATGAAGCGAATCGAGGTATGAGCATGCGAGCGGATCTGGACATCATCCAGGAATGGATCGCCCCGGGCAGCCGTGTGCTCGACCTGGGCTGTGGTGACGGCGAGTTGCTGGCCTGGCTGCGCGACAACAAGCAGGTGGCCGGCTATGGCCTGGAGATCGACCCGGACAAGATCGCCCTGTGCATCGAGCGCGGCGTCAACGTCATCGAGCAAAACCTCGACCTCGGCCTGGGCAACTTCGCCAGCAACAGCTTCGATGTAGTGGTCATGACCCAGTCGCTGCAGGCGCTGCATTACCCGGACAAGGTGCTGGCCGAGATGCTGCGTGTCGGCAGGACCTGCATCATCACCTTCCCCAATTTCGGCCACTGGCGCTGCCGCTGGTACCTGACGACGAAAGGTCGCATGCCGGTGTCGGACTTCTTGCCCTATACCTGGTACAACACCCCGAACATCCACTTCTGCACCTTCGAGGACTTCGAGCGTCTCTGTCACGCCCAGGGTGCCCGTGTGGAAGAACGCCTGGCAGTGGACCGTGACCATCGCCATGGCCTGGCAAGCCGCATCTGGCCCAACCTGCTGGGCGAGATCGGCATCTACCGCATCAGCGGCGCGGACCTGTCCGCCCACCGCGTCGCGGTCTGAACGAGGAGAACATCATGAGCCGCATCATCCCCTTCCTGATCGCCCTGTGCCTGGCCCTGCCGGCCGCCGCCGAGCGCAAGCAGAGCTTCGGCGACCTCGACGTGCACTACAGCGTGTTCAACTCCAGCTTCATCCAGCCAGAGATTGCCGTGGCGGCGGGACTGACTCGTAGCAAGACCCTGGGCGTGATCAACGTCGCCGTGCTCAAAGCCGGCAAACCCAGTACCGCCGTGGTCGGTGGCGAGGTGAAGAACCTGCTGGGGCAGAGCACCGCGTTGACCTTCAGGCAGGTCACTGAAAGCGGCGCCATCTACTACCTGGCACAGTTCCCCTTCGCCAGCCGCGAGATTCTCAGCTTCACCCTCGATGTACGCCAGGGCGACAACACGCACCGCATCACCTTCAACCAGGAAATGTTCCCGGATGACTGATGCTGAAGGCGCTGCCAGCGCCTTTGCGTAGGAGCCCTGCCACGGAACGAAGCTTTCGCGGCGGGGCGCGCTCCTGCAGGTTCTGTAATTCAACGTTCAACTGACAGGCAATATCCGCATGATCGACCTCAAGGAACTGGTACTGGCCAGCCATAACGCCGGCAAGCTCAAGGAGTTGCAGGCCATGCTCGGCGACGCGGTGCGCGTGCGTTCCATCGGCGAATTCAGCCAGATCGAGCCGGAAGAGACCGGCCTGTCGTTCGTCGAGAACGCCATCCTCAAGGCACGCAACGCCGCGCGCATCTCCGGCCTGCCTGCGCTGGCCGACGACTCCGGCCTGGCGGTGGATTTCCTCGGCGGCGCGCCCGGCATCTACTCGGCGCGCTATGCCGATGGCCAGGGCGACGCAGCGAACAACGCCAAGCTGCTCAATGCCCTGAAAGACGTGCCGGAAGCCGAGCGCGGCGCACAGTTCGTTTGCGCCTTGGCCCTGGTGCGCCACGCCGACGATCCGCTGCCAATCCTCTGTGAAGGCCTGTGGCACGGCAGCATCCTGCATGAAGCTCGTGGCCAGCATGGCTTCGGCTACGACCCGCTGTTCTGGGTGCCGGAAGCCAACTGTTCCAGTGCCGAACTGCCTGCCGAGCAGAAGAACCGCCTCAGCCACCGCGCCCGCGCCATGGCCCTGCTCAAGCAGCGCCTGGGGCTGGCATGAGCGATTCCGCTGGCGGGAGTTTCCTGCTCCCGCCCCTGGCGCTCTATATCCACATCCCGTGGTGCGTGCGCAAATGCCCTTACTGCGACTTCAACTCCCATGCTGCCGGGCCGACGCTGCCCGAAGAAGAGTACGTCGACGCCCTGCTCGCCGACCTCGACATCGACGTGCAGCACGCCCACGGCCGGCCGCTGAGCTCGATCTTCTTCGGTGGCGGCACGCCCAGCCTGTTCTCCGACCGCGCCCTCGGGCGCCTGCTGGAAGGTGTCGAGCGACGCATCGCCTTCGCGCCGGACATCGAAATCACCCTGGAAGCCAACCCCGGCACCTTCGAGCAGGCCAAGTTCAAGGGCTACCGTGCACTGGGCATCAATCGTCTATCCATCGGCGTGCAAAGTTTCCAGGAAGCCAAGCTCAAGGCGCTGGGACGCATCCACAACGGCGACGAGGCCATCCGTGCTGCTGATATGGCGCGTGCTGCCGGCTTCGACAACTTCAACCTCGATCTGATGCACGGCCTGCCAGAGCAAAGCATCGAGGACGCCCTGTTCGACCTGCGCACCGCCATCGCCCAGGCCCCCACGCACCTGTCCTGGTACCAACTGACGATGGAGCCGAACACGGTGTTCTGGAGCCAGCCGCCCGAGCTGCCCGAGGATGATCTGCTGTGGGACATCCAGGAAGCTGGCCAGGCACTGCTCGCCGCCGAGGGCTACGCGCAGTACGAGGTATCCGCCTACGCCCAGCCCGGCAAACAGGCACGGCACAACCTCAACTACTGGACCTTCGGTGACTTTCTCGGCATCGGCGCCGGCGCCCACGCCAAGCTGAGCACACCCGCAGGGCGCATCCAGCGCACCTGGAAAACCCGGCTGCCGAAGGACTACCTCGACCCGGCCAAGGCATTCCAGGCCGGTGAACGCCTGCTGGAAGCCGACGAGCTGCCCTTCGAGTTTCTGATGAACGTGCTGCGCCTGACCGAAGGCGCGCCGGCCGAGCTGTTCAGCCAGCGCACCGGCCTGCCGTTGCAGCAGCTCGAACAGGCGCGCCGCGAATCCGAGCGCCTGGGCCTGCTGCAAGCCGACGAAACTCGGCTGGTCGCCACGGCGAAGGGCCAGCTGTTTCTCAACGATCTGCTGCAGCAGTTCCTGGCCTAGTTCCGCCACAGCGTCACGACAATCCGTTAGTCTTGGGCGCTTCGCTTGCACAGCCCTGATGCCGCAGCACTGACCGTTAAGCCTGCCAAGGAGCCTGAATGGATCTGCTACTGGACCTGATCGTCACCCTCTCGCGCTGGAGCCGCAGCCACCTCGGCGATATCTCCCTGGCCATCATGGCCACTCTGCTGGTGCTGTTCGGCCCAGCCATCAACGCCTGGGTTCAACGCACCATCGGCAACCTCAATTTCGTCCTGCGTACCCTGCTGTTCGTGGTGTTCTGCGCGGTCGGCTACGGCCTGGCGATCGTCTTCCTCACACCTTGGTTGGCCAAAGGCCTGGCGCACTTCAACAACTACACCCTGGCGCCGGTGCTGATCCTGATCTTCGTGGTGATAGGCATACTGGCCGACAGGAATTAGGTCGACAACGAAGCGCGATCGCATTCGCTGCAAGAAGAACACCGCCCGACTGGATGCGATTTCCCTAGCAGGAGCGGTGTCAGCCACGGACAGTGGCCTTCGCGGCTGAAGCCGCTCCTACCGGGAGGTGGCGAGACGCTGTTTCTACAGCACGAACTTGGACACTTCGCTACCGATCTGCCGGCCTAGCGCCTGCAGGTTGGAGGCAGCTGCCGAAGCGGCATGGCTGCTCTGCGACATCTGATCGCCCATGGCGCGGATGTTCTCGGTGTTGCGGTTGACCTCCACGGTGACACAGGCCTGCTCTTCCGCCGCCGAGGCGATCTGCGCAGCCATGTCGTTGATCTGCCCGACCGCATCGGTGATCTGCTGCAACAGGTCACTGGCCGCCTGGGCATCTGTCACGCTCTGCGAAGCCTTGGCAGCGGCGTTGTCCATCACTCCGACTGCCTGGCGGGTGGCGTCCTGCAGTACCTGAATCATCGCCTCGATCTCGCGGGTCGACTCATGGGTGCGCTTGGACAGCACGCGCACCTCGTCGGCCACCACCGAAAAACCACGACCGTGCTCGCCGGCACGCGCCGCCTCGATGGCCGCGTTCAGGGCCAGCAGGTTGGTCTGGTCAGCGATGCTGGCGATGGTGGCGAGAATCGAGCTGATCTCGTTGGAGTGGCGGTGCAATTCATCGATGATACGCCCAGCCCCTTCGACTTCTTCAGCCAGCAGGGCGATGGACTGCTGGCTGCGCTCCACCTGGCGGCGCCCTTCCACGCTCAGGCTGACCGAATCCACGGCCTGGCCGGAGGCGGTCTCGGCATTGTGCGAGATTTCCTGCGTGGCGGAGGCCATCTGCGTCACCGCAGTGGCCACCAGGTGCAGCTCAGACTGGTGCTGCTGCACGTGCTGGTTCTGCGCTTGAGCATCCTGCGCCACCTGTCCGGACTCGTTGCTCAGCGCCACGGCAACCTCGCGCAGACGGGAAATGATGCCGTGCAGTTGCTCGATGAAGCGGTTGAAGCTGCTCGATAGCTGGCCAATCTCGTCGTTGGAGTTGACCGGCAGACGCTGGGTCAGGTCGCCATTGCCTTCGGCGATGGCGTTGAGGTTGTGACGGATCTGCTCGAGATCACGGAACAGCACACGGCCCAGCAGAGCCAGCACCAGAATGGCGACGGCCAGCATGCCGGTACCGATGATCAACTGCACAGCAAGCTGCTTACGCACCGGCGCGAGTACTTTTGCCTCATCCATGACCATCACGAACGTCCACCGGGTATTGGGGATCTCGACGGCAAACAGCAGGCTGTCGGTGCCCGCCACCTCAGCCTGAGTGAGACGACGATGCTGCACCAGGGCCTTGAGCTGCTCGCCACCCAGCGTTGGCGAAAAGTCGGAAGCCGACTTGGTGCGCCACGCCTTGTCGGGGTGCGCGATCATCTGCCCGCTCTGGTCGATCAACAGCGCGTAGCCGTCACCGGGGATACTCAGTTGGCCGATTGTCTCGGTCAGCGTATCGAGCGTCAGGTTGGCGCCGACCACGCCAATCAGCGTGCCGTTGCGGCGTGCCGGGTAGGCGATGGTCACGACGTAGGCGCCATCGGTGAGCGAGACGTAAGGGTCGCTGATGAACACATCGTTGTTCTTCTCAGCGCCCTGATACCAGCCGCGCTGGCGCGGATCGTAGTTCTGCAGGATCACCGTCGGGTCATTCTGCAGCATCTGTCCATCGACGGTGCCGATGTAGGTGATATTGAAGGCGAAGGTCGCCCAGGTCTGCTGCAGCAGGATGTGCGGGGCGATCTGCGGCTGCTGCACCAGGCTGCCCGCAGTGGTCTTCACGGCGTTGATACGGTCGTGCATCCAGTTGCCCAGGTTGACCGATATCGACTGAGCGAAGCCGTCGATATCCCGCCGCAGGGTGTCATTGACGGTCCGATCCAGGGACGAAACGCTCTGCCAGATCAGCACGATGCTGACCAGCGATAACAGCGCCGCCGCCGTCAGAGTGATTTTCAGGCGCAGCGGCCAATCCTTGATGTTCATGCACAGGACTCCATCGATGCCAGGCTCGAGCAGACACCTGTCGTTGAAAGCCAGATCCATGACAAAGCGACGCAGCGCAGGAGCACGAGCCTCTGGCGGTCGTTCAGCGCAGAGCGTTATCAGCGGGATCTGGAAGCGGTTATGGGTTGCCCGGGAACCTGGGTAGCCTTGACGGGCACACGCAGGTAATAAGCGACCGTACGACGGAGAACGTGAAGCCGAAAATGTGCAAAACCGCTTAAAAGCACTGAACTAGAGCGGCCCCATACTTCCAGCGAGGGATCTGCTGAGCCCCTCGCTCAGGGCTGCAGCCAGCTCAGCACCCGCTCAGCCAGTTGTTCGGGCGTTTGCTGGGTGGAGTCCAGCCGCAGCAGCGGGCAGCTCAGATGGCGAGCCATCCAGGTTTCGTGCATAAGCAGGCTGCGTGTGTGCAGGTCCCCCTGCTCGTAACCGGCGGCCCATTGCAGGAAGGCCTGACTCTGCTCGTGCATGTCACCTCCCTGCTGGATGCGCCCGCCATAACGCTGGGCTTCACGCTGACGCAGCCGGCGCATGCGCTCCTGGTGATCCAGACGCAGGAACAGGGCATGGCTGAATGATGGGATCAACGCCTCTCCCCAGCTGCACAGCGAACCACTGAGCACCCAGCTGGGCGCTTGTGCGCTACGCTCGCGGATCAGCCTGACGCGTTCCTCGGGCAGCCGCTTGTAGAGATAGGGCGGCTCGCTGGGTAACCAGTAGACATCGTCGGTATCCAGATGCAGCCAGCCATTGCGCTCGGCCAGCGTGCGAGCCAGGGTAGTGGTACCCGAACCGGATGCACCGAAGATATGTAACCGAACCTCCATGGATTCACCTCTCCTCGAACAGGATCTCATCATGCTTCGCCCCTACCAGCCCACAGACAGCGACACCGTACTCGACCTTTGGTTGAAGGCCTCCATTCAGGCCCACGACTTCGTACCGGAGACCTTCTGGTACGAGCAGCTACCCGCCATGCGCGAGCTGTACCTGCCGCAGGCCGAAACCCTGGTGCTGGAGGAAAACGGCCACGTGCTGGGCTTCGCGTCGCTGCATGAACAACGCCTGGCCGCGCTGTTCGTCAGCCCGAGCGCTCAGGGGCGCGGCCTGGGCCGTCAACTGCTGGACGAAGCCAAGCGCAGGCGCGACAACCTCGAGCTGGGCGTCTACCGCGCCAATACTCGAGCCGTGGCTTTCTACCGAGCGAACGACTTCATGACGCTGGAAGAGACGCGCGACCCGCACACCGGCCAGCCAGAGCTGACGATGCGCTGGTCACGCGGATGATGCGGGCTCAGTTCCCCTCGCGGCGCAGCGCCTGCGGGGTGAAGTCGCGCGGACTCAGCCGGGCGTTGAAGTCGTACATCTTCTCGTTGTTATCCAGACCGTCGGCGAAGTAGCGGCCGCCCTTGAGATCGTAGGTGGTCTCCAGGGTCGAGCCGAACATCGGCACGTCGTAGTAGCTGATCGGGTGGGCTTCCTGCAGGCCGATCAGGTTACCGTCGCGGTCATACAGGTCGACCGCGAGGATCTGCCAGCTGTCCTCGTCCAGATAGAAGCGGCGTTTGCCATAGGGATGGCTGAAGCCGGTGCGCAGATCCGCCTCGACTACCCAGACGCGGTGCAGCTCGTAACGCAACAGTTCGGGGTTGATGTGCTTGGCCTGCAGGATATCGGCATAGGGAATGCCGCGCTGGTGTACGGCGTAACTGTTGTAGGGCACCAGCATCTCGCGCTTGCCCAACAACTGCCACTCGTAGCGATCCGGCGCACCATTGTAGGAATCCACCTGGTCGGCGGTGGCCATGCCGTTGGTGTCCGGCTGCAGGGTATCGTAGGCAAGCATCGGCAGACGGCGCACACGGCGCTCGCCACGGTTGAAACGCCAGGCCTTGCGAATCGCCAGCACCTGATCGAGGGTTTCCTGCACCACCAGCGCCGAACCGGCCAGCTTGGCGGGAGCCACGACCTTGTACTTGTAATAGAACAGGGTGTTGTCCAGGTCCTGCGGGGCCACGCCGTCACGGCCATAGACGAAGTAGATGTCGCGTTCGAGCTTGAGCAGGTTGTAGCTACCGTTGCTGAGCACCGCCGCCTGATTGGTGGCCATGCTGATCTGGTCACCGCGATAACGCATGACGTGGTTCCAGATCGCTTCCTGGCCGTTCGCCGGTAGCGGGAAGGGTATGCCGGAAGCAGCCCCCTGGACGCCATTACCACCGGAAATCAGCTCGGCATTGAGGGCGTTGAAGCGAGTGGCGTCGTAGATGCGTTGTGGCGCGGCTGCACTGCGGCGGGTCGGGAATACGCGCAGGTAGAAGCTGGGGTTCTGCTGCAGCAGGGTCTTGAGGCCGACCGGCAGCTGCTGTTCGTACTGCGCCAGGTTCTGGCTGTCGACCCGGTACAGCAGTTTGTCGTCAGCATAGGGATCAGGATGATGCATGCCCGGCAGGTAATTGGCAGGCGGCGTGGCCAGGCCACCCGTCCAGGCAGGGATGGTGCCACTGGCATTGCCGGCACGTTCGCCGCCAAGTGGCGTCAGCCCCTGACCCAAGCGCGCGGCCTGGCTGGCGTCGACCTTGGCCTGGGCCTGAAACGCCAGGGCAGTCAGCAGAAGAAGGGAAACCGATCTCAACACAATGCTCTCCTCGCGGCGCCTGCAAGCGGTGCCACTATTGCCCGCGCACCTTGTAGGTGCGCTTGTCTTTGTTGTGTTTGCGGTGAGGCGCCATCCTGGCCGTCGGGTTATCCCGATCTAATCGTGCATCCTGCCGGTTCTAATCGAGCGCTTGCGATCCCTACCGGCAAGGATCGCGAGGTGAATCATTCCTGGCGCTGGAACTTCAGATCCCACACGCCGTGGCCGAGACGTTCGCCACGACGCTCGAACTTGGTCACCGGGCGCTCCTCGGGGCGCGGCACGTAGGTGCCATCGGCCGCCAGGTTGCGATAGCCCGGCGCTGCATTCATCACCTCGAGCATGTGCTCGGCATAGTTCTCCCAGTCGGTGGCCATGTGCAGTACGCCACCGACCTTCAGCTTGCTGCGCACCAGCTCGGCGAACGCCGGCTGAACGATGCGGCGCTTGTGGTGACGCGATTTGTGCCAGGGGTCGGGGAAGAACAGCAACACGCGATCGAGGCTGGCATCAGCCACGCAGTCACGCAGCACTTCAAGCGCATCGCAGCTGTAGACACGCAGGTTGCTGAGGTTCTGCGTCATCGCACCGTTGAGCAGCGCACCAACACCAGGTTTGTGCACCTCGACGCCGATGAAATCCTGCTCAGGCGCGGCAGCGGCCATCTCCAAAGTGGAATGACCCATACCGAAGCCGATTTCGAAGGTACGCGGGGCACTGCGACCGAACACATGGTCGAAATCACGCAGACCATCCTCCAGCTCCAGGCCGAATAGCGGCCAGCCCTTGTCCAGGCCGCGTTGTTGGCCTTCGGTCATGCGCCCGGCGCGCATCACGAAGCTCTTGATGGTGCGGAGCCGGCGACCGTCTTCGGTTGTTTCGGGCTGTTGCGTGTCAGTCATGCTGTGCTCTTGTAGATTGCTTTACGACCCAGCGGGCCGGCAGGCCGGCACGCAGCAAATCGTCTTTCTTACTTGATCAGGCCAGTCAGCGGCGACGACGCACTGGCATACAGTTTCTTCGGCATGCGACCGGCCAGGTAGGCCAGGCGACCCGCCTCGACCGCATGCTGCATGGCGCGAGCCATGAGCACCGGGTTCTGCGCTTCGGCAATGGCGCTGTTCATCAGCACCGCTTCGCAGCCCAGCTCCATGGCGATGGTGGCGTCGGAGGCAGTACCCACGCCGGCATCGACCAACACCGGCACCTTCGACTCCTCGAGGATGATGCGCAGGTTGTACGGGTTGCAGATGCCCAGGCCCGAGCCGATCAGGCCGGCCAGCGGCATTACCGCGATGCAGCCGATTTCGGCCAGTTGGCGGGCGATGATCGGATCGTCACTGGTGTACACCATGACGTCGAAACCGTCCTTGACCAGCACTTCGGCGGCCTTGATGGTTTCAATGACGTTGGGGAACAGGGTTTTCTGGTCGGCCAGCACTTCCAGCTTGACCAGGTTGTGGCCATCGAGCAGCTCGCGAGCCAGGCGGCAGGTGCGTACGGCCTCGACGGCGTCATAGCAGCCGGCGGTATTGGGCAGGATGGTGTACTTGTCCGGGCTGATCACGTCGAGCAGGTTCGGCTCACCGGGGTTCTGGCCGATATTGGTGCGGCGCACCGCCACGGTGACGATCTCGGCGCCGGATGCGGCGATGGCGTCACGGGTCTCGTCCATATCCTTGTACTTGCCGGTACCGACCAGCAGGCGCGACTGGAACGTACGACCGGCCAGGGTGAAGGGCTTGTCGCTGCGAACTTGGCTCATGGAATACTCCTCGTGAGGTCAACCGCCGCCGATGGCGTGCACCACTTCCACCTGATCGCCTTCGGCGAGCTGGGTGCTGTCGTGCTGGCTGCGTGGAACGATGTCCTGATTGAGCTCGACCGCCACACGGCGCCCGGTCAGATCGAGGCGAACCAACAGGTCGGCGACGCTCTGGTTATCCGGCAGTTCGAAGGGTTCACCATTCAACTGGATACGCATGACGACTCGGTCACAACTGGAAAGAGGGCCGGCATTCTAGCCCGTTAACTGGCCACTACCAAGGTTAAAAGGCGCCATTCGTCCTCATTTCTGACGCCAGGGTCAGGTCTGCCAACGTAGGGTGCGCCGTGCGCACCGCCGGCCGCCCCTGAGGCTCGATCGATACGCAGGGCTTACGTCAGCCTCCAGGCCGCCAGCCCCAGGCACAGCCAGCCAACGAGGAAGGCGACGCCGCCGAAAGGCGTGATCATGCCCAGCTTGCCGATCCCGCTGAGGGTCAGCAGATAGAGGCTGCCGGAGAACAGCAGGATACCCAGCGCGAAAGCGCCGCCCGCCAGATTCACCAGCCGTCCGGGTGCATGCATCGCCAGCAGGCCGACGCCGAACAGGGCCAGCGCGTGGATCAATTGGTAATGCGTGCCGGTCTGGAACACCGCCAAGTACTCCGGGGTCAGCCTGTGCTTCAGACCATGGGCTGCGAACGCGCCCAGAGCGACACCGGTGAAACCGGTGAATGCGGACAACATTAGCCAGAGACGCGTCATGGAAACTCCTGATGAAATCGACCTGAACACAGTTTAACCATTGAGCCTGAAGACGAAATGATCGTTATTGTCACACCGGTGCCCAGTCCTTTGGTTTCGCGGGAGTTCATTCGGCGCTTGTGTTGCCTGCCTTCCCTGGCAGCAACCCTTCGGGCTGTCGCAAAGCGACGGCAAAAATTGCTCCCGGCGATTTTTTGTTTTAATAGCGCCTCACCTGATCATTGCGAGACCTCATGCTCCGAGCCCTGACCCGCCGCCTGCTGAAACTGCTGCTCTGGCTGATCCTGGCCAGCGCGCTGCTGGTGCTTGCCCTGCGCTGGGTGCCGCCGCCCGGTACGGCGCTGATGATCGAGCGCAAGATCGAATCCTGGGGCAGCGAACAGCCCATTGAACTGAAGCGCCAGTGGCGTCCCTGGAAAGAACTACCGGATCACCTGAAGATGGCGGTGATCGCCGCTGAAGACCAGAAGTTCGCCGAGCATTGGGGTTTCGATGTTGGCGCGATTCAGGCAGCCCTGGCACACAACCAGAGCGGCGGCTCACTCAGGGGCGCCAGCACCCTCAGCCAGCAGGTGGCGAAGAACCTGTTTCTCTGGTCCGGCCGTAGTTGGCTGCGCAAGGGCCTGGAAGCCTGGTTCACCGCGCTGATCGAAATGCTCTGGCCGAAGGAGCGCATCCTCGAGGTCTATCTCAACAGCGTCGAGTGGGGCGATGGAATCTTCGGCGCCGAAGCCGCCGCACAACATCATTTTGGCGTCGGCGCGCCCTATCTGAATCGCCAGCAGGCCAGCCAGTTGGCAGCGGTGCTACCCAATCCGCTGCGCTGGAGCGCCGGTCGACCCGACGCCTACGTCAATCGCCGCGCCGCCTGGATTCGTCAGCAGATGTCGCAGCTCGGTGGCAGTCATTACCTCAATCAGCTCAAGCCGCAGCGCCCCGATTGGTGGCCGCGCTGGCTGTAGAATCCGCCGGATGAGGCTGCTCGGTGTGCGCGGCGCACCCTACGGTCGGAACGCCGGACGGCGCAGGGTGCGCCGTGCGCACCAGGGATCTCAATCGGCGCGCTAGCGGTGAGGCGCGAACGCGCCCTTGGGCACCGCATACAGCAACGCGACGTCATCGCCACGCAAGTGTACGGTGAGCCCCCATTGCGGATAGACCCAAGCCTGGCCCTCGGCCAGCTCAAGGGTCAGGCGCGGCTGCCCGAGACTGGCGGCCAGGCGCTCGCTGGCCAGCGCTTGCGGGGCACTCAGATTGAGGCTGGCAATGGAAAAACCAGCCACCTGGTCGATCAGTGACTGACCAAGGGCCAGCTCGGAATCACCGGCCTTCAGGCCCTGCGCCGTCATCAGGCTGTCGCGCTGCTCCAGGCTCAACCTCAGCTCCGCCTCGAGCAACCAGCCGCCCTCTTCCCCCTCGAGCGACGCACGATAGAAAAGCCGTGCACCGTCCAGGCGCGGTTCCAGCCACAGCTCTCCCGGAGCCACTGCCTGCACATCACCTAGCATCAGTTCGTCTTCGGCCAACGGCTGCAACAATACATCACGCCACTGCTGCAGATTGGCTAGCGGATGCACCTCAGTGCTGCGCATCAGCCAGGCACCCCAGGCGAAAAACAGCACAGCCACGACCACAAATACCAGCCAGTGTTGCGCTTTCAGAGGGGCTTTGTTCACGGCAATTGCTCCAGACAGAAAAAAGCCGCACCTGAGTGCGGCTTTTCGGGGTAACGGCAGACTCAGGCGGCAATACAACCCTTGAGCTTGTTCATCGCGTTCTTCTCGAGCTGGCGAATACGCTCGGCGGACACGTTGTACTTGGCAGCCAGGTCGTGCAGCGTCGCCTTCTCCTCGGCCAACCAACGCTGGTGGAGAATGTCGCGACTGCGCTCGTCCAGGCTTTCCAGCGCTTCGTGCAGATTGCTGCTGGAACTGTCGCTCCAGTCGGCATCTTCGAGCTGACGAGCCGGGTCGTAGCGGTGGTCTTCCAGGTAATGTGCAGGCGACTGGAAGGCGCTGTCGTCGTCGGCATCGGCTGCCGGGTCGAAGGCCATGTCCTGGCCGGTCAGGCGACTTTCCATCTCGCGCACTTCGTGCGGCTCGACGCCCAGGCTTGCGGCCACGGCGGTCACTTCATCGTTGTTCAGCCAGGCCAGACGCTTCTTCTGGCTGCGCAGGTTGAAGAACAGTTTGCGCTGCGCCTTGGTGGTGGCCACTTTGACGATGCGCCAGTTCTTCAGGATGAACTCGTGGATTTCCGCGCGAATCCAGTGCACGGCGAAGGACACCAGACGCACCCCCATTTCTGGGTTGAAGCGCTTGACCGCCTTCATCAGGCCGACGTTGCCTTCCTGGATCAGGTCGGCCTGGGCCAGGCCATAACCGGAGTAGCTGCGGGCGATATGCACCACGAAACGCAGGTGGGCCAACACCATCTGGCGGGCGGCCTCGAGATCCTGCTGGTAAAAGAGATTTTCGGCCAGTTCACGCTCCTGCTCGGGCGTCAGCAGCGGAATGCTGTTGACCGCATGCACGTACGCTTCCAGGTTGGCGCCTGGAACCAGAGCATGAACAGGTTGCAAGGAAGTGGACATTCGAATCCTCCGATTCATAAAACTCGTGCAGTGTAGCACTGCGCTATCTGATACAGAGCCTGTGGATAAGTTCCCTGACAGATAGTCAATATCAACCAAAACAATGACTTGCCAGCTTTCGTTCAGCCTCTCCGAACAGCGCCCTAGCGGGGCGCAAGTTCGTTCAGATGCCGTGCCACTGCCAGCCAGGCGCCAATATAGCCCAACAGCACGGCGCCGAGCAGCAGCGAAAAACCGTCGGAAGAAGGTACGCCACCCAGCGCGAAATCGCTACCGTAAAGGCCGGCCAAACGTACTACAGCATCGTTCAGCCAATCCAGCCCGAAGGCCAGCAGCAGCCAGGCGAAGATGCCGGCGCCAAAACCGTACAACGCGCCCATATAAAGGAAGGGACGACGCACGTAGCCATCGGTTCCACCAACCAGCTTGATCACCTCGATCTCGGCGCGGCGGTTCTCGATGTGCAGGCGGATGGTGTTGCCGATCACCAGCAGCAGCGCCAGGATCAGCAGCAGGCTGAGGCCGAAGACAAAGCGATCACCCAGCTTGAGGATCGCAGTCAGACGCTCGACCCAGACCAGATCGAGCTGCGCCTGCTCCACCTTGGGCAGCTCCGCCAGTCGTTGGCGCAGGGCTTCGAGCTTGGCCTTGTCGACCTCCTTCGGCGTCACCAGCACCACGCCCGGCAGCGGGTTCTCCGGCAGCTCCTTCAGCGCCTGGCCCAGCCCCGAGAGTTGCTGGAATTCCTCCAGCGCCTGCTCGCGACTGATCCACTCGGCGTCGGAGACGTCATCCATCGCCGCGATCTGCTCGCGCAGCGTCTGGCCGTCACGCTCGCCAGCGGACATGTCGAGAAACAGGGAAATCTGCGCCGCACGCTGCCAGGAACCGCCGAGTTTCTCGACGTTATCCAACAGCAGCGACAGGCCCATGGGCAGGCTCAGTGCCACGGCCATCACCAGGCAGGTGAAGAAACTGCCGATGGGTTGGCGCGCCAGGCGGCGCAGGCTGTCGACCAGGCTGGCGCGGTGGCTTTCCAGCCAGGCATTGAGCAGCGTGCGAAAATCCGGCTCATCCGCCGGGCCGTCGACCACCTTGTTGCGCGGCGCCGCGCCGACCCGTTCGGCCGGTTGTGGTGTGGGCATCTTCGATGCGCTCATCAGGCAGCCTCCCCGTCACCGATCAGGCGACCGCGTTGCAGGGTCAACATGCGCTGGCGCATGCGCGCGATCAGCGCCAGGTCGTGGCTGGCGATCAGCACCGTGGTGCCCAACTGGTTGATGTCTTCGAACACGCCCATGATCTCGGCGGCCAGACGTGGGTCGAGGTTACCGGTGGGTTCGTCCGCCAGCAGCAGGGCTGGCCGGTGGACGATGGCGCGGGCGATGCCGACGCGCTGTTGCTGACCGGTGGACAGGTCGCCAGGCGACTGCGCCGCCTTGTCGCTGAGGCTGACCCGTTCCAGCGCGGCGCCGACGCGCTTGCCGATTTCCGGCTTGGACAGGCCGAGAATCTGCAGCGGCAGGGCAACGTTGTCATACACGGTGCGGTCGAACAGCAGCTGATGGTTCTGGAACACCACGCCGATCTGCCGACGCAGGAAAGGAATCTGCGCATTGGTGATGGTCGACAGATCCTGCCCGGCCAACAGCAATTTGCCGCTGGTGGGCCGCTCCATCGCCAGCAGCAGACGCAGCAGTGTGCTCTTGCCGGCTCCGGAGTGACCGGTGACGAAGAGAAACTCGCCGGGGCGAACGCGGAAACTCAGTTCGTGCAGCCCGACATGGCCATTGGGGTATCGCTTGGCGACCTGCTCGAATCGGATCATCCGCGTTCACGCTCCTCGAAGAGTGCCTGGACGAAGGCCTGCGCCTGGAATGGGCGCAGATCATCAATGCCTTCACCCACGCCGATATAACGAATCGGCAGGCCGAACTGCTTGGCCAGGGCGAAGATGACGCCGCCCTTGGCGGTGCCGTCGAGCTTGGTCAGCGCCAGGCCGGTGAGGTTCACGGTCTGGTTGAACTGCTTGGCCTGGTTGATGGCGTTCTGGCCGGTGCCGGCGTCGAGCACCAGCAGCACTTCGTGCGGCGCCGTCTCATCCAGCTTGCCGATCACGCGGCGGACCTTCTTCAGCTCTTCCATCAGGTTGTCTTTGGTGTGCAGGCGCCCGGCGGTATCGGCGATCAGCACATCGATGCCGCGCGACTTGGCGGCCTGCACCGCATCGAAGATCACCGAGGCAGAATCGGCGCCGGTGTGCTGGGCGATCACCGCGATGTTGTTGCGCTCGCCCCAGACCTGCAGCTGCTCCACCGCAGCGGCGCGGAAGGTATCGCCAGCGGCGAGCATGACCTTCTTGCCTTCTAGCTGCAGCTTCTTGGCCAGCTTGCCGATGGTGGTGGTCTTGCCCACGCCGTTCACGCCCACGACGAGAATCACGTAAGGCTGTTTGGCAGTGTCGATGACCAGCGGCTGCTCGACCGGTTTGAGCAGGGTCACCAACTCCTCCTGCAGCGCCTTATATAGCGCGCCGCTGTCGGCCAGCTCCTTGCGCGCCACGCGCTTGGTCAGGTTGCCGATGATCGCGGTCGTCGCTTCGACACCAACGTCGGCGGTCAGCAGGCGGGTTTCCAGGTCGTCGAGCAGGTCATCGTCGATGGCCTTCTTGCCGAGGAACAGGCTGGCCATGCCCTCGCCGAGACTGGCGCTGGTCTTCGATAGACCCTGCTTGAGGCGGGCAAAGAAACTCGGCTTTTCCTGCGTGACTGGCGCAGCGACGGTAGCCGGCGCAACAACTTCGGGCAGTGCTTCGACGACAGGCTCAGGAACGACCGGCGGCTGTTCAGCGACAACAGGAGTGGCGGCCGGGGGTTCCGCAACGAGCGGCTCAGACTGTGGCGCGGGGACAGGTGCAGGCGCGGCACCGACCACTTCAGGCTCGACTGCCGACAAGGCTTCGGGCGCGGGCTCAGGGGTCGATGGCTCGGCTGGTATCTGATCAGACACCAGTTGTTCGACGGGCGCGGGCTGAGCAGGCTCGGCAGCAGTCTCTGCGGGCTTCTTGCGCCACCAGCTGAACAGGGATTTCTTCTCTTCATTCACAGGCTGAGCCTGAGTACCGACCTCGGCCGGTGGATTCTTGTCGTCTTTGGAACCAAACATGGGTCATCTCAAAGGGGCGAGCAGTCGTCGCAGGCAGCCTGCGCCGCGGACCGCATCCAGAAAAATTCGCTTGCCAGGCATGTCCCGGGGCAATAGCCCGCACGGGCACATCAGAAGGGCTTGCGCTGTCAGAAACAACCCGAGACTTTACCACTTTAGAGCGCTACCGCGCAGCGTTGCTGGCTGCCCGTTGCCAGCCGCTGATCAGTCGCCTGCCGCCACCGCCTTCGCCAACGAGAGCGCCTGGAGCGGCAACGCCAAAAACCTATACAAAACCTGTACAAACCCATGCACAATTGTCGAGCATTTTTCTAAGCTCAGTCTTTTTTGCGGGGTCGCCAACATGCTCGTTCGCCTAACCTATGCCAGCCGCGCCAGCCATGGCATTTCTTCGCAGCTGATCCGCGAGATTCTGGAAAGCTCGCAACGCAACAACCCGGCACGCGGCCTCACCGGCATTCTGTGCTGCAACGCCGATACTTTTCTTCAGGCATTGGAGGGACCGCGGACGGCCATCAACGCCTTGTACAACCGCCTGGCCGAGGACAATCGCCACAAGGACCTGACGATTCTCGACTACGAAGAGATCAGCGTACGCCTCTACGCCAACTGGAGCATGGGCTGGGCCGGCGCCAAGCAGGCCAACCGGGAGCTGTTTCTGAAGTACTCCTGCAGCGACCGCCTGGACCCTTTCAGCATGAGCGCCGCGCAGATCAATGGCCTGTTGCTGGAACTGTCGGCAAGCGTGAGCACTATCAGCGCCCCAATCATCGACTGAATCCAATTCACTGCCACGCAGAACCTAATCGCGTGCGCCGATGTCGGAACGGCGGGCGATGCCTCGTCGTATGGATGGGGTATCCTGACGCCCTCTCGTCAACGGCGGTTCGACCGCCCCGGCCATCCAACAGGACGACACCTGATGATTGTCTCTGCACACCGTACCCTCGGTCTGATCATGGGGGTGCTCTGCCTGCCGCTGGCGGCGTTCGCCGCCGCGCCGCAGCCTACCCACGAATTCAAACTGGACAACGGCCTCAAGGTCATCGTCCGCGAAGATCACCGCGCCCCCGTGGTGGTTTCGCAGATCTGGTACAAGGTCGGCTCCAGCTACGAGACGCCCGGTTCCACCGGCCTGTCCCACGCACTGGAACACATGATGTTCAAGGGCAGCGGCAAATTCGGCCCCGGCGAAGCCTCGCGCATACTGCGTGAGCTGGGCGCCGAGGAAAATGCCTTCACCAGCGACGACTACACCGCCTACTACCAGGTACTCGCCAGTGACCGCCTGGGCGTGGCACTGGAGCTGGAGGCCGATCGCCTCGCCAGCCTGACGCTGCCAGCTGACGAGTTCACCAAGGAGATCGAAGTAATCAAGGAAGAGCGCCGTCTGCGCACCGACGACCGTCCGTCTTCGCTGGCCTATGAGCGTTTCAAGGCCATGGCCTATCCGGCCAGCGGCTACAGCATCCCCACCATAGGCTGGATGGCCGACCTCGACCGCATGCACATCGACGAGCTGCGTGCCTGGCACCAGAAGTGGTACGCACCGAACAACGCCACCCTGGTGGTGGTCGGTGACGTGACCGCGGATGAGGTCAAGAGCCAGGTGCAGCGCTACTTCGGCGACATTCCGCGCGGTGAGGTGCCAACCGCCAAACTGCCGCTGGAACTGGCTGCGCCGGGCGAACGCCGCACCACGCTGTACCTCAAGACGCAGTTGCCGAGCCTGATCATGGGCTTCAACGTGCCGGGCCTGGCCACTGCCGAAACGCCGCGCCAGGTCTACGCTCTACGCCTGGCCGCCGCCCTGCTCGACGGCGGCTACAGCGCACGCCTGTCGACCCGACTGGAGCGTGGCGAGGAGCTCGTTTCCGGCGCCAGCGCCTGGTACAACGCCTTCACCCGTGGCGACAGCCTGTTCATTCTCTCGGCCACGCCCAACGTGCAAAAAGGCAAGACCCTGGAGCAGGCCGAAACCGGCCTTTGGCGCGAGCTGGAAGAGCTGAAGAAAGCTCCGCCGTCCGCTGACGAATTGGCGCGGGTGCGCGCCCAGGTCATCGCCGGCCTGGTGTTCGAGCGCGACTCGATCACCAGCCAGGCGACCAGCATCGGCCAACTGGAAACCGTTGGCCTGTCCTGGCAACTGATCGACCAGGAGCTGGCCGAGCTGGAGGCCGTGACCCCGGCCGACATCCAGCAGGCCGCGCGCAATTTCTTCGTCCGCGACCGCCTGAGCGTCGCCCACGTACTGCCCGAAGAGTCCCGCAATGAGGAGTCCCGTCATGAAGACTGAGCACCGCCGCCTGGGCCTGCTCGGCCTGATCCTGTCCAGCGCCCTGGCACTGGGCGCCTGCGCCAACCTGTCCGATAACACAGTGGCCGGCGATGCCGCCAAGCTGCAGTCGCTGGCTGCGCTCGACGGCAAGGCACCAACGCGCCGCACCCTGGACATCCAGACCTGGACTACCGCGCAAGGCGCCAAGGTGTTGTTCGTCGAAGCGCACGAGCTGCCGATGTTCGACCTGCGTCTGACCTTCGCCGCCGGCAGCAGCCAGGACGGCAGCGTGCCGGGCCTGGCCACCCTGACCAACGCCATGCTCAACGAAGGCGTGCCGGGCAAGGACGTCGGCGCCATCGCCGCCGGTTTCGAGGGCCTTGGTGCCGAGTTCGGCAACGGCGCCTATCGCGACATGGCTGTGGCCAGCCTGCGCAGCCTCAGCGCACAGGAGCAACGCGCGCCCGCCCTGGCACTGTTCGCCGATGTACTGGGCAAGCCCACTTTCCCCGCCGACTCGCTGGCACGGATCAAGAACCAGTTGCTCGCCGGCTTCGAGTTCCAGAAGCAGAACCCCGGCAAGCTGGCCAGCCTGGAGCTGTTCGAGCGCCTGTACGGCCAGCACCCCTACGCTCACCCGAGCGACGGCACGGCGCAGTCGATCCCGGCCATCACTCGCCAACAACTGCAGGCCTTCCACTCTCGCGCTTATAGTGCCGGCAATGCGGTGATCGCCCTGGTCGGCGATCTCTCGCGTGCAGAGGCCGAGGCCATCGCCAATCAGGTGTCCGTAGCCCTGCCGCAAGGCCCGGCACTGGCCAAGATCACCCAGCCGCAAGCGCCCAAGCCGGGCGTCAGCCATATCGAGTACCCGTCCAACCAGACCCATCTGATGATCGCCCAGCTCGGCATCGACCGCCGCGACCCGGACTACGCCGCGCTGTACTTAGGTAACCAGATCTTTGGCGGCGGCGGTTTCGGTACGCGCCTGATGAGCGAAGTACGCGAGAAACGCGGCCTGACGTATGGCGTCTACTCCGGTTTCAGCGCCATGCAGGCGCGTGGCCCGTTCATGATCAATCTGCAGACCCGTGCCGAGCTCAGCGAAGGCACCCTGGCTCTGGTCAAGCAACTGCTCGCCGACTACCTGCGTGACGGTCCGACCCAGCAGGAACTGGACAACGCCAAGCGCGAACTGGCCGGCAGCTTCCCGCTGTCCACAGCCAGCAATGCCGACATCGTCGGCCAGTTGGCGTCGATGGGCTTCTACGACCTGCCGCTGACCTATCTGGACGACTTCATGCGTGACGTGCAAAACCTGAGCACCGAACAAGTGAAAGCGGCGATGGCCAAACACCTCGACTCCGAGGCACTGGTGGTGGTCACCGCTGGCCCGACGGTGGCGCAGAAGGAACTGCCTCCGCCCACCGACCGGCCGGCTGAACTGCCCAGCGCGGTGCCGCACTGATGCGCGGTCGCACACCGCAAAATCCTGCCGCCAAGGTTCACGGCGGCCAGGGCCAGTTGCGCATCATCGGCGGGCAGTGGCGTTCGCGGCGCTTCGCCTTCCCCGACGGGCCAGGCCTGCGCCCGACCCCGGATCGGGTGCGTGAGACGCTGTTCAACTGGCTGGCGCCTTATGTAGAGGGTGCCCACGTGCTCGATCCCTTCGCCGGCAGTGGTGCACTGCTGCTCGAAGCGCTGTCGCGCGGCGCCGCCAGCGGCCTGGCTTGTGATCTCAACCCGGCCTCGGTGAGCGCCTTGCGCAGCCATCTGGCGACACTGCAGTGCAGCGACGGTGAGATCCAGCAAGGCGACGCCCTGCAGATGCTGGCCCGCCCGGCGCCGCGCTGCTTCGATATCGTCCTGCTCGACCCGCCCTTCCACAAGGATCTGCTTCAGGATGCCTGCAACCTGCTGGAAGCCCAGGGCTGGTTGGCAGATGACGCCTGGGTCTATACCGAAAGCGAAACGGCGCCCTCGACCCTCGGCTTGCCCGGCAACTGGCGCCTGCACCGCGAGAAGCACACAGGCCAGGTGCATTACGCGCTGTGGCAGCGTGGATGAAAGACTTCATCTACGACCACCTGCCCTACCTGCTGCTGATCGCCCTGGCGCTGCCGGTATTGTTCAGCCAGCAGGAAATTGCACTGAACCTGCAGCGCGCGATACCGCACAATCCCAACGCTGGCATTGTCATCGGGTTGGCCAACCAGCGTATCGCCGCCCTGCTGGTTCTGGCATGGTGCACCTGGCGCATACTGCGCAAGCGCCGCCGCTGAAGGCGTAGGGCGCAACCGGCCGTAGCACCGGTGCGTAGAGCGGACTCAGGATCGCAGTGAGCAGCCCACCACTCCCTGGCGCCGGCAAAACCCGATGGCGTGCTGCTTCGCGCCGACTGCATGGGTGCAGGAGGTAGAGCGACGCAGCAATCCAAAGCCGATTACGCCCTACATCGTCCCCTTGAATCCCCGCTGCTGAAGACCGACCTCCCGATGAACACTGACTTTCGACCCGCCTGGTGGCTCCCCGGCCCGCATCTGCAGACGCTGTGGAACCCCTTCTGTCGCAAGCCGCCGCTGCTCGAACGCCAGCGCGAGCGGTTGTGGCTGGACGATGGCGATTTCCTCGACCTCGACTGGCACGGGCCGCATGACGCCCATGCGCCGCTGGTGCTGGTACTGCATGGCCTGACCGGCAGTTCCAACTCGCTCTATGTGCTCGGCCTGCAGCAGGCCCTGGCCGCTCGTGGCTGGGCCAGTGCGGCGCTGAACTGGCGCGGCTGCTCCGGTGAGCCCAATCTGCTACCACGCGGTTACCACTCCGGCGCCAGCGAGGATCTGGCCTCGGCCGTGGCTCACCTGCGCGCGCAACGGCCGATGGCGCCGCTGTACGCTGTCGGTTATTCGCTGGGTGGCAACGTGCTGCTCAAGTACCTGGGTGAAAGTGGTACGCAGAGCCAATTACAAGGCGCCGTGGCTGTGTCGGTGCCGTTTCGCCTGGACCAGTGTGCCGACCGCATCGGCCTGGGTTTCTCTCGGGTGTATCAGGCGCATTTCATGCGCGAGATGGTCGCCTACGTGAACAACAAGCAGCGCCTGTTCAGCGAACAGGGGCAGAGCGAACGCCTGTCGGTGCTGGAGCGCCTGGGTCCGCTGGACGGCATGCGCACCTTCTGGGACTTCGACGGACGCATCACCGCGCCGCTGCACGGTTTCGCCGATGCACACGACTACTACCGGCGCGCGTCTAGCCGCTTCTATCTGGGTGAGATTCGCACGCGCACACTGATCATCCAGGCCGAGGATGACCCCTTCATCTTCCGCCACAGCCTGCCCGAGGCCAGCGAGCTTGCCCTGGGAACCGAGTTAGAGTTGCACGCCAAAGGCGGCCATGTCGGTTTCGTCGAGGGCAGCCCACGCCGGCCTGGTTATTACCTGGAACGGCGCATTCCACAGTGGTTGGATAATCGCGGCTGAAGCCGCTTCTACGCGGATCGCAGAAACCGTAGCCCGGATGAAATCCGGGAAAACGCGCCGGACTGCAACCGAGCACGGCAATCGCTATCGACTGTAGGAGACGCGTCAACGGCGAAAAGCTCGCGGCTAAAGCCCTCCCACAAAGACCGTGTGTGCGAGGTAATCACCCCAGCACCTGCTCCAACGGCACATGCAGGCGGCCATACAGCGCCTCGACCGCATCACGGGCTGAAGGGGCAACGTAGCCACTTTCCAGCGCCAGCACCTGGTAGATGCCACGGCGCAGCATGTCCTGGCTGAGATTGTCCGGGTTGGCCCCGGCGGTGCAGAGAAAGCGCACCCAGGAGGTCATGATGATCCAGGCGTTGAGCGTCAGCGCCTCGATCTGCGCCGGCGTCATCAACAGAATGCCGGCCTCGACGAATCCCTGATAGACCGACTGCGCACCTATCAGACAGCGCCGGGCGAAAGCACGGTAGCGCTCGGCCAACTCGGCGTCGGATTCCAGCAGATGCTCCAGATCACGGTGCAGGAAGCGGTAGTGCCACATCGCAGCCAGCAACGCCTCCAGATAGAAGGTCTTGTCCGCCACCGTCAGCGCGCGCCCCTCAGGCAGGCGCAGGAAGCTGTCGACCTGCACTTCGTACTGGGCGAACAGCTCGGCGATGATCATCTGCTTGTTGCGAAAGTGGTAGTACAGGTTGCCCGGCGAAATCCCCAGGTGCGCGGCGATATGGTTGGTGGTGACAGTGCGCTCGCCCTGGCTGTTGAACAGGGCCAGGCTCTCGGCAACGATGCGGTCGCGGGTCTTGGGTGGCGCCATGAGGCAGCTCGATCTCGACTTCAAAAGTAGCAAAGGTACAGGCGAAACAGCCGAAGTGTTACCCCCTGATGCACCCCGCAAGCCTTAGCAGACCTTTGGTTAGGGTGCGGCGAGGGAGGCATCGCGGCATCCTGTTTGACACATTAGAGTAATTGCTCTAAAAATCCAGCTTAGCCTAATCGCGGTTTATAGCCGCCTCCAGCAGGCTGTTTAAAAACGTCGGCGACGACTGCATGGATGCAGGAGGTAGAGCGAAGCAGGAAGCCCAAGCCGAGGCAGTCAGCGCAAGGCAAAAACAGGCGAAAATCGGTCGGAGTCGCGCTCGACTTTACACGTTGTAAACGAGCATTTTGATGGGGGCGCCTAGCTCGGACTCGCGCACGAGCCTGTTTTTAACGCAGCGATGACAACGCAGATAGTTTTTCAACAGCCTGCCCGCTGGAACGTCGAGGAGAAACCCATGGTCGCCGACATCGCCTACCTGCAGCACAGCCAGCAGCAGATCAACCAGCTGGACGGCACCTTCGCCCTGCAGCGCTCTGCCTTTGCCGCCAACCCGATGCCGTCGGCCGAGCAACGCATCCAATGGCTGAAATCCCTCAGCGAACTGCTCACTCAGCAACAGAACGCCCTGGTGGCAGCGATCTCCGAAGACTTCAGCAACCGCTCGGCTGACGAGACCCTGCTCGCCGAACTGATGCCCAGCCTGCATGGCATCCATTACGCGAGCAAACGCATCAAGAAGTGGATGAAACCGTCACGGCGCAGCGTCGGCATGCAGTTCATGCCGGCTTCGGCCAAGGTCATCTACCAGCCGCTGGGCGTGGTCGGCATCATCGTGCCGTGGAACTACCCGCTGTTTCTCGCCATCGGCCCGCTGACCGGCGCGCTTTCGGCCGGCAACCGGGTGATGATCAAGATGAGCGAGTCCACCCCGGCCACCTCACAGTTGGTCAAGGACCTTCTGGCGCGCGTCTTCCCCGAGGACCTGGTCAGTGTCGTCCTGGGCGAGGCGGAAGTCGGCATGGCCTTCTCCAAACTGCCGTTCGACCACCTGCTGTTCACCGGCGCCACCAGCATCGGCAAGCACGTGATGCGCGCCGCCGCCGAGAACCTCACCCCGGTGACCCTGGAGTTGGGCGGCAAGTCGCCGGCCATCGTGTCTGCCGATGTGCCACTGGCGGACGCGGCCGAACGCATCGCCTTCGGCAAGACCCTCAACGCCGGGCAGACCTGCGTGGCGCCAGACTATGTGCTGGTACCGCGTGACCGTATCGACGGTTTCGTCGCCGCCTATCGCGACGTGGTGCAGCGCTTTTACCCAGTGCTCAAGGACAACCCCGACTATACGGCGATCATCAACGAGCGCCAGTTGGTACGCCTCAACGGCTACTTGCAGGACGCCGAGGCCAAGGGTGCACGCATCGTCTCACTGTACCCCGAAGCGCAGGGCCGACGCCTGCCGCAGAGCCTGGTGCTCGACGTCAACGACGACATGAAGCTGATGCAGGATGAAATCTTCGGCCCACTGCTGCCGGTGGTGCCCTATGACCGCCTGGAAGATGCCTTTGCCTACGTCAACGCACGGCCACGCCCACTGGCGCTTTACTACTTCGGCTACGACAAGCACGAGCAGCAGCGCGTGCTTGACGAGACCCACTCCGGTGGCGTGTGCCTCAACGACACCCTGCTGCACGTGGCCCAGGATGACATGCCGTTCGGTGGCGTCGGCCCGTCCGGCATGGGCCATTACCACGGCCACGAAGGCTTCCTGACCTTCAGCAAGGCCAAGGGCGTGTTCATCAAACAGCGCTTCAATGCCGCGCGTCTGATCTACCCGCCCTATGGCAAGTCGATCCAGAAGCTGGTCTACAAGCTGTTCGTGCGCTGATCCACGCGGGCCCGGCCCGTTCTACACCCGGTGATAACAACAATGAACGACACCACCCTGAACGCGCCGCAACTGTCGCGGCGCAGCCTGCTCAAGGTCGGCCTGCTGGGCACGGCGCTGCTCGGCACTGCGGGGCTGACCGCCACCCTGAGCGGTTGTTCGGCCAGCACGCCGGCCAATGGTTACCTGATCCTGCGCAGCAGCGACATGCCCTTTCTGCGCGCACTGATCCCGGTGATGCTCGATGGCGCCGTCAATGCCGAGCAGATGCCGCTGGCCATCGACGGCACGCTGCAGAGCCTCGACAACAGCCTCGCGCACCTGTCGCCGGAGATGCTCAAGCTCACCGTGCAACTGTTCGACGTGCTCGCCCTGCCCATCACCCGCGGCCCACTGACCGGAGTGTGGGGCAGTTGGGAAAACGCCAGCGGCGATGACGTGCGCAACTTCCTTAGCCGTTGGCAGAACAGCAGCCTGAGCCTGCTGCGCATGGGCCACGCCTCGCTGCTGCAACTGGTGATGATGGCCTGGTATAGCCGCCAGGAGGCCTGGGCGCATTGCGGCTATCCCGGACCGCCCACAGTCTGAAAACGTGTCGCGGATCCCGTAGGGTGCGCCGCGCGCACCAGGGCCTCCACCTCGCTTCATGGTGCGCACGGCGCACCCTACGGTCTGAATAATAAGAGAACTCGAAATGCCTGTACCCGATCTGTTCAAGCAAGGCCTGGCCAGGGGTTGGAAAACCCATGACGGTTCGCGTCTGCAAAACGACCTGACCCTGGAGGCCGATGTCGCCATCGTCGGCAGCGGCGCAGGGGGCGGCACCACGGCGGAAATCCTCAGCGCTGCCGGCTACAAGGTGCTGCTGATCGAAGAAGGCCCGCTGAAGACCAGCGACGACTTCAAGATGCAGGAAGCCGACGCCTACCCGTCGCTCTATCAGGAAGGCATCGGGCGCATGAGCAAGGACGGCGCCATCACCATCCTGCAGGGCCGTGCGGTCGGCGGTACCACGCTGATCAACTGGACCAGCAGCTTTCGCACCCCGCCACAGACCCTGGCGCATTGGGCCGAGGTGCACGGTGTGGCAGGGCATGATGAAGCAGCCATGACGCCCTGGTTCGAGAGAATGGAACAGCGCCTGGGCGTTGCGCCCTGGGCGGTGCCGCCCAATGCCAACAACGAGGTGCTGCGCAGCGGTTGCGACAAGCTCGGCTATCACTGGTCGCCGATCCCGCGCAACGTACGCGGCTGCTGGAACCTAGGCTATTGCGGCATGGGCTGCCCGACCAACGCCAAGCAGTCGATGCTGGTCACCACCATCCCTGCCACCCTCGACGCTGGCGGCGAGCTGCTCTACCTGGCGCGCGCCGACAAACTGCTGATCGAAGACGACCAGGTGGTCGGCATCGACTGCCTGGGCATGGACGAACGCTGCGTGGCGCCCAATGGTCGGCGCATCCTCGTCAAGGCGCGGCACTACGTGCTAGCCGGCGGCGGCATCAATACGCCCGGCATCCTGCTGCGCTCCGAAGCCCCCGACCCGCACCAGCGCGTCGGCCGCCGCACCTACCTGCACCTGGTGAACTTCTCTGCGGCGCAGTTCGAGCAGGTGATCAACCCCTTCTATGGTGCCCCGCAGTCGGTCTACTCCGACCATTTTCAGTGGGACGACGGCACCAGCGGGCGGCTGTCCTACAAACTGGAAGTGCCGCCGCTGCAACCGGCGCTGACTGCCACCCTGCTCGGTGATTTCGGCCGTGAGAATGCCCTGCGCATGGAACAGTTGCCGCACACCAACGTGATGCTCGCCCTGCTGCGCGACGGCTTCCACGAGGACAGCGCCGAAGGCCGCGTGGAGCTGCGCAGCGACGGCAGCCCGGTGCTCGACTACCAGATGACCGACTACACCTGGGATGGCGTGCGCCGGGCCTACCTGACCATGGCGGAAATCCAGTTCGCCGCCAGCGCCAAGGCCGTGATGCCGACTCACACCGATGCGCGTTACGTCAGCACCTGGCGCGAGGCCAAGGACATGATCGAGAACCTCGATCTGGCGCTGTACCGCACACGCCTGGGCAGTGCTCATGTGATGGGCGGCTGCGCCATGGGCGAAGATCCACAGCAGGCCGTGGTCGACAGCCTCGGCCGGCACCATCACCTGGCCAACCTGTCGATCCATGACGGCTCGCTGTTTCCCACCAGCATCGGCGCGAACCCGCAGCTGTCGATCTACAGCCTGACCGCCAAGCTTGCGACGCTGCTGGCCGAACGACTGAAAAGCCCGAGCTAGACGCCACTGTCCTGGCACGGGAGAACGCAACGCAGGCCGTGGCTTGGCCGCTGGCATGCGCTGCGCTACCATCCGACTCCTTTTCGACCCGCCAGGACGTCCCGATGAATCGAGTGTTATACCCCGGCACCTTCGACCCCATCACCAAGGGCCACGGTGATCTGGTCGAACGCGCCGCGCGCCTGTTCGATCACGTCATCATCGCCGTCGCCGCCAGCCCCAAGAAGAACCCTCTGTTTTCCCTGGAGCAACGCGTCGAGCTGGCACGCGAGGTGACCAAGCACCTGCCCAACGTCGAAGTGGTGGGTTTCTCCTCGCTGCTCGCGCACTTTGTCAAGGAGCAGAACGCCAATGTCTTCCTGCGCGGCCTGCGCGCGGTGTCCGACTTCGAGTACGAATTCCAGCTGGCCAACATGAACCGTCAGTTGGCGCCGGACGTGGAAAGCCTGTTCCTCACCCCGTCGGAAAAGTACTCCTTCATCTCCTCTACTCTGGTGCGCGAGATCGCAGCCCTGGGCGGCGATATCACCAAGTTCGTCCACCCCGCCGTGGCCGACGCGCTGAACGAGCGTTTTCGCAAGCATTAAAAGTCGGCCGTTCACGGCCATCTGATGCCCCTCTCCCATTCACGGGAGACGACTGCAAGGATGCAGGAGTTAGAGCGACGCAGGATGCCCAAGCCGAGGGTGCCCGCAGGACGGGAGAGGGTAAAAGCAGCGCCACGATTCCCTACCCTCTCCCCCGCCCCTCTCCCGTAAACGGGAGAGGGGAGCAAAGCGCCTAACTGACCGGGCTCATGGCACAAGCCGCACCAATCCGGCACAATTGCGCCATTGTTGTCTGCCAGTGTCGAAGCCAGCGCCTCGACAGGAGTTGCCCCATGTCCCTGATCATCACCGACGATTGCATCAACTGCGACGTCTGCGAACCCGAGTGCCCCAACGGCGCCATTTCACAGGGTGAAGAGATCTACGTGATCGACCCCAACCTGTGCACCGAATGCGTTGGCCACTACGATGAGCCGCAATGCCAGCAGGTGTGCCCGGTGGACTGCATCCCGCTCGACGAGAACAACGTCGAGAGCAAGGATGAACTGATGCACAAATACCGCATCATCACTGGCAAGGCCTGACCTTTCCGGGAGGCTACCGGCCTCCCGTTTCCTCCTTGCCCGTTCTGCCCTTCGCCAGAGCAAGGCTGTTAAGCTTCCAGCCTCCTTCAGCCGCCTCTGGTAGCTCGCATGTTGCGCACACTCCTGCTATCGACCCTGCTGCTCGGCGCCAGCCTTCTGGCCCAGGCCGCTCCACAGCAAGCCGCCATTGCCACCGCTCACCCCGCAGCCACCGCCGCTGCGCAGCAGATGCTCGACGCCGGCGGCAATGCCTTCGATGCCGCCGTCGCTGCCAGCGCGGCTCTGGCCGTGGTCGAACCCTACGGCTCAGGTCTTGGTGGCGGCGGCTTCTTCCTGCTGCGCACTGCCGGCGATACGCCAGGCTACGACTTCCTCGATGCCCGCGAACGTGCACCGCTGGAAGCCAAGCCGAATCTCTATGTCCGCGATGGCAAGGTGCAGCGCGAGCTGTCGCTCAACGGCGCACTTGCTGCCGCCATTCCAGGGCTGCCGGCAGCATTGGTCGAGCTGGCCCAGAAGCACGGCCGCTTGCCGCTGAAAACCAGCCTGGCACCGGCGATTCGCCTGGCCAACGAAGGCTTCGCGGTCGATCGCGTCTACCGAGAGCGCGCAACCTGGCGCCTGGCAGCGCTGCGTGACGATGCCGAAACCGCCAAGCTCTTTCTCGATCAGGGTGAAATACCCGCCGAAGGCCATATGCTGCACCAGCCCGACCTCGCCACCACCCTGCAGGCGTTGGCCGAACATGGCCGCGCGGGCTTCTATACCGGCCCGGTGGCCGAGCGTCTGGTCAGCGGCGTGCGCCATGCCGGTGGCATCTGGACGCTCGATGATCTGCGCGAGTACCGCATCGCCCGTCGCACGCCGCTGCGCTTCCCCATGGAAGACGGCCGCGAGCTGATCAGCGCGCCACCACCCTCGGCTGGCGGTATAGCGCTGGCGCAGAGCCTGGCCATACTCGAACAGCTGCCCTGGCGCGATGCCGAGCCCGTACAGCGCACGCATTACGTGGTCGAGGCCCTGCGCCGTGCCTACCGTGACCGTGGCCTGCTGGGCGATCCCGACTTCATCAAGAATCCTGTAGAGCAACTGTTGTCACCCGGGCATCTGGCCGTGCTCGCCGGCAGCATCGACCCTGATCAGGCCACGCCCAGCGCCAGCCTGCCGCCGGCCGGCACCTGGCATGAGGGCGACCACACCACGCACTTCGCCGTGCTCGATGCCGAGGGCAATGCGGTGGCCGCGACGCTATCGATCAACCTGCCGTTTGGTGCGGCTTTCACCGTGCCCGGCACCGGCGTACTGCTCAATGACGAGATGGACGACTTCGCCGCCGACGTACAAGGTGCCAACGCCTATGGCCTGGCAGGCAGCCAGGCCAACGCCATCGCAGGAGGCAAACGTCCACTGTCATCGATGAGCCCGAGCTTTGTCGAAAGCAGCGACGAGTTCACTGCCTTCGGCACACCGGGCGGCAGCCGTATTCCGAGCATGGTGCTGCTGTCGATGCTCGAATACCTGGACGATCAGCCCATCGAGCGCTGGCCGGCGGTGGCGCGCTACCACCACCAGTTCCTGCCGGACGTGATCGAGCATGAGCCGGATACTTTCAACGATGAACAGATCGCCGAACTGCAACGACGCGGCTACGAACTCAAACGCCTGGACCGGCACTACGGCAATCAGCAGGTGCTGTTCTGGGACAAGGTCAGCGGTGAAGTGCAGGCCGCGAGCGATCCGCGCGGGATTGGTACGGCGGCGCCGTGAAGCGCAGCGCTCGAGTGTGATCGTAGCCCGGATGAAATCCGGGGGTGTCGTGGCCCAAGAGCCCCGGATTTCATCCGGGCTACCAGGGCTCAGGAGAGCTGGATCAGGCTCTCCTGCTCTTCACCGAACTTGCGCAACTCGCGGAACAGCGCCTGCTCACTACCCAGCATCAACACGTTGCGCAGGCTCTGGAAGATGCGGCTGACATAGCCCAGGTCGTTCATCAGCGAGCTGGTCTGCAAGCCATCCAGGTGGCCGTCGCGTACCTCGGCGAACAGGCGCTGACGAAACCTCGCATCGAAGCTCGCCGCCTGCTCGTCAAGCCAGCGCAGGCGCGATTGCCACACCTCGTCCGGCAGATCGGCGCGGGCCAACTCACGCACCTCATGCAGGGTGGTGAGCAAATGGCGACGCAGCTCCACATAGGCATCACGTACCGCAGAGGGTGGTGCGTCCAGATAATGGCCAAGGTTTTTCTGCAGGTGCTTGGCGTCCTTGACCGCATCCACCAGTTGCAGCGCCGCCAACTGGCAACTGACCCAGAACTGCTGATGCGCTTCGTCCATGGGCAGTTCCATGCGCCCCATGAAGCTCAGCAGATCGCCATACACACCCTTGATATGGAATTGGTACAAGTGCTCCGCTTCGAAGCCGCCCTGCGCGGGCTTGGCCTGCAACAGTTGCTCATCCGCCCGCGCACGCGCCAATTGATCAACCGGCAGATAGAGTGCATGGCAGATCACCTCCAGGCTCAAGCGGCCAAGGTGCCCCAGCTCCTGCACCACCGCGCCGGAGGCGGCATCCACCGAATCCAGCGCGCGCTCATTGAGATAGCGCGCACGCGTGCGCTCGGGTTCGGCGACCTCTTCGGACGCCAACTCCGTAATCAATACCTGTGGCTCGGCACGCTCCGGCAGCCAGCGGATCAACAACCGCGCCAGACGCCCCTGCAGCGGCCAGAACAGCGCGACACCCATGGCATTGAACAGGGTATGGAACATCGCCAGTTGGATCAGGCTGTTCTCGCCAAGGCCCAGAGGTTCGGCCAGCGCATGCACCAGCCAGGTCAGCGGACCCAGCAGGCAGAAGGCGAGCGTACCTGTGGTGATGTTGAACAGCACGTGTGCCAGGGCCAGGCGCTGGCCATTGCGATTACCGCCGAGGGAGCCGACGAACGCGGTGGTCACGCTGCTGCCCACGTTGGAGCCAATGGCGATCGCCAGGCTCTGACCAAGCTCCAGCTGGCCGCCGGCCAAAGCCGCCAGCGTAAGCATCAAGGTCGCGTGGCTGGACTGCAACACCACGGTGATGGCCAAGCCGATGGCGGTGAACAGCAGCGCACCACGCAGCCCGCCCTCCTGGTAGCCGGTCATGTCCAGGCCGTCGCCGAAACTGGCGAAGCCGTCCTTGATCTGATCGATGCCGAGAAAGATGAAGGCGATACCCAGCACGATACGACCAGCCGCCTTGCTCCTGGGCCCGAAGAAACCGGCCAGCACGCCGAATACCAACAACGGCAGAGCCAGCGGACTGAGGCTGAGGTTCTGCCCGGCCAGCGCCAGCAGCCAGATGCCGCTGGTGGCCCCCAGGTTGGCACCGAACAGAATGGCTATACCGCCGGCCAACTGGATCAGTCCGGTGCTGATGAAGGCGATGGTCAACAGCGACACCAGCGTGCTGGATTGCAGCAACAGGGTGCCGCCAACCCCGAATAGCAGGCTCTTGAAAGGGGTAGACGTACTGCGCCCGAGTATCTGCTCCAGCTTGCTGCCCGCCAGCTGGCGCAAGCCCTCTTCCAGGCATTGCATACCGAACAGGAAGATCGCCAACCCGGCGCAGAGTTGCAGCCAGCCCTGGCTGAACCAGAACGAGGCGATCAGCCCCATTACCACCAGCAGCAATATCACCCAGCGCAGGTACTTCATCACCACCGCTTCGTCCTTTTCTCGGTGTTCAAACGCAAGCGGCCTCTCGCCTCCATGAGAAGGCGAGAGGCCGCGTCAAGCTGTGCAGCGAATCAGTCCTGCTTGTAGCCGCTGCTGGTGCAGCCCAGGCAGCGTACGAAGGCTTCTTTGCCCGGTTCGACCACAAGGGACTGCGCCGCCTCGCCGACGTTGCCACCCAGCGCGGTGAACGGCAGGCTGACGATGAAGGCTGCAACACCGATCGCAGTGGCGCCGATCAGCAGGGGGCGGGCGATGACCAGATCACCGACCATGGCATAGCCCTTGGGTGCCTCGATGGAGTACAGCGGGTCACCACTGGCGTTCTGCTGAACCACTTCCGCTTGCGCCGATAGCGCCAGCAGGCCAGAGGTCAGCGCCAGGACAACAGCGGAGGTGCGGAACGCTTTCATGGATCGATCCTTCAGATTATTCGGGAAAGTGCCAGTAACTATAACAGCGCATTGATAATTGTCAGCGTGACGGACGTCAATCGCCGTGAAAGGCATATTCCGGCTTTTTCGGCACATAAGGACGAAAGAACGCCAGCATGGCTGTCAGGTCGGCTTTCTCGTCACCCGTTGGCAGGAACGTCGGGCCGATCACCACCCGCCGATTCTGGTAATCCAGCGCGCCCAGCACGATGGGAACGCCCGCGCCCAGCGCGATATGGTAGAAGCCCATCTTCCAGCGTTCGACCTTCTTGCGCGTGCCCTCGGGCGACAACACCAGGATGAACTCGTCATGCTCACGAAAGGCCTGAATGGCCTGTTCGACGGTGTTCAACTGGCGATCCCGACGAATCGGAATACCGCCCCAGCTGCGCATCAGGCCACCGAAGGGCCAGCGGAAGATGCTGTGCTTGCCGAACCAGCGGGCGTTGAGGCGCAGCACGAATTTCAGCGCGATGAAGATCACGAAGTCCCAGTTGGACGTGTGATGAGCGCCGATGGCGACGAACTTGTCGAGCTTCGGCAACTGTCCCTCGATACGCCAGCCCATCAGTTTCAGCACGCTGCGCCCCAGCCACTCAGCGGCCCGATTGCGCGGCAGGTAGTTACCGGACATCGATCAACCTCGGTATTTCTTGTTTTTATGACGTAGGGCGGGTGCAACCCGCCGTTGGCCCTTTGGCGGGTTGCATCCGCCCTACGGCTCGCCCATCCGGCGGATCATCAGCTCAGCGTTGGCACTTGGGACAGTAGACACTCGCGCGCTGCCCCAGCTTGACCTCACGTAGCGTGCTGCCACAGACCTTGCAGAACTCGCCGCCGCGCCCGTAGGCGAACAGCTCCTGCTGGAAGTAGCCGGGCTGGCCGTCACCACCGACGAAGTCACGCAAGGTGGTGCCACCACGCTCGATGGCATGGGCCAGGATGCGCTTGATCTCCTCGGCCAGGCGCAGGTAACGCGCCCGCGAGATGGAGCCGGCTTCGCGGCGCGGATCGATACCGGCAGCGAACAGCGCTTCAGTAGCGTAGATGTTGCCCACGCCGACGACCACGGCGTTATCCATGATGAAGGGTTTCACCGCCATGCTGCGCTCGCGCGACATCTGGAACAGACGCTCACCCTCGAACAATCCGCCCAACGGCTCTGGGCCGAGCTTGCTGAGCAGCTCGTGGCGCAGCGGATCTTCGCTCCATAGCAGCGCACCAAAACGGCGCGGGTCGGTGTAACGCAAGGCGAGCCCCGACTCCAGTTCGATATCCACGTGCTCGTGCTTGGCCGCGGGCAGACCGCATTCGACCAGACGCAGACTGCCGGACATGCCCAGATGGCTGATCAGGCTGCCGACTTCGGCCTTGATCAGCAGGTATTTGGCGCGGCGCTCGACACACTCGATACGCTGGCCGGACAGGCGCACATCCAGGTCTTCGGGAATGGGCCAGCGCAGGCGGCGCTCACGCACAATCACGCGGCTGACGCGCTGACCTTCCAGGTAGGGCGCGATACCGCGACGGGTAGTTTCGACTTCGGGTAATTCAGGCATGGCAATACGGCAGAAAAACGGCGGTGCGCCACCTTAGCAGGAGCTGCGCAGCAAGCGGTAGGGTAAGCCGCTTACCTGATCACCTGCACGGCGGCGCAAGCGCATGAAGGCTCAGAGCACAGCCAGGTCACGGATGCTTTCGCGCAGGTTCTCGAAGTCATACTCCGACAACCCCAGATACTCGAGAATCGGCTGCGCGATGGACTGCCACTCCATGTCGATGGCCTGCCCGCCCTGCACGCGGTGCGTCTCGCAGATATGCTCGGCCATCTTGAGAATGCCCAGCAGCGTCTTCAACTGAGCGTCGCGCCCCGAGTCATCGCTGAAGATCGACAAGGCGTTGTGGTGGTTGGCGATAACCTCGCAGAGATGCTCCGGCAGACGCCAGGAACGCGCGGTGAAATAGCCGACCACGGCATGATTGGTGGTCAGCAGACGGTTCTCGGTGTCGACCACCCGGCGCTCTTCATTGGCACTGGCGTAGGCTTCCTCCAACACCTGCATGTAGTTGGGGAAGCGCTTGAGCATCAGCGGAATGCCGCAATCGTGGAACAGCCCCAGGCTGTAGGCTTCGTCGGGCGAGTGATAACCGAGGCGCTTGGCCAGGGTCAGGCAGGTCATCGCCACGTCCTGGGCACTGTCCCAGAAGCGGTTGAGTACCAGGATCGCTTCGTCGGTCAGCTCGCCTTTGATCGACTGCGCATTGATCAGGTTGATCACCGTGTTGCAGCCCATCAGATTGACCGCCTGCTGAATCGAGGCGATGCGGTTGGCCAGGCCGAAGTGCGGTGAGTTGACGATTTTCAGCAGCGCGCCGGACAGCCCTGGGTCCTGACTGATCAGCTTGGCGATACTGCGCAGATCGGGGCTGGGCATGATCTGCTCCATCTGCAGATCGACCATGATCTGCGGTTGCGGCGGTACGCTGATCCCCTGCAGGACTTGCTGGATCTGTTCGGCGGTAAGTTCGTAGGTCATGACAGAGGGATCGTGCAGGGCGAGAAGTAGCGCACAGTCTAGCCAAAGCACTGGCCAGCCCGCAGTCGACTTTTGTAACCGCCGGCCCCGCGTGCAAACCGCTATAATCCCGCTCTTTTCCCCGCGGAGCCCGAACTCATGTCTTCCCTGCCCAGTCTGCGCCTGAAAGCCAACGCCGACCGACGCCTGCGCGCCGGCCACCTGTGGGTGTACAGCAACGAGATCGATGTCGCCGCCACCCCGTTGCATGGCTTTGCCGCCGGTGACCAGGCTGTTCTCGAAGCGGCCGGTGGCAAGCCGCTGGGCATCGTCGCCATGAGTCCGAACAACCTGATCTGCGCGCGTCTGTTGTCGCGGGACGTCAAGCACGTACTGGACAAATCCCTGCTGGTGCACCGCCTCAACGTCTGCCTGTCGTTGCGCGAACGCCTGTTCGACACACCCTGCTACCGCCTGGTGTATGGCGACTCCGACCTGCTGCCGGGGCTGGTGGTCGACCGCTTCTTCGACATTCTGGTGGTGCAGCTGGCCTCGGCCACCATGGAAGCACACAAGGATGACGTGCTCGCGGCCCTGATCCAGGTGTGCAAGCCCAGCGGCATCCTGTTCAAGAACGACTCCAGCGCGCGCGACGCCGAAGGCCTCGAGCGCTACGTGGCGACCGCCTACGGCGAGGTGCCGGAGTGGGTAGCACTGGAAGAGAACGGCGTGAAGTTCGAAGCCCCGGTGATCGAAGGGCAGAAGACCGGTTGGTTCTACGATCACCGCATGAACCGCGCACGCCTGGCGCCCTACGTCAAAGGCAAGCGCGTGCTCGACCTGTTCAGCTATATCGGCGGCTGGGGTGTGCAGGCCGCGGCCTTCGGCGCCAGCGAGGTGTTCTGCGTGGACGCCTCGGCTTTCGCCCTCGACGGCGTGGAGCGCAACGCCACACTCAACGGTTTCGCCGAGAAGGTCACCTGCGTCGAGGGTGATGTATTCGCCGCGCTACGCGAGCTGAAATCCGCCGAAGAACGCTTCGACGTAGTGATCGCCGACCCACCCGCCTTCATCAAGCGCAAGAAGGACATCAAGAACGGCGAAGCGGCCTACCGCCGCCTCAACGAAACCGCCATGCGCCTGCTGAACAAGGACGGCATCCTGGTCAGCGCCAGTTGCTCCATGCACCTGGAAGAGGACAACCTGCAGAACATCCTGCTGACCAGCGCCCGTCATCTGGATCGCAATATCCAGCTGCTCGAACGCGGCGCCCAGGGCCCGGATCACCCGGTGCACCCGGCGATCAACGAGACCCGCTACATCAAGAGCCTGACCGTGCGCCTGCTGCCCAACAGCTAAACGTAGGGTGCGCCATGCGCACCGAAAATGCCGGTGTCATCAAGCATATTGGTGCGCACAGCACACCCTACGCGACACGCGCCGAAGCAGGGACGCTCTCCAGACCGTGCACCGGCCAGGTGCGTGTCGACAGGAGCCCCATCCCTTCCCTCGCTGTTACCTCTCCCCACACCCGCCTCGCATCTCGCCCAGCATGGACTAGGCTTCAACCCGCATAGCAGAGCGCTATCAGCCAACCACTGGCTAACTGGCGTGCTTATTGCTTTTGGCTATCAACATAACGAACGCCTTCCACGCAGGAGGCGAATCGACTCAGAAGTTGGAGCCTTGGCCACGAGCTGACTCCATATTGCGGCCTTTCACGGACAACAGCGGGGAGGACTATGACTGCGCAGGCTGGGAACGATGCGTTCCTGCGATTCACCAACGTCAAGAAGACCTACGATCACAAGACCCTGGTGGTCAAGGACTTCAACCTCAACGTGGCCAAGGGCGAATTCATCACCCTGCTCGGCCCCTCCGGTTCGGGCAAGACCACCTGCCTGATGATGCTCGCCGGCTTCGAGGACGTGACCAGCGGCGAGATCCTGATCAACGGCCGTAACGTCACCAGTATCGCCCCCTATGCTCGCAACATCGGCATGGTCTTTCAGCAGTACGCGCTGTTCCCGCACATGACCATCCGCGAGAACCTGGCCTACCCGCTGAAGATTCGCAAACTGCCCAAGGACGAGATTCGCGCCAAGGTCGAGGAGTACCTCGCACTGGTCGAACTGCAGGCCTTCGGCGGCCGCTACCCCGCCCAGCTCTCCGGCGGCCAGCGCCAGCGAGTGGCCCTGGCCCGCGCGCTGATCTTCGCTCCGGACATCGTACTGATGGATGAGCCGCTCGGCGCGCTGGACAAGAAGCTGCGTGAGCAGATGCAGTTCGAGATCAAGCGCCTGCACGAGCAGCTCGGCTTCACCGTGATCTACGTGACCCACGACCAGACCGAAGCGCTGACCATGAGCGACCGCATCGCCGTGTTCAACAACGGCGTGGTGCAGCAATGCGCGGCGCCGCACGTGCTCTACGAACGTCCGGCCAATCTGTTCGTCGCCGACTTCATCGGCGAGAGCAACAAGCTGCCCGGCGTGATCGAGGCGGTCGAGGCTGATCGCGTCCAGGTACGTCTCGACGATGGTGGCCTGGTGAGCACCCTGAAAGCCAACTGCACCGAAGTCGGCCAAGCCACCACGGTGTCAGTACGCCCGGAGAAGCTCAACTTCACCGATCGACTCGGCGCCAGCGGCAATCAGGTCAAGGCCCGCTTCGTCACGCGCCATTACGTCGGCGAATACATCCGCTACCACTTCGAGACCGCCAGCGGCGCCGAACTGGTGGTGAAGAATCTGAACGACAGTTCAGCTCCGCAACTCAGCGCTCAGGAAGAGATCGCCCTCGCCTGGCTGCCGGAAGACAGCCAGGCCCTGGACCGATCGGAAGTGCCGAAGACGCTCTGACCCCACAACTAGTAGAAGCAAATGGAGCACAGCAATGGCTAGATCACTGACTACCAGCTTTTCCACCTTCGCCCTGGTGGCGGCATTGGGACTCACAGCGGGCAACGCCACGGCCCAGGACAGCCTCACCGTGGTTTCCTGGGGCGGTTCCTACGGCGCCGCACAGAAAAAACACGTCATCGACCCCTACCAGGCTGAATCCGGCGTCAAGGTATTGTTCGAGGATTACTCGGGCGGCGTCGCCGAGATCAAGGCCCAGGTCGAGTCCGGCAACATTCAGTGGGACGTGGTCGACTTCGAAGTGATCGACCTCGAGCGCGCCTGCTCCGAAGGCCTGCTGGAAACCCTCGACCACAGCGTGCTGCCGGCCGGCATCGACGGCACCTCGGCCGCTCAGGACTTCATCCCCGAAGCACTGGCCAGCGAATGCGCGGTGGGCAATATCGTCTGGTCGGTGGTATTCGCCTACAACCAGAACACCATCGGCGGTACCAAGGCTGCCAGCATCGAGGACTTCTTCGACACCGCCAAGATTCCGGGCAAGCGCGCCATGCGCAAGCGCCCGCAGGTGAACATGGAATGGGCCCTCATGGCCGACGGCGTCGCACCTGAGGAAGTCTACGAAGTACTGGCAACCCCGGAAGGCCAGCAACGTGCCTTAGACAAACTGGCCAGCATCAAGGATGACATCGTCTGGTTCGACTCCTGGTCGCAAGCGCCGCAATTGCTCAACGACGGTGGCGCAGTGCTGGTGCAATCGGCCAACGGCCGCTTCTACGATGCCATCGTGCAGGAAAAGAAACCCTTCGAAATCGTCTGGGACGGCCACGTCTACGACCTCGACGCCTGGGCCATCGTCAAGGGCAGCAAGAAGAAGGACCTGGCCATGGAGTTCATCAAGTACGCCACCGGCTCCAAGCCGCTGGCCGGCATGCCGGACGTGGCCTATGGCCCGACCCGCAAGTCGTCCATGCCTCTGGCCGACCAGAGTGCGGCGCCGCACCTGCCGACCGCTCATTTGGACAAAGGCATCCAGGCTGGCTCCGAGTTCTGGGCTGACTATGGCGAGTCGTTGGGCGAGAAATTCAACGAGTGGCTGCTGAAGTAAAGGCCATCAGCTCCCCTCTCCCACTTGTGGGAGAGGGGTTGGGGGAGAGGGTATCGGCCTCACCAGATCCCCTTGATTGCGCTCGGCGGGTTACGCCGCGCCCAGCAATCGCATCGCCTATCTGGCCAGGCGTCATGCGCGGCTAACCCGCCCTACAACGGATCGGAGAAAGAGTTTGTCATCCCTGACCACCAGCGAAGCCGGCCAAGCCGCCAGCGCCCGACGCAAGAAGCGCCTCGCCGCCTTCCTGTTCGTGGTGCCGCTGCTGCTGTTCATCATCATCACTTTCGTCGCACCGATCGGTACCATGCTGTGGCGCAGCGTGCATCACCCGACCGTGGCCGAACTGATTCCACTGACCCTGGCCGAACTCGAGCGCTGGGGCGATCACAAGCAACTACCGGACGACAAGACCCTGCAGGTATTCGTCAAAGAGCTGCATGGTCTTAACGAGCAACGCCTGTCTGGCAAGCTCTCCGAAGAGTTCAACCGTGCGTACACCGGCATGTCCAGCGTGGTCAAATCCACCGCCCGCCGTGTTGGCCGGCTGGATGCGCAAGAGCTGCAGAGCCAAGGCATAAAGACCCTGCTCGACGCCCATCGCAACTGGAGCAAACCCGAGCTGTGGTACGCCATCGAGCGCGCCGGCAAGGTCTACACCTACGACTACTACCTGACTGCCCTGGACCTGGAGCTGCACCCCGACGAGGGCATCCAGGTACGCCAGGACACGCAGATCTACCTGCAGCTGTATACCAAGACCCTGAACATGGCGCTGGTCATCACCCTGCTCTGCGCCCTGCTCGGCTACCCGCTGGCCTACTACCTGGCCGGGTTGCCATCGAATCGCGCCAACCTGCTGCTGGTGTTGGTACTGCTGCCGTTCTGGACCTCGTTGCTGGTGCGCACCACCTCGTGGATCGCCCTGCTGCAGACCAACGGCGTGATCAATTCCTTCCTCATGGGCATCGGCCTGATCAGTCAGCCCTTCGAGATGCTCTACACCTCGTTCGCCACCGTGGTGGCGATGACCCACATCCTGCTGCCGTTCATGATCCTGCCACTGTACAGCGTGATGCGCGGCATCGACCCCAGCTACATGCGCGCGGCGCTGAGCCTCGGCGACAAACCCATTCCGGCGTTCGCCCGCATCTACTTCCCGATGACCTTGCCTGGCCTCAGCGCCGGAGCGCTGCTGGTGTTCATCATCTCGGTGGGCTACTACATCACCCCGGCGCTGGTCGGCGGTACCGACGGACAGATGATCAGCAACATCATCGCCTTCCATATGCAGCGCTCGAACAACTGGGAGCTGGCCGCCGCGCTGGGCTCGCTGCTGCTCGGGCTGATCCTGTTGCTGTACTGGGTGTACGACCGTTTCGTCGGCGCCAGCAATATCAAGTTGGGATGAACATGTCCGTACCGTCATTTCCTCATAACGGCGTAGCCCGGATGCAATCCGGAAAACCAGCCACCGTTCCTTCCCCGGACTGCGTCCGGGCTACAGGCGGCACCCGCCGTCTCCTCGATCCGGGCTCGGCGCTATGAAAATCCCCGCCTATTACGGCTTCTGGCACCACCTCGGCAGTTGGCTGCTCAAGGTCAGCTCCTGGCTGGTGCTGCTGTTCCTGATCCTGCCAATTCTGGTGATCGTGCCGCTGTCGTTCAATGCCGAGCCGTTCTTCAGCTTCACCGAAGGCATGCTCAGACTGGACCCCGAGGCCTACTCACTGCGCTGGTACCAGGAGATCTTCAACGATCCGAAGTGGATACTGGCGATCAAGAACAGTTTCTTCATCGGCATCCTCTCCACCATTCTCGCCACGATTCTGGGTACCTGCGCCGCCGTGGGCCTGGCGCGCGACGAGATGCCCTTTCGCCGCTTCATCACCGCCCTGCTGCTGTCGCCGATGATCGTACCGCTGATCATCACCGCCGCTGGCATGTTCTTTTTTTACTCAGACCTCGGCCTGGCCGGCGGCTATCTAGGTGTGATCCTGGCCCACGCGGCGCTCGGCACGCCCTTCGTCATCATCACTGTCACCGCCACGCTCACCGGCTTCGACTACAGCCTGGCGCGCGCAGCGCTGAATCTCGGCGCCACGCCAATACGCGTGTTCTTCGACGTGATCATGCCGCTGATCCGCCCCGGCGTGATTTCAGGCGCACTGTTCGCCTTCATCACTTCCTTCGATGAGGTGGTGGTGATCCTGTTCATGGCCGGACCACAACAGCGCACCATTCCGCGGCAGATGTTCTCGGGCCTGCGCGAGCAGATCAACCCGAGCATCCTGGCCATCGCCACTCTGCTGATCCTGGTATCCATCGCGTTGCTGGTAACCATCGAACTGCTGCGCCGCCGCGCCGAGCGGATGCGAGGGATCGAGATTCCGAACTGATACCGCCCCGAAGGGCGAGCATCTCGCAGAACGCCGCCACTGTTCGTCCGAAGCTCATCGCCTTTATTATCAGCGGCCCGCCCTGCCTATCCACCTGCTTCGAGCACGACACGCCCTGACCATGGATGCAACCCGAGACGTACATGAGCAGCGCCTGGCAGAGCAGGAGCGCGCTTTGCTGTTCGAACGCCCGCATGCGGGGCCGCGCAAACCCTACGAACGGGACAAGCCACCGCCCCAGGTGTTGGAAGACCGGCGCATCCTGCGCGCCATTCGCTACATTGAAGCTCACCTGGATCGGCCGCTCTCCCTTGATCGCCTGGCTGCCCGCGCCAGCCTGAGCACCTTCCACTTTCAGCGCCTTTTCCGAGAGGTGATGGGTGAAAGCCCAAGCGAATACATTCGTCGCACCCGCCTCGACCGCGCGGCGATTCACCTGTTGATCTACCCGGAATCGGTGCTTTCCATCGCCCTGTCCGTTGGCTACTCCAGTCATGAGGCTTTCATCCGTGCCTTCCATCGTCAATTCGACCTGACGCCCACCCAGTACCGTCAGTTCGCGCGCCAGGCCAGCATCCCCGCCACCACCGAGGAATATAGGAGAGCTGCCGAGGTGCAGGTCATCCACCTGCCCGATCTGGCCTTGCTGAGCATGCGCTTCTATGGCAGCTATGCGCGAGTCGTGGAGCATTGGCAGCGCTTTGCCGAAGAACTGCAACGTATCGGCTACCCACTGGATAACGCCAGGGCCATCGGAGCCATCACCGACAACCCGGAGATCACCCCTAACGACCTGGTGCGCTATGACTGCGCAGTGGTCGACCTCGGACTTCCCATCGGTGACGCCCCACTGAGCCGAGTGAGACTGCCAGCCGGACGTTACGCCTGCCTGCAACATCAAGCCCCATACAATCAGGTATTCGCGGCCTATCGCACCCTCGCTGTCGCCTGGCCGGAAAGTTCCGGCGAGCGTTTCGTTCCTCAAGGCGGGTATGAACTCTATCGCCAGCCCCCCTGGTCAGGTAACGCCACGCAATGCCTGGATATCGCCCTCGGCCTGGAGGGCTGAGGTAAACACCGCAAGTTCTATCAAGCTGCACCCACGTCACACTCCCTATTCTTCACCTTTGCCTTTGGCCTACACAGATCACTCAGGCCTGGGCAGCCGTCTCCCAGAAGGAAGCTGATCGCCATGCGTGTTGCTACGAGCCTGTTGTCCGTCGCCTTGCTGGCTGCCGGGATTACCCTTGCCAACCCGGCCCTGGCAGCTGTAGCACCGGACGCCGGTCAGACTCAGCAAGGTCTCGACCAGAAGCCTCTGCAGTTACCCGAGCGGCAATCCATAGACCTCAATCTACCCGACGCACCCAGTGACCAGGTGCAAGGCGCTGGGCCGAGCCTGCAGGTCACAGGCTTCATCCTCGAGGGCAACAGAGCCATCCCCGACGAGCAGCTGCTGCCGCTGCTCGATGATCTGAAGGATCGCACCCTCACACTTGGCGAACTGCAGGGTGCCGCCAATCGCATCACCCGCTTCTACCGCGAACGCGGTTACCCGCTGGCACGTGCATACCTGCCTGCCCAGGAAATCGACGGCGGCAGAGTCACTATCGCCGTGCTCGAAGGCCGCTACGGCCAGGTGCAGATCAATGATCAGGCCGGTTTGAGTGGCAGCGCCCTCGCGCCCCTGGCGGCACTACAAGCAGGCGACGCGGTGCAGGGCAGGCCGCTCGAACGCAGCCTGTTGCTGCTGCAGGACACCCCCGGTGTCGAGGTGAAATCCACCCTGCGCCCCGGCACCAGTACCGGCAGCACCGACCTGCTGGTGAATATCGAGCGCGCACCGCTACTGTCCGGCTCCCTCGACACCGACAACTACGGCAACCGCTTCACCGGTCAGTACCGCCTCGGCGGCACACTCAATCTCAATAGCCCACTGGGGCTGGGTGACCGTTTGACCCTGCGCGCCATGGGTTCGGACGAGGAGCAGAACTACGGCCGCATCGCCTATCAGCTACCCGTCGGCCCCTGGTCGACTCAGCTCGGCGTGGCCTATTCGGACATGGACTATGAGCTGGCGAAGGACTTCGAAGACCTCGATGCACATGGCAATGCACGCATAGCCAGCGTCTTCGCCCTGCAACCGCTCGTGCGCTCGCGGGACTTCAGCCTCTATGCCCAGGCTCAATTCGACGACAAGCGCCTGCAGGACGACATCGACCTGTTCGACCAGAAGAGCGAGAAACGCTCGCGCGTGGTCATCCTGACGGTCAACGGCAACAGCCGCGACACCCTGCTCGGCGGTGGCGTCAACAGCTTCGCCCTGGCCTGGAGCCAGGGCAGCCTGAACATCGATGATGCCACTGCGCAACGTATCGACGACCTCACCGCCGGCGCGGCCGGGCGCTTCCAAAAACTCAACCCCAGCCTGGTACGCCTGCAGCGCCTGACCGAGCGCTTCAGCCTGTACACCCAGCTGCAAGGCCAATGGGCTGACGGCAACCTCGACAGTTCGGAAAAGCTCTACCTGGGCGGCGCCTACGGCGTGCGCGCCTACCCGCAAGGCGAAGCCTCCGGCGACCAGGGCTGGCTGGCCAATCTCGAACTGCGCTATGCGCTGACCGACGCCTGGCAGCTCAGCACCTTCGTCGACCATGGCCAGGTGCGCCTGAACAAGGACACCTGGGCCTCCGGCGAGAATCATCGCAGCCTTTCCGGTGCTGGCCTGGGCGCACGCTGGGCGGCCCACGGCTGGCAGGTCAGCGCGGTGACCGCCTGGAAACTGGGCAACAGCGACCCGCAGAGCGATGTCGACCGCAGCCCGCGCGTATGGGCGCAGGTGGTGCGCTTCTTCTAACGCTGCAAACCCTTGATGGTTACACCGCAGGCCGAAACGCAACACTCCGCAGCCAGACGATTGATAAGGGGACACCCATGAACCGCAGCTACGCTCTAATCTGGAACCACGCCCTGGGCAGCTGGGCCGTCGCCCATGAACACGCCCGCAAACGTGGCAAGGGCGCCGGTGCGGTATTGGCGGCGAGCCTTGTGCTGGCCGGCTCGGCCTTCGCCGCCGACCTGCCCACTGGCGGCCAGTTGGTCTCCGGCAGCGGCAGCATCAGCCAGCCCAACGGTCAGCAGATGGTCATCGATCAGGCCAGCAACAAGCTGGCCATCGACTGGCAGAGCTTCGATATCGGCGGCGGCAACAAGGTGACCTTCAATCAACCCGGCACCGACTCGATCGCCCTGAACCGGGTGCTCGGCGCCGACGGCTCGAAAATCATGGGCCAGCTCGATGCCAACGGTCGGGTGTTCATCATCAATCCCAACGGGGTGCTGTTCGGCGCCGGGGCGCAGGTCAACGTTGGCGGCCTGGTGGCCTCCACGCTGGATCTGTCAGTGAGCGATTTCGAAGCGGGCAACTATGCCTTCAAGGGCGACGGCAGCAACGCTTCGATCATCAACGATGGGCGCATCACCGCCGCCGACGGCGGCAGCGTCGCCTTGCTCGGTGGCGCGGTAAGCAACAACGGCGTGATCATCGCCAACCAGGGTACGGTGGCCCTGGCCGCCGGTAATGGGGTCACCCTCGACTTCGCGAGTGACGGTCTGCTCAACGTGCAGGTCGACAAGGCCGTGAAGGACGCACTGGTGGAAAATCGTCAGTTGATCCAGGCCGATGGCGGCAACGTCATCCTTACCGCCAGCGCGGCCGATGCCCTGCTGCAGACCGTGGTCAACAACGACGGGGTAATCCAGGCCCGCACCCTGGGCGAGAAGGAAGGCAGGATCGTCCTGCTCGGCGACTTCGACGGCGGTACGGTACAGGTCGCTGGCACCCTGGATGCCAGCGCGCCGGATGGCGGCAATGGCGGCTTTATCGACACCAGCGGCGCCCATGTGCAGATCGCCGAAGGCACGACCGTCACCACCAAGGCCACGACCGGACAAACCGGCACCTGGCTGATCGACCCGACCGACTTCACCGTCAGCGCTGGCGGTGCCAGCCAGACCACCAGCGGCATCGGCGCCACCACCCTCAGCACCAACCTGCAGAACACCAGCGTCACGCTACAGACCGTGGCGGGAGGCAGCGAAAACGGCGACATCAACGTCAATGCTGCCGTGAGCTGGAGCGCGGATACCACGCTGACGCTCGATGCCCACGGCCGCATAAACGTCAACAAGGACATCACCGCCAGCGGCGACAATGCAGCGCTGGTGTTGGCCTATGGCAATGGTTACAGCCTGAACCAGGGCGCCCGCATTACCCTCTCTGGAGGCAATGCCGGACTGAATCTCGGTGGCATCGACTACACCCTGATTCGCGACCTCGGCGCCCTGCAAGGAATATCGGGAAGCGGCCACTACGCCCTCGCCATCGACCTCGATGCCGCTGCGACCAGTACCTGGAACGCTGGAGCCGGCTTCGCTCCTATCGATGGCTTCAACGGCACGTTTGCCGGCCTAGGGCACACCATCGACAGCCTGGTCATCAATCGCCCGAACGAGTCGACTGTCGGTCTATTCGGCCTGACTGGAGCCACCATCCGCGATATGACCCTGTCCAATGTCTCCATCACGGGCATCGCCACAGTAGGTGGTCTGGTGGCAAGGCTGAGCGCCGGCACGCTGACCAATACCCATGTCACCGGGCAGGTCTCCTCTCAGGGCGATAGGGTCGGCGGGCTGGTGGGCTGGAGCGATCTGGGCGTCGTCAGCCAGTCTTCCTCTACGGCCACGGTCAGCGGGGGGAGCGAGGTCGGTGGCTTGATCGGTCGCAATCGTGCCGCCTCGGTCACGGACGCCTATGCAACGGGAGCGGTGACCGGTACGGGCAGTGCCATCGGTGGGCTGATCGGCAGTACCGTGCAAGGCACCACATTGACCAATGCTTACGCCAGCGGCCGAGTGACCGGCACTGGAGGGCTGGTGGGAAATGTTGATGGTTCTGGCGCTACGGTAGCCAACAGCTACTGGGATATGGATTCGACCGGCCAAGCAAGCAGTGCTGCCGGCACTGGCATCGACTCCACCAACGCCCGCACCCAAGCCACCTACGCCGGCTTCGACTTCACCGACACCTGGGTAATGTTCGAGGGCGATACACGGCCCATGCTGCGCGGCGAGTATTCGACGACGCTCTTCACGCCCCACGCCCTGCAACTGATGGCACTGGATCTGTCGGCCAACTACCGCCTGGGCACCGACCTGAATCTCGGTGCGGCACTTGCAGCAGGCGGCAATGGCTACTACGGCGATGTCTGGGGAGCGGCAGGGTTCAAACCGGTGGGCAATTCCAGCACTCCCTTTACCGGCTCGCTGGATGGCCAAGGCCACCTGATTCGCGACCTCAGGATAAATCGTGCAAACGAAAGCGAAGTGGCATTGATCGGGCAGACAGCAGCCGGGGCGCAGATTCACGACCTGGGAATGGTGGGTGGCAGCGTTCATGGCGGGTCCAATGCTGCCAGCCTGGTAGGCATCAACTACGGCGGCATACTGAGCGACCTCCATACCAACGTCACCATTAGCGCCACTGAGCGAGGAGCGGGTGGCTTGGTGGCACGCAACCGGGACAACGGCATCATTCGCAACAGTTATGCCACCGGCAATGTCAGCGGCGCGGAGAACGTCGTGGGTGGACTGACCGGTGAAAACTGGGGCCTGGTGGAAAACGCCTATGCCACGGGCAGCGTCAACGGAGTCGTGTTTGCCGGCGGCCTCATCGGTACCAACATCGGCACCATCCGCAACGCCTACGCCACCGGCCAGGTGCAGGGCACACAGTATGTAGGCGGTCTGGCCGGGTATGCCGGCGGCTTGATCGAATATACCTACGCCACCGGCGGCGTGAGCGGAGTGACCTCCGTAGGGGGGCTGGTAGGCGATGTAGGAACCGGACGCGTAGTGGACTCGTTCTGGAATACTGATACCTTCAGCGGCCCCGGCGCGGGCACCATTGGTGGCTCTGCGACCGTGGAGAATCTACGCGGCCTGGACAGCACGGCGTTACGCGACGCCTCCAACTATGCCACCTGGAACCTGGCCACCAGCGGCGGCAGCAATGCAGTGTGGAGGATCTATGAAGGGCAAACTGCACCGCTGCTGCGCAGTTTCATGCAAAGCGTGACCATCACGGCGACGGACATCGGCAATAAAACCTACGATGGCCAGAGCAGCGGCACCAGTGGCTATACAACGGATCTTGGCACTACCCTGGATGATGATCTGCTGCTTGGTAGCCTGACCTACTCCAGCGCCTCGCAGAATGCCGGCAGCTACAGCACCACCGATGGAGGGCTCAGCCTGGACGGGCTGTATTCGGGCCAGCAGGGCTACGACGTCAGCTACGCCGATACCACCCTGACCATCGACAAGGCCGCGCTCACCGTAACCGCCAACGACGCCAGCAAGACTTACAATGGCCTCGCCTTCACTGGCGGCAACGGCGTCAGCTACAGCGGCTTCGTCAATGGCGAGGATGTCGGCGTGCTTGGCGGCACGCTGGTCTACGGTGGTAGCGCACAGGGCGCGGTCAACGCCGGCAACTATGACCTCAGCGTCAGCGGCCTGAGCGCCGACAACTACGCCATCAGCTACACCACAGGTGGCCTGAATGTCGGTAAGGCCCAAGCTACCATCACCGCCAATAGCGGTCAGGTGACCTACAACGGCCAACAGCAGAGCATTACCGGCTTCACCGCCAGCGGTTTGGTCAACGGTGAAACAGCAACCGTGCTCAGCGGTATCAGCACCACCGGCGGCGCTGGCATCAATGCCGGCAGCTACACCCATAGCGCCAGTGGCACGGACGTTAACTACAACCTGATATTCGTCGATGGCACCCTGACCATCGACAAGGCCGCGCTCACCGTAACCGCCAACGACGCCAGCAAGACTTACGATGGCCTCGCCTTCACTGGCGGCAACGGCGTCAGCTACAGCGGCTTCGTCAATGGCGAGGATGTCGGCGTGCTTGGCGGCACGCTGGTCTACGGTGGTAGTGCGCAGGGTGCGGTCAACAACGGCAGTTACGCTATCAGCACCAATGGCCTGACCTCCGGCAACTACGCCATTACCTTCATAGACGGCACCCTGACCATCAGCGGCCAATCCCAGGGCCAGCCGAGCAACCCGGCGGCAGAAATACCTCAGGCCTACGCCGATATTCTCGCTGCCATTCAACGCGACGCTGATAGCGAGGCGAGTTCTCCCTCACTCAACCCGGACGAACTGTATCGAATCGCCGATAGCGGCATCCGACTACCGGAGGGCCTTGACGGCGCGTCGCGAGGCAATTGATTGCAGCATCATCCCACCAGCCCGAATCTGACGGATCACCACCGATGGTGACCGTCAGCAGCCTTTCCCCTGGCGCCTGCTGCGGCGTAGAATCGAGGTATTTCCCGCCAGGCATCCTCCGGCGGGCCTGTGAGCCCTGGCCGCGCGAACGGTGATCCCGTCTCGTCATGCAGCCCACGACACGCGGTGACCTGCCGCCCACGACGCTCACCGCCTACATAACCGAATTAGCCGCAGGATCATCGTCATGCCTGACTACCGCTCGAAGACCTCCACCCACGGCCGCAACATGGCCGGCGCCCGCGCCCTGTGGCGCGCCACCGGGATGAAGGACGAAGACTTCAAGAAACCGATCATCGCCATCGCCAACTCCTTCACCCAGTTCGTGCCGGGCCATGTGCATCTGAAGGACCTGGGCCAACTGGTCGCCCGCGAGATCGAGAAGCACGGCGGCGTGGCCAAGGAATTCAACACCATCGCCGTCGACGACGGCATCGCCATGGGCCACGACGGCATGCTCTATTCGCTGCCGAGCCGCGAGATCATCGCCGACTCCGTGGAGTACATGGTCAACGCCCACTGCGCCGATGCCATCGTCTGCATCAGCAACTGCGACAAGATCACCCCCGGCATGCTGATGGCCGCCCTGCGCCTGAACATCCCGGTGGTGTTCGTTTCCGGCGGCCCGATGGAAGCCGGCAAGACCAAGCTGGCCAACCATGGCCTGGATCTGGTCGACGCGATGGTGATTGCCGCCGACTCCAGCGCCTCCGACGAGAAGGTCGCCGAGTACGAGCGCAGCGCCTGCCCGACCTGCGGCAGCTGCTCCGGCATGTTCACCGCCAACTCGATGAACTGCCTGGTCGAAGCCCTGGGTCTGGCGCTGCCAGGCAACGGTTCGACCCTGGCCACCCACAGCGATCGTGAACAGCTGTTCCTGCGCGCCGGTCGCCTGGCCGTCGAACTCTGCCAACGCTACTACGGCGAAGGCGACGAGTCGGTGCTACCGCGCAACGTCGCCAGCTTCAAGGCGTTCGAAAACGCCATGACCCTGGACATCGCCATGGGCGGCTCGACCAACACCATCCTGCACTTGCTGGCTGCTGCCCAGGAAGCTGAGATCGCCTTCGACCTGCGCGACATCGATCGCCTGTCGCGCAAGGTGCCGCAGCTGTGCAAAGTCGCGCCGAACATCCAGAAGTACCACATGGAAGACGTGCACCGCGCCGGCGGCATCTTCTCCATTCTCGGCGAGCTGGCACGTGGCGGCCTGCTGCACACCGACGCCCACACCGTGCACAGCCCGAACATGGCCGAAGCCATCGCCCAATGGGATATCACCCAGACCCAGGACGAGGCGGTTCATCACTTCTTCAAGGCAGGCCCGGCCGGAATCCCCAGCCAGACCGCGTTCAGCCAGAGCACCCGCTGGGACAGCCTGGATGACGACCGCGAGAATGGTTGCATTCGTAGCGTCGAGCACGCTTATTCCCAAGAGGGTGGACTTGCGGTGCTGTACGGCAACATCGCCCTCGATGGCTGCGTGGTCAAAACTGCGGGCGTGGACGAATCCATCCACGTCTTCGAAGGCACCGCCAAGGTCTTCGAAAGCCAGGACAGCGCGGTCAAGGGCATCCTCGCCGACGAAGTGAAGGAAGGTGACATCGTCATCATCCGCTACGAAGGTCCGAAAGGCGGCCCGGGCATGCAGGAGATGCTCTATCCGACCAGCTACCTGAAGTCCAAGGGACTGGGCAAGGCCTGCGCCCTGCTCACCGACGGTCGTTTCTCCGGCGGTACCAGCGGCCTGTCCATCGGCCACGCTTCGCCGGAAGCTGCCGCAGGCGGCGCCATCGGCCTGGTACAGGACGGTGACAAAGTACTGATCGACATCCCCAACCGCAGCATCAACCTGCTGGTGAGCGATGACGAACTGGCCACCCGCCGCGCCGAGCAGGACAAGAAAGGCTGGAAGCCTGCTGCACCGCGTACCCGCAAGGTGACCACGGCACTCAAGGCCTACGCCCTGCTCGCCACCAGCGCCGACAAGGGCGCGGTGCGCAACAAGGCCATGCTGGACGGCTGACTCGTCAACGTTGCTACAGCAAAAGCCCGGCCTGGTTTGCCGGGCTTTTTGTTGACGGAAGGTTTTGCATCTGGCGCTGATCATCAGCAAGCTGGCTCCTGCACCCATGCTCAGGAGCTCATCATGCGTATCGGCCTGATCGCAGACACTCACAATCTGCTGCGCCCCGAAGCGCTAGCTCTGTTGCGAGGCGTCGACCATCTGATCCATGCCGGCGATATCGGCGGGCCGCACATCCTGGCCGAGCTGGAGCGCATCGCACCACTGTCGGTGGTACGCGGCAACAATGATCAGGACAGTTGGGCCGACGCCATCCCCGAGCGTCTGACGCTACGCTTGGGCGCCATCACCCTGCATGTGCTGCACGACCTCAAGCAACTGAATATCGACCCGACTGAGCAAAGCATCGACGTGGTAATCGCCGGTCACTCGCACAAGCCGCTGCACGAAGAGCGCAACGGCGTGCTCTACCTCAACCCCGGCAGCGCCGGGCCACGGCGCTTCAAGCTGCCCGTCGGCGTTGGCATCCTGCATATCGACGGCCAGAAGGTCCGGGCCGAGCTGATCACGCTACAGGTCTGATACCTGCCCTTGGGTGGACGACGCTTCATCCGTCCACCGCCATACCAACCCAATGTGGACAAAACAGCATTGTCCACCCTACGCGCTACACGCTGATGCCAACCGTAGGGTGGACGACGCTTCATCCGTCCACCGCCCTACCAACCGATCGGCGACTGCGAATGGCCCAGGTGCGCACGGCGCACCCTACCCTTGAAAAACGCCCCCATCGAGTCCATCTAGGCTGGTACAGCCTTTTCCCCGCCTGATGGAGAACCCCATGACCCTCGACGAGCTCAACGCCATTGCCGGCGTGACCGCCAAACCCGACGTCGCCACCGCCGACTTCGTCTACAACCACACCATGATCCGCGTGAAGGACCTGCAGAAATCCCTGGATTTCTACACCCGCGTGCTGGGCTTCACCTTGCTGGAGAAGAAGGACTTCCCCGACGCCGAGTTCAGTCTGTACTTCCTCGCCTTGATCAACGACAAGTCACAAATCCCGGCTGACTCGGCGGCCCGCCATCAGTGGCGCAAGTCGATTCCCGGCGTGCTGGAGCTGACCTACAACTACGGCACCGAGAAAGACCCGGAATTTTCCTACCACAGCGGCAACAGCGACCCGCGTGGCTTCGGTCACCTGTGCGTGTCGGTACCGGACATCAAGGCGGCCTGCCAGCGCTTCGAAGACCTCGGTGTGGACTTCCAGAAGCGCCTGACCGACGGCCGCATGCGCGACATCGCCTTCATCAAGGACCCGGACGGTTACTGGGTCGAGATCATCCAGTTCACCGAAGTGATCTGATTCTCGCGCCCGCAAAAACCGACGAGGGGCTGCCTCCTGAGAGACAGCCCCTCGTTCGTTGACGGGCTCAACTGACGCCGACGTAACGGTCTGCGCGGTGATTGATCGCCAGCACCAGATTGAGCATCACCGCCCCCAGCACCGAGAGCAGCACCTTGTCTGGCGACACCACGAAGATCGCCGCCAGAACGATGCTCGCGTCGATGGCCATCTGCACGGCCCCCGCACGGAAACCGAAGCGCTCCTGCATGTACAGCGCGAGAATGTTCACCCCACCCAGGCTGGCGCGGTGGCGGAACAGCATGAGCAAACCCAGCCCCATGGCGGCACCACCGAACAGCGCGGCATAGAGGGCGCTGAGGTGGGCGAAGGCGACCCACTGCGGCGTCAGCTCCGCCAGCAGCGAAACCAGCAATACCGCGCAGCCCGTGCGCAAGGTGAAACCCCAGCCCATGCGCCAGATGCCGAGTAGATAGAACGGCAGATTGACCAGACAAAACACCAGGCCGAACGACCAGCCGGCCTGATAGTTGGCCAGAAAGGCGATGCCGACAGTGCCACCCGTCAACAACCCCGCATGGGCGTAGAAGGCGATGCCCAGCGCCACCAGAGCGGTGCCGAACAGCAGGGCCAGAGCATCTTCCCAGAGTGGATGGCGCACGAAGAGTGCAGCGACGGCGTTCAGTTGCTCGTCGTCGGGCGATTGCTCAGACATGTAAAAACCTGCATCAGGATGCACGAAAGAAAATTACGGCAGAGGCAAGGCAGTGGCCATCACCGCGCGCTGGGAAATCTGGCGGCAGAGATGGCCGAAAAGCTCGGTAGGGTTATGCGCCGCGGCGCTCCCACACTTCGAAGGCGTAGAACGGTGTCTCGGGCGAAGCCGGGTGCTCGACGCTGGAGGTCATGCGCCATGTAGCCTCGTCGACCTCGGGAAAGAAGGCATCGCCTTCGGGGTCGAGGCCGACACGCGTCAGGTACAAGCGATCAGCCTGGGCCAGGCCCAGCTCATAGAGCTGCGCGCCGCCAATCAGCATCAGTTCCTCGGCATTCTCTTCACGCGCCCAGGCGTCGGCTCGTTCGATGGCCTCTTCCAGCGTCGCGAATACCTCGGCCCCTTCCAGGGCCAGGCCCGCCTGGCGGCTGACCACGATATTGAGCCGGCCGGGCAACGGCCGACCGAGCGAATCCCAGGTCTTGCGCCCCATGATGATCGGCTTGCCGAGCGTCAGTGCCTTGAAATGCTTGAGGTCCGCCGGCAGATGCCAGGGCAGCTGATTGTCACGACCAATCACGCGGTTGTGCGCGAGCGCGGCGATCAGGGAAAGAGGTAGAGTCGTTTTCATGGCCGTGAGCATAACAGAGCACCCAGCGGCCTCGCAGCCCACCCGTGGCCGAAGCAACGCTGTCGTCGTATCGTCACATTCGCCGTAGCAGGCTAGCGGCTGAACTTACGAGCAAGGAGCTAGCGTCATGTCGAAATCACTCTCCGCCTGGATATTGGGCGTCACACTGCTGCCACTGTCGGTCTTCGCCAGCCCGGCTCTGGACAACGTCCAGGCCGCCATTGATTGGGCCCAGCAGCAACCCAGCGCCAAGCAACACCAGACCCTGGACACCAAGGCTCCACTGGTGATCGCCCACCGGGGCGCCAGTGGTTACGCGCCTGAGCACACCCTGGCCGCCTACGCGCTAGCCGCCTTGCAAGGCGCCGACTACATCGAGCCCGACCTGGTGATGACCCGCGACGGCCAACTGGTCGCCCGTCACGACAATGAACTGGGGTTGACCACCGATGTGGCGCAGCGCCCCGAGTTCGCTGACCGCAAACGCACCCAGAGCGTCGACGGACGCAGCCTGGAAGGCTGGTTCAGCGAAGACTTTACCCTGGCCGAGCTGAAAACCCTGCGCGCCATTGAGCGCATCCCGCAGCAACGGCCGGGCAATACCCGCTTCGATGGCCAGTTCGAGATTCCTACCTTGCAAGAGGTCATCGATCTGGTGAAACGGCTGGAAGCACTCCAGCAACGAACCATCGGGTTGTACCCGGAAACCAAGCACCCCACCCACTTCCAGCAACTCGACCTGGCCATGGAAAAACCGCTGCTGGCGGTGCTGGAACGCAACGGCTATGACAGCGCCGACGCGCCCGTTTTCATTCAGTCCTTCGAAGTGGACAACCTCAAGATTCTGAGCAAGCTGACCCCAATCCGCCTGGTGCAGCTGCTGTGGATAGAGGGCCAACCCTACGATCAGCAAGTGCTTGGCAGCGACCTTGGCTATCACCAGATGATCACGCCAGAAGGCCTGCAAAGCATCGCCAGTTACGCCGCCGGCATCGGTCCGGAGAAAGGCATGATCATCCCGCGTGATGCCGCCGGCAACCTGACCGTGCCGACCAGCCTGGTACGTGACGCCCATGCTGCCGGGCTCAAGGTGCATCCCTACACCTTCCGCGCCGAGAATGCTTTCCTGCCCACCAGCCTGCGCAGTGGCGACGTACCAAGCAATCGCGGCGACATCGACGCCGAGCTGCGTACCTTCCTCGCCACCGGCATCGACGGCCTGTTCATCGACCAACCGGACATCGCCGTGCGCTTGCGCCAGCAGCGCTGATTCGCACCGAGGCGGATCAGGGGTTATCCTCAACCCCTGATCCGAACGACGAGACGCCGCGTGACAGACGCCTCCTCCCCAACGCCCTTCCAACGCCTCTGGCTCAGCGAGACCATTCGCCTGCGCGAGGAACACGCCGGCCCGCTCGAAGACGCCGAAGCCAATCGCCTGGCTCGTGCCGAGCAGGTTGACCTGGCCGAGCGCATCCAGCATCGCGCCGTGCATCTGGCCCGTCGAGATGGTCAGTGGCAGGCGCTGCTGCACTGGCTGCAGGGCGCACGCCTGGCCGGCCTACTGCTGGCGCTGTTGGCCCTGCTCAGCGGCTTCGGTCTGGCTCTGGCCGCGTTGGGTGACGGGCGCCAACCCGTCAACGTGTTCTGGGCGCTGGGCAGCCTCCTCGGGCTAAACCTGCTGATGCTGTTTGGCTGGCTGTTGGGCCTGCTGCTGACCCGCGACCATCCTGGCGCGCTCGGTCGCCTGTGGCTGTGGCTCAGTGAAAAACTGGCGCGCGATGCCAGCGCCGCGCAACTGGCCCCGGCCCTGCTGCTGATGCTGCAACGCCAGCGCCTGACCCGCTGGGGCCTGGGTCTGATGGTCAACGGCCTGTGGACGCTGGCCATGCTCGCGGCACTGGTCACCCTGCTGTTGCTGCTCGCCACGCGTCGCTACGGCTTCGTCTGGGAAACCACCATTCTCGCTGGCGACACCTTCATCGCCCTGACCCAAGCCGTCGGCGCCCTGCCCGCCCTGCTCGGCTTCAGCCTGCCGGATATCGACGTCATTCGCGCCAGCGGCGACGCCGCCATCGCCAGCGAAGCAGCCCGGCAGAGCTGGGCCGGCTGGCTGATCGGTGTGCTGCTGGTCTACGGCCTGCTGCCACGCTTGCTGCTGGCGCTGCTGTGCCTGTGGCGCTGGCAATCGGGCAAAGGCTCGCTGCGCCTGGATCTCGACCTGCCGGGCTACAGCCTGCTGCGCCAGCGCCTGCAACCGGACAGCGAACGTCTCGGCATCTGCGACCTACCCCCCGCCGCCCTGCATCAGCCGCAAGGCGGCGTCAGCGCCCAAGCCGGCAGTGGCGCGCTGCTGCTCGGCATCGAACTGGATGAGCGTCGCCCCTGGCCGCCGATGCCGCTGCCAAAGGGTGTGGCGGATGCCGGTGTGGTCGACAGCCGCGAACAACGCCGCCAGTTGCTCGAACAACTGACCCGCTTCCCGCCCGAGCGCCTGGGCATCGCCTGCGACCCGCGCCGCTCGCCGGATCGCGGCACCCTGGCGCTGCTCGGCGAACTGGCGCGTTGCGCGAGTGCCACGCGCATCTGGCTGTTGCCGCCCGCTCCCGGTGAAAGCCTGGACAGCGCTCGCCTGGCGGACTGGCACCAGGCAATCGCCAACCTGGGGCTGACCCATGGTGATACGGCGCCGCTGAACTGGCTGGAGAGCGGACATGACTAAAGGCTTTCGCCGTAGGGTGGATGACGCTTTTCTCATCCACCATCCTCCCCGGTGGATGGGTGAAGCGTCATCCACCCTACACGCCCCAAGCGTATGCATAGCCCGGATGCAGTCCGGGAACATCGTATCGGGATCTATCCCATGAGCTCACCACTGAAACTGGCCCTGGTCGGCCACACCAACGTCGGCAAGACCTCGCTGCTGCGCACTCTGACCCGCGACGCGGAGTTCGGCGAAGTCTCACCGCGCGCCAGCACCACGCGCCATGTCGAGGGTGCGCGCCTGTCGGTAGATGGCCAGGCGTTGCTGGAGCTGTACGACACCCCCGGCCTGGAGGATGCCATCGCCCTGCTCGATTACCTGGAGCGCCTCGACCGCCCCGGTGAGCGCCTGGACGGCCCGGCACGTCTGAGTCGTTTTCTCGAAGGCAGCGAAGCCCGCCAGCGCTACGAACAGGAAGCCAAGGTACTGCGCCAGCTCATGGCCTCCGACGCCGGGCTGTACGTGATCGACGTGCGCGAGCCGGTGCTGGCCAAGTATCGAGACGAACTGGCGGTGCTCAACATGTGCGGCAGACCCTTGCTGCCGGTGCTCAACTTCGTCGCCAGCGCCAGCCATCGTGAAAGCGAGTGGCGCGAAGCCCTGGCCCGCCTTGGCCTGCATGCGCTGGTGGCGTTCGACAGCGTGGCGCCAGCCGAAGATGGAGAACGCCGTCTGTACGAAAGCCTGGCCCTGTTGCTGGAGCGTTCACGCCCGCAGCTGCAACGACTGATCGAGGATCATGAAGCGCAGCGCCTGGCCCGTCGCCAGGCCGGCAACCGCCTGATCGCCGAACTGCTGATCGACTGCGCCGCCTGCCGCCGCAGCGTCGCCGCCCAGCCGGTGCTGGAACAGGGCGCCATTACCGAGCTACGCGATGCGATTCGCCAACGCGAGCAACGTTGCGTCGAGGCCCTATTGCGCCTGTACGCCTTCCGCAGCGCCGATGCCAAGGCGGCCGACCTGCCGCTGCTCGATGGCCGCTGGGGCGACGACCTGTTCAACCCGGAAACGCTGAAGCAACTGGGCATCAAGGTCGGCGGCGGCATGGCGGCCGGCGCCGCCACTGGCGTCGGTGTCGACCTGCTGGTCGGCGGCCTCACCCTGGGCGCCGCCGCTGCACTGGGCGCCGTGATCGGCGGCAGCGCGCAGACCCTGCGCAATTACGGAGAAAGGCTGAAAGGAAAATTGAAAGGCCAGCGCGAGCTGACCATCGACGATGCCGTGCTGCGCCTTCTCGCCCTGCGTCAGCAGCAGCTGCTGGCCGCCTTGGACGTACGCGGACACGCCGCGATGGACGCCATCACCCTCAGCGCCCCGCAGGAAACCCTGTGGCGCCAGGGCAAGCTACCCGCCCCGCTGAACGTGGCACGCGCCCATCCCGAATGGTCGTCACTGAATCCAGGCGCGCGCCTGCAAGACGCCGAGCGCGCGCAGCAGGTGGAGCGCCTAAGCGGCGACCTCTCCATAAAATCGGTGGGCTAAAGCCCACCCTACAACCAGCACCGATACCCTGTAGGGTGGGCTTCAGCCCACCTACAATCCCCGCTACTCCCCAAACGCTCCACCACCATCGGCCCGCCCACCCCAATCTACCGACAGAAGTCCACGCGCGACATAACGGTGGAAACTCGAATAAGGCCAGTCGCCAACCTGGGCCACCAGGCCGTGCTTTACCGGGTTGAAATGGATGTAATCGACATGCCGTGCAAGGTCATCCTCATCACGGATGCGGTGCTCCCAGAAGCGCCTCTGCCAGATGCCTTTCTCACGCTTTCTGACTTTGCTGGTGCTTACAGAAGCCGCGGCAGATAACGCGCGCGAGAACAGGCTTTTGATCAATGCCCAACGCTGGGAATAGTCGTGGTCATCTTCAGGCAGTTCCCATACGGCATGTAGATGGTCGGGCAGGATGCAGATGGCGACAGTCTTGAAAGGCATGCGCTTGCTAGCCTCGACATAGACCTGGCGCAGCAGCGCAATTTCCTCCACCAGTAAGCGGGAACGACGATCAGCGAGAGTGACCGTGAAGAAGCAGGTTGCACCTGGAATCCGTTCGCGGCGGTAGTTGGGCATGGGCAATCCTTTGCCTGTGGGTGTCGGTGAAGGGGCCAGCGGCAACGGATTGGTGAATCGGTGGGCTGAAGCCCACCCTACAAGAAACGCCGCTCGGCCCACCCTACATCCTAGTAGAGCTTCGTGACGCTGCCAGACCGTAGGGTGGCTTCATACCGTAGGGTGGGCTTTAGCCCACCAGAGCCCACCCACTTCCATCTCAGACCGCCACCGGCGCCTTGATATGCGGGTGCGCTTCGTAACCGACCAGTTCGAAGTCCTCGAACTTGAAGGCCAGCAGGTCCTTAACCTCGGGGTTTAGCTTCATGGTTGGCAGCGGCAGCGGCTGCCGCGTCAGCTGCAGGTCGGTTTGTTCGAGGTGGTTGGCGTACAGGTGGCAGTCGCCGCCGGTCCAGATGAACTCGCCAGGCTGCAGGTCGCAGACCTGCGCCACCATCAGCGTCAGCAGCGCGTAGCTGGCGATGTTGAAGGGCACGCCGAGGAAGATGTCCGCCGAGCGCTGATAGAGCTGACAGCTGAGCTTGCCGTCCGCCACGTAGAACTGGAACAGCGCGTGGCACGGCGGCAGCGCCATCTGCTCGACCAGCGCCGGGTTCCAGGCCGAGACGATCAGGCGACGGGAGTCCGGGTTCTTCTTGATCATCTCGATCAGCTTGGCGATCTGGTCGATGGACTCGCCATTGGGCGCCGGCCAGCTGCGCCACTGGTAGCCGTAGACCGGGCCGAGGTCGCCGTTCTCGTCGGCCCACTCGTCCCAGATGCTGACGCCGTTGTCCTTGAGGTACTTGATGTTGGTGTCGCCCTGCAGGAACCACAGCAGCTCGTGAATGATCGAGCGCAGGTGGCACTTCTTGGTGGTGACGATGGGGAAGCCATCGGCCAGGTCGAAGCGCATCTGGTAGCCGAACACGCTGTAGGTGCCGGTGCCGGTGCGGTCTTCCTTGAAGGTGCCGTGCTCGCGCACGTGGCGCATCAGGTCGAGGTACTGTTTCATCAGACGGCTCCTTGTGCGGGCTGGCGCTTGTAGGCGTAGGCGATCAGGCCCAGGCCGGCGAGAATCATCGGTATACAGAGGACCTGCCCCATGGTCAGCCAGCCCCAGGCCAGATAGCCCAATTGGGCGTCCGGCACGCGAACGAATTCGACGATGAAGCGGAATACACCGTAGCAAGCGGCGAACATGCCGGAAACGGCCATGGTCGGACGCGGTTTGCGCGAATAGAACCAGAGGATGGTGAACAGCGCGACGCCTTCCAGGGCGAACTGGTACAGCTGCGACGGGTGGCGCGCCAGTTGCTGGGGGTCGGTGGGGAAGATCATTGCCCAGGGCACGTCGGTGGCCTTGCCCCACAGCTCGGCATTGATGAAGTTGCCAATGCGCCCGGCACCCAGGCCAATCGGCACCAGTGGCGCGATGAAGTCCATCAGTTCGAAGAAGCTCTTGCCGTTGCGCTTGCCGAACCACCAGGTCGCCAGCATTACCCCGATCAGGCCGCCATGGAAGGACATGCCGCCCTCCCATACCCGCAGGATCTTCGCCGGTTCGGCGATGTAGGCGGCAAAATCATAGAAAAAGACGTAGCCCAGGCGCCCGCCGAGAATCACCCCCATGGCCACCCAGAACACCAGATCGGAAAGCTTCTCCTTGTTCCAGGTCGCGTCGAAACGCTCAAGCCGGCGCGAGGCCAGCCACCAGGCACCGCCGATACCGACCAGATACATCAGGCCGTACCAATGGATTTTCAGGGGACCGAGGGCGATGGCCACCGGGTCGATCTGCGGATAAGGCAGCATCCAGGACTCCTTAGATGAAAAAACTCAGGCCCACGCTGAACAGCAGCAGGGCGAACAGACGCTTGAGCAACAGTGGCGACAGGCGATGAGCCAGGCGCGCACCAAAACGGGCAAAGAACATGCTGGTCAGGGCTATCCCCAGCAATGCCGGGAGATACACGAAACCGACGCTCCATTGCGGCAGACTCGGATTCCCCCAGCCGGTAACCATGAAACTCATCGCACCGGCGATGGCAATCGGCAAACCACAGGCCGCCGAAGTTGCCACCGCTTGCTGGATCGGAACGCTGCGCCAGACCAGAAAGGGCACGGTCAGCGAACCACCGCCAATCCCGAAGATCGCCGACGCCCAACCGATCACCCCGCCGGCTACTGTCAGCGTCGGCTTGCCTGGGACACCGAGACTGGCCTTGGGTTTCAGGTCCAGCGCCATCTGCGCGGCAACGACGATGGCAAAAGTGCCGATGATCTTCTGCAGCAACGGCCCCTGGATCAGCGACGCTGTCATCGCCCCCAGCGCTGCACCGAGCACAATGCCCAGGGTCAACCAGCGAAACAGTGGCCAGCGCACCGCGCCCTTGCGATGGTGCTCGAGCAGCGAATTGATCGAGGTGAAGACGATGGTCGCCAGGGACGTTCCCACTGCCAGGTGAGTGAGGATTTCCGTCGGCATACCCTGGGAGGTGAAGCTCAGCACCAGCACCGGCACGATGATCAGACCGCCGCCCACGCCGAACAGACCCGCCAGCACACCGGCAGCCGAACCCAGCACCAGGTAGAGCAGCAGTTCCATCGACACCCCCAAAAACAAAGCGGCATGGTAGCGGAAATGCCCCCTCAACGGCACACGGATCGACGGAACGGTTGCCGCCTGCGGCTCAGCTCGCTAGCCTGCCAGACTCCGTCAGTGGAGCAATGCGCATGTGCCTGATCGTCTTCGCCTGGCAGCCCGAAAACCCGACGGTGCTGCGCCTGGCAGCCAATCGCGACGAGTTCTACGCGCGCCCCAGCGCAGCACTGAGTCAATGGCCGGATGCACCTGGCGTATTCGCCGGTCGCGACCTGCAGGCTGGGGGCACCTGGCTCGGCGTTACCGCGCAAGGCCGCTTCGCGGCACTGACCAATATCCGCGACCCACAGCAAAAGGCCGCCCCGCGTTCACGCGGCGCGCTGACGGCCGACTACCTGCTGGGCCAGGACTCGGCACCGGCCTATCTCGACAGGATCATGCGCGACGCTAAAGAGCATGCCGGCTTCAACCTGCTCGTCGGCGACCACCAACAGCTCTGGCATTTCAACTCGCTGGAAGGCCTGCCTCGGCAATTGCGCAGCGGCATTTATGGCATGTCCAACGCCAGCCTCGACACGCCCTGGCCGAAGCTGCTGCGTGCCAGAGATGCCCTGAGCGATAGAGTCGGGCGCGAGGATGAAGCGCTACTGGAGCTGCTGAGCGACAGCCACCTGCCGGCCGATCACCAACTGCCGGACACCGGCGTCGGGCTGGCGACGGAGCGACTGCTGTCGAGCGTCTTCATATCCAGCGCAACCTATGGCACTCGTGCCAGCACGGTGCTGAATCTTGGTCGGGATGGACGCTGGAATATCACCGAACGCAGCTTCGGCCCGCAGGGTGCCCTGTTGGGCGAGGTCACCTTGCGCGGGTAGCCCGGATGCAATCCGGGGCAACGCCGATGATGGGATAAACCCCCTGAGCTCGGCCCTACAGGCGACTCAGGCCTGGATATTGGACGCCGGATTGATCACCCGCCCGAGCCCCAGGTTGCGCAGTGCCAGGTGCAGGGTGCTGTAGATCAGGTGCGGGTTGTCCATGGTCATCACCTGGCCGAGCAGTTCCTTGGCCTTGCTCTGAGTGACCTGGCGCAGCAACCACTTCACCTTGGGCAGGTTGGTGGCGTTCATCGACAGCGAATCGAAGCCCATCGCAAGCAGCAACACGGCAGCCGCCGGGTCACCGGCCATCTCGCCGCAGATGCTCACCGGCTTGCCTTCGAGATGCGCGTCGTTGACCACCTTCTGCAAGGCCTGCAGCACCGCCGGGTGGAGGAAGTCGTAGAGATCCGCTACGCGCGGGTTGTTGCGGTCGACCGCCAGCAGGTATTGGGTCAGGTCATTGGAGCCGACCGAGAGGAAGTCCACCTGACGCGCCAGTTCACGGGTCTGATAAACAGCTGCCGGGATCTCGATCATCACGCCGATAGGCGGCAGCGGCACGTCTGTACCTTCGTCACGCACCTCGCCCCAGGCACGGTGAATCAGGTGCAGCGCCTCTTCCAGTTCCTGCGTACCGGAAATCATCGGCAGCAGGATGCGCAGGTTGTCCAGCCCCTCGCTGGCCTTGAGCATGGCGCGGGTCTGCACCAGGAAGATTTCCGGGTGATCGAGGGTCACGCGAATGCCGCGCCAACCCAGGAAGGGATTCTCTTCCTTGATCGGGAAGTAGGACAGCGACTTGTCGCCGCCGATATCCAGCGTGCGCATGGTCACCGGCAGCGGGTGGAAGGCCTGCAACTGCTCGCGATAGGTGGCGAGTTGTTCCTTCTCGCTGGGGAAGCGTTCGTTGATCATGAACGGCACTTCGGTGCGGTACAGGCCGACGCCTTCGGCGCCACGCTGTTGGGCACGCGCAACATCGGCGAGCAGGCCGGTGTTGACCCACAGCGGCATGCGGTGACCATCGAGGGTCTCGCAGGGCAACGCGCGCAGGGCATCGAGCCCTTCGGTGAGCTGGCGCTCCTCCTCGACCACTTCGGCGTACTGCTTGCTCAGCAGCTCGCTGGGGTTGGTGAAGACTTCGCCGTGGTAGCCGTCGACGATCAGCTTGATGCCGTCGATCTTCGAGTACGGCAGGTCAACCACGCCCATGACGGTGGGAATACCCATGGCGCGGGCGAAAATCGCCACGTGGGAGTTGCCCGAACCGGTCACCGAGATCAGGCCGACCAGCTTGCCTTCCGGCACTTCGCCGAGCATCGCCGGCGACAGCTCCTCGCTGACCAGGATGGTGTTATCCGGGTAGACCAGCGTGGTCTTGCGCTCTTCCTGCAGGTAGGCGAGCAGACGCCGGCCAAGGTCGCGCACATCGGAGGCGCGCTCGCGCAGGTAAGCGTCGTCCATCAGCTCGAAACGATTGACGTGGTCGAGCACCACCTGGCGCAAGGCGCCCTGCGCCCACTGGCCGGTACGGATGACCTTGCGCACCTCGTTACCCAGTGCGGCGTCCTCGAGCATCATCAGGTAGACGTCAAACAGCGCGCGCTCTTCCTTGCGTAGCTGAGTGGCGAGCTTCTCGGACAGCTCCTGCATGTCCTCGCGCACCCAGCCGAGCGCCTTGTCGAACAGCTCCAGCTCGGCAGCGATGTCATCGACACTGCGGTCTGGAACTACATTCAAATCGGCCGGGGGCAGCACCACGACAGCGGTACCGACCGCTGCCCCCGGCGCACCCGGCACGCCGACGAATTTGGCCTCCTGCACGCCCTTGCCCTGGCGCCCCAGACCGCGAATCGAGCCAGTCGCCTCGGCATGGGCGATCACGCCAGCGAGCTGCGCGCTCATGGTGACCAGGAAGGCTTCCTCGCCTTCATCGAACTGGCGGCGCTCCTTCTGCTGCACCACCAGAACGCCCATCACCCGCCGGTGGTGGATGATCGGCGCACCGAGGAAGGAGGCATAGCGCTCCTCGCCGGTCTCGGCGAAGTAGCGATAACGGGGATGGCTGGCGGCATCTTCGAGGTTCAGCGGTTCTTCACGGCTACCGACCAGGCCGACCAGACCCTCGCTGGGCGCCATGCTGACTTTGCCGATGGAGCGCTTGTTGAGACCGTCGGTGGCCATCAGCACGAAGCGATTGGTTTCCGGGTCGAGCAGGTAGACCGAGCAGACCTGGCTGCCCATCGCTTCCTTGACCCGCTGCACGATGATCGACAGCGCCGCCTTGAGATCCTTGGCGGCGTTTACTTCCTGGACGATCTTGCGCAGCGTATTGAGCATGCTCGATTGGGGTCCGTATCAGTCGCGCACTATCAGGCGCGGGGCAAGTTCCTTGAGCGCGCGGCGGTAGACCTCGCGCTTGAATGTGACCACCTGGCCCAGCGGGTACCAGTAGCTGACCCAGCGCCAGCCGTCGAATTCGGGCTTGCCGGTCAGGTCCATGCGTACACGGTCTTCAGCCCCCGTCAGGCGCAGCAGAAACCACTTCTGCTTCTGCCCGATGCACAGCGGCTGGCTGTGCGTGCGCACCAGACGCTGCGGCAAACGATAACGCAACCAGCCGCGGGTGCAGGCGAGGATCTTCACATCCTGCTCTTCGAGCCCGACCTCTTCATTCAGTTCACGGTAAAGCGCCTCTTCCGGCGATTCGCGATCATTGATGCCACCCTGGGGAAACTGCCACGCATCCTGGTTGATACGCCTGGCCCAGAGCACCTGGCCGACATCATTGGTCAGGATGATGCCGACATTCGGGCGGAAACCATCAGAATCGATCACGGCAAGCAACCTCGTACACGCAAGTTCCGGCATTGTTCCACAAAGCCGGCGGCAGCAGCAACGCGGGTTTAGGCGCTGTTTGAAAGCCCCGGCAAAGCGGCTATTCTGGCGCGCCTTCCCTTTCTACAGAACAGGTAACGAACCGTGCGCTTGGCCCTTTTCGATCTCGACAACACCCTGCTGGCTGGCGACAGCGATCACAGCTGGGGCGAATTCGTCTGCCAGCGCGGCCTGGTCGACGCGGCCGAGTACCTGGCGCGCAACGATGCCTTCTATGCCGACTACTGCGCCGGCAAACTGGACGTGGTGGCCTACCAGAATTTCAGCCAGGCCATTCTGGGTCGCAGTGAAATGGCGCAACTGGCGCAGTGGCACCGCGAGTTCATGGCCGAGGTGATCGAGCCGATCATCCTGGCCAAGGGCGAGGCACTGCTGGCCGAGCACCGCGCCGCTGGCGACAAGCTGGTGATCATCACCGCCACCAACCGCTTCGTCACCGCGCCCATCGCCGAGCGCCTCGGTGTGGAGACGCTGATCGCCACCGAATGCGGCATGCAGGACGGCCGTTATACCGGGCAGATCGCCGGCACGCCATGCTACCAGGGCGGCAAGGTGACGCGCCTGAACGAGTGGCTGGCAGAGACGGGGTACAACCTCGATGGCGCCTACTTCTACAGCGACTCGCGCAATGACCTGCCGCTGCTGGAGGCCGTAGCCAATCCGGTGGCAGTCGACCCGGACGACGTGCTGCGCGCCACCGCCCTCGAACGCGGCTGGCCGGTGATTTCGCTGCGCTGAGCGCCACTACCAAACGTAGGGTGCGCTGTGCGCACCGCAAGCCTACCTCGTTACAGTCGGTGCGCATGGCGCACCCTACACACTGAATCGCGATGAAGTAGGGTGCGCCGTGCGCACGGCAAGCCCCATCATCAGCCGCCGATGCGCAGGGCGCACCCTACAAGGCCTGGCAGTCGAGATTCATCGAACCACCAACCCTCTCCCGGCGGGAGAGGGTCATCAGAAGCCGCTCTGCGGCAGCTTCAGGCAGGCTTGGCGCCCATCAGCGCCATGATGGCGATCAGCAGCACCAGAATCAGCCCGGCATAGATCAGGCACAGACGCTTCAGCGCCGTCGACGCCGGCGTATCGCCCAGCGCACGCCAGACCGCCAGACGACCGGCCAGCAACAAGCCGATCAGCATCATCAGCGCATAGAGAATGCTGCCCAGCAACAGCCAGGTCTGCCCCAGTGGCCAGCCGACGGTGTCCACCAGCCAGTAGCCGGTAACCGGCAGGCTAAGCGCCAGCACGGCGAATGCCGGGAAGCTGAACAGCAGGGTCACGCGCAGCTTGCGCGCCAGCACCGCGGCATCGCCACCGCGCTGCGCCTTGAACAGCATGACGCCATGAGCAATCAGGCCGAGCAGCAGCAACACGCCTGGGGCGCTGTGGAGAATGCGAACCAGCAGATAATGTTCCATCGAGGCTTCCTTTGTTGTCAGGCGATTACGTAGGACGGGAGCAACCCGCCAACGCGCACTGGCGGGCTACACCCGCCCTGCGGTTCGAAGGCAGTGCTCAGCCCAGAAACAGGCTATAGGCGGGATTTTCGCTCTCATCCCAGTAGGGGTAACCGATGGCGTCCAACGCCGCCGGCACCAGATGACGTTCGTCCGCCGGCACCTGCAACGCTGCCAGTACGCGACCATCGGCAGCGCCGTGATTGCGGTAATGGAACATCGAGATGTTCCAGCGTCCGCCCAGTTTCTGCAGGAAGTTGAACAGTGCACCCGGCCGCTCGGGGAATTCGAAGCGCAGCACCATCTCGTCACCGACACCGGCGGCATGACCACCGACCATGTGGCGGATATGCAACTTGGCCAGTTCGTTATCGGTCAGGTCCAGCACCGGAAAGCCCTGCGCGCGCAGGCCTTCGACCAGCGCCTGGCGCGGGTCGTTTTCCGGGTGGGTCTGCACGCCGACGAAGATGTGCGCTTCGCGATCAGTGTGATAGCGATAGTTGAATTCGGTGATCTGGCGCTTGCCCACCGCCTCGCAGAAAGCCTTGAAGCTGCCCGGCTGCTCGGGAATGGTCACGGCGATGATCGCCTCGCGCTTCTCGCCCAGCTCGGCGCGCTCGGCCACATGGCGCAGGCGGTCGAAGTTGACGTTGGCGCCGGAATCGATGCCCACCAGCACTTCACCGTTGGCGCCCTGGCGCTCGACGTACTTCTTGATACCAGCCACGGCCAGCGCGCCGGCCGGCTCGGTGATCGAACGGGTATCGTCGTAGATGTCCTTGATCGCTGCACAGATTTCGTCGGTGCTGACGGTGATCACCTCGTCGACGTGATCCTTGCAGATGTCGAAGGTGTGCTGGCCGATCTGCGCCACCGCCACGCCGTCGGCGAACAACCCGACTGTCGGCAGCACCACGCGTTCGCCAGCCGCCATGGCGGCCTGCAGGCAGTTGGAATCGTCCGGCTCGACGCCAATCACCTTGATTTCCGGACGCAGGTATTTGACGTACGCCGCGATGCCGGCGATCAGACCGCCGCCACCGACCGGCACGAAGATGGCATCGATATGGCCCTGATGCTGACGCAGCACCTCCATGGCCACAGTGCCCTGGCCGGCGATCACCAACGGATCATCGTACGGGTGAATGTAGGTGTAGCCCTTCTCTTCAACCAGCTTCAGCGAATGCGCCAGCGCCTCGGGGAAGGCGTCGCCGTGCAGCACCACCTTGCCGCCTCGCGAGCGAACGCCCTGCACCTTCAGCTCCGGCGTGGTGCGTGGCATGACGATGGTCGCCTTCACCCCCAGATGCTTGGCCGCCAGAGCCAGGCCCTGCGCGTGGTTGCCGGCCGAGGCGGTGACCACGCCACGCGCCAGTTCTTCTGCGGGCAGTTGCGCCAGCTTGTTGTAGGCGCCGCGAATCTTGAACGAGTACACCGGCTGCAGATCTTCGCGCTTGAGCAGAATCTGGCTACCCAGCCGCTCACTGAGCTGACGGGCGGGCTGCAGCGGGGTTTCCACCGCGACGTCATAAACGCGCGAGGTGAGGATCTTCTTCACGTACTGTTCGAGCATGGCGATTTCGCAGGCAGTCGGGCTTTGAGAGGACTGCCGAGTCTACCCCAGCGCCGCGTTGGACGACCATACGAAACACGTGGGTTCTGCCCCGTCAGCACGTCACTTGCGGCTATAATTCGCGCCTACTTCCTACACCTTCCCAGGCATTCTCCCGCGATGAACCAGGATCAGCTGAAACAGGCCGTGGCCCAGGCCGCCGTCGACCACATTCTCCCGCGCCTCGACAGCAAGAGCATCGTCGGCGTCGGCACCGGCTCCACCGCCAACTTCTTCATCGACGCGCTGGCCAAGCACAAGATGGACTTCGATGGCGCCGTCGCCAGCTCCGAAGCCACAGCCGCACGCCTGAAGGGCCATGGCATCCCGGTCTACGACCTCAACAGCACCGCCGAGCTGGAGTTCTATGTCGACGGCGCCGACGAGAGCGACGAGCGTCTGCACCTGATCAAAGGCGGCGGCGCGGCGCTGACTCGCGAGAAGATCGTTGCCGCCGTGGCCAAGACCTTCATCTGCATCGCCGACGCCAGCAAGCTGGTGCCGGTGCTGGGCGCCTTCCCGCTGCCGGTGGAAGTCATTCCGATGGCGCGCAGCCATGTGGCGCGCGAGCTGGTGAAACTGGGCGGCGACCCGGTGTACCGCGAAGGCGTGCTGACCGACAACGGCAACGTCATCCTCGACGTGCACAACCTGTCGATCACCGACCCGGTGAAGCTGGAGGCGGATATCAACGCCATCGTCGGCGTGGTCACCAATGGCCTGTTCGCCGCTCGCCCGGCCGATCTGCTGCTGCTCGGCACTGCCGAAGGCGTGAAAACGCTCAAGCGTTAAAACGTAGCCCGGATGAAATCCGGGGCAGACGCACCGGAGTTACCCGGATTGCATCCGGGCCACGAAGCCTGTCAATGCGCCGTCTACTCGAGCAAACGGCGCAGTTCCTCGCTTATCGGCATGGGTTGAAACGCACTGACCCGCGCCCGCCCGGTGTTGCCTATGGGCACCCAGATGCGCGAGAACAGCAGCGCCGCCAGGATGCGCGGCATTTGCCCCAACACCTCACGCACATCCCCCTGTTGCCAGCCGGCCCGCAGCATCAAGCAATGTGAACGTGCATGCAGCCATGGGCGACGCTGAGTAAGGATGTGCGCCCGCTCCAGCCAGACCATCGCTTCGGCGCTACGGCGGGCACGCAGTTCTTGTCGTGCCTGAACGAAAGCCTCGTCGATAGCCTTGCGCAGTTCCACCTGCATGCCAGCACTCCTCATTTGCGCAGCAAGCGCAGGCCGTTGAACACCACCATCAGGCTCACGCCCATGTCGGCGAACACGGCCATCCACATGGTCGCCTCGCCCACCAGGGTCATGCCCAGGAAAACGGCCTTGATCCCCAGTGCCAGGACGATGTTCTGCACGAGAATGGCGTGGGTCTGCCGCGACAGGCGAACGAAGGCCGGAATCTTGCGCAGATCGTCGTCCATCAATGCCACGTCGGCCGTCTCGATGGCGGTATCGGTGCCGGCGGCGCCCATGGCAAAGCCGATCTCGGCCTTGGCCAGAGCCGGCGCATCGTTGATGCCATCACCGACCATCCCGACCACCTTGCCGCGTGCCTGACGCGCCTCGACCCAGGCCAGCTTGTCGGCTGGCAACAGGTCGCCACGTGCTTCGTCGACACCAACCTGTTCGGAGATGGCCGCGGCGGTATGGGCGTTGTCACCGCTGAGCATGCAGGTACGCACACCCAGTTCGTGAAGTTCGGCGACCGCCTCGCGGCTGGTCTGGCGCACCGTGTCGGCCACGGCGAAGAGCATCAGCGCGCGCTGTTCGTCGCACAGCACCACCACGCTCTTGCCCTGGCGTTCCAGTGCCTCTAGGCGCTGCTCCAGTTGCGCCGAGCACAGCCCGAGTTCTTCGACCAGGCGGTGGTTACCTGTATAGAGAAGCGTGCCCTCGATCCGACCTTTGCTACCCCGCCCGGGCAGCGCCTCGAAATCCTCGACATCATGCAACGCCTGCCCCTGCTCTTCGGCACGCTGGGCCAACGCCCGGGAAACCGGGTGATCCGAGCGCGCGGCCAGGCTCGCTGCCCAGGCGGCGTGCAGCGGTTCATCCACGTCCAGCAAGTGGAGACTGTCGGTCTGCACCGGCTTGCCGTGGGTCAGCGTGCCGGTCTTGTCCAGCGCCAGCAGGGCCAGATGTCGCCCGTTCTCCAGATAGACGCCGCCCTTGATCAGGATGCCCTTGCGGGCGGCGGCCGCCAGGCCGCTGACGATGGTAACCGGCGTAGAAATCACCAGCGCACAGGGGCAAGCCACCACCAGCAGAACCAGGGCGCGGTAGACCCAGTCGAGCCAGGCGCCACCGATGACCAGCGGTGGCAGCACGGCCACCGCCAGAGCGAAGGCGAAGACCGCCGGGGTATAGATGCGCGAGAACTGATCGACGAAACGCTGGGTCGGTGCACGCGAGCCCTGCGCCTCCTCCACCGCATGAATGATGCGCGCCAGCGTGGTGTCACGTGCTGCCGCGCTTACGCGAAACTCCAGCGAGCCCGCCTCGTTGATGGTGCCAGCGAACACAGAGTCGCCCACGCGTTTCTCCACCGGCAGGCTTTCCCCGGTGATCGGTGCCTGGTTCACCGTCGACGCCCCCCCGACCACCTCACCATCGAGGCTGATGCGTTCACCAGGACGTACCCGCACCACGGCGCCCAGATCGATGGCCTGCACGTCGACCTCCTGCCAACTGCCATCAACCTGCTGCACGGTGGCGCGCGGCGGCGCCAGATCCATCAGCCCGCGTATGGCGTTACGCGCCCGATCCAGCGAGCGCGCCTCGATCAACTCGGCCAGGGTGAACAGCACCATCACCATCGCCGCTTCCGGCCACTGGCCGATCAGCACTGCGCCGGTCACGGCGATGCTCATCAGGGCATTGATATTGAGGTTGCGGTTCTTCAGGGCGATCCAGCCCTTTTTGTAGGTGTTCAACCCGCACATCAGGATGGCGGCAATGGCCAGTAGGGCCACCAGCCAGTCCGGGCCGAGCCCGGTGAAATGCACGACTTCCGAAGCGCTTGCCACCCCACCCGCCAGCGCCAGCGGCCACCAGGGCTTCTTTGCGGGCGCAGCAACAGGCTTGTGCGCCGCGCGATCATCTTCGACCTGCGGGGTGAATCCCAGCGCGCTGATGGCCGGCAGCACCTGCGCCAGCATGCCCTCGTCATGACTTACGGTCAGCACGCGCTGCAGCAGATTGAAATGCAGACCGGCCACGCCAGGCAGGCGACTCAGCGCGTCGCGAATCAGGCGCTCTTCCGTGGGGCAATCCATCTGCTCGATGCGAATGCGGGTATTGCGCGCGCCCGTCAGCGCGGCGTCCGCTGGTTGCGCCACGGCCTCGTGACCGTGGGCATGCTCAGGATGAGCAGGTGACTGGTGGTGCGAGTGATCGCAGCAGCGGCTCATGGCCAATCTCCGTCAGGTGTCTATTGCCGAGTACACACCCTGTAGTCACTATAGGGTCAAGCACCCACGGAGCGATCCCATGAAAATCGGAGAATTGGCGAAAAAGGCCGGCTGCCAGGTAGAGACCGTCCGCTACTACGAACGTGAGGGCCTGCTGCCAGCACCCGCACGCAGCGAAGGCAACTACCGCCTGTACGGCGCCCCGCACCTGGAGCGCCTGGTGTTCATCCGCAACTGCCGGACGCTGGACATGACCCTGGAAGAGATTCAGCGGCTGCTGGCTCTGCGCGACCTGCCACACGAAAGCTGCGCCGGCATCAACAGCCTGGTGGACGAACATATCGAACATGTTCAGGCGCGCATCGACAGCCTGCAGGCGCTACGCGCGCAACTCACCGAGCTGCGCGACCGCTGCAACGACCCAAAGGAAGCGGAAGGCTGCGGCATCCTGCGCCAGCTCAACGTCAGCGGCGGCGTGCAGCCGCTACCGGACGATGGCCATACCCATGTCGGCAAGAGCCATTCACATTGATGGTCTACGCTTGCTGAACATTGCTGCGGCATACCGCCGGGCGCTCAGGGAGAAATGAACATGTCTGGAAAGTTCGAGCTGAAGAAAGCCAAAGACGGCCAATTCCACTTCAACTTGCTGGCCAGCAATGGCCAGGTCATCCTCACCAGCGAGATGTACAAGGCCAAGGACTCGGCACTGAACGGCATCGAGTCGGTGAAGAAGAACTCACAGCGCGACGGCGCCTTCGAGACCAAGACCTCGAGCAACGACAAACACTACTTCCTGCTCATGGCCACCAACGGCCAGGTAGTCGGGCAAAGTCAGATGTATGCCAGCGCCGCCAGCTGCAAGAGCGGCATCGAGTCGGTGCAGAAGAACGCGCCCGATGCGCAAACGGACGACCAGACGGGCTAGTCGGCCTGCTTCCTGAACATATAGAACAGGTTCGGCTCACTGATCAGGTACAGGTTGCCGTCGTCATCCGTCGCCACCCCCTCCCCCTGCGGCACACTGCGCTGCAGGCCATGCTGGCCACGTAGCAGCGACAGGGTACTGATCGGCTTGCCCTCGGTGTTCAACTCGATCACCAGGCGCGACTCATCCGACAGTGCCAGCAGATGGCCGGTCGCCGTATCGAAGTCGAGGCTGGAAAGGTCGCGCACGAACAGCCGCGCATCGCGCTTGGGGTCGGTATTGACTTGCAGCGCCAGCGGCTTGCTCTCGTCGACATGGGGGAAGCCGAGCACCTCGAAGATGCGCACCGGATCGCGCTCCTTGGCCACCAGCAGACGCTTATCCTTCGCATCGTAGGCCAACCCTTCGAAACCCTTGTTGCCGTTGCGCCCGATACCCAGGGAAAGTTGCTGGAAATCGGCTGCGTCGATCACGCGCGTGGCGTCGTCGATGCGCACCTTGACCAGGCGCTGCTCGCGCTCGTCGGCAATCACATAGGTGCCGGGCGCCACATATTCGATGGCCTCGGGATCACCAAAACCCTCAAGATCGATGGTGCGCTTGAGCTCGCCCTGCAGGCTGATCTCGATCACCTTGGCCGGCTTGTTGGTGACGCTGAACAGGCTGCGGCGATCCGGATCGTAGGTCAGCGCCGATACGTCGCTGATATCGGCAATCGGCTTGGCCTCGATCACCACGCGGTAGTCACCCAGCCACAGCGACTGACCGCGCCACTGCGCGCCATGCTGCCATTCCTGCACGGAGAACCAGGCTCGCTCGAACAGCCGATACTGCTGACCCAGCACGGCGCCAAGCAAGAACACGAAGAACAGCAGATAGAGCCAGGGGTTTATGGAGAGCAAACGACGCATGATGGACTTCTCTGACGACCACGGAAAAGCCCGCCACGGGCTTGACGTGGCGGGCGGGCGGGATATCGCGATCAGTTGATCAGTTCGACGCGATCGACATCGATCTCGCGACTGTTGAAGTCCTTGTCGACTTCACCGGTCAGACGCACCTTGGCGGTTTCCGAAACTGTCTGGCCCGGCCAGTCTTCATCATCGATTTCCACCTGGATGGTGCCGGTGGCGTCCTTGAACTCGTAGAGCTCGTCCTGCAGACGCTTGACGATCTGACCTTCCAGTACGACATGGGTGTCATCGGCAGCCTGAAGTGCAGCGGACACCGTGGTGACTTGCGGGGTAGCGCCCGGGCCGGTGTAGCCAGTGGCGAAAGCGGCAGTGCTGAGCAGCGGCAGAACCATCAGAGCGAGAGCGGTACGTTTCATGGTGTGAACCTCGTTGTTCGTAAGTGACGGGGTCAGATTAGTGCCGCTAGCTGAAGCCAGACTGAATCGCGGCTTAAGCCAAACTGAATCCGCCACCCCACTCAACTGGCACCCGGTTGCGCCTTGCTGAAAACGTAAAAAAGATTGGGCTCGGCGACGATATAGATGTTGCCCTCTTCGTCCATGGTCACGCCCTCGGCCTGCTTGATGCCCTGTTCCAGACCGTTGAGACCGCCGGTAAGGCTGAGAAAGCTGATCGGGTGACCACTACGATCCAGCTCCAGCAGCATGCGCGACTCATCGGACAGCACCAGCGCATGGCCGGTACGCGCATCGATACTCAGCGAAGAAATATCGCGCACTCCCAGACTGTCGTAGTTGAAAGGCTGCATCACGCCAGCAGCACCGTCCTCGCCAGGAAAAGGCAGGCTGAACAAGCCCATCGGGCTACGCTCCTTGCCCAGCATCAGGCTGCTGCTGCGCGCATCCCAGCCAACGGCTTCGAAGCCCTTGTTACCCGCGTCGACAAAGCCCAGGTCGAAACCGGGTAAATCGGCCGCATCCAGTTCCAGATCATCGTCATGCAGGGTAAAGGTGGTGAGCTGACGACGACGCTCATCGACGATGGCCATGCGCCCGTTGTCCATCATCTCTACCGCTTCCGGATCAGAGAAGCCCTTCAGCTGAATACGCCGCAACACCTCCCCCTCACGCGAGAGCTCCACCAACAGTGGATTCCTGCCCGTGACGGTGAAGAGGGTGCCGGTTACCGGGTTGTAGGTAAGCCCCGAGGTTTCATCTCGCTCCAGGCCAGACAAGGGCTTGGCCTGAATAACCGCACGGTAGCCAGGCAGCCAGACGCTGGCCAAGCGCTCGACCAATGGCGTGCGCCCCTCCTGCCACCAGAGCAGGGCACGATCATCCCAATGCTGGGTTTTTACTGCTGTGACCACAGCCAGCACGGCCATGCCGGACAACCAGTAACGGGGGCGAGAAAGGCGGGAACGAAGGGAGGGCATCGGCGACGGCTCGGCTGCTTGACGGCGATCCGACATCCGCTGTCTGGAAGAGTTCCGCTGCCTGAAAGGCGGCGATTGGTATAGAACCTGTGCACGATCTTGCGAGCTAGAGCCATGCAATACCGATGGCGGCCCCGCAAAAACAGGCGAGGAACGGTCGCAGTCGCGGGCGACTGTACTTTTGTACATGAGCATTACTCGCTGCGCTCACCCTACGGGCCGTCCTGCGGACGTTCGGTAAGTCACTGTCCGAGCCTGTTTTTAACGCCGCAGGGCCGACGCGCCGCGGGATCGTGGGCAGTTCTATAGCACGCGACTGGTGAAAGTACTGTGACCGACCAACTCCAGCACCAGCTCATCGCCCTTGTTCAGCGCGCCAACGCCGACAGGCGTGCCGGTGAGAATCACGTCACCCGGCTGCAGGGCGAAGTGCCCGGCCATGTGCTGGATCATGCTGAGGATGGGGTTGAGCATGTCGCGGCTGTTGCCGTCTTGGCGGGTTTCGCCGTTGATCACCAGGCGAATGCCGATATCGGCCAGGTCCTCGATGGCATCGCCGGGTACGAAAGGCGCCAGCACGCAGGCACCGTCGAAGCTCTTGGCAATTTCCCAGGGATAGCCCTTCTCCTTGAGCTTGGCTTGCACGTCACGCAGGGTCAGGTCCAGGGCCGGAGCGAAGCCGCTGATGGCGTCACGCACTTCCTCGGCATCCGGCGCCTTCGACAGCGGCTTGCCAATCAGCACAGCGATTTCCGCCTCGTAATGCACCGAACCGCGATCCTCGGGAATGGCGAAGCCACTATCGAGCGGCACAACACAGGAGCCCGGTTTGATGAACAGCAAGGGCTCGCTGGGCACCGGGTTGTTCAGTTCCTTGGCATGCTCGGCGTAATTGCGACCGATACACACGACCTTGCCAAGGGGAAAGTGGACGGTGGTTCCATCGACGTACTGGTGCTGATAACTCATCGGGGACTCCTGATCAGTAGGGTGCGCCGTGCGCACCGAGACGCGTTTAATCATGGGGTGCGCGCAGCGCACCCTACGAGATCAAACCGCGAAGATCTTGCCGGGGTTCATGATGCCGTTGGGATCGAACACCGCCTTGACCGCCTTCATGCAGGCAATTTCCGCTGGCGAACGGCTGTAGTGCAGGTAATCACGCTTGGTCATGCCCACACCGTGCTCGGCACTGATCGAGCCGTTGTACTTCTGCACGGTCTCGAACACCCACTTGTTGACCACCGCGCACTTGGCGAAGAACTCGTCCTTGGACAGGTTCTCGGGCTTGAGGATATTCAGGTGCAGGTTGCCATCACCGATATGGCCGAACCACACCACCTCGAAATCCGGGTAGTTGGCTTCGACGATAGCGTCGATATCCTTGAGGAAGGCTGGTACCTGGCTGACCGTTACCGAGATGTCGTTCTTGTACGGTGTCCAGTGGCTGATAGTCTCGGAGATGTATTCGCGCAGCTTCCACAGGTTCTGCAGCTGTTGCTCGCTCTGGCTCATCACGCCGTCGACCACCCAGCCCTGCTCGACGCAGTACTCGAAGGTTTCCAGTGCCTGGTTGGCCACTTCCTCGGTACTGGCTTCGAACTCCAGCAGGGCATAGAAGGGGCATTCGCTTTCGAACGGCGCCGGCACGTCACCACGGCCGAGTACCTTGGCCAGAGCCTTGTCGGAGAAGAACTCGAAGGCGGTCAGGTCGAGTTTGCTCTGGAAGGCGTGCAGCACCGGCATGATCGAGTCGAAATCAGCGGTGCCGAGCACCATCGCGGTGAGGTTCTTCGGCGCGCGATCCAGGCGCATGGTCGCCTCGACCACGAAGCCCAAGGTGCCTTCGGCACCGATGAACAGCTGGCGCAGGTCGTAACCGGTGGCGTTCTTGATCAGGTCCTTGTTCAGCTCCAGCAGTTCGCCGGTGCCGGTCACGACCTTCAGCCCGGCCACCCAGTTGCGGGTCATGCCGTAGCGAATCACCTTGATACCGCCGGCATTGGTGCCGATATTGCCGCCAATCTGGCTGGAACCCGAAGAGGCGAAGTCCACCGGGTAATAGAGGCCTTTCTCTTCGGCGAACAGCTGCAGCTGCTTGGTCACCACGCCCGGCTGGCATACCGCTGCACGGTCGTACTCGTTGAACGAGAGAATCTGGTTCATGTAGTCGAACGCCACCACCACTTCGCCGTTGGCCGCCACGGCAGCGGCCGACAGGCCGGTACGGCCGCCAGACGGCACGAGGGCGATCTTGTGCGCGTTGGCCCAGCGCACGATGGCCTGCACCTGCTCGGTAGTCTTGGGGAAGACGATGGCCGAAGGCGCCGGGGCGAAATGCTTGGTCCAGTCCTTGCCATAGGCCTCGAGGGAATCGGCGTCGGTCAGTACCTTGCCGGGTTCAACCAGGGTCTTCAGCTCTTCGATCTGGGCAGGGGTGGTCATCTACGGAACTCTCAAAGGATTCATGGTCGCCCTGAGAACCATTCAGGTCGCAACCGAGCATTGAAAAAGGCGAACATGCTAGCATACGCACCCCGTGAATCGAGCCATGCAGCGATCTACGGGCGCTGGCTGAGTTTCTCGGCCCTTCCCTGCCAACATCCCTGGGACAACAGGTACTCCGATGAGCAAGACCTCTCTCGACAAGAGCAAGATCAAGTTCCTTCTTCTCGAAGGCGTCCACCAGAATGCCGTGGACACCCTGAAGGCCGCCGGCTATAGCAACATCGAGTACCTCAAGGGCGCGCTGTCAGGCGAAGAGCTGAAAGAAAAGATCGCCGATGCGCACTTCATCGGTATTCGCTCGCGCACCCAGCTGACGGCAGAAGTCTTCGACTGCGCGAAGAAGCTGGTCGCCGTCGGTTGCTTCTGCATCGGTACCAACCAGGTCGACCTGAACGCCGCCCGTGAGCGTGGTATCGCGGTATTCAACGCGCCTTACTCCAACACCCGCTCGGTCGCCGAACTGGTACTGGCCCAGGCTATCCTGCTGCTGCGCGGCATCCCCGAGAAGAACGCCTCCTGCCACCGTGGCGGCTGGATCAAGTCGGCGGCCAACTCCTTCGAGATCCGCGGCAAGAAGCTGGGTATCGTCGGCTACGGCTCCATCGGCACCCAGCTCTCGGTCCTGGCCGAAGCCCTGGGCATGCAGGTGTTCTTCTACGACACGGTGACCAAGCTGCCGCTGGGTAACGCCACGCAGATCGGCGATCTGTACGAGCTGCTGGGCCTGTGCGACATCGTGTCTCTGCATGTTCCTGAGCTGCCGTCCACGCAGTGGATGATCGGCGAGAAGGAAATCCGCGCCATGAAGAAGGGCGGCATCCTGATCAACGCCGCGCGCGGCACCGTGGTCGAGCTGGATCACCTGGCCAATGCGATCAAGGACGAACACCTGATCGGCGCCGCCATCGACGTGTTCCCGGTCGAGCCCAAGTCCAACGACGAAGAGTTCGAGAGCCCGCTGCGTGGCCTGGATCGCGTGATCCTGACCCCGCACATCGGTGGTTCCACCGCCGAAGCGCAAGCCAACATCGGCCTGGAAGTGGCCGAGAAGCTGGTCAAGTACAGCGACAACGGTACCTCGGTGTCCTCGGTCAACTTCCCTGAAGTGGCCCTGCCGGCTCACCCGGGCAAGCACCGCCTGCTGCACATCCACGAGAACATTCCGGGCGTGATGAGCGAAATCAACAAGGTGTTCGCCGACAACGGCATCAACATCTCCGGCCAGTTCCTGCAGACCAACGACAAGGTCGGCTACGTTGTGATCGACGTCGACGCCGAGTACTCCGACCTGGCGCTGGAGAAACTGCAGCACGTCAATGGCACCATCCGCAGCCGCGTCCTGTTCTAAACCGGAGCGGCTGCGCGTCGGCGATACGGCGTTGGGAACAACCTCGGAGATGCTCATTTGCTGACGCAAACTCCGCTCTCCTCGGTCGCTCCCCGCCTTGTCTCGCTCTAGCTCGCGAGCCCCGGAGGTATGCAGAAATGAACAAAGGGAGGCTTCGGCCTCCCTTTCTCATTCCGTAGGGTGCGCCGCGCGCGCCCCCGTGCCCCGGATTGCATCCGGGCTACCTCAATCCCGCTCCAACCGCGCCAATTCGGCTGCGGCTTCGTCCAACTGCATTTCGTTGAACACCTTCACCCCAGCTCGTTTCAGCAAGGCGGCGGTCACCCCTTCGCCTGGCACGCGCACACCGCTGAAGCTGCCGTCGTAGTTTTCCAGATTGCCACACGAAGGGCTGCGCGCCTTCAGCAGTGCCAGGCGGATGTCGTGCGCGTGCACCAGCGCCAGTGCCTGTTCGGCGCCGTCGACGAATGCAGCCGTGACATCCTCGCCCTCGATCGTCAGTACTGGCAGCTGACCATCCAACACCGCACCACCCTGTCCATCGCGAATTTCCGCAGGCGGACGTGGCGTCGGCAGCCCACCCGCCACCTCCGGGCACAGCGCCACCACTCGTCCTTCGTCCAGCCACCGCTGCAGCTGATCGAAGGGACCGTGAGCACCGCCGTCATAACGCACCCGATGCCCGAGCAGGCAACGACTGACCAATATTTTCTGCATCGCCTCTCTCCATGACTGCCGCTCGCAAAACTCAGAGCACCGCGCCACCCCGACGCCTGAACCAACCGGTCAACGACAGCCGTTCGCGGGTGGCAGGTAGCACCTCGTGAGGCATCTCGGAAGACAGAAACAGCGCCAGCGTTCCAGCCTGAGGCAGTACGTCGTGCTCACGGCCATCGGCCAGATACAGGCGCAACGCTCCGCCCTGCTCGGCCTGCCAGTCCTCGTTCAGATAGAACACCGCCGATACGGTGCGGCGGTCGTCATCGCGAAAACGATCAAGATGACGCTGATAGAAAGCCCCCGGTGCATAGCAGGCAAAGTGGCATTCGTAGTCTTCGAGCCCCAGATAGAGCGCCTGATTGAGCGCCTGACGCAAACCGTCCATCAGCTGCAGGTACTGATCACAGGCTTGGCTCTGGCCAGGTTCCAGCCACTGAATGCGATCGCCGCGAATCCCTTCCTGCACCTGCTGCGTGCTCCCGCGACCAACGCTGGCGGCATTGAGTTCGCCGCTGCGCGCACGCGTGCGGCACTCGGCGGCCAGTTCGTGGGTCAGAACCTCTGGGGCGAACAACGCCCGTTGCGACCAGCCCTGGCTGGCGAGGTCGTCGATAAGGCCGGAAAAATGGTCTTGCAAGCTGGATTCGGTCATGGCGGCGATTGTATCAGTGGCATGTCGTGACTCGACAAGCCTCCGCCAGCCACCGAAAATAAGCGGCCGCAGCCGCCTGCGGCCGGCCATTTGCCAAGGAGTTCCCGATGCGCGTTCTGTTTGCCCTGTTGCTGATTGGCCTGACCTTGCCGGCCCTGGCCGACGACCACCTGCGCCTGTATCAGGCTGCCGGCTGGCCGCAACAGCGTGAACATTTCAATCAGGCGCTCGACGCAGCTCAGCAGCGCTACCGCAGCACCCTGCCACCGGCGGTGTTTCAGGCACTGGTGGATAACAGCAATCGCCGCTTCGCCGCTGCCGCCATCGACCAGCGCGCGCAACACAGCCTGAGCAAGGAGCTGGCCGACCCGCAGCCGGCGCTGGCCTTCTTCGAATCCGCACTGGGCCGCAAGGTCGTCGCCGCCGAGACGCTGGCTACCCGTAGCGACCAATTGGCCAAGTACGCCAATGGCCTACCCCGCACCGACGCCGATGCCACCCGTCGCCTGCTGATTCGTCACCTGGCCCAGGCCATTCCCGCCAAGGAAGCCGGCGCAGAAGTCAGTCTGGCGCTGGCCGGCGTGGCGGCCGACAGCCTCAGCCAGATGATTCCCGGCCTACTCGGCGGCGGCCAGGCTCAGGGGCTGCTCAATGGCCAGCGTGAGCGTCTGATGACGCAGATCGAACAGGATCTCGACAACACCCTGCTGCACGTCTATCGCGAGCTGAGCGACCCCGAGCTGGAGCAGTTCGTCGAATTCGCCCAGTCGGAAGCAGGCAAAACCTACTACCAGGCCGCCCTGCAGGCGCTACGCGCAGGCCTTGCGGTGGGCATGAGCACCAACGAGCTGGCGCCAGCGCCGCAGGGCATCTGACCCTACGCCAATCGCTCGCGCAGAAAATCGAAGTAACGCAGGCGCAGCGCCTCGTTCTCATTGGCCAGATGGTGACGCGCCTCCGTCAGCCGCAGGATCTCTGGCTGATGGAACTTGTCCTGCAGCACCTCGAGGTTGTGGCGCCAGTCCACGGTCATGTCCGCCTCGCCCTGAATGATCAGCGGGCTGTGTGAGCTGCGCCCGGCAGCCTCGATGCGCGGTACCCACTTGGCCAACGCCCCCACCCAGGCAGTCGGCAGACTGCGCGGCTGCAGGGGATCGAGGTTGTGCACGAAGTCGACGAAGGCGGCGTCGCTGGAGTTCTCGCTGAAGCGCCGTGGAATTTCGCGGACGAAGGGGCTGAGCATTCGATAGCTGAGCTTCGACCAGGCCCAGGCGCGCGGGCGTACCAGTGGCGCGAGGAGAATGCTCTGCCCGAGCTCCGGGCGCTTGCCGTCGGCGAGCAGATAATCCAGCGCAATCGCGCCGCCCGTGCTCTGACCACAAAGATGCCAGGGCTGCGGCAACCCCAGCTCGCTGGCTTGCTCGAACAACCCGCCCAGCACCTGCTGATACTCGGCAAAATCACCGATGCTGGCGCGCGCACCGCTGGACAGGCCGTGCCCCGGCAGGTCGCAAGCGAGCACGGCGAAATTCATGCTCAGTGCCCAGTCGACCACATGCCGGTACAGACCCATATGGTCGTAATAGCCGTGCAGCAACAGCAGGGTGCCGCGCGGTTCGGCCGGCACCCACAGCTGCACGGCAATCTGGTAGCCGGCGGCATTGAAGCTGCCGAGGCGGTTGTCCAGCCCGGCAAAGCGCGCAGACCGGTCGAAGCCGTAGAAGCTGCGATACGCCTGCAGCGCCGGTAGATCCAGGTGTGCTGCGGCCAACGGTCGCAGCAGAGGGCGCAATTGATCGGGCTGAAACGGCTCTGACATAGGGCTTTCCATAGGTTGCAGGATGCGCGCGGACGATCCCGACGACATCTCCTCGAATGCTGCGATATTCAGCTGCCCGGCGCATCGTGGCAAGCTACACGCCCTTTTACGCCCGGCCTGCCCCATGCCCCGCCTGACACGCAAGAACCTGCTCATCGCCCTGCTCGCCCTGGCCTGGCTGGCCGGCATGGTGCTGGCCTACCGCTGGTTCGAAACGCGTTACCTGCGCACCTTCGACGAGCGCGCAGCGGTGTTCTCCGGCGCCGAACTGCAACTGCCCGCCGAACTGAGTGGCCCCGGTGCGATCCGCCTGGTGCATTTCTGGGACCCGGCCTGCCCATGCAATGTCGGCAACCAGCAGCACCTGGCCGAACTGATCGAACACTACACACCACAAGGCGTGCAATTTCACGTCGTGCAGAAGCCAGGTAGCCAGGGCCACCTGCCCGCCGAACTGGCCGCACTGCAACCCATCGATGAGCTACCCGGCAGCGCCAACCTGCCGGCCAGCCCTGCGGTGGCGATCTGGGACAAGCAGGGCCAGCTGGCCTACTTCGGGCCTTACAGCGAAGGCCTGACCTGCAACTCGAGCAACAGCTTTATCGAGCCGATTCTCGAAGCCCTGGCAGCAGGGCGCCGGGTCGACGCCAGCAATACCTTGGCGGTGGGCTGCTTCTGTGAATGGGCCAAGCCGAGCAACGATTGACCCCCGTAGGGTGGGTTAGCGACGTTGAACACCAAACGCCAAGTCACCGAGCAAAGCAGGGCGTCGCGTAACCCACCAGGCGGTAGATCGCCTTACGCCGGCGGTGGGTTACACCGCAGTTGACATGGCGAATCGACTGACAAGTGCGACAGGCGGCTAAACCACCCTACGAGAGCACCTCAAACGCCAGTCGATCCGTGGCGCGCTACCAGACCGCGCGGCGTGCCGCCCTGCCAGCGACGAAAGGCGCGGTAGAACGGCGACAGCTCGGCGAAGCCGCAGGCCCGCGCCACCTCGCGCACGCCCAGGCCCTGATCCAGCAGGCGCAGCGCGCGCAGGCGCCGCACCTCATCGTGCAGCGCACGAAAACTGCTGCCCTGCTCACTCAGCGAACGCTGCAAGGCACCGCGATTGCTGCCCAGCGCACGTGCGCAGGACTCCAGGCTGCAGGTCGTACCACCCAGATTGACCTCCAGCCAGTAGCGCACCCGCGCCAGCAACTGGTTCTCCACCAGCCCCGACAACTGCTTCTCGGCTTCCTCGCTGAGCACCTCGAACAGCCGCGGGCTGGCGCTGCGCGAAGGCCGGGAGAGCAACGCACGCGGCAGGATCAGCACGTCGTGCGGCCGCGAGAAACGGGGTTCGACACTCAGCAAACGGCGATGCTCGGCAAGATTGCGCGGAGCACGATGACGAAATTCCACACCCAGCAACGGCAGCTCGCCGCCAGCAGCCGACGCCAGCATCTTGCTCAGCAGCACGGCCAGGCACTCCATCTGCTGACGCAGCGAGCCAACCTCGCGGTAGTTGAGATCGATCACCAGGTGCGCCTCGTCTCCCCGCTCCTGTAGCCGTGCAACGAAACCGCCAGACAGAATGTGCTGAAAACGCACGAAGGCCTGCAGGCCCTGGCGCAGATCCCGAGCCGCCAGCAGCAGGTAGCTGACCACATCCATCGGCCGGGGCTGCATGACCTCGCCCAGGTGCAGGCCGATATCGGCGTCACCGCTGATGCCCTCCAGCGCCTGCCAAAAGCGCGGCGCATTGTCGTGCTCCTCGCGCGCTTCCAGCAGCGGCGCAGCAAGCGGCACGCCGGCGTATGCACGACGGTAGGTGTCGGTCGGGTCGAGCCCCAGCGCCGCCAGGGCCTCATAGAGCAGCCGACGCAGGGTCGAGGAGTGGGTAAGGGCGACGAAGGCGTTATCGACCATGGCGGTTCCGGACAAGTATTGACCATAGACTTTCAGCATTGAGGCATATGGTCAATGCCGCTACCCACGCGCCTGAGCAAAATGCCCCCACGCTTGCCCCACAACAATAAGGATCGCTCGATGAAACGCTCCCTGACCGCCCTTGCCCTGGTGGTTGCCGCCGCCGCTGGCGGCCTGACCTGGTACCTGCACGACAAGCAGCCGCAGCGCGATGGCGAACGGGTACTCGCTGCCCTGCAGACGCCAGTCACGGTCGACTACGACGAACGCGGCGTGCCGCACATTCGCGCCGAGAATGAAGCGGATATGTACCGCGCCCTCGGTTTCGTCCACGCCCAGGATCGCCTGTTCCAGATGGAGCTGCTGCGGCGCCTGGCGCGCGGCGAACTGGCCGAGGTGCTCGGCGAAAAGCTGGTGCCCACCGACCGCCTGTTCCGCACCCTGGAAATAGGCCGCCACGCCGATGCCTACGCCGCCAGGCTGGATGCCAACAGTCCGTCCACCCAGGCGCTGCAGCACTATCTCGAAGGGGTCAATCAGTACCAGGCCAGCCACCCACGTCCGCTGGAGTTCGATCTGCTGGGCATCGAGCCACGCCCCTTCACCATGGCCGATACGCTCAGCGTCGCTGGCTACATGGCCTACAGCTTCGCTGCGGCCCTGCGCACCGAACCGGTGATGACCCACATCCGTGACGCGCTGGGCGCGGACTATCTCAAGCTGTTCGATCTCGACTGGCATCCGCAGGGCGTGCTCGGCACCACCCTGGCTGCCGGCGACTGGCAGGATCTTTCCACCCTCGCCCAACTCAGCAACAGCGCCCTGGAGGGCACCGGCTTGCCGCAGTTCGAGGGCAGCAACGCCTGGGCTGTTTCCGGCAGCCGTACCGCCAGCGGCAAACCGCTACTGGCCGGTGACCCGCACATTCGCTTCTCGCTGCCGGCGGTCTGGTACGAGGCGCACCTGCAGGCGCCCGGCTACGAGCTATATGGCTATCACCACGCACTGATTCCCAGCGCCATGCTTGGCCACAATCGCGACTTCGCCTGGAGCCTGACCATGTTCCAGAACGACGACCTCGACCTGATCGCCGAGCGCGTCAACCCGGACAACGCCAACCAGGTCTGGTACCAGGGCAACTGGGTCGACCTCGAGCAGCGTACGGAAACCATCCGGGTCAAAGGTGCCGAGCCGGTGCAGATCACCCTGCGCCGCTCGCCGCACGGGCCAATCATCAACGATGCCCTGGGCCAGACCAGCGGCAGCACGCCGATCGCCATGTGGTGGGCCTTCCTCGAAACCGACAACCCGATGCTCGACGCCTTCTACCAGTTGGGCCGCGCCGACAACCTGGACAAGGCCCGCGCCGCCGTCGAGAAGATCGAAGCGCCCGGCCTCAACGTGATCTGGGCCGGCGCTAGCGGCGATATCGGCTGGTGGGCCGCTGCCAAGCTGCCGCTGCGACCGGCCGGGGTCAACCCGACCTTCATTCTCGATGGTGCCAGCGGTGACGCGGACAAACTCGGCTATCACCCCTTCAGCGCCAACCCGCAGGAAGAGAACCCGGAGCGCGGCTACATACTCTCGGCCAACTACCAGCCCGTGCCGGCCAGCGGCATCGAGATTCCCGGTTACTACAACCTGCCGGATCGTGGCCAGCGCCTGAACCAGCGCCTGAGCGACGCCTCGGTGAAATGGGACACGCAGAACAGCCAGGCGCTGCAGCTCGATCCCGGCACCGGCTATGGCCCGCGCGTGCTGGCGCCGATCCTCGACGAACTGCGAGCTGCAGCGGCGACCGATGAGGAGCGCGCACTGGCGGAACAACTGGCCAAGTGGAATGGCGACCACGCACTCGATTCCGTGGCCGCCACCCTGTTCAACCAACTGACCTATCAGCTTGCCCACGAAGCCATGGCCGACGAGCTGGGCGAGGTGTTCTTCGACAGCCTGCTGCAGACTCGCGCCCTCGACACCGCCCTGCCGCGCCTGACCGCCAATGCCGACTCACCCTGGTGGAATCGCCAGGGCAGCGAGCAACGCGAAAGCCGCGCGCAGATCGTCGCCGATGCCTGGCGCGCCAGCCTGGAGCATCTACGCAGCGTGCTCGGCAATGATGTCGATGCCTGGAGCTGGAGCCGCGGTCACACCCTCACCCATCAGCACCCACTTGGCCAGCAGCAGCCGCTGGCCTGGCTGCTGAACGTGGGCCCGTTTGCCGCACCAGGCGGTCATGAAACGCCGAACAACCTCTCGCACAAGGTTGGCCCGGCGCTCTGGCCCGTGGTCTATGGTCCCTCGACCCGGCGCCTGGTCGACCTGGCCGATGCCAACAAGGCGCTGGGCGGCATTCCCGTCGGCCAGAGCGGCGTGCCGTTCGACGCGCATTACGGCGATCAGGCGGCGTCCCATGTGGCCGGCAAATATCAGCCACAGCACCTGAGCGAGGCCGACATCACCGCCAACAGCCAGGGCAGGCTGACGCTGCTACCACGCTGAACAACCATCCAGCACCTCAGAACAGCGTGGTGCGCCATCGGTGCATCACGCTGCACGCTGGTGCACCGTGGCGCCGCAGAAGGCGCCGCAGCCCTCGCCCGCGGGCCTCGAACCCAGCGAAATAGCGCCTTCCCGCTCCGGTAATAAAATTGGCACACGCCCTGCATATGCTAAGGCAATCCCAGTTTCGGGGACCTTGGTACAGGCAGGCCGGGGAATCCCCTTCTTTATTCGACGTCACCGCGCGTCATGTGTAACGCGCCGCTGCTCTGCCAATGAGCACGGCGCCACCCGTTTCGGGGACCTTGGTACAGGCAGGCCGGGGAATCCCCTTCTTTATTTGGGACGCAACGTCAGGCGCGCCCGCCAACGTCCATCCTCTTGAGCACCGCGCCACTCCCCGTCCAGCGGGCGGGGTGATACCAGCACCAGCAACAGATCCCGTCCGTCGCGCTGCACACGCCAGTTCACCAGCCCCAGCGGCAGCTCCAGTTGTCCCTCACGCACCCGCCCGTAGGCATCCTCGTAGCGATACACCAGGGCGCCGTCGACATGCTCGGCCTGGGCCTGTGGCTCACGATTGAACCAGAGCTGTAGTCCCTGCTCCCAGGCCTCGGCATCCTCGATACGCAGACGTGGTGGATCGAACACCCGGCCGATCATCAGGCCGACGAGAAAGGCGATCAGCATCACCGATGCCACGAAACGCCAGCGCAAACGCGGCCGTGGGTCTTCTGGCGGCGTAGAATGGCGCTCGTCCCAGCGCTCGGAGTGTTGCATGTTCCACGTCATCCTCTTTCAACCGGAAATTCCGCCCAATACCGGCAACATTATCAGGCTGTGCGCCAACAGCGGCTGCCAGCTGCACCTGATCGAGCCGCTGGGCTTCGAACTGGACGACAAGCGCCTGCGCCGCGCCGGCCTGGATTATCACGAATACGCCACGCTCAAGCGCCACCCGGACCTGCAGAGCTGCCTAGACAGCCTCGGCCAGCCGCGCCTGTTCGCCTTCACCACCAAGGGCTCGCAGCCGTTCCACGAGATCGCCTACCAGCCTGGCGACGCCTTCCTGTTCGGCCCGGAAAGCCGGGGCCTGCCTGAGGAGGTGCGCAACGCGCTGCCGCCGGAGCAGCGCGTGCGCCTGCCGATGCGCGCCGGTTGCCGCAGCCTGAACCTGTCCAACACCGTGGCGGTGACCGTTTACGAGGCCTGGCGGCAGAACGGCTTCGCCGACGGTGATCTGTAGGGTGCGCCGTGCGCACCGACTGACCACCCGGCCTGATCATGATCACGCACAACAAAAAAAGCGCCCTTCGGGGCGCTTTTTCATGCAACCGAACCGAGCGCTCAGTGAGCGGTGGTTTCGTCAGCCTGCTGCATGCGCTGCAGCTCCTGGGCGTACAGCGCGTCGAAGTTCACCGGCGACAGCATCAGGGCCGGGAACGAGCCGCGGATCACCAGGCTGTCCAGCGCTTCGCGGGCATACGGGAACAGGATGTTCGGGCAGAACGCGCCGAGGGTGTGACTCATCGAGGCAGCGTCCAGGCCCTTGATCAGGAAGATGCCAGCCTGCTGCACTTCAGCGATGAAGGCGACTTCTTCGCCGTTCTTCACAGTCACCGAGAGGGTCAGCACCACCTCGTGGAAGTCGCCTTCCAGGGCCTTCTGGCGGGTGTTCAGATCCAGGCCGACGCTCGGCGTCCACTCCTGACGGAAGATTTCCGGGCTTTTCGGCGCTTCGAAGGACAGGTCCTTGACGTAGATGCGCTGCAGGGAGAATTGCGGATTCTGCGAATCGGCAGCGGCTGCGCCGCTGTTGGCTTGCTCGGTCATGGCGTTTGCCTTCCTTAACGTTGAGGTTTCAAGCGGGGTTCTGCAGCAGGGCGTCGAGCTTGCCGGCGCGCTCCAGGGCATAGAGGTCGTCACAGCCACCCACATGGGTGCTGCCGATCCAGATTTGCGGCACCGAGGTGCGGCCGGCCTTGCGGGTCATCTCCGCGCGGATGGCCGGCTGGCCGTCGACACGAATTTCCTCGAAGTCCACCCCTTTGCTGGCCAGCAGTTGCTTGGCGCGCATGCAGTAGGGGCACCAATCGCTGGAGTAGACGACCACCTTGGTCATGTCACTTCACCAGCGGCAGGTTGTCGCCGCGCCAGGTAGCGATGCCACCGGACAGCTTGGCGGCGGTAAAACCGGCCTTCTTCAGCTCGCGGGCAACGCTGCCGGCATGCTGCCCCATGGCGTCGACGACGACGATGGTCTTGGCCTTGTGCTTTTCCAGCTCGGCGACACGTGCCACCACCTTGTCGTAAGGGATGTGCAGCGAATCAACGATATGCCCGGCGGAGAAGTCCTTCTGCGCGCGCACGTCGAGCACCACACCCTTGTCGCTGTTGACCAGCGCGGTGAGCTCGCGGCTCGACAGGCTCTGCCCGCCCTTGCGCATTTCGGTGATGATCAGCAACACCAGCAGCACGGCGAACATTCCACTCAGCACGTAGTGGTTGATGATGAATTCAATCAGGTTGGCGAACATCTATATGGCCCAGGACGGTAAAATGCCGGCCAGTATACACAGCCCCACAGGTCGGCCAAACCCCGTCTGGCAGTGACGCGCCAGGCGCTTGGCCCTAAAATGCCGGGCTGTTTCATTGCCCCCTCAGACGCAGAGCGAGCCAGTTCAATGAGTGCCACGCCAAAACCCTTGGTTCTGATCATCCTCGACGGCTTCGGTCACAGCGACAAACCCGAGTACAACGCCATCTACGCCGCCAACACGCCGGTGTACGACCGCCTGCGCGCCAACTACCCGCACGGCCTGATCTCCGGCAGCGGCATGGACGTCGGCCTGCCGGACGGACAGATGGGTAACTCCGAAGTCGGCCACATGAACCTCGGTGCCGGCCGCGTGGTGTACCAGGATTTCACCCGCGTGACCAAGGCGATTCGCGACGGCGAATTCTTTGACAACGCCACAATCAACCAGGCCGTGGACAAGGCCGTGGGCGCCGGCAAGGCCGTGCACATCCTTGGCCTGCTCTCCGATGGCGGCGTACACAGCCACCAGGATCACATCGTCGCCATGGCCGAACTAGCTGCCAAGCGTGGCGCCGAGAAGATCTACCTGCACGCCTTCCTCGATGGCCGCGACACGCCGCCGAAGAGTGCACAGCCATCCATCGAGCTGCTCGATGCCGCCTTCGTACGCCTCGGCAAGGGCCGCATCGCCAGCCTCACCGGTCGCTACTTCGCCATGGACCGCGACAACCGCTGGGACCGTGTCGAGCAGGCCTATCACCTGATCGTCGACGGCGCCGGCCAGTTCAACGCCGCCAACGCAGTCGAAGGCCTGCAGGCCGCCTACGAACGCGGCGAGAGCGACGAGTTCGTCAAGGCCACCACCATCGGTGAGCCGGTGCAAGTCGAGGACGGCGACGCAGTGGTGTTCATGAACTTCCGCGCCGACCGCGCCCGTGAGCTGACCCGCGCCTTTGTCGAGCCCGGTTTCCAGGAGTTCGAGCGCCAGCGCGCACCGCAGGTCAACTTCGTCATGCTCACCCAGTACGCGGCGAGCATCCCGGCCCCCAGCGCCTTCGCTCCGGAAGCTCTGACCAATGTGCTCGGCGAATACCTGGCGAAGAATGGCAAGACCCAGCTGCGTATCGCCGAAACCGAGAAATACGCTCACGTCACCTTCTTCTTCTCCGGCGGCCGCGAAGAGCCGTTCGAGGGCGAAGAACGCATCCTCATCCCCTCGCCAAACGTCGCCACCTACGACCTGCAGCCAGAAATGAGCGCGCCGGAAGTCACCGACAGGATCGTCGATGCCATCGAAAACCAGCGCTATGACGTGATCATCGTCAACTACGCCAACGGCGACATGGTCGGTCATACCGGCGTGTTCGAGGCTGCGGTCAAGGCCGTGGAAACCCTCGACGCCTGCGTCGGCCGCATCACCGCTGCGCTGGAGAAGGTCGGCGGCGAAGCGCTGATCACCGCCGACCACGGCAACGTCGAGCAAATGGAAGACGAGTGCACCGGCCAGGCGCACACCGCCCACACCTGCGAGCCGGTGCCGTTCATCTACGTAGGCAAACGCCCGGCACGCATCCGCGAAGGCGGCGTGCTGGCCGACGTGGCGCCCACCCTGCTCAACCTGATGGGCATGGAACAACCGGCCGAGATGACCGGCAAGACCATCGTCGAGCTGGAATAAAACGCAAGCATCGTAGCCCGGATGCAATCCGGGGAATCTCCCCCCGGATAGCATCCGGGCTACGCGCTACGTTCGCTCTTCTAGCTGTTTGTGGCTTGCAGCTTGCCGCCGGTTTTTTAGGCATACTAAGCGCCATTCGCTACTCCGCCAGGTATCGCCCCGCCCATGCTTCGCATCCTTGCCCTGATTCTGTTCAGCAGCCTGATCGCTCCGGCCATCGCCGATCAGCGCGCCGATACCCAGCGCCAGCTGGAAGCGGCGCGCCAGGACGTCGCCGAGCTGAAGAAGCTGCTGGAGAAACTGCAGCAGGAGAAATCCGGCGTGCAGCAGCAGCTGAAGAAGACCGAGACCGAGATGGGCGACCTGGAAGGCCAGGTCAAGGAACTGCAGCGCGAGCTCAAGGGCAGCGAGCAGGAAATCCAGCGCCTGGATCAGGAGAAAAAAAAACTCCAGGGCGCGCGCACTGAACAGCAACGGCTGATCGCTATCCAGGCCCGCGCGGCCTATCAGAGCGGCCGCCAGGAATACGTCAAGCTGCTGCTCAACCAGCAGAACCCGGAAAAATTTTCCCGTACGCTCACCTATTACGACTACCTCAGCCAGGCCCGTCTCGAACAGCTCGCCGCGTTCAACGAGACCTTGCGCCAGTTGGCCAACGTCGAGCAGGAAATCAACAGCCACCAGGCCCAGCTGCAGGCGCAGAAGGCAGGCCTGGATGAACGCCACGCCAAGCTCGCCGAAGCGCGCAAGGAACGCCAGCAGGCCCTGGCCAAGCTCAACCGCGACTTCGCCACCCGTGATCAGCGACTCAAGGCGCGCCAGCAGGAACAGGCCGAGCTGGGTCGCGTACTGAAGACCATCGAAGAAACCCTGGCCCGCCAGGCGCGCGAGGCCGAAGAGGCGCGCAAGCGCGCCCTGGCCGCACAGCAGGCAGAGCAGGCTCGGCCAGGCCAGCAGCCCAGCCAGCCAAGCGGCCCATTGGTGACATCTGGTGCTGTCTACGGCGGGCCTTTCGCCAGCGCACGCGGCAAGTTGCCGTGGCCGGTCGACGGCCGATTGGTAGCACGCTACGGAACCCCTCGCGGCGGCGACGCTCGTACTAAGTGGGATGGTGTACTGATCGGTGCGCCCTCCGGCAGTCAGGTACGTGCCGTGCATGGTGGGCGCGTGGTATTCGCCGATTGGTTGCGTGGCGCCGGTCTGTTGGTCATTCTCGACCATGGCAACGGTTATCTGAGCCTGTATGGCCACAACCAGAACCTGCTCAAGAGTGCCGGAGACGTGGTAAAGGCCGGCGATCCCATCGCCACCGTAGGTAGCAGCGGTGGCCAGGAAACATCGGCACTGTACTTCGCCATTCGCCAGAACGGTCGCCCGAGTGATCCGGCACAATGGTGCCGCGCGCAGGGATAATCAGGTTGCAGCCTGGTGGCGCCTCATCCATTTAGGAGTTCTCTTCATGCCCCATCGCTTTCGCCCCAACTGCCTGGCTCTGGCCCTTGGGCTGCTGCTCGGCGCTCCCGCCCTGCACGCGGCCGAGCCTACCCCCGCGCCGGCAGCGGCGGCGAGCGGCAAGGCCCCGCTGCCGCTGGATGATCTGCGCACCTTCGCCGAGGTGATGGACCGCATCAAGGCAGCCTATGTCGAGCCGGTGAGCGACAAGACCCTGCTGGAAAATGCCATCAAGGGCATGCTCAGCAACCTCGACCCGCACTCGGCTTACCTCGAACCGGAAGCCTTCGCCGAGTTGCAGGAGAGCACCAGCGGTGAATTCGGCGGCCTGGGCATCGAGGTCGGCATGGAGGATGGCTTCGTCAAGGTGGTCTCGCCCATCGACGATACCCCGGCATCGAAGGCCGGCATCCAGCCCGGCGACCTGATCGTCAAGATCGATGGCCAGCCGACCAAGGGCCTGTCGATGATGGAAGCCGTGGACAAGATGCGCGGCAAGGCCGGCAGCAAGATCGAGCTGACCCTGGTGCGCGATGGCGGTCGCCCGTTCGACCTGACCCTGACCCGCGCGGTGATCAAGGTGCGCAGCGTGAAAAGCCAGATGCTCGAAGACGGCTATGGCTATCTGCGCATCTCGCAATTCCAGGTCAACACCGGCGAGGAGGTCGGCAAGGCACTGACCAAACTGCGCCAGGACAACGGCAACAAGAAACTGCGCGGCCTGGTCATGGACCTGCGCAACAACCCGGGCGGCGTTCTGCAGGCAGCCGTGGAAGTCACCGACCACTTCCTCAAGAGCGGCCTGATCGTCTACACCGAAGGCCGCCTGGCCAATTCCGAACTGCGTTTCAACGCCGACCCGGCCGACGCCAGCGAAGGCGTACCGCTGGTGGTGCTGATCAATGGCGGCAGCGCCTCGGCCTCGGAGATCGTCGCCGGTGCGCTGCAGGATCACAAACGCGCGGTACTGATGGGCACCGACAGCTTCGGCAAAGGTTCGGTACAGACCGTACTGCCGCTGAACAACGACCGCGCGCTGAAGCTGACCACGGCACTGTACTTCACGCCCAACGGCCGCTCGATCCAGGCTCAGGGCATCATCCCTGACATCGAAGTGGCGCGCGCCAAGCTCACCCGCGAGCAGGACAGCGAAGGCATCAAGGAAGCCGACCTGCAGGGCCATCTGGGCAATGGCAACGGCGGCGCCGACCGCCCGAGCAAGGCCGCACAGGCGGCGCGCACAGAACGCCCGCAGGACGACGACTACCAGCTGAGCCAGGCTCTAAACCTGCTCAAGGGCCTGAGCGTCACACGCGGCAACTGAGGCGATACGGCAATACGAAATAGCCCGGACAACTGTCCGGGCTTTTCATGTCAACGCGCAGTACGGCGATCACCTGCCCGTAGGGTGCGCCGTGCGCACCGAGGCAGGCACCAGCGTCACGACTGGTGCGCATGGCCTAGGCGGCCCCGCGACAACCCAGGGTTTTGGACCCGGACAGGGTTACAGGTAGTTCTCGGTAATCTCGTCGATGAAGCCTTCGCTGCGCAACTCATCCAGCGCCTTCTGCAGGCGCTGCACCACCTCGTCCGGGGTGTCCTTGTTCAGCGCCAGATACAGCTCGGCATCCCTGAAACGCAGCACAGTATTGAGGCCGGTGACGTCTTCCTGCTTGGCCAGATAACGACCCACCGGGTCGGTGGTAGCCCACAGGTCGATTTGCCCGCGCACCAGCTTCTTCACGTTCTCCTGGTCACGCAGGGCGTTGATCGGCTCCAGGCCCTGGCTCTCCAGGTTCTGGCTGACCGCATCGTTCTTGTAGGCGCCGATACGATACTTGGCAGCGTCCTGCAGACTCGACACCTTGATGTCGTTACCCGGCGCGGCGAGCAACACCCAACCGGTCTTGGCAATCGGACCGACCCATTTGAACAGCGGCTTGCGCTCCTCGGTATAGGTGGTGGAGAACAGCGCGTAGTTGGGTTTGTCCAGCGTCAGGCGATACAGGCGGTCCCAGGGGAAGCGCAGGGTCAGGGTGTAGTCGATGCCGGCACGCTTGAACATCTCGCGCACGATGTCGGCACTGATGCCGTCAATACCGTCGTCACGGGCGAAGTTCTTGTCGTCCACCGCCATGTTGAAGGGCGGGAAATTCTCGGTCAGCAGCACCACCTTGTAATCCTGCGGCAACTCCGCGTGCGCGGAACCGCAGAGCATGAACAAGGCGACAAACAGGCTTTTCTTCAGAGTATTCAGCATAAGACGTACCGCTCGCATGATTTTGGTTATGGCTAGCGACATCCTTGCATGGGCCCGAGCCCGGTCATTGGCACTCAGTGGCTCTGCCGTCCTTGGCAAACGACCAGCTCTTGGCTGGTCGCGTGTTCGGTGCTTACAGGTAGCTGTTGAGAATATCGTCGACGAAGCCTTCGGCACGCATCTGATCCAGCGCTGCCTGAAGCTTGGCGACGATCTCGTCGGGCGTGTCCTTGTTCAGCGCCAGGTACAGCTCGGCGCTATCGAAGCGCAATACGGTCCGCAGACCGGAGACACCCTCCTGCTTGGCCAGGTAGCGGCCAGCAGGGTCACCCGTGGCCCAGAGATCGATCTGCCCGGCCACCAGCTTGCGTGCATTTTCCTGGTCACGCAACGAGGTGCTGTGCTCCACGCCCTTGTCCACCAGGTATTCTGAGATGGCGTCGCCCTTGTAGGCGCCGATGCGATACTGCTTGGCCTCATCCAGGCTGGCCAGATTGATCGAACTGTCCCCCTTGGCCAGCAGCACCCAGTCGTCAGGACCGATCGGGCCAACCCACTTGAACAATTCCTCACGCTCCGGCAGGCGCGCGGTGACGAAGACGCCGTAGCCCGGCTTTTCCAGCGCCAGCTTGTAGATGCGATCCCAGGGGAACCGCAGGGTCAGGCTGTACTTGACCCCGGCACGCTTGAACATCTCTCTGACCACATCCACGGCAATGCCATCGATGTTGTCTTCATGAGCGAAGTTCTTGCCGTTGATCGCCATGTTGTAAGGCGGGAAATTCTCGGTCAGCAGGACCACACTGTAGTTCGGATCCACTTCGGCGCGCACCGCACCAGCGAGCACCACAAGGGTGCCAGCGAGCACGATCAGCAGACGTTTGAACATGACATTTCTCTTTCTATGAAAAGGCAGACCGCCTCAGGATAACCGCCGCGCCCTCCCCGGCCCAGCGATTACTGGCAGTGTGCCTCAGTAGCGCGCCTCGATACTCTTCAACGCACCCTCGGCCCGCAACGAGTCCAGTGCACTTTGCAACTTCTGCACCAGCTCGTCAGGTGTCTGCAGGTTGAGCGCCAGGTAGAGATCGGCAGTGTGCAGATTCTGCACAACCTTGAGATTCTCCAGGCCCTCCTGGCGCGCGACGAAACGTCCCGCCTGATTGGAGGTAACCCACAAATCGATCTGACCCTTTTCCAGCTTCTTGACGTTTTCGCTATCACGCAACGCCGTCTGCACCTCCAGCCCACGATCGAGCAGGAACTGAGTCTTGGCGTCGCCTTTATAGCCACCGATGCGATAACGCCGTGCATCCTCCAGCGAGCCCAGCTGGATGGCGCTGTCGCCTTTGGCGAACAGCACCCATTCGTTACTGGCGATGGGGCCGACCCACTTGAACAGCTTCTCGCGCTCTGCCGTGCGCGCGGTCGAGAACAGGCCGTAACCGGCATCGCTCAGGGTCTGTTGGTATACGCGCTGCCAGGGGAAACGCAGGATCAGCTGACAATCAACCTCGGCACGCGCGCAGGCCGCGCGCAGGATATCGGCACTGATGCCGGTGACGTTGTCGTCCCGCGCGAAGTTGTTGCCACTGACTGACATGTTGAACGGTGGCAAGTTTTCCGTGAGCAGCACCAGCGACTCTGCGCGCGCGAGGCTCAGACCGCAGAAGAGCGTCAGGATGGTCACGAATCGAAGAAGGAACATGGGGACTCCGTGTCGGAAAGTTCGGCAAGGGAATGCCATCCGCCATAAGCAGAGGGCATAGGATTCAGGAATGGCGGGCAATTTTAGTCGCATCGCTGGCACTTTGCCGTCGACTCGCCCGCAGCTTTAGATACCCGTCTCGCCAAGCGGCCAACAGGCCAGAACCTAGCGCACCACGATACCGCGGCTGGCCAGGTAGGCCTTGGCTTCCGGCACGGTGTACTCGCCGAAGTGGAAGATGCTCGCGGCCAGCACGGCATCGGCCTTGCCTTCGAGGATGCCGTCGGCCAGGTGCTGCAGGTTGCCGACACCACCGGAGGCGATCACCGGCACGCGCACGGCCTCGCTGATGGCGCGGGTCACACCGAGGTCATAACCGCTCTTCACACCGTCCTGATCCATGCTGGTCAGCAGGATCTCACCGGCGCCCAGCTCTTCCATCTTGCGCGCCCACGCCACGGCATCCAGGCCGGTCGGTTTGCGTCCGCCATGGGTGAAGATCTCCCAGCGGCCCGGCTCACCCGGCGCGGAAACACGCTTGGCGTCGATGGCGACGACGATGCACTGCGAGCCGAAACGCGCGGCAGCTTCGCCGACGAACTCGGGGTTGAACACCGCAGCAGTGTTGATCGACACCTTGTCAGCGCCGGCATTGAGCAGGTTGCGAATGTCCTGCACGGTGCGCACGCCACCACCGACGGTCAACGGGATGAACACCTGGCTGGCCATGCGCTCGACGGTGTGCAGCGTGGTGTCGCGACCGTCGACGCTGGCGGTGATGTCGAGGAAGGTGATCTCATCGGCGCCCTGCTCATCGTAGCGGCGAGCGATCTCCACCGGGTCGCCGGCATCGCGGATGTTCTCGAACTTGACGCCCTTGACCACGCGGCCGTTGTCCACGTCGAGGCAGGGGATAATGCGTTTAGCCAGTGCCATGTCGACTTCTCTCGTAGGGTGCGCCGTGCGCACCGATAAACCGTCAGCGGTGCGCGCAGCCTAGGCGGCCGAGCACACCCGCCATTAACCCTTGAATGTGTCGCAAAAGGCCTGCGCTTCGGCCACGTCCAGAGTGCCTTCGTAGATCGCACGCCCGGTGATGGCGCCGATGATGCCGGGCGAACGCGCCAGCAGCAGCTTCTCGATATCGCCGAGGTTGTGGATGCCGCCGGAGGCGATCACCGGAATCTTGCTGGCAGCGGCCAGTGCAGCGGTGGCTTCGACGTTGCAGCCCTGCATCATGCCGTCTTTGGCGATGTCGGTATAAACGATGGCGGAGACGCCATCAGCCTCGAAGCGTTTGGCCAGGTCGGTGGCCTGCACGCTGGACACTTCCGCCCAGCCGTCGGTGGCGACGAAACCATCCTTTGCGTCCAGACCGACGATCACTTTGCCGGGGAAGGCCTTGCACGCTTCGGTGACGAATTCGGGCTCTTTCACGGCCTTGGTGCCGATGATCACGTAGCTGACCCCGGCGCGAACGTAGTGCTCGATGGTCTCCAGGGTACGGATACCGCCGCCGATCTGGATCGGCAGGGTCGGGTAGCGCTTGGCGATGGCGGTGACCACTTCACCATTGACCGGCTGGCCTTCGAAGGCGCCGTTGAGATCGACCAGATGCAGACGACGGCAGCCACCCTCGACCCACTTGGCGGCCATGCTCACCGGGTCATCGGAGAACACCGTGGAGTCTTCCATGCGGCCTTGGCGCAGACGCACGCAGGCGCCGTCCTTCAGATCGATAGCGGGGATAATCAGCATCGGTTGAACCTGCTCAAGTTTGAATTCGGTAAGACGCTCAGCTCTTCTCGAGCGCCCAGAGGTCGCTCTCGATGCTCTCGAACCTGTCTTTCAGGTGCGCCTGAACATCGAGAATCGCCTTGTTGTAATAGTGCGGCGCCAGCTCGCGGGTGATCTGGTCGAGGACTTCCTGCACTTCGAAGGTGCCCAGTTGCAGCTCGAAACGCTCGTCGAGAAAGCGTTGCAGCATCAGCAGCGCGGCCTGCTCCTGGGCAGGTTCGAGCGCCAGACTGGGAGCCTTGGCGCGAGCCATTACCAGCGGCCATCCCAGGCGGCGAAGTTTTGCAGCAGCTGCAGGCCATGGGTGTGGCTCTTCTCCGGGTGGAACTGCACGGCGAAGCGCGAGCCCTCGGCCAGCGCTGCGGCGAAGTCCTTGCCGTAGTGACCGCGACCGACCACCTGCTGCGGCTTGCCAGCCTCGATGTAATAGCTGTGCACGAAGTAGAAGCGCGCGTGGTCCGGGATGTCGTGCCAGAGCGGGTGCTTCACCGCCTGGCTGACCTCGTTCCAGCCCATGTGCGGCACCTTGAGGCGCTCGCCATCTTCGTTCAGATCCTTGCCGAAGAAGCGCACCTGACCGGGGAACAGGCCAATGCAATCGACGCCGTCGTTCTCCTCGCTGCGCTCGAGCAGCGCCTGCATGCCGACGCAGATGCCGAGGAAGGGGCGGTCGGCGCTGACTTCACGCACCAGCTCGTCGAAGCCCAGGCGCCTGATCTCGGCCATGCAGTCGCGAATCGCACCGACACCGGGGAACACCACGCGATCAGCCTCGCGGATCACCTTGGCGTCGCTGGTCACCAGTACGCGGCCAGCGCCTACGTGCTCCAGCGCTTTGGCCACCGAGTGCAGGTTGCCCATGCCATAGTCGATTACGGCTACGGTCTGCATTTATAAGCAACCCTTGGTCGACGGCATCTGCCCGGCCATGCGCGGATCCAGCTCCACGGCCATGCGCAGCGCGCGGCCGAAGGCCTTGAACACGGTTTCGATCTGGTGGTGGGTGTTGTGCCCACGCAGGTTGTCGATGTGCAGCGACACCAGCGCGTGGTTGACGAAGCCCTGGAAGAATTCCTGGAACAGATCGACGTCGAAGTTACCGACCACCGCGCGGGTGAACGGCACGTGCATCTGCAGGCCAGGGCGACCGGAGAAGTCGATCACCACGCGCGACAGCGCCTCGTCCAGCGGTACATAGGAATGGCCGTAACGGGTCATCCCTTTCTTGTCGCCAATGGCCTTGGTGAAAGCCTGACCGAGGGTAATGCCGACGTCCTCGACGGTGTGGTGGTCGTCGATATGCAGATCGCCCTTGCACTCGATATCGAGGTCGATCAGACCATGACGGGCGATCTGGTCGAGCATGTGCTCGAGAAAGGGCACACCGATATCGAAGCGCGCCTTGCCGGTGCCATCCAGGTTGATCGAAACCTTGACCTGGGTCTCCAGGGTGTTGCGCTCGACGAATGCCGTACGTTCGGCCATCACCAGCTCCACGAATCACTAACGGAAAAAGGCCAGCATTATAGGCGTGCAGGGGCGACAACGGCTACCGGCGATGGTCGAACGGCCAGAAACGAAAAAGCCCGCACAGGCGACAGGCCTGCGCGGGCTTTTCCACAAGCACGACGTTACTGGAACAGCACGACGGTCTTCTGCAGGGTGATCCACACCCCCCAGGCCAGCGGAATACCCACCACCAGCCAGGCAGCGACTGCCACCGGCTTGCTCGACGGGTCAGCCGACCACTCCAGCTCGCTAGCTGCCGGCGCCGACTTCTCGCCATGGGCGCGCTCGGCGGCCAGCTCGGCCTCGGTCATGAAGTACTTCGGCGCCACCGGACGCACCAGGGCGTTGCAGATGAAGCCCAGCACCAGCAGGCCGGCCAGGATATACAGGGTGATGTCGTAGGCCGCAGCCTTCTCCACCCCGATGCTCAACTGGTACTCGCGCAGGTAGTTGACCAGCACCGGACCGAGCACACCCGCCACCGCCCAGGCGGTCAGCAGACGACCGTGGATCGCGCCGACCATCTGCGTGCCGAACAGGTCCGCCAGGTAGGCCGGCACGGTGGCGAAGCCGCCGCCGTACATCGACAGGATGATGCAGAAGGCCAACACGAACAGCGCCAGGCTGCCCAGCTGACCCAGCATCGGCACCGCGGCGTAGAGCGCGAAACCCAGACCGAAAAACACGAAGTAGGTGCCCTTGCGCCCGATGAAGTCCGAGCAGGAGGCCCAGAAGAAGCGGCCGCCGATGTTGAACAGACTGAGCAGCCCGGTGAACCCGGCGGCGATGGCGGCGATCTCGACCAGTTGCGCGGAACTGAGTTCGTTGAATGCCAGATCGACACCGATCAGCTTGCCGGCGAAGACTTCCTGCAGCAAAGGCGAAGCCATGCCGATGATGCCGATACCCGCCGACACGTTCAGGCACAGCACAGCCCAGACCAGCCAGAATTGCGGGGTCTTCCACGCGGTATTCACGTGCACGTGACCCTTGGTGATCATCGCGTTGTTGGCCTTGGCCACCGGCGCGGTCCAGCCTGCCGGCTTCCAGCCAGTCGGCGGTACGCGATAGGACAGCGCGCCGCCCATCATGAAGATGAAGTAGATCACCGCCATGACCACGAAACTCTGCCAGACGCCAACGCCTTCAGCCGAAGCGAAGTGATTCATCAGAATCGCCGCCAGCGGCGCACCGACCATCGCACCACCACCGAAGCCCATGATCGCCATACCGGTCGCCATGCCGCGCTTGTCCGGGAACCACTTGATCAGGGTCGAAACTGGCGAGATGTAGCCCAGGCCGAGACCGATACCGCCGATTACCCCCGAACCCAGCCATAGCAGCCAGATCTGGTGGGTATAAATACCCAGCGCGGAAATCAGCAGACCACCGCACCAGCACAGCGCGGAAACCACACCAGCCTTGCGCGGGCCAGCATGCTCCAGCCAGCCACCCCAGATGGCAGCCGAGCAGCCGAGGAAAACGAAGAACAGGGTGTAAATCCAGCCGAGCATGGAAATCTGCCAGTCGCAGTTACTGGCGAAGACCTGCTCGAAGAAGCCCATTTCCGGTACGCAGGCCGTGGCGGCAGTGATGCCGACCGCTTTCGACAGCGGCAACCAGAACACCGAGAAGCCGTAGGCCATGCCGATACACAGGTGAATAGCGAGAGCGGCTGGTGGAACCAGCCAACGGTTGAAACCGGGTCGCGCGATGATGCGCTCTTTGGACAGGAATGCAGGCTTCGCCACATCGCCGTCCAATACAAAGGCGTCAGTCATAGAGAGGTCTCTTCTTATGGTTACGAGCAAGCAAGGGCAATCGCATCAACTCGCCGAAGCAAAAGCTTGCGGAGAGTAGCACCAGGGCGCGACAAATCGCCGCGCAAGAAGTCAATTTTTATCAATTCATGCAGATTTCTTGTTTTTTTCGCAAAAACCCAAAAGGCCTCGTCTATTGCGTGATAGATGCTGTCGATACACCCCGCCTGCTGCACGCCGCAGCGCCGGGGAACCGCTCGAACCTATTCCGATCCAAGCTCGAGCCGATCCCCGCTCACCACCTCAAGCAGGCGCCTGGACATGACGGCATGACGCTATAATCGGCAGTCGTCTGCAAACCGCCATTCCAGCTCTCGAAACCAAGGACCCGTCCATGAAAGCGTTAGGCAAGATCCTGGGCCTTTTCTTTCTCGGCTTGCTGCTGATCGTAGTGGCGCTGCTGTTCGCCCTGACTCATCTGTTCGACCCCAACGACTACAAGGACGAGATTCGCCAGATCGCTCGCGACAAGGCCAACCTCGAACTGCAGCTCAGGGGCGACATCGGCTGGAGCCTGTTCCCCTGGCTGGGCCTGGAACTCACCGACGCCACCCTGGCCAGCGCCGACACCCCGGACAAGCCCTTCGCCGACCTGCGCATGATCGGCCTGTCGGTGCGCGTGATGCCGCTGCTGCGCAAGGAAGTGCAGATGAGCGATATCCGCGTCGACGGCCTCAATCTCAACCTGCAGCGTGACGACCAAGGCCGTGGTAACTGGGAAGGCGTCGGCCGCCCTGCTCAGGCCAGCGCGCCGCAACAAACGCCCGGCGAGCCGGCGCCGAGCGACACCACGCCGCCGAGCCAGCCGAGCGACAAACCGGCCGGCCAACCGGTCAAGCTGGATATCGACAGCCTCACCCTGAGCAACTCGCGCGTTGATTACAGCGACGCGCAGAAGGGTCAGCAATTCACCGTCGAGAACATCGAGCTGAAAACCGGCGCCATCCGCGAAGGCGCCAGTATCCCGGTCAAACTCAGCGCCTTCTTCGGCACCAATCAGCCGGTGCTGCGCGCACGCAGCGAAGTTGAAGGCCAGCTGCGTTTCGACCGCGCGCTCAAGCGCTACCAGTTCGAAGACCTGAAACTGGCCGGCGAAGCCTCGGGCGAGCCGCTCAAGGGCAAGACCCTGAACTTCTCCGCCCAGGGCCAACTGCTGGTCGACCTGGCCGCCAACATCGCCGAGTGGAATGGCCTCAAGCTCTCCGCCAACCAGTTGCGCGCCCTCGGCGAAATCAAGGCACGCGAACTGGACAAGGACGCCAGGATTTCCGGCGGGCTGTCCATCGCCTCGCTCAACCTGCGTGAATTCCTCGAAGGCGTCGGCGTCGAACTGCCGGCCATGCAGGCCGCCGATAGCCTCAGCCAGTTCGAACTGGTCAGCCGCCTGAACGGTTCGAGCAAGGGCATGATGCTCGAAGAGCTCAACCTCAAACTCGACGGCAGCACCTTCAGCGGCAACCTCGGCGTGAGCGACTTCGCCAAGCAGGCCCTGCGCGCCGATCTCAAGGGCGACAAGCTCGACCTGAACCGCTACCTGCCGCCGAAAACCCAGGACAGCGCCGCTGCCGCGCGCAAGGCCGAGGTCAAGGACAGCATCGCCGGCGCCGGCAAGGACGGCACCACCCCACTGCCCAACAAACCCACCCAGCAGGCCTGGAGCGACGAAAAAGTGCTGCCGGTGGATCAGTTGCGCAAACTCGACCTGCAACTGGCGCTCAGCATGGGCCAGCTCACCTACGACAAGCATCAGCTCAGCGACGTCAATCTCAAGGCCAATGGCCGTGGCGGCCTGATCACGGTGGAAGAAGCGCGCGGCAAACTGCAGGGCGGCAGCTTCGTCGGCAGCGGGCGCATCGACGTGCGCCAGGCCGAGCCGATGCTCAGCGTGGAAAAACGCCTGACCCGCATACCGGTGGAGCCGCTGCTGAAAAAGGACGATCAGCCTTCGCCGATCAAGGGCCTGCTCGACCTGGACGCCAAGTTCAACACCCGTGGCAACAGCCAGAAGGCCTGGGTCGAAGCGCTCAACGGTAACGCCAGCTTCGTCCTCAACGACGGCGTGCTGGTCGACGCCAACCTCGAACAGCAGCTGTGCCGTGGCATTGCCACCCTCAACCGCAAGACACTGAGCAACCCACCAACCGGCAAGGACACCCCCTTCCGCGAACTCAAGGGCAGCCTCAGCGTACGCGACGGCGTCGCCCACAACCCCGACCTCAAGGCCCAGGTGCCGGGCCTGGCAGTCAGCGGCAACGGCGACCTCGACCTGCGCGTGCTCGGCCTCGACTACAAGGTCGGCATCACCCTGGAAGGCGACCAGCGCGAAATGCCGGACCCGGCGTGCCAGGTCAACGAGCGCTACGTCGGCATCGAATGGCCGCTGCGTTGCCGTGGCCCGCTAGAACTTGGCGCCAAGGCCTGCCGCCTGGATCAGGACGGCCTCGGCAAGATCGCCGCGCGCCTGGCCGGCAACAAGCTGACCGAGAAGCTGGAAGAGAAGCTCGGCGACAAGGTCAGCCCGGAACTGAAAGACGCACTCAAGGGCCTGTTCAACCGATGAGCCCCGAGCAATTCAACGGCGCCGTGCTGGCCTGGTACGACCAGCACGGGCGCAAGGATCTTCCCTGGCAGCAGAACATCACGCCCTACCGCGTCTGGGTATCGGAAATCATGCTGCAACAGACCCAGGTCAGCACCGTGCTCGGCTACTTCGACCGCTTCATGGCCGCGCTGCCGACCATGAAGGACCTGGCCGAAGCGCCGGAAGACGAAGTGCTGCACCTGTGGACCGGCCTGGGTTACTACACCCGCGCGCGCAACCTGCAGAAGACCGCGCAGATCGTCATGCGCGAGCACGGTGGCGAGTTCCCGCGCAGCGTAGAGGCGCTCAGCGAACTGCCCGGCATCGGCCGCTCCACCGCCGGCGCCATCGCCAGCCTGAGCATGGGCCTGCGCGCGCCGATCCTCGACGGCAACGTCAAACGCGTGCTGGCGCGCTACGTCGCGCAGGAGGGCTACCCTGGCGAGCCGAAGGTGGCCAAACAGCTGTGGGACGTCGCCGAGCGCTTCACCCCGCACGAACGGGTCAACCACTACACCCAGGCGATGATGGACCTCGGCGCCACCCTCTGCACCCGCAGCAAACCCACCTGCCTGCTGTGCCCAGTGCGCAGCGGCTGCCAGGCGCACCTGCTCGGCCTGGAAATCCGCTATCCGGTGCCCAAGCCGCGCAAGGCACTGCCGCAGAAACGCACCCTGATGCCGCTGCTGGTCAATGAAACCGGCGACATCCTGCTCTATCGCCGCCCCTCGACGGGACTGTGGGGCGGACTCTGGAGCCTGCCGGAACTGGACGATCTCGCACAGCTCGCAGACTTCGCCCAGCAGCAACAGCTCGCACTCGGCGAACGCCGCGAACTGGAAGGCCTGACCCACACCTTCAGCCACTTCCAACTGGCCATCGAACCCTGGCTGATCGAGGCAGCCGAACAGCCAGGTCGCGTGGCCGAGGCCGACTGGCTCTGGTATAACCTCGCCACCCCGCCGCGCCTGGGGCTCGCCGCCCCGGTGAAGAAGCTGCTGAAACGCGCGGCGCAAGCCATTACCGCTGGAGAACCGACATGACCCGCACCGTGCTGTGCCGCAAATACAAACAGGAACTGCCCGGCCTGGATCGCGCGCCCTACCCCGGCCCCAAAGGCGAAGACATCTTCACCAACGTTTCCAAGCAGGCCTGGGACGAGTGGCAAAAGCACCAGACTATGCTGATCAACGAGCGTCGCCTGAACATGATGAACGCCGAGGACCGCAAGTTCCTGCAAACCGAGATGGACAAGTTCCTCTCCGGCGAGGAATACGCCCAGGCCGAAGGCTACGTACCGCCAAGCGAGTAAGACAGACGTAGGGTGCGCCATGCGCATCAGGGCATCTGCAGGGCGGTGCGCACGGCGCACCCTACCCGTCACGAGCCTAAGCGCCCGAAATAATTAAATATTTTTCAAACCCGCGCTTGACACTGATCCTTCAAATCCGTCTAATAGCGCCCCGTTGGCCCAGGTAGCTCAGTTGGTAGAGCAGGGGATTGAAAATCCCCGTGTCGGCGGTTCGATTCCGTCCCTGGGCACCATTGATATATGACAAAGAGCCTCAGCCATGTGCTGGGGCTTTTTGCTTTCTGCCTCCGGCAATTTTCGTGTGCCATTGTTTCGCCTGCGCGACAAGCAACTGTAACCAGGCGACACCTGCAACCCAGCAACCCTCTGTCACCCAGCAAACGGCTTGGCGGTCACGGAAACGCTATGCTAGCTTGGCCGCCAGCCAGGACGGCCCGCCGTACGCCGGAGCGCATTCGAAGAAGAAGAGGACACCACCCCATGGCCGAGGCGACGCCCGCGCTGGAAATCCGCAACCTGCACAAGCGCTACGGCGATCTCGAAGTGCTCAAGGGTATTTCCCTGACCGCCAAAGACGGCGACGTCATTTCCATTCTCGGTTCTTCCGGCTCCGGCAAGTCCACCTTCCTGCGCTGCATCAATCTGCTGGAAAACCCGCACAAGGGTCAGATTTTCGTCGCTGGCGAGGAGCTCAAGCTCAAGGCCGCGAAGAATGGCGAGCTGGTTGCCGCCGACAACAGGCAGATCAATCGCCTGCGCAGCGAGATCGGTTTCGTCTTCCAGAATTTCAATCTGTGGCCGCACATGAGCGTGCTCGACAACATCATCGAGGCGCCGCGTCGTGTACTCGGCCAGAGCAAGGCCGAGGCCATAGAGGTGGCCGAAGCGCTGCTGGCCAAGGTCGGTATCGCCGACAAACGTCACGTCTACCCCAACCAGCTTTCCGGCGGCCAGCAGCAACGCGCGGCCATCGCCCGCACCCTGGCCATGCAGCCGAAGGTGATCCTGTTCGACGAGCCGACTTCGGCGCTCGACCCGGAGATGGTACAAGAAGTGCTTAATGTGATTCGCGCGCTTGCCGACGAGGGTCGCACCATGCTGCTGGTGACCCATGAAATGAGTTTCGCTCGCCAGGTTTCCAGCGAGGTGGTGTTTCTCCACCAGGGCCTGGTCGAGGAACAGGGGCCACCCGCCCAGGTGTTTGACAACCCGAACTCGGCACGCTGTAAACAATTCATGTCCAGCAATCGCTAACACGGAGCAACATGCATGCAGAACTATAAGAAGATCCTGCTGGCCGCAGCCGCTACCCTGGCTTTCGGCACCAGCGCTGTCGCAGCTGACAAACTGAAACTCGGCACCGAAGGCGCCTACCCGCCCTTCAACCTGATCGACGCCAGTGGCAAGGTCACCGGCTTCGACGTGGAAATCGGCCAGGCGCTGTGCGCCAAGATGCAAGCCGAATGCGAAGTGGTCACCTCCGACTGGGATGGCATCATCCCGGCCCTGAACGCCAAGAAGTTCGACTTCCTGATCGCGTCGATGTCGATCACCGAAGAGCGTCAGGCCGCGGTCGATTTCACCGAGCCGTACTACACCAACAAGCTGCAGTTCATCGCTCCTAAAACCAGCGACTTCAAGACCGATGCCGGCAGCCTCAAAGGCAAGGTGATCGGTGCGCAGCGCGCCACCATCGCCGGCACCTGGCTGGAAGACAACCTGGACAAGGTGGTCGACATCAAACTGTACGACACCCAGGAAAACGCCTACCTCGACCTGGCTTCCGGCCGTCTCGATGGCGTGCTGGCCGACACCTTCGTCAACTGGGAATGGCTCAAGAGCGACGCCGGCAAGGACTTCGAGTTCAAGGGCGACCCGGTATTCGACAACGACAAGATCGGCATCGCCGTGCGCAAGGGCGACCCGCTGCGCGAGAAGTTGAACACCGCTCTGCAAGCCATCATCGAAGACGGCACCTACAAGCAGATCAACGACAAGTACTTCCCGTTCAGCATCTATTGATGACCTGAAGGCATTGCGTCGCCCATTGGGCGGCGCAGTTGCCCGAGCCCTCCGATGATTTTCGAACTCCACGGATTCGGCCCCGCACTGGCCGCCGGCACCCTGATGACCATCCAACTGGCGCTTTGCGCGCTGGCTGTAGGTCTGGTGCTCGGCCTGCTCGGCGCGCTGGCCAAGACTTCGCCGTACAAGCCGCTGCAGTGGCTCGGCGGCAGCTATTCCACCATCGTGCGCGGCGTGCCCGAACTGCTCTGGGTGCTGCTGATCTATTTCGGCACGGTTGGCCTGATGCGCAGCCTGGCCGACCTGCTGGGTGTCGAGAGCCTCGAACTCTCCGCCTTCGCTGCGGGCACCATCGCCCTTGGCCTGTGTTTCGGCGCCTACGCCACCGAGGTGTTCCGTGGCGCCATCCTGGCCATACCCAAGGGCCACCGCGAAGCCGGTCAGGCACTCGGCATGTCCAAGGCGCGCATTCTCTGGAAGCTGATCCTGCCGCAGATGTGGCGCATCGCCCTGCCCGGCCTGGGCAACCTGTTCATGATCCTGATGAAGGACACCGCGCTGGTGTCGGTGATCGGCCTGGAAGAAATCATGCGCCGCTCGCAGATTGCGGTGACCGCCAGCAAGGAGCCCTTCACCTTCTATATGGTTGCAGCCTTCATTTATCTGGGCCTGACCGTTCTCGCCATGATCGGCCTGTATTTCCTTGAGAAGCGCGCCAGTCGCGGCTTCGTCCGGAGCGCCTCATGAGAAAGAACGCCGCTATCGTCGCCTGGCTCGCAGCAGGCCTTCTCGTCGCTTACGCGCTTTGGTCGAGCCTTTCCAGTCTGAACTGGACCGTCATCATCAAGTGGCTGCCGCGCCTGTCCGAAGGCGCGCTGCTGACCCTGGAACTGGTGGCAATCGCGGTCGTCGCCGGTTTGATCCTCGCACTGCCGATGGGTATAGCCCGCGCGTCCAAGCACTGGTACGTGCGCGCCCTGCCCTATGGCTACATATTCTTCTTCCGTGGCACACCACTGCTGGTGCAGTTGTTCCTGGTCTACTACGGCCTGGCGCAATTCGACGCCGTGCGCCAGGGCCCACTCTGGCCCTACCTGCGCTCACCGTACTGGTGCGCGATCATCACCATGACCCTGCACACCGCCGCCTATATCGCCGAGATCCTGCGCGGCGCCATTCAGGCCGTACCGCCCGGTGAAGTGGAAGCAGCCCGCGCACTGGGCATGTCGCGAGCCAAGACCATGTTCTACATCGTCCTGCCGCGTGCAGCACGCATCGGTCTGCCGGCCTACAGCAACGAAGTGATCCTGATGCTCAAGGCCAGCGCCCTGGCCAGCACCGTGACGCTGCTCGAGCTTACCGGCATGGCGCGTACCATCATCGCGCGCACCTACCTGCCGGTGGAGATCTTCTTTGCCGCCGGCCTGTTCTACCTGGTCATCGCCTTCGTTCTGGTGCGCGCCTTCCGCCTGCTGGAGCGCTGGCTGCGCGTCGACGCCTGCCAGGGTCGCTAGGCCAACCGGGCGGCCACCTGGCAGCCCGGTTCAACCCGACGCATGAGCGCCATGTCCGAGCCCATCCTAACCTCTGGCGATCTGCTCGCCCGCTTCCAGGACCTGGACAGCTTTCTTCTGCAGCATCAGGCGCTGTGGCGCCCACGGCCGTTTCATCACCTGCAACTGCCTTGGGAAGCAGAGCTGGCGGCACTCGCTACCTGGCTACGCGGCCGCTCCCTGGAGCAGGCTGAGGCCAGCGACAACAGCCCCTTCGCACTCTCTGCACCAGCGCCCTTTCCCGACCTGGCCCGCCAGGCGCAGGCGCTTAGTCAGTTGGGTGAGATTCCGAGCCTGGACAGTCCACCGCGCGCACACGCCTTGAGCGTCGATGTACCCGGCAGGAAGCTGGCGCAGATCCAGGCCTTTGCCAGTCACCTGCAGTTTCGCCAGCGCCCCACGCACTGGCTCGACTGGTGCTCCGGCAAAGGCCACCTCGGTCGTTGGCTGACTCAGGATGATCAACACCTGACCTGCCTGGAATACGATCCGGCGCTGATCGAGTCCGGTAGCGCACTGAGCAACCGCCTTGGACTGAACGCCGCACATCTACAGCAGGATGTGCTTGCCGATGACTGCAACAAACGCCTGACGAAAGAACATACTCCCGTGGCCCTGCACGCCTGCGGCGACCTGCATGTACGCCTGCTGCAACTGGCCAGCCGCAACGGATGCCCGCAACTGGCGGTAGCGCCCTGCTGCTACAACCGCATCGCCGGCATGCACTACCAGCCGCTGTCGGCAGCGGCGCAGGGCTCAGGCCTGCAACTATCCCGCGATGACCTCGGCCTGCCGCTGAGCGAAACCGTCACGGCTGGCGCCCGCGTGCGCAGACAACGCAATCAGTCGATGGCCTGGCGCCTGGCTTTCGATCTGCTGCAACGTCAGCTAAGTGGTATCGATGACTACCTGCCAACGCCATCACTGCCCAGCGACTGGTTCAGCAAACCGTTCGCCAGCTTCTGTCATGACCTCGCCGCGCTGCGCGATGTGCCGTCGCCCGGTGAGCAGGACTGGCACGCGCTGGAAGCGCGCGGCTGGCAACGCCTGGCCGAAGTGCGCAATCTTGAACTGCTGCGCAACCTGTTCCGCCGGCCACTGGAACTCTGGCTGCTGCTCGACCGCGCCCTGTATCTGCAGGAACAGGGCTACAAGGTGAAGCTGGGCACCTTCTGCGATTACCAACTAAGCCCGCGCAACTTGCTACTGCTGGCCGAGCGCGCCTGAGTTGCGCACAGAAGCTGTGGATAACTCTGTTGATCCTTTCTGGGCAAATGCTGCAAAGCCACTTGGGAATTGCCTCGTAGACATCTGATCATTTTTCGCACAGCACTCGAAGCTATAGCAAAAACAACGACTTGCGAAAAATCGTGATCCAGTGCACAGAGCCGGTGCGCAGCTATCGGATACGCCTTCTCTTTGTGCATAAGCCGAAAGCTGCTGATAGCCGAGCCCGGAAAAACCTGGCTCGAAGGTGGCTTTACTCAGGCTGACGAATGGATATAATGGCGCCCCCACAATGCCGGTATAGCTCAGCTGGTAGAGCAACTGACTTGTAATCAGTAGGTCCCGGGTTCGACTCCTGGTGCCGGCACCACATTCAAAGCCCCGCAGTGCGGGGCTTTGTCGTTTCTAGGCGACATCCACAGCGTGTTTCACAGGAAGGATAACGACAACGGATTGTCCACGCCGCCAGAATTGCCACCATCACACGGCCGCAACGAACTGCCTTCCTAGTTCCATCACCGCTTCCAGAATACCTCGGGCGCCCTTGAAATCCTCGGATTCCAGCGCCCCCTCGAAAAGCGCGCCGCCTTCTGTGATATCTGCTTTGACGCTGCCGACAAGTTGATAGAAGCGGACAGCTGTGGCAACACAACGAGGCCCAGCGGTACGTGGACGCCAACGGCAACTGGCCGGGCGAAGCCGCCACGAGTTAGTAGAGCGCCAAGTGAGGGCCCCGGACAACACCGAGCGCTGCCAGAGCACCACCTTGGAAGTGGCTAACGATTCCACCCCTTCGCCGATGCTCAAAAATGAGGTGGTTTATGGGAGCAGGTGCTGAGTCTCTGCCCCACTCAGCATGTCGTCATCATCACTGAAGGGTCGAAAACATAAAGAGACTAGATGCGTGGCTTGAAACTTCAATGCCCCTGAGTTCTTACACCGAAATTTGGACTTCTTAGTTTGAAATGAGTGCAGGAATTTACAGGGTTAATATCAACCCGAACCCGCCTTACAGCATTGCTGGAGGGCCATTTCGGTATTGTGCGAAGATCAACCAAAAATTGCCCCGTGCCAACTGAGAATTTAGCACTATGTGCTTCGTCATAGTGTGACTGCCCATCCTCAAGCCAGAACAACTGTAGCGGAACGGATGGAGAACCGTCAGTGCAAGTCAGATCAATACTGAGGTACTTTGCGTTCAATTGAGTAATTTTACTCGAAAGCGTGAAGTCGACGAATGCGTCATTTCCGTTAATTTTATATTCATTTTCGGAAGGGCCACCCACCAAGTGATGTATTACTGCAGGTGTAGAAGCACTCTTTACCATGAAGTCCTTTACTTTAGAAATAATGCTGGGAGGAGGATAATTGGCAAACCCTACCGCCCGAGCAGATCGTTCTACTACAGTGACAAAAACGTAATCCGGCTTATACGCTTCCACCAACTGGGAAAAATTACCGTCCGGCGCTATTACTTTGCTCCAGTGAAGCTGAAGTACTTCGCTAAATGTGGCGGCCATTAATGGAGACATTGATATCCCGAATGAGTCCCTTAACCAAAGAACCTTTTTGTCATTAAGCGCGCCTACAGACTTAACCAGAAGCGGTTTAGTAGGTGCGCCGACTGCTGGGTTCCCACCTTGACTGATAATTTTCTTGGTATAAAAATCAATTTGTGTTGTTACCACGGGTAGGCTTTCTAAATTAATCTTCGGCTCGTAATCAGAAAGGCTTGCTGTAAGCCGAAGAAAATTTGCCAGATCACCCCCATTTCGCGGGGCGATTCCGGTAAGTTCATATACTCTTTCCGCTGGCCATGTAAGCTCTGGAGCTTCTTTTCCGACCTGTTTAGCAAATGCGCGAAATGCAACTCCTGCACCTAATGCATTCCAGTGGGTGTCTGTTTTGTAGTAAAGATTATCGCCGTGTATATCCTTGGCTGCTAATAACGTAGGCCGAAGGTCAATGAAGTGCGCATGTCCTGCCTCTGCGAGCAAGGCATCTGTAGGATTAGACGGCGCAGGCCTGGCCCAAAAAGGCATGTATTCAGGATAAATGCTACCTTTGTTTGGTCCGATCATGATACGGAAGAGTTGGACACCTTTGCCGGAAAGATAGGCCCCCCAAGCGTTGGTCGCGACACCAATCTTCTTGCCGTGAGATATGTCGGCTTCCGTTGCTGCACGCCTGTCATCGGATAACGTTTGATTGTAATCATCACCTAGATAGAGCCAGCCATCCTTTCCAATAATTACTTGCTTTGGGTCGGTACTAATGCCCAGTGGATAAAGTAAAGAGGCCGTCCATCTTGACACGAAGTCCATGTTGTAAAGGAATGATTTTTCCTTTAGGTTGGCGGCTTCATAACTCGGCGCAGTCAAGATGTTGACAGCTGGAACGATCAATAGCATCAGGGCAACTGACAACAAGAAGGCAAATACGCTACGTTTCATGATGATTATAATCAGAAGTTGAAGTAAAGAAATACTGAGCTAGTTGCAGCTAGCGTAAAGCACATCGCCACCGAGAACAGGATGGCACCATAACACAGCCGCCATCCACCTATGGTCCCCTGCGCCATTTCTAGTGAATTATTTTGAGTTATAATTGCGAATGCGCCGAGAATTGCCAAGTAAATAGGGAGTTGCCCGACCAAACTAGCGGGCATGATGCTCAATGCTATATCTGACAGCCAGCCGCCCCAGGCCAAGTCTGATACTAGAGTTACAGAAGTCGCAAGGCCAACTGCCGAACTCACATCAACCATTCCACTCAGAACGCGCATGGCATCGTCCAGCGTCTTTGCTCGGAAGAATACCCATGTAATGTTGACGAACATGAACGTAAGGAACCAGCCAAGCATGGGTGGCATTGGGCGGCTTAAACGCGCCCAGATACGATGAATTACCAAGGCGCTGCCGTGTAGGGCGCCCCAGATTACAAACATCCATGTCGCGCCATGCCACAGTCCGCCGAGTACGAATGTGGCGAAGAGGTTAATGTAGGTACGATATTCTCCCGAACGATTTCCACCTAATGGGATGTAAAGATAATCGCGAAGAAAATGGCTTAGCGTTATGTGCCAGCGTCGCCAGAAATCCTGGATGCTCAGAGCCTTGTAAGGTGAGTTGAAGTTTATGGGTAGCCAGATATTGAACAGCAGCGAGGCACCAATCGCCATGTCGCAGTAGCCACTAAAGTCGAAGTATAGTTGGAATGTGTAGGATAGACTGGTTGCCCATGCCTCGAAAAAATTCAGGGTATGACCACCGTCGAAACCTGCCGTTGCCCAGACAGCAAAGCTGTCGGCGATCACAACTTTTTTGAATAGTCCGATCGCAAAGATAAACAACCCCTTAAGGATATTCGGGTATCTAAGAGCCAGTGTCCAGCGCGAGGCGAATTGCGGCATTATCTGACTGTGATGAACGATGGGCCCAGCAATAAGATGCGGAAAGAAAGTCACGAACAAGGAATAGTTCAACAAATCGTATTCGGCCGTCTCTCCTCGATAGCTGTCCACCAAATAAACGATTTGTGTAAATGTGAAAAAACTGATTGCGAGTGGCAGCAAGATATTTGGAAGTGCGTAGTCTGTACCCAGGACAGCATTGATATTGCTCAGGAAAAAATCAGTATATTTAAAGTAGCCTAGCAGGAGCAAATTGGCTGCAATGCCGATTGCAAGTACGACTTTTCTGTTTATAGCATGGTGTGTTGTTTTCACACCAAGAGATTTTTGATGCGCCTGAGCAAGCCCGGTGCCCACTGCAAAGTTAAAAAAAATCGAGCCCAATATTAAAGGTAAATACTGAGCATCCCAATATGCATAGAAGAACAGGCTGACAGCAACTAGCCAAACCTTTCCTGCCGTGACCAGTCGCCGACGGTTTAGCCAGAAGTAGAAAAAAAATGAAATCGGCAGAAAAAGCAAAATAAACTGCCATGAGCTGAAGATCATGTTTGTATAGGCCTTAGATTGGTTAAACCAAGGGGCTATGAAGTAACCTTGAGCACTGGCTGACTTCAGCACCTGCCGCTGTTTAAAACGGCAAGCCTATCAAAAAACAATCGCCTTCTGCGAGGGGGGCGCCGCAATTATATGTCTACATTAGAGTCTAATTTTCCAATCCTCATACAAGAACCACCATAGCGGCTTATCGACAAACTTTGCAGAGGTAGCACTCACTAGGCAGTGCGATCGCTAAGGGCGCAACCATACGGTCCCTTAACGATCAACACGATTGACAACCACACCGTTTGGCAGCCTGAGAGAAGCCATATGAGCACGTGCAACAAGGAAGCACGACTGCCGACCGAAGGAGCCTGATCCGCTTCAACGCACCATCCTCGAATGTTCAAGCGAAGGGGAAGCTCTTGAGTATTAAGGTTATGCCCTTGCTCTCGTAACTGACGACCAATTTTTTGATTCACCTCCGATCCCGAGGCAGACTAGATACTCAGCATGCCAGCAGAGTGAAATAACACTCGAAACGATCCGACCAAGTCGCTCTGCTGAAGTAATAAAAGCAAGCCATGCATGCCGGCAGCATGCATGGCTTAGGAAAGGACTTATAAGTGACAGGCTTGAACTACGCAGCAGACAGGCCAGAAGGTGCTCCCTGAACCGGGACACCGCCGCAGCTTGAGCCAGCTTGTCCCGACACACGCATCAGCAGATACGTGCAGGCGAACGTCATGCGAGCACCTTCACGCCTGCCACCATCAGGACCAGCGCCAACCCGATCTGAATCCAGCGCCCGGTGATTTTTCCGGCCAGCAAGCTCCCCAGCAGCACCGCCGGGACCGAACCCAGCAACAGGCTGATCAACATCCACCCATCCACCATCCCGGCAAACAGATAACCCAACCCTGCAACGACAGCGAGCGGAATGGCATGCACGATATCGGTGGCCACCAGGCGATGGGGAGTCATGCGCAGAGGGTAGAGAAACAACAGCATCACACTACCCAGCGCGCCAGCGCCAACAGAGGTCAAGGCCACACAGAGCCCCAGCACCGCGCCTGAAACCACGGTCAGGACAGGCTGCACGGCCTTGAAGCGCTCTGCCTGGCTGACGCGACGGTTTCGCGCATATGCCATCAACCTCGGCGCCGCCAACAGCCCCACGGCAGTGATCAAAACCACCACGCCAATTGCCTTGCTTAGCCATTCCACCTTGGCCACCTGCGCGCCCAGGCTCACCAGCACTACGACGAACAAGGCCAGGGGTAGGCTGCCCAACCACAAGCGCTTGGCTACCTGCCAGTCCACCTGGCCGTTGGCATGATGAATACGCGCGCCCACCAGCTTGGTAATGGCGGCAAACCACAGATCGGTTGCAATTGCGGTGACTGGCGACACCCCAAATACCAGCAGCAGGATTGGCGTCATCAAGGCGCCGCCGCCAACCCCCGTCAATCCGACGACAAAACCGGTCAGCGCACCTGCCAGTGAATATGTCCAATCAATCATGCAGGGATCAGCACGGCGTTGCGCGCAGCCACGAACGAGGGGTTCAGAACATCGGGTTTGCCGTAGCGCAGGGGATTGCCCTCCCGATCCAGCACTACGCCCCCTGCGCCTTCAAGCACCGCCTGCGCAGCCGCGGTGTCCCACTCACAGGTAGGTGCCAGGCGCGGATAGATATCAGCCACCCCCTCCGCCACTCGGCAAAATTTCAAAGAGCTGCCAGCCTGTATCAGACTGACCGATCCAAGCCGCTCGATGAATGCCTGCGTTTCTTCGTTCAGATGGCTCTTGCTGGCCACAACGCGGCAACCATCATCCGGCTCAGCCGCGCTGACCTTGATCGGCTGCGTACCTGCGGCTGTCTCTCTGAATGCACCCAGGCCGGCGCCCCCCCAGTACATGCAGTCGATAGCAGGTGCATAGACCACACCCAACACACTACGGCCCTGATCGATGAGAGCGATATTGACCGTGAACTCGCCATTACGCGCGATGAATTCCTTGGTGCCATCAAGAGGATCGATCAACCAAAAGCGCCCCGAGCCATTGCGATGCGCCAGCGAACGCTCATCTTCTTCCGACACCACTGGGTAGCCGGGCGACAAAGAACCAAGGGCGCTGGTCAAGACAACGTGAGCGGCCAAATCAGCCTCGGTAACCGGACTGTGATCTGCCTTCTCACGAACACCGCTCTGCCCACTGCCGTAAATCGACATGATGGCATCACCCGCCTGACGAGCGATTGGCAACAAAAGAGCAGCCAAGTCGATCGATACACGCTGTCGCATAATGTAAATCCCTGTGATTTAATTTGATCAGCGAATCTTATCACGCGATTTTTATTGCTCGGAATCAATATGACCCAAACTACGACAGCCGCTGCAGGTGATTTTGCCGGGCTCGAGGCCGAACAGGTCTGGGATACCCATCTCGCCTACGAACACCTCAAAGCGTGCGGCGAGGCCGATACCAAGCGCACGGCCGAACGCCGTCTGAACGCTCAGGGTCTGCTGCCTGCTGAATTGGCTGAAGAAGCACTGCAAGACGAGCATGGCCGCGCCCCCAACAGAATCGTACTGGCATGGGCCATGGAGCAAGCGCGCAAACGCCGCGACAGAGTGCTGTTCGTTCAACTGAGCCCGCTACCCAGCGGAAAGCCCTGTCTGCACGCAAACGATGCCAGGGGCGCGCGCTTCTGGGTGCCATTGGCAAATGTCGCGTGGGAAACAGTCCGCACGGCCTGTGTCGCATTGCAAGAACACATCGGCAAGCCCGTCGCGGTGTTTCCGCATGGCTCGTTGGTAGCCTCGATGCGCAACGCGGACGAGATGCCTGACATCCACTGCTGCGTGCAGGTCTACCAGCCGGTGCTACCGCCTCATCTCAAGCTCCACCGGTTCGATTCAATGCCCGCAGAGGCGGTATCCGAACTATCCCCGCACCTCAAGCGCCTGGAAGCAGAGAGCATTCACATCATCCGTGAGGCGGTAGCCGAGGCGCAGAATCCGGCGATGCTCTATTCCATCGGCAAAGACAGTGGCGTGATGCTCCACCTTGCCCGCAAGGCCTTCTTCCCCTCACCGCTACCCTTTCCGTTACTGCACGTAGACACGCGCTGGAAGTTTCAGGAGATGTATCTATTCCGTGATTTCATGGCACGTGAAAGCGGCATGGACTTGCTGGTACACACCAACCCGGAAGCCATCGAAAAGAATATCAACCCTTTCGATCATGGCTCTTCGCTGCATACCGACATCACCAAAACCGAAGGGCTCAAGCAGGCGCTGGACAAGTACAAATTTGACCTCGTGTTTGGTGGCGCGCGCCGCGACGAAGAAAAATCCCGCGCCAAGGAGCGCATCTTCTCGTTTCGCAGCGCATCCCAGCGCTGGGATCCGAAAAGCCAGCGCCCGGAACTCTGGAACCTCTACAACACCCGTAAAAGCCAGGATGCCAGCATTCGAGTATTCCCCCTGTCGAACTGGACTGAACTCGATATCTGGCACTACATCTACCTGGAAAACATCCCCATGGTGCCCCTGTACTTTGCCACGTTGCGGCCTGTGGTCGTGCGCCCCGAGATGATCATGCTGGTCGACGATGAGCGCTGCAAACTCCTGCCCGGCGAAGAAATTCAGATGCGCAAAGTGCGTTTTCGCACACTAGGCTGTTACCCGCTGACAGGCGCCGTGGAGTCAGAAGCGCAGACGCCGGAAGACATCCTGCTGGAAATCATCAACACACGACAATCCGAACGGCAGGGCCGTCGAATCGATACGGATAGCGCAGGCTCCATGGAGAAGAAAAAACAGGAGGGCTACTTCTGATGGCACGCCTCAAGAAAAGCACCTCGCCCGAACAACACGCCCACAAGACGGCAACACTGAGCGAATGGCTCGAGCAGCAAGCCAATCAGGACCTGTTGCGTTTTATCACCTGCGGTAGCGTCGATGATGGCAAAAGCACGCTTATCGGCCGCTTGCTCTGGGAGGCACAGCAGGTCTTCGACGATCAGTTGAGTACGCTGCAGGCAGACTCCAGGCGCCATGGCACGCAAGGTAACGACATTGACTTTGCCCTGCTCGTGGATGGCCTGGCAGCCGAGCGAGAACAGGGCATCACCATCGATGTGGCCTACCGCTTCTTCTCCACACCGCATCGCAAATTCATCGTGGCCGACACCCCTGGCCACGAGCAGTACACGCGCAACATGATCACAGGAGCCTCCACCGCCGACGTTGCGGTACTGCTGGTCGATGCGCGCCAAGGCGTGATGACGCAAACCCGCCGGCACGCTTATCTGGCAGCACTGGTGGGCATAAAGCACATCATCCTGGCCATCAACAAGATGGATCTGGTGGCGTATGACCCTCAGGTGTTCGCCGATACGCTGGCTGCGTTCAACACTGCGGCCGAGCCATTGGGATTCGACAGTATCACCGCCATCCCATTGTCGGCTCTCAAGGGCGACAACATCACCTCCCGCTCGGCGCATACGCCCTGGTACCAGGGCCCAACCCTCATGGCCTGCCTGGAAACCATCGACCCTCGTCCCCCCAAGGCATTCAAAACGGTCTTTCCCGTTCAATGGGTCAACCGTCCGGATGCCAGCTTCCGAGGCTTCAGCGGCACATTGGCCTCCGGCCAGCTAGCCGTTGGCAACGAAGTACGCGTAACGGCTTCCGGGCAAACGGCCAAGATCGCACGCATCGTCACCGCCAACGGTGATCTCGACTGTGCCAACCCGGGTGACGCAATCACGCTGGTATTGGACCGCGAAGTCGACTCCTCGAGAGGCGACATACTGGCGCGCGCTGAGCAACCGCTGGAAATGACCGACCAGTTCGAAGCCACCCTGGTCTGGATGCACGACGAACCTGGCCTGATAGGCCGCTCCTACGAGATCAAACTGGCGAACCAATGGGCCAGCGCCAGCCTTACCGCACTGAAGCACCGCATAGACGTCAACACCCAAGCTCATGAATCGTGCCGCCAGCTGCAGCTTAACGACATCGCAGTGGCCAACCTTGCACTGAGCAAGCCACTGGTTTTCGATACCTACGCCCAATCAAACACCCTGGGCGGATTCCTGCTGGTCGACAAATACACCCACAGCACCGTCGCCGCCGGCATGATCCGCCACAACCTGCGCCGCGCACAAAACGTACATCGCCAGGCACTCAGCATTACCCGCGAGGACCGCGAACGCCTTAATGGCCATAAAGGCAAGGTCATCTGGTTCACCGGCCTTTCCGGCTCGGGAAAATCGACCATCGCCAACGCCCTGGAGAAAGAACTTTACGCACTGGGCAAACGCACTTATATCCTCGATGGCGACAACGTTCGCCAAGGCTTGAACAAGGACCTGGGCTTTACCGATGCCGACCGGGTGGAAAATATTCGGCGCGTGGCTGAAGTAGCCAAACTGATGATGGATGCCGGGCTGATCGTGATGACCGCCTTTATCAGCCCCTTCCGGGCAGAACGCCAGATGGCCCGGGAACTGATCGGAGAAGATAACTTTATCGAAGTGTTCGTCGACACGCCGCTGGCCGTGTGCGAGCAGCGTGATCCGAAAGGGCTTTATAAGAAGGCAAGAAGCGGGCAGCTACCGAACATGACGGGCATCAACAGCCCTTATGAAGCACCGCTAAAACCCTCTATCTCTATCGACACAACTCAGATGAATATAGAGGAAGTGCTGAAATTTTTGCAAAACGCCATGAACATGGCGCATTGAAAATGGCAAGAACAGCAATGGTAGCCCACATTACCCAATGCAGGGCTGCCTTTATTAATCGCTCAAATCTCGGCGCTTCCACTTTTAAACAAAAAGATCGCCAAGCCTTTACACCCTCAAAAGCAGGCAAAACAAGCACGGCAAGATAGAATTAAACTCTCACAAACAGCCCTGCATTCCTAACAATCCCCTGCCTGAATAACCCGTACCTAAGGAGCGTTACTCTCCTTTTTAAAAAGCCTTGGCTATTTAGACCAACAAAATCATTTAGCATGCCCCTTGTTTTATCATCCAACTCTCCATGAAATGCATCTAAAAAGGCTTTTGCTTGCTGCAAGTTAACATCCAAGTGATCCAGGCAAGCATTCCTCCTGAAAATCAAACTTTTGCACAAACTTAAAAAATACAGCACAACGCTAAACTTAAATTTTTTCGCACCAATAGCATTCCCTCTATGCTGCCGATACTTGATTGTAACCTCATCAATATAACTGATTTTACCGAAGTAACTCGCCACTAAACCCATCCACCAATCATGCATTATGGCGCCATCAGGAATAGAAACACATTTCTCCGCAAGCTTACGATTTACCATCATCGTACAACCGGTAATGGTATTTTGAATTAGAAGTCGACTCAACGTGTTCTTATTCGGCAAAATATACTCATACTCCCACATGGACGCTGCAATTAGATTTAGGTCTTCATCTACAACCTCTAAGTCGGTGTGAACCAATAACGGGACATCACCGTACGCGGCGCCCATCTTTAACATGTGAGCAAGCGTTACCTCAACCTTCTTGCTAAACCACACATCATCCTGATCACAAAACATAAAATAGTCCGCATCAGAGTTTGATACGGAATAATCCAATAGCGTCGCAAAACTTTTTTTTGCCCCTAAATTCTTACTAGCCTGCACAACATTGACTTCATAACCACATAGAATCTGAATCGTATCATCCACACTACCATCATCGCGAACGAATATTTCTATATTTGTATAAGACTGAGCCAATAACGAATCTAGCTGGACCTTTAGAAAACCAGCCCCATTATACGCAGACAACAATATCGCAACTTTCAAAGTCAACCTCACCAACACGAGCATTAAACAGCTGACTGAAGAGAAAGATCAAAACTTTTCAGCGCGCCAGTGATTAATCAACAGTCATACCCTAACGATAGAAGCTGATTCTTTGCGATTGAATTAAATTTCTCAACCTCCTCACGAGATAAATCACTTACGTAATTATTCATATTATTTTTATCAATTTTCTCTAGAGTCTTTGACTTCCACTGCAAAAACTCTGCAGGCTCATCATTGAACTCATTAAAGCTCAAAGCCTGCTCTTCAAACTCCTCACCCAGAAAATCAAACACGCGAATCAACTCGTCCTTTGGTTGACTAAGTAAATCTTCATACCTAACCAGAATCGAGTTTTTATTTTTTTCAATCAACTCCAAAAAAGCATCAACGTTCTTTCTCCACAGCTGAGCAATGATCTCAACGTCCTGAGGTAGTTTCGGCGTATACGCGGAATCGATCTTATTCGTATCTATTTTTTTATAAGACACAGCGATATCTCGCCCATCTCGCACCAGTAACACTAATTTTTCATTAGGAAAATAGTTTACTAGTTCAGGGATATACTCGACGAAATAATTATTTTTATCCCCAAACTTCCGTACCTGCTTACCCTTTGCAACTGCATAACAGTTATAAACTGCATCAACAAGCTGACTGTAACAAGTAGGCTTTACTTCATTCACTGCCTCAGTTAACTGCTCTCGAGTTAAATTCCAGGTTTCGAATTTTTTCGCACAAAGCACATCATTTATGAATCGCTCGTAAACATCCTGCGTAAAAACATCAATGTCGGCATATTTTTCCGCGTACCATAATGCAAATCCTGACTCAGGAGGAACTGTAATTTTTGAATGCGCATTGAGCATCAACCTAAACATTGAGCTTCCGGAACGCGGGTTCGCTAATACAAAAAAAGGCATACTAACCCCGTAAGATATTCAATACGTCATCCTGATCTGATTTTAAAAGCCCAGGATAGATTGGCAAACACATGACTCGACGAGCAACATCCCTTGAAATTGGACAGCTCTGATTGGCATTTAGATATTCCAGCGTATCTAGACTTGGATAAAAATAACGGCGCGGGATGATACTCCGCTCTTTGAGTTTAGCCTCGACGCTTAGTAACCGGGCTTCGCTTTCGAATAAAACCGGTGCGTAGGCGTAATTATTACAACTATTTGAACTCCACTTCTGATACTGCACTAAACCTTGCGGAATACCAGCTTGATAAGCATCCCAAATACGTTGCCGCTCAGCTTTTATTATTTCGATTTCATCCAATACGCACAAGCCCATTGCGGCTTCAAATTCGTTCATCTTTGCATTCGTACCGACCGACTCGATAGTCGTAGGGCCAGTAATTCCGAAGTTCATGAGTAGTCGAATTTTCTTCGCAAGTGCATCACTGTTGGTAACGACAGCGCCGCCTTCAATAGTGTGAAACAACTTTGTGGCATGAAAACTGATAGTACTAATGTCTCCATAGTTTAAAATACTTTGAGTGCCACAGTATGGATCTATGTAGTTTGTGCCAAAAGCATGGGCAGCATCGTAAATTACTTTTAGATCGTATTTTTTGGCTAAGCCGTGGATTGCTTCAACTTGACACGGGTTGCCAAATACGTGTACTGGAACAATCGCACTAGTGTGTTCGGTGAGGAGTGGCTCTACAGTGCCGGGATCAAGGTTAAGCGTCGCAGGGTCAATGTCGGCAAATACCGGTCTTAAGCCCTCCCATGCTAATGTACTAGTCGTGGCTGCAAAGCTAAAGGGAGTAGTAATCACCTCGCCTTTCAAATCCAGTGCTTTATAGGCCAACTGCAAGGCCAATGATCCATTCGCCACCAGGATTAAGTGCTTAACTCCGAGATATGCCTTCAGCCGCTGCTCTAACTCTTGAAGTAATGTTCCATTATTAGTCAACCACGCCGTATCATAAATACGATCCACGTATGACTTATATTTTTCTTTGCTTGGAAGGTAGGCTTTCGTTACTGGAATCATTTTAGTGGCTTCTATTCAGTTAGAGTCTATCAGCGCAGCAATATCTCCTGAGTACTCCGGAAATAGTTCTAAGTATAATTTATATGAACTTTGCTTACGTGCGCTCTGTTCATCTCTAGTCAAACCAGACCACTGCCCCCCTGAATGCACCCGATATGCAGAGAGCAATTCAGGCACATAACCAACCCGCCCAAAAGATGCCATATATAAATTAAACAACCAATCCGCTACATTCTTTCTTTCGAAATATGTTGGAGGTATACGCTTTATATTTTCCGTCCGATAAAAACAGCATGAAAAATTTGCTGTTACCGCAGTATTTAAGATATATTTAAAATCAATACTATCAGACGCTATCTTTTCCTGTCCGGGATGAGCAAATTTTTGATCTTTATCTGGATAATCCAATAAAACCAAATTGAAGCACATAGAGAACTCTTTGTTTTTCAACAGGTTACTCAGTTGCTTCTGCAACTTCAGGTCCGAGACCCAATAATCATCACCTTCACAAATTGCAGTAAAGTCTGACTGCAGATAGCTAAATGCATGACTCATGTTTCTCAACATTCCCAGATTAGTGTCTGGGGAAATATCCACGATCAGATCAGAGTAATTCTCTGCGTAACACCGAACAACACTTGAAGTCGCATCACTTGAGCAGTCATCGGATACTAAAATACGCATCGTAAACATGCCCTGCTGAGCTAGTATCGAATCTAACGCCTGAGCCAAACAGCCCTCGTGATTATAGGCCGTGACTACGACATCAATCGAAAATTGACTTTTAAAAAAATCAGCCAGGTCATCAGTACTTCTGAAAACATGCTGCTCAGGTACCACAATACCGTTCCGCGAAAAGAAGTAACGTGAGAGTGACGGATTAATATTTACTAGCTTCAACAAGAAAGCTTGATCATTTTTAGCAAAAGCATCCCAGAATTTTTTCCTGAACAAGCCATAGACTTTCCCTGACGTGCTGTTATGAAAATAGTTAGCCGTCAGCTCATTCAACTCATTAAAGAAAACGATTTGATTTAGCCCCCACTTCGCCGAGGGATCAGCCAATGAAGACCATATACCAGCGGCGTGCCGTCTATAAACAGACATCACGTCAGGTAACAAATGTGCTTCCCCGTCAATTACATGTAGGATATGCCTAAACCAATCAGCTGGCATCAAATCCTTATGGAGATCATATTGGGTTCTTGAGCTTCTGCGGTACATCACACTATTGGTTTGTATATAATTTCTATCGAAAAAATCTTCTACAACCAGAATATCGCCCTTTATTCTGCCTGGGAACTTTCCTTTAAAGTCAGGGCGCCCCTCGTCAATAACTTCAACTTGATGAAAACAAACAGTGCACTCAGGCTGAGATTCCAAATAATCAAATTGCCTCTGCAACTTGTTATTTGCGGTCCAAAAATCATCACCCTCATTAAGCGCTATATATTTCCCTCTTGATCTTTTTAACAAATCTTTAAAGTTTTCTTTGCCACCAATATTATTCTCTCGCTTTACGAAAATAATTTTCTCTGGATATTGATCTGCCCATACCTGTATTAATTCAGCACTATTATCGGTCGAGCAATCGTCACCGATGATAATTTCGTACTTGAAGTCAGTCTCCTGCATAACCATGGACCGTATCGCCTGGTCAATGTACTTGGCGTGGTTATAGGTTTGGCAAATCACCGAAACCTTAATATCCCCGTCATAAGACTGCTTAGCCGAAGTAGGTAGCAAATTTTTATAACAAATATTTCTCGATAACAAGTTATGCGGCAAGCCGATAATTTTAGTGTCGCTACCATTTTTTACTTTGATCTCGCCACCTTGAAATTCAATGCTGACCAACCCATTTTTATGCGCGGCTGATAAATATTTTATTTCGCCATTAATGAAGCGTTCGCACACATTGAAATCGACAATGTCCGTAACGTTATATTCTCTATAGCACCACCATGGATCTGAAACTCCGGCGAGCTCTAGAAGTTTTATTTTTCTTAAGTTCAATTTATTCTTGTAATGAAAATACCTTAGCTTAGCACTGGCCATCAATGGCTCGGGGGATACAGAGATTAGGGTACATCCCTTTTCATTAGACAAGTCATAATCAACACAAGCAATCGCTTGAGGTCGCCGAGCGGCCAATAGGCAGAATAGTCTTTCTAATGCATGGTAGGGTGATGAATCAGCATCAGATTCTAAAGGTGGGCTCTCTGCACTCAAGTAGGCTAATAATGATTGACTATTAAAAATTTGAAAATCATCTACGCATCCAGCAAACATCGTCCCTGTAAAAAAACCCCAATCATCCTTTTCAGAAAGTATCACCCCGAGCAAACTGGCCATTCTATTTATATGCGATTTATTATGACCATTAGCATAGCGACAGGACAAGTAATTTACGGCTGATCCAACAATGCTAACTTCAGGCCGCTCTAAACATTTAAATATTGCTTCCTTGAGCTCATCAGTGCCAATCAAATCATTTACTAGGCTTTCACGCCAGATATGTGCGACGGCTTTGTCAGGGTGATCCTTTTTGGCATGCAGCTTAATAAATTTCTTATAACCCGCTTTTTGTATAGATTCTAAAAGAGTTATGAATGGCAAAATGTCATAGCCACTATTCTCCATGCAAAAAAGTCTATAGCTGCACCCAGTTTCTTTTAAATCGGCATCCAAGGCATGGTATATCTGCGGCCTGCATGTGACAGCAACATCTACCTCTTTTAGCTTGCTAATTTTTGCTAGCAAATCGCCTGCAAACTCTAAATGATATACGTGCAATATAATTATATTGCTATTCCTCGACGCCTCCTTCATTAAGGTCAACTCACGCTCATAAATTACGCGCGAAGCTGTTTTCTCATCTTGGTCGATAGCTACAGGCAAGAAAAAATCATTAGTAAGCCGCCCTTCCTTTGCACCATAGCGAACATAATGAACAAGGGGATTGATTGAGGCACTGCGGACATCAGCATACTTATCCAGATAAAAATCAGCATCAAACTTAAGCGAAGGTCTTCTATTTTCCGCCGCCCCAGATTTGATGTAATGCAATAATGCACTTATATCTGCCGCTCGCACATCTGGGTTCTTTTCTAGATAATAGCGCTCATCAAACAAACTACTTTTCCTTAACAGCAAGTAGTCACTGATAGCCCTTATAACTCTCTTTAACTTATACATCATTTCGACCTTAACATTCTCTTGAGCTGCCTGAAGGGCCTAGTAAGTTTCCAGCTATTACTCATATGAATCGAAATGAGTTCATAAGTTAAAGCTTTTAACTCTCGCCCTTTAGAATTCAGCTCATGCTCAACCCGTACTAACTCTTGCTTTTTCGCCTGCAGCCCTTGCTTGACCTGCGCCAACTCTTGATCTCTCGCCTGCAGTCCTTGCCTGGCCAGTGCTAACTCTTGATCTGTCACCTGCAGCTCTTGCTTGGCCTGTTTTAGCTCTTGATCTTGCGCCTGCAGCTCTTGCTTGGCCTGTGTTAGCTCTTGATCTTGTGCCTGCAGCTCTTGCCTGGCACGTGCTAACTCTTGATCTTTGTGCTCCAGCCCTTGCTTGGCCTGTGTTAGCTCTTGATCTTTCGCCTGCAGCTCTTGCTTGGCCTGTGTTAACTCTTGATCTTTCGCCTGCAGACCTTGCTTGGTCTGTGTTAGCTCTTGATCTTTCGCCTGCAGACCTTGCTTGGTCTGTGTTAGCTCTTGATCTTTGGCCTGCAGCCCTTGCTTGACATGCGCTAACTCATCTATTGCACTGCGAATATCTGCGTTGTAAAACAACGACTGGTTTTCAAATAGTTGATTACGTAACGAATCCAGTTTTTCAGTTGAGTCTACTTCGTTCAGGTGTGATACCTGATCAACAATCTCTCGAATAATGCCAGGTACACTTTCAGAAAGGTTTCCCAGCGACACGTTGTGATGTTTTAAATCAGGCGTCAGGAATTCTTGCAATTCATACTTCTTTAACTCGAAGCTTGAGGCGATGTTCAATTCAAGTTTGCTATCAATCAGTTCGAAAACTTTTTTAGGCGACTGAATAAGCTCGTCAAACTGAGTAAAGACTCTCGGGAAGTCTCGACTTAATTTCTCGGACAGCAGGAAGTGATAAGCCCAAAGCAGAAGCCCTTTTTCTTGACTGAAACCATTTCGCCTACTCAAAGACCCCGCAACTTCTAATGGATTTCTAAATGGAACAACGACTTTTATCTCAACACCCAAGCTGGATAGTGCCTGAACATACAGAGGAAAAAGATAGGCTAGACGTGGATCTTTAACTGCAAAAAGCGGGCTATCCTGAAATTCTTCCTTTAAAACTTGTGTTAGCTCATCCACACACTTTATCGAACCAAGCTTTTCTTCTTTAAAAAAAACGTCATCCCAACTGCTACCAATTTCCTTTAAAATTCTTTCGTTGATTCTATAAAGCAGAATATTTTCATAGAACCCTTTAGGATTTTGATCTAAAGGCTTCATGAGTTGCGAGCCCAAATATACATCCAAGATACTCATGGCACCGGATAGAGCAGAGGTTCCACTGCGGTGCATACCAAGCACTAAAATACAAGTCTGCTTCATGTTACTCAACTACCTCAACGCTAAATCTATCGATAAAATTTACACTCGACGTGATCTGACCACTGGCCTCTATAACCTTTATCATATAAGCGTCAATTATTCGATGAGCATAATCTTTCTTGGAGTCAATATCCGCGAGCACACCACAGTTAAGGAAATACTCTCCCGCATTCAACTCACATCTAAAATAGATGTTTACTTTGTGGGTGCCCGACAAAAAAGGTATGAACTCTTGCTTCCCAGGAAATGCACCACCCCCTAAGGGAGCACCATTCTTTTGCTTGATTAGAAAGCCAAATTGTACATTTTGAAGCGAGGCCTTAACCTCTATCTGGTAGCTGTAAATATAGGTATCGCCATGCTTTAATACATTGACAGCCCGCCCATCCATTGTGGTCACTTGCACGTCAAATATTCTTGCACCCTTTTCAGCATAGGTGATAGTCGAGCTCGGCTTGAGCGCGGGATTGAAGAATTCTTTTATGGCTGTCCTCTGCATCACAGATAACGAATCTACCAACACCCCAGGTTCGCCCGTAGATAACTCTGAAGTATCCTTAGATATTGGCTTGTTTTCTTCAGCCAATACCAGCGCGTGGTATTCTTTCTTCACTCCTGCTATATCAATCTTGCTTTCGTTGACGTGCTTCATATACAAACCAGTGACCAGTTTAGGCACGCCCTCTATCACCTGCTCACCGCGACTTATCCATATTGCTCGACTGCAAAGATTGACTATGCTGGCTTCGCTGTGGCTGACAAAAAGAATAGTTGCGCCTTTGGCACGAATCTCTTCCATTTTGGCAAAGCACTTACGGCCAAATGACGCATCACCTACACTCAACGCCTCATCGACGATGAGGATATCTGGCTCTACATTAATAGACACTGCGAAGGCTAGCCTGGCCTTCATTCCGCTACTGTAGGTTTTGATGGGTTGGTGTATGAAATCCCCAAGATCGGCAAACTCTATAATTTCCTTGATCTTTTTATCGGTCTGAACCTTGTTCATACCATTCAAGGCGTTATTCAAATAGATATTCTCAATCCCTGTCATTTCGGGGTTGAAGCCAGCACCCAGCTCCAATATTGCAGACACCTTGCCCTGTACAGTCACGCTACCACTGGTGGGTGTGAGCACGCCGGTGATGACTTTAAGCAGCGTGGACTTACCGCTGCCGTTTTTGCCAATGATGCCAACACACTCACCTTTCTTTATTTCCAGACTCAGATTTTGTAATGCATGGAAATCGCGATGATATTTTTTCTTGAATGGATGCAAAGCTTCTTTGAGCCGGCTCATAGGGCTCTCATAAAGCTTGTAGACTTTGGTGAGCCCCTGAATTTTTATAGCGGTGTCGTCACTCATCAAAGTACATCCCCGAAATGAGGCCTCAACCGCTTGAATACCAAAGCCCCCATTGCCATGCAAAAAAGCGTCACAACAAAGTAATAAAGAGTGAGGCTTTGTTTCTCCCAAAACCAGACCCCGGTGATGAACGTATCCCTGTAGCCACTTACAATATAAAAGGCAGGGTTTGCTTGGAAAATTTTCTGCAGCCGCGGCGAGAGCATCTCTAATGACCAGAATATGGGCGTTGCCCAAAATCCGATCTGCATCAACACCGCGACAAAATTGCCAATATCCTTAATGAACACACGTATTGCCGAAGTTAGCCAAGTCACCCCTAATAGAAATGCAATAGAACATGCAATATAAAATGGTAACTGCAACCAATACAACGTTGGCCTGTACCCATAAACCATCAACGCCAGTACCAAAAATGCCACCAGCACAATATGTATGATCAAAGCTGAGCCTATGTCCACCAACGGTAAGACACTGACTCGAAAAGCCACTTTCTTGACCATAAAGGTATTATTAATTACTGCACCGGTACCACTGGTGATTGCATTTGATATGAATAGCCAAGGCACCATTCCACACATCAGCCATAAGAAAAACGGCGTACCATCCTGGGTCGGCCCCGCCTTGAAACCCATTTCAAAAACAAACCAGATCACCAGCATAAACGTCAGCGGCTGAACGAACGCCCATACAAGCCCCAGATAAGAGCCCAGGTATTGTTTACGAAAGTCATTTTTTACCAGCGTGAGCAATAACTCTTTGCTGCTGTATACATGCTGTAAAAAAAATAAAAAATCTTTGATAATTTTCAATTTTTACTCTTTCTTCCCAAGTCAGCCAAACGCATCCGCTTCATAAAAAGAAAGGCCTTTGCTGTCTTTTTCTGACAACTGAGGTTTTATACCTGCGGGCCAGTTAATCTGAAGTGCTGCATCATCCCAGCGAATGCATCGCTCATGCTCTGGCGCGTAGTAGTCGGTCGTCTTGTAGAGAAACTCAGCTGTTTCGCTCAGCACCACAAAGCCATGCGCAAAACCTTCGGGCACCCAGAGTTGGTACTTGTTTTCAGCACTCAGGTGAGCACCCACCCACTGACCGAAGGTTGCGCTGCTTCTGCGCAGGTCCACGGCAACATCGAATACTTCGCCCTGCACGACCCGCACCAGCTTTCCTTGCGGTTGCTGGATCTGATAGTGCAAGCCTCGCAGAACGTTTTTCACCGAACGTGAGTGGTTGTCCTGCACGAAGGTAACGGGCTTACCGACAGCCTCTTCAAAACGACGGTGATTGAAGCTTTCAAAGAAAAAACCCCGTTCATCGCCAAATACCTTGGGCTCGAGCAGAATGACATCAGGGATGGCTAAGGGCGTTGCTTTCATCAGTAAATGGTCTCGCTCAGAAGTCGTTTGAGGTATTGCCCGTAGCCATTCTTGGCGAGTGGCGCTGCGAGTTTTTCAAGCTCTTCAGCCGTAATCCATTTCTGGCGATAGGCAATTTCTTCCGGGCAGGCGACTTTCAGGCCCTGGCGGTTTTCAAGGGTGGCGATGAACTGACTGGCCTCCAGCAGCGACTCATGGGTGCCGGTATCCAGCCAGGCGTATCCGCGTCCCATGATTTCAACGCTGAGTTGGCCCTGCTCCAGGTAGAGGCGATTGAGGTCGGTGATTTCCAGTTCGCCACGCGGGGAGGGTTTGAGGCTTTTGGCCAGCTCCACGACCTGATTGTCATAGAAGTAGAGGCCGGTGACGGCATAGCTGGATTTCGGCGCCATCGGTTTCTCTTCAAGGCTGATGGCCTTGCCCTGATCATCGAACTCGACCACGCCATAACGCTCGGGGTCATGCACGTGGTAAGCAAACACACTGGCGCCGTGCTCGCGCGACATCGCGCTCGTTAGCAGCTCCTGGAAATGATGGCCATGGTAGATGTTGTCACCCAGCACCAACGCCGCCAGATCGTTGCCAATGAACGCTTCACCGATCAGAAAAGCCTGGGCCAACCCATCCGGCGATGCCTGCACGGCGTAGGAAAGGCTAAGCCCCCACTTGCTACCGTCGCCCAATAGCTGTTCGAAACGCGGGGTGTCTTGCGGCGTGGAAATGATCAGGATCTCACGAATACCCGCCAGCATCAGGGTGCTCAGCGGGTAATAGATCATCGGCTTGTCATAAACCGGCAGGAGCTGCTTGGAGATCGCCAGGGTCGCAGGGTGCAGGCGAGTGCCTGAGCCGCCTGCCAGGATGATGCCTTTACGTTTTAGCATGTTCATTTCTCTAGTACTTCTGTGAGCATCCGTGCCACACCGACTTGCCACTCGGGCAAGTTCAGCGCAAAGGCCTTTTGCAGTTTCTGTGTATCGAGTCGTGAATTGTTCGGCCGTTTGGCCGGGGTCGGATAAGCGCTGCTGGGGATAGCGGCAACCTGGTTGCCGTGCACCTTGAGGGTGACACCTTCGTCCGCTGCTCGCTCCAGAACGAAGCGCGCATAGGCATGCCAGCTGGTCTCACCGGACGCAGCAAGGTGATACAGCCCACCCAATTGGGGCTGTTTCAGGGTCGAAAGAATGAGATGTGCGCTGACATCTGCCAACAGCTCAGCCCCGGTCGGCGCACCGAACTGGTCAGCAATCACGCTGAGGCTATCGCGCTCACGGGCCAGACGCAGCATGGTCTTGGCGAAGTTGTTGCCACGCGCGGCGTATACCCAACTGGTGCGCAGGATCAAATGCAGGCAGCCACTTACCTGGATTGCGCGCTCGCCAGCTAGCTTGCTGGCACCGTATTGATTGAGGGGCGCAACAGCATCCGTTTCGCACCAGGGGCGTTCACCATCGCCGGCAAACACGTAGTCGGTGGAGTAATGCACCAGCAAACTACCCAACTGCTTGGCCTCACGAGCCAATACGGCAACAGCCTCGGCATTCACCCTAAAGGCCAGGTCAGTCTCGCTCTCGGCCTTGTCAACGGCGGTGTAGGCAGCGGCATTGACGATCACATCCGGCGCGAAACGCTGCACGGTCTTTGCCAGGCCGTCGAGATCACACAGGTCACCGCAGTAGTCGCTACTTTTGGAGTCAAGCGCCAGCACGCTGCCCAATGGGGCCAGGCTACGTTGCAGCTCCCAGCCAACCTGGCCATTTTTACCTAGCAGCAATATTTTCATGCACTGCGTCCGCGATAGTTGGTTTCCATCCATTGGCGGTAATCGCCAGACAGCACGTTGTTCACCCAGGTTTGATTATCCAGGTACCACTGCACTGTCTTGCGGATACCGGTTTCAAAGGTTTCGGCGGGTTTCCAGCCCAACTCAGTGGCCAGTTTGGTCGCATCGATCGCATAGCGCCGGTCATGCCCGGGGCGATCGCTAACGTAGGCAATCTGCTGCTGATACGGCTGGCCATCGGCGCGCGGACGTAGCTCGTCCAGCAGGGCACACACAGTGCGCACGATTTCCAGGTTGGGCTTCTCGTTCCAGCCACCCACGTTGTAGGTCTCGCCCAGCACGCCAGCTTCAAGCACGCGGCGGATGGCACTGCAGTGATCCTTGACGTAAAGCCAGTCGCGGATCTGCTGGCCGTCGCCATACACCGGCAAAGGCTTACCGGCCAGGGCGTTGACGATCATCAGCGGGATGAGCTTTTCCGGGAAATGATATGGCCCATAGTTGTTCGAGCAATTGGTGGTGAGCACCGGCAGCCCGTAGGTGTGATGGTAGGCGCGCACCAAATGGTCGCTGGCCGCCTTGCTGGCCGAATATGGGCTGTTGGGCTCGTACTGATGTTTTTCTGTGAACGCCGGCTCATCCTTGCCCAGAGAGCCGTAGACCTCGTCTGTCGACACATGGAGGAAACGAAACGCCTGCTGCGCCTGGGGCTCGAGCGCCTTCCAATAACCACGTACAGCTTCCAACAGACGGAAGGTGCCGACGATGTTGGTCTCGATAAAATCTTCCGGCCCATGGATGGATCGGTCGACATGAGACTCCGCAGCGAAATTGAGAATGGCCCGCGGCTGATGTTCAGCCAACAAACTTGTCACCAGGGCGCTGTCACCAATATCCCCCTGAACGAATAGATGCCTGGCATCACCCTCCAGGCTGGCGAGGTTTTCCAGGTTGCCGGCATACGTCAGTTTATCCAGGTTGATCACCGGCTCATCGGACTGGGCCAGCCAGTCGAGCACGAAATTACTGCCGATGAAGCCGGCTCCGCCGGTTACAAGAATAGTCATGCGTCAGATTTTCCCGAGAATAGCAGCAGCGACCAAACCAATATTGCCCAGCAGTGTTTGGCGGTAGATACCGCTGCGTTTGAGATGGATAAGGCGAGGAATAAGGCTCATACCCCGGGCATCAGCAAAGCGCTGAAGTATTTCCCGGTTTTCGGGTGTCAGCCTGTGTTCTAGCGTGAGTAGCGCAGAGATGTTGCAGTCATTCCAGTGCTTGAAGCGCCCCAGAAACAGCATACGGATACGCTTGAAACGAGCTGCCCAGTTGGCATTCATGCCCACCAGATTACCGCCGTGCTGGCGATAGCGCAGTGTGGGCTTGCTGTCATAGAACACGCGACCGCCACAGCCCGTCACAACCATGTAGGCCCACCAATCGTGGGTGATCACAGACTTGTTTTCCCCGGCTTCGCGCAAGAGTTCTCGCGCAGCATTGTTGAACACCATGGTGTTGCCACCACCGATGTTCTGTATCAAGGCATTGGCGAAAGCAGGAGTTTTGGTAAACAGTGGTGATATGCCGATTTCATTATTCTCGGCATCAACCAATCGGGTGCGCGAGCAGTACAAAGCCGGAACACTGGGTGGGACAGTGGTAAGCCACTGCAATGCCCTCGATAATTTATCAGCCTCCCACACATCATCTTGATCTGAATAGGCATAGAAGTCTGCTTCGACACCGGCTCTGCAGGTTAGCGATAGGAAGTTGGCAGCAAAACCCTCCGCTGGCCCAAAATGAATGGATAAACGACCAGCAGGCCATTGCGCCTTGTACGCCATTAGAATGGAGTGCGTATTGTCCTTTGACCCATCATCAGAGGCCCAGACCTCCCAATTGGTATGGGACTGACTTGCAAAAGAGTCTAACTGCTCAGGGAGATAATGCTGACCATGAAAAGTACACAGGAGAATGGCAACTTTGGGTATTTGCTCATGATGCTCTGGTGGTAATACGGGGACTACTATTCCAACAGCATTTACGTCATCACTAGAAGAAACCGAATTTATATTTTCGGAGTTAGGCGAGGGTACTTTCAGCTGTTCCATCAACATACCTAGTAATCAGGCACCTAAAGGTGCAACCCTTTTACACTGAAAGCTTTTAAAAACATCACCTGAGAACACTCCTATCAGACCAAGTCATACGCAGACGCAAAACGGGTAGTCATTGCCCCCTACGAAACGCAAGCGAGTCTCGCGAAATGCGACTGATTTCGCCGCGCGCCAACTTGTTCAGTGGATAAAATCATAGCCGGCTCGCCACCTAACAGGGGTCACAGTCTGAATCCTTCATCGGCACCATCTTACGCAAACCAGGCCTTGTGTAGAGCACCACTTGTCCTGCGCAGCCCTCCAAGGACAACCGCCGATTATACATCGCTCAGGAAAAAAATCGCGTCAGCAACGCCGACTTAATAACCAACGGAGGTTAGTTGGCACCTTAGTGCATAGCGCATGGTGCAATAGCTATCGTCAGCGGCCGTCAAGGCCGAGCTGATCGACAGGTTGCTGCAGAGGGCACCTACCGCCTGAACAACCAAGGCAAGCCCCGCCGGTTCGGCCTCTCCAGCACCATCGCCTAGCGTCTGCGCGCGCCCGGCGCCCATCACCGGCCGCGCGCTTAACGTGCATAATGCGCCGATCATTTCTGCCCGGTTTGCCATGAGCACGAACACTGTCACTCCCCGTCGCCTGCGCTGGCGCAGCCTCGTGCTGCTGGCGATGCTGCTTGCGCCACTGCTGTGGCCGGTGCACTTCCTGGCCGAGCGCTACTACCGCGAAGTGCTGATCGAGCAGAACCGGCAAACCCTCGATCTGTATGTCGCCAACCTGCTCGGTACGCTGCGTCGCTATGAGGTACTGCCGCAGATTCTTGGTGACCTTCCAGGCCTGCGCGCCGCCCTGCATTCACCTGAAGACCCCGCCGCGCTGGATAACGCCAACCGCCTCCTGGCCCGTGTGAAAAGCCAGACCGGCGCTGACGTCATCTATCTGATGAATCCGCGCGGCGTCACTCTGGCCGCCTCCAACTGGGACAAACCCGACAGTTTCGTCGCCGGCAACTTCGCCTTCCGCCCCTATTTTCGTGAAGCGCTGGCCGGGCGTCTGGGACGTTTCTTCGGTCTGGGTACAACGTCCGGCAAGCGCGGTTACTACTTCGCCTACCCGGTGCGCGAGGACGAGCACAACATCGGCGCACTGGTGGTCAAGGTCGACCTCGACCATACCGAAACGCTATGGGGCAACACACCGGAACAGCTGCTGGTCACCGATACCAACGGCGTGGTGATTCTCACCTCGCGCCCGGACTGGCGCTTTCACGCCAGCCGGCCACTGGACCGCGTCGAGCAATCGGCCATCGCCGCCAACCAGCCCTACCCGACCCAGGCGCCGCCCCTGCTCGATCTCGACCCCAATGCCTGGCTGACACAAAGTCGCGCTCTGGAAGAGACCGGCTGGACCGTGAGCATTCTCGCCCCACGCATACTGCTCGACCGCCCCGTGCGTAGTGCCGTGGCCGTGGGCGCGGCCGCCCTGCTGGCACTGCTGCTGCTGCTTGGCCTGTTGATATTGCGTCGCCGTCACTACCTCGAACGCATTGCCCTCGACGCCCGCGCCAAGGCCGAGCTGGAGCAGCGCGTCGCCGAACGTACGCAGGATCTGGAGTTGCTCAACAGCCGCCTCAAGCAGGAGGTACTCGAGCGTGAACAAGCCCAACAGGAACTGGTGCGCGCTCAGGATGAGCTGGTCCAGGCCGGTAAGCTCTCGGCACTCGGCACCATGAGTGCCAGCATCAGCCACGAACTCAACCAGCCGCTGGGGGCGATCCGTAGCTATGCGGAGAACGCAAGTACCCTGCTCGATCATCAGCGCACCGACGATGCGCGCGCCAATCTCAGATTGATCAGCGAACTGACCGAGCGCATGGCCTCGATCATCGCCCACCTGCGCGCCTTCGCTCGTCGTGATCGTCACGCACCGGAGCGGGTTGCCCTGCAGCCGGCGCTGGACGATGCGCTTGCGCTGCTGGCCAAGCGCCGCCGGGCTATGGATGTGGAGCTGATCCGCGATCTGCCGGACGCCACCCTCTGGGTCCAGGCCGGTGAAACGCGGCTGCGCCAGGTGCTCGGCAATCTGCTCGGCAATGCACTCGATGCGTTGGTCGATAGAGCGCCGCAACGGCGCATCTGGATCAGCGTCGAGCATCAGGCCGAGTACCTGCACCTGCTGCTGCGCGACAATGGCCCGGGCTTCTCGCCCGAATCATTGGCGCGCGCGCGCGAACCCTTCTTCACCACCAAGACCAGCGCCCAGGGCCTGGGGCTGGGTCTGGCCATCTGCGATAGTCTGGTGCGTGCGCTGGACGGCGAACTGCTGCTGGCCAATCATCCATCCGGCGGTGCGCTGATCACCCTGCGCCTGCGCCTGGCCACCCCCGGCGTCAACCTGCAACCCTCAGAGGACCCTTCGCCATGACCAGCGACAGCGCCATCGACAGCCGCATTCAGGTACTGCTGATCGACGACGACGCCCATCTGCGCCAGGCACTCAGCCAGACGCTCGATCTGGCCGGGCTCAAGGTCCTCAGCCTCGGCGATGCACAGGGCCTGGCCACGCGCATTCCCGCTGGCTGGCCAGGCGTTGTGGTCAGCGATATCCGCATGCCCGGCATCGATGGCCTGCAACTGCTGCAGCAATTGCGCGAGCGCGATGCCGAACTGCCCGTGCTGCTGATCACCGGTCACGGTGACGTGCCGCTGGCCGTGCAGGCGATGCGCGCCGGCGCCTACGATTTCCTGGAAAAACCCTTCGCCAATGATGATCTGCTCGACAGCGTACGCCGCGCGTTGGAGCTACGTCGCCTGGTGCTGGACAACCGCAGCCTGCGCATGGCGCTGACCGACCGCCAGCAGCTGGCCAGCCGCCTGGTTGGCCAATCGCCTGCCATGCAACGCCTGCGCGAACAGATCGGCGCCCTTGCCAGCATCGCCACCGACGTCCTGATTCTCGGCGAGACCGGCGCCGGCAAAGAGGTGGTCGCACGCGCCCTGCACGACCTGTCCAACCGCCGCGAAGGGCCCTTCGTCGCCATCAACGCTGGCGCACTGGCCGAATCAGTGGTGGAAAGCGAGCTGTTCGGCCATGAGGCCGGCGCCTTCACCGGCGCGCAGAAACGGCGGATCGGCAAGTTTGAGTTCGCCAACGGTGGCACCCTGTTCCTCGACGAGATCGAGAGCATGAGCATGGACGTGCAGGTCAAGTTGCTGCGCCTGCTGCAGGAGCGGGTGGTCGAGCGACTCGGTGGTAATCAGCTGATCCCACTGGATATCCGCATCATCGCCGCGACCAAGGAAGATCTGCGCCAGGCTGCCGATGCCGGGCGCTTCCGCGCCGACCTCTACTACCGCCTCAACGTCGCGCCGCTGTCCATCCCGCCGCTGCGCGAGCGCGGCGAGGACGCCCTGCTGCTGTTCCAGCATTTCGCCGATGGGGCGGCCGCCCGCCATGCGCTGGCGCCGCGCGAGCTGCAGCCAGGCCAGCGCGCGCTGTTGCTACGTCATCCCTGGCCAGGCAACGTGCGCGAACTGCAGAACGCTGCCGAGCGCTTCGCGCTGGGCCTGGAACTGGCGCTCGACAGCAATGCGCCGAACCTGCCACCGGTCAACGGCGGGCTCAGCGAGCAGGTCGAAGCGTTCGAACGCGCACTGATCGCCGCCGAGCTGAGCCGCCCGCACGGCTCGCTACGCAGCCTGGCCGAAGCCCTGGGCGTGCCGCGCAAGACCCTGCACGACAAACTGCGCAAACATGGGCTGAATTTCTCCGGCGCTGGCGGAAGCTCGCCAGAGGACTTCGACTGACTGGCGGCAAACCGCCAGACCAGGACGTACCGATAGGTCAGGGAGCGCTTCGAAAGGCCCGCGCCGCGATTGGCCAGAAGCCATCAAGACCGCTGGCCAAGGGCTTTTGCGCACTTGTCATGCGCATGCCATAGAGGTCTGGCACAAGGGTTGCTCTGGATTTGCCCCACGCGAACCCACAAGTACAAGTCCAGGCCTCGCTGATGCCACCGGCGTTTTTCTCCAAGCCGCCTAGACTTGCTCTTGTCCGTTCGTCAGCTGCGCCCCTCGGCGCAAATGCGATAAACACAACAAGAGGAAGCATCCGCATGTTCAAACTGACTGCCAAGGCGCTGGCTTGCGCCCTGTCCCTGTCCATCGCTGGCGTGGTTCACGCTGCCGACCCGATCGTCATCAAGTTCTCTCACGTGGTTGCCGAGCACACCCCGAAAGGTCAGGGTGCCGTTCTGTTCAAGCAACTGGCTGAAGAGCGTCTGGGCGACAAGGTCAAGGTCGAGGTCTACCCGAACTCCTCGCTGTTCGGCGACGGCAAGGAAATGGAAGCGCTGCTGCTCGGCGACGTCCAGATCATCGCCCCGTCCCTGGCCAAGTTCGAGCACTACACCAAGCAGCTGCAGGTATTCGACCTGCCGTTCCTGTTCGACGACATGGCTGCAGTTGATCGCTTCCAGAAAGGTCCGGAAGGCCAGAAACTGCTGACCTCCATGACAGACAAGGGCATCACCGGCCTGGCCTACTGGCACAACGGCCTGAAGCAGCTGTCGGCCAACAAGGCGCTGCTGGAGCCGAAAGACGCCCGTGGTCTGAAGTTCCGCGTACAGGCGTCTGCCGTACTGGAAGAGCAGTTCAAGGCCGTGCGCGCCAACCCGCGCAAGATGAGCTTCGCCGAGGTTTACCAAGGTCTGCAGACCGGCGTGGTCAACGGTGCCGAAAACCCGTACTCGAACATCTACAGCCAGAAGATGCACGAAGTGCAGAAGTACATCACCGAGTCCAACCATGGCCTGCTGGACTACATGCTGATCACCAACACCAAGTTCTGGGAAGGTCTGCCGGCTGACGTACGCGACGAGCTGAACAAGATCATCGCCGAGGTCACCGTCGAGGTGAACAAGCAGGCTGACGCCCTCAACGAAGGCGACAAGCAGCGCATCATCGAAGGCGGCACCACCGAAATCCTGACCCTGACTCCTGAGCAGCGCGGCCAGTGGCGCGATGCCATGCAGCCGGTATGGAAGAAGTTCGAAGGTGAGATCGGTGCTGACCTGATCAAGGCCGCGCAAGCTGCCAACCAGTAATAAGGCCGGAGAGCCGTAGGGTGGGCAGAGCGTCGACGCTCTGACCCACCTCGACGCCCGCGACGGGCGTCGATCAACGCTGTAACCGGTGGGCCGGCTACCGTCCCACCCTACGCCCTTTCCATTCGGGAGAACCGACCATGAACGCCTTGCGGCGCGTCTGGGAGCACTTCGAGGAAGGCTTCATCGCTTTCCTCCTGGCGGCCATGACGCTGATCACTTTCGTCTACGTGATCCTCAACAACTTTTACACCCTGTTTTATTGGCTGGGTGACTACTTCGGCGGTAACGAGTTTCTGCTCGGTATCGGCGACGCCATTCTCGACATGGCCCAGGCGATGACCTGGAGCAATGCCCTGACCAAGGCCCTGTTCGGCTGGCTGATCTTCTTCGGCCTGGCCTATGGCGTGCGCACCGCCGGCCACATCGGCGTCGACGCCCTGGTCAAACTCGCCCCACGCGGCGTGCAGCGCGTCATCGGCGTGATCGCCTGCTCGGCCTGCCTGGGTTACGCCGGCCTGATCGCGGTCGGCAGCTTCGACTGGGTGCACACCCTGTTCACCGCCGGTATCGGCGCCGAAGACCTCGGCCACTACGGCATCCAGCAATGGCATATCGGCATGATCGTGCCGTTCGGCTACGCCATGGTGTTCGTCCGCTTCCTGGAAATCCTCGTCCGTATCCTGCGCAACGAGCAGACCGGTCTCGGTTTGGCTGACGAAGCCGCCGATGCCCTGAAGATCAATGAGCACGAGGAGCCCAAGCAATGACCGTTCTGTTCCTCTTCCTGCTGCTGTTTTTGCTGATGTTCATCGGCGTGCCGATCGCCGCGTCGCTCGGCCTGGCCGGCTCGATCACCATCATGCTGTTCAGCCCGGACTCGGTGCGCTCGCTGGCAATCAAGCTGTTCGAGACGTCCGAGCACTACACCCTGCTGGCGATCCCGTTCTTCCTCTTGTCCGGTGCGTTCATGACCACCGGCGGCGTGGCGCGTCGCCTGATCGACTTCGCCAACGCCTGCGTCGGCCATATCCGTGGCGGCCTGGCCATCGGTGCGGTGCTGGCGTGCATGCTGTTCGCCGCGCTGTCCGGCTCCTCGCCGGCGACTGTGGCCGCAGTGGGCTCCATCGCCATCGCCGGCATGGTGCGTTCCGGTTATCCGCAGGCGTTCGGCGCCGGCATCGTCTGTAACGCCGGTACCCTGGGCATTCTGATTCCGCCGTCGATCGTGATGGTGGTGTACGCCGCCGCCACCGAGCAGTCGGTGGGCAAGCTGTTCATGGCCGGCGTGATCCCGGGCGTGATGCTGGGCCTGGTGCTGATGATCGCGATCTACATCGTCGCGCGCATCAAGAAGCTGCCGGCCCTGCCGCGCGCCAGTTTCCGCGAGTGGCTGCGCGCTGCCCGTGAGGCGTTCTGGGGCCTGCTGCTGATGGTGATCATCCTCGGCGGTATCTACACCGGCATGTTCACCCCGACCGAGGCCGCGGCCGTGGCGGCGGTATACGCCGGTTTCGTCGCCCTGTTCGTGTACAAGGACCTGAAGATCAGCGAGTGCCCGAAGGTGCTGCTGGAGTCCGGCAAGCTGACCATCATGCTGATGTTCATCATCGCCAACGCCATGCTCTTCGCCCACGTGCTGACCACCGAGCAGATTCCGCAGACCATCACTGCCTGGGTGGTGGATCTGGGTCTGCAGCCGTGGCAGTTCCTGCTGGTGGTGAACATCGTGCTGCTGATCGCCGGTGCCTTCATGGAGCCGTCGGCGATCATCCTGATCCTGGCGCCGATCCTGTTCCCGATCGCCATGCAGCTGGGCATCGACCCGATCCACCTGGGCATCATCATGGTGGTGAACATGGAGATCGGCCTGATCACGCCACCGGTGGGGCTGAACCTGTTCGTCACCTCGGCGGTGACGGGCATGCCGCTGACGGCGGTGATCCGCGCTGCACTGCCATGGCTGATGCTGCTGATCAGCTTCCTGATGGTGATTACCTACATCCCGGCCGTTTCCATGGCGCTGCCGAATATGCTCGGCATGTAAGGGTTCAACCGAACGATGCTACTTCGGTACCTCGTGTACCCACTCCGCCCGGCCTTAGTGCCGGGCTTTTTTTCGCGCGAATGATCTGACGAAAAGCGTTGTAGCCATTTCACAGGCCACGCACACGGACACAACTGCCCGCAATTGCCACGCCTGGCGTAAAGTCACTGCCCAGATCGTCAAGGAAACCCTTACATGTTCAAACGCAGCCTGAAATCCGTCGTCACCACCTGGCTGACCGGCCTGCTCGCGTTACTGCCGCTGGCGCTGACCCTGGCCCTGCTCGCCTGGATATTCAGCCTGCTCAATCGCCTGGTCGGCCCCTCGACCCTCATCGGCCAATTGTTCGCAGCGCTCGGCCAGCCCTTTTCCAGCAACAGCTACCTGGCTTACCTGCTCGGCAGCCTGGTGCTGCTGGCCAGCCTCTATCCACTAGGTTTGGCGGTGCAACTGGGACTGCGCCGTCCGCTGTCCTGGCTGATCGATCGCACCCTGCGGCGCACCCCGCTGATCGGTAATTTCTACAACCTGGCTGATCGCTTCGTGGGCCTGCTGGACAAGAGCAAGAACCCGGACATCACCACCATGGCCCCGGTCTGGTGCTTCTTCGGCGGCGACGGCGCTGCCGTACTTGCTCTGCGCCCGAGTTCGGAAAGCGTGGAGCTGGAAGGCCGAGCCTACTGCGCCATCCTCATTCCCACCGCGCCGATTCCGGTTGGTGGTGGCCTGCTATACGTACCGGAGGCCTGGATACGACCCGCCGACATGGGTGTGGATCAACTGACCAGCATCTACGTGTCCATGGGCCTCACGCCACCTGGCAAGCGTAATGTCGAGCAGTTGCCTCCGGTGGTGATCAAGCCTTAGGGATGTTCTGAAAAAGCCATTTATCGTCACTCCCGCGAAGGCGGGAGCCCAGGTGACTCGTAGGTTCTGGATACCCGCCTGCGCGGGCATGACGGCTTTCTCGGCGTTTCCTTAGGCAAGCGGCAAGCTGGTGGTGGATTTGATCTCCGACAACGCCACGATCGAGTTCACCTCCTGGATACCGGGCACCAGCGACAGCTTCTCGAAGAAGAAGCGCTCATAGGCTTCGATATCGCGGGTGACGATGCGCAGCATGAAGTCCACCGCGCCCATCAGCACGTGGCACTCCAGTACCTCGGGAAACTCGCGCATGGCTTCGGCGAACTCGGTCAGGTTGGAGCGCCCATGGGCGTTGAGTTTGACCTGAGCGAACACCTGCGTATGCAGGCCGATGCGCTTGCGATCGAGCAGGGTGACCTGCTTGCGGATCACCCCCTCCTCCTTGAGCCGCTGAATACGCCGCCAGCAGGGTGACTGCGACAGACCGATACGCTCGGCGATCTCCGCTGTGGAGAGACCCGCGTCCTCCTGCAGCAGAGCAAGAATGCGTTGATCGTAGGCATCCAGGATGACGGACATAAAAAATCCCTATAAGTGGCGAAATAAGGAAATTCTATCTATTAAAAACCCATAAACACAGAAAACCAGGCAGAACTTTTGCCAGAAGAAGGCGGAAACTTAGGCAAAACCTGCCCGAGCTGCCGCCATGCCTGATACCACTGCGTTTCCGTCCGCCCAGAACCGTCGCGATCCCTGGCAGGATCGTCCCGATGCCGGTGTCGAATACCGGCTGCGTACCGACGCCGAAGCCGATGTGCTGTGCCGACTGCTCGGCCTGTTCGCCCAATTGCAGCTGTTACCCGAAGCCTTGCACATGGAACGCCTGCAGGATGACCTGCATATCAGCCTGCACCTGCACGGTATCTCGCTGCATCGAGCCGGGGTGCTGGCGCAGAAACTGCGCGGCCTGGTATGCGTATGGGAGGTGACCTGGCAGCATCTGGATCACAGCCTGGTGACGGAGGTGGCCTGAAGCGGGCGCTCGATCACGTCAGGCACTTCGCCCTGATACAGCTTTTCAGGCATCCTAGTTCGGCTAACAGGCCGTTGAAAAACTACCTGCGTTGCCATCGCTGCGTTAAAAACAGGCTCAGAATGCTCATTTACAGCTTGTAAAGTCGAGCGCGACTCCGACCGTTCCTCGCCTGTTTTTTGCGGGGCCGCCATCGGTATTGCGCTGGCAGCCTCGCCTACGTTTTCAACGACCTGTTACCCTTGTTCAGGCCGACCCCGAGGAGCCCGCATGTCCGCCTTCACCGCTACCGCCCCTGACCGTGTACTGGATCTTGGTGACCTGCTGCGCGAGCTGGTGGCCCAGGGCCGGGTCGATCAGGATGTGGCTGAGCAGTGCCTGGCTATCCGTCGCAGCTCGCTGAACAATACCCAGCACCCGCTGGAGTTTCTCGCCGCACAGCAGGTGGACGATCAGAAACGGCCGGGCAAGAAACTCGACCTGGAAACCCTCACCACCTGGCTGGCCAACTTCGCCGGGCAACCTTACTTGCGCATCGACCCGCTGAAGATCGACGTACCGGCCATCACCCCGCTGATGTCCTACGCCTTCGCCCAGCGCCACAAGATTCTCGCCGTGGCGGTCGACAGCGAGAGCGTCACCATCGCCAGCAGCCAGCCGCTGGTGCATAGCTGGGAAGCCAACCTGGTGCACGTGCTCAAGCGCCCGATCAAGCGTGTGGTGGCCAACCCCAGCGACATTCAACGCTTCACCACCGAGTTTTATCGCCTGGCCCGCTCGGTCAGCGGCGCCAATGCCACCGACCAGAGGATCAGCGGCGTCGGCAACTTCGAACAACTGCTCAGCCTCGGCGCTCAGGATCAGGAACCGGACGCCAACGATGCGCACATCGTCAATATCGTCGACTGGCTGTTCCAGTACGCCTTCCAGCAACGCGCCAGCGATATCCATATCGAGCCACGCCGCGAGCAGGGCACGGTGCGCTTTCGCATCGACGGCGTACTGCATACCGTCTACCAGTTCCCCGCCCAGGTCACCATGGCGGTGGTCAGCCGTCTGAAAAACCTCGGCCGCATGAATATCGCCGAGAAGCGCAAGCCACAGGATGGCCGGGTCAAGACCAAGACCCCGGATGGCAACGAAGTGGAATTGCGCCTGTCCACCCTGCCGACCGCTTTCGGCGAAAAGATGGTGATGCGTATCTTCGACCCGGAAGTGCTGCTGAAAAGCCCGGATCAGCTTGGTTTCTCTCCTGACGACCTGCGCCGCTGGGAGAGCATGACCTGCCAACCCAACGGCATCATCCTGGTCACCGGCCCTACCGGCTCGGGCAAGACCACCACGCTCTACACCACCCTCAAGCAGCTTGCGACCGAGGAGGTGAACGTCTGCACCATCGAAGACCCCATCGAGATGATCGAGGGCGCCTTCAACCAGATGCAGGTGCAACACAACATCGACCTGAACTTCGCCAGCGGCATACGCGCACTAATGCGCCAGGACCCGGACATCATCATGATCGGTGAGATCCGCGACCTGGAAACCGCCGAAATGGCCATCCAGGCGGCACTGACCGGCCACCTGGTGCTGTCCACCCTGCACACCAACGACGCCCCCAGCGCCATCACCCGCCTGCTCGAACTGGGCGTACCGCATTACCTGCTGAAGGCCACCATCCTCGGCGTCATGGCGCAGCGCCTGGTGCGCACCCTGTGCCCCCACTGCAAGGCGCCGGTGCAACTGGACGAAGACACCTGGAACGGCCTGACCCGGCCCTGGAGCTCGCCATTACCGACCCAGGCGCATCACGCTGTCGGCTGCCTGGAATGCCGTGAAACCGGCTACCGCGGCCGCGCCGGCGTCTACGAGATCATGCTGATCAACGACGCCATCAAGCCGCTGATCAACGCCGATACCGACCTGACCGCCCTGCGCCGCGCCGCCTTCAAGGACGGCATGCGCAGCCTGCGGCTGTCCGGCGCGCAAAAGGTCGCGGCGGGGCTGACCACCATCGAGGAAGTGCTGCGCGTCACTCCGCAGAGCGAGCAACGCTGAGGCTCGTGCAGGCGCGATAGCGGTCATCGGCCAACTGCGGGTGCCAGGCGAACAGGTACTGGCCATCCCTGAGCTGATCCACCAGCACCCGAATCACCTCCTGCTGCACCGCCGGACAGCCCAGGCTGCGCCCCATGCGTCCATATTTCTCCGCCCATCTCGGCGCCACATAATCAGCGCCATGGATCACCAGCGCACGGGCACGCGCCTGGTCATTGAAGCCGGGCTCCAGGCCATCGAGGCGCAGTGAATGCCCATGCCGGCCGCTGTAGCTTTCACCACCGCGAAACAGACCCAGGCTGGACTGATGGCTACCGGGCAGATTGGAAAAGCGCTCGGCGAACAGCTCGCCGGACTGGCGACCATGAGCCACGAACTCCCGCAGTAGCAGCTGCCTTTGCGTCAGGTCGAACACCCACAAACGTCGTTCCAGCGAGGAGCGCGAGTAATCGATCACCGCCAACCGACGGGCTTCACCCGCGTCTTCTCGCTCAGCACACTGCAGCGCCTGTAGCGCATCCTGCAACGCACGCCTTTCCAACTGCGGCGCCGCACTGTGCAAAGCATTCAGTAGCTCACCAGCCGCCGCGTCCTGCCCTGCCAGTAATAGAGCGGTAAGCAAAAACGCCATCAGCGAACGCTCAAACATGCCCTGGCTCCCACGGATTACCTGACATCTGTCCACCTTGCGAAGGGGTCGGCGGCAGAGCGCAGACGGCTGTGCTTAGATTGATTGATCTGGCAATGGAGTCTATGCAATGCACACCAAAGGGCGATCAGCGAACAGTCTGAGTATGGGTAGCCGCGCCTTCTCATGATCACCTACCTGCAACACTTGTCGTTCTGGGACTGGTTGTCCCTGGCCACCCTGCTGCTGATTCTCGAAGTGTTCGGCGCCGGAGGCTACCTGCTGTGGATCGGCCTGGTCGCTGTCAGTGTCGGCGCACTCACCTACCTGTTCCCCGACCTGCCCTGGGTCTGGCAATTCCTGCTATTCGGCGCACTGGCGCTGCTATCGGCGCTGCTTTGGCGGCGTCATCAGCAGCGGGCGCGCAAGCTCAGCAATTGATCGGCCTGGCAACCGGCCATCGCCCGCAAGGAACCACCAGCGGCTTGTGCGACTCCTAGGAGAGGAACCACCCTACAGGAGTTTCATCATGCGTGTAACGAGCCGTGCCGCACTGGCGTTCAGTGCCTGCCTGATCGCCCAGACCGCTGCAGCAGATGGCATGCTGCGCGACATTCTTTCCTCGGGCGCAACCACCGCCTCGACCTATCTGACCTTCAAGGATCGCAAGCTGGTTGCAGCGGCCGAAGAGGATGCCAGCAGCTTCGTCGCCAGCAACGGCGAAATTCGCGGCCCGCATCTGGAAGCGGCAATGCAGCAACTGCGCAGCGCCAACCCGCAACTGCAGGACGCCGACGATATGGCACTGGCCAGCGCCATTCTCGCCACTTCGGCAGCGCCAGCTGACAGCCCACGCTGAGCCGTCACCAGTCGCGCATAAAAAATGCCCGCGTCCAAAAGGAGCGGGCATTTTTCGTTCAGCTTTCGGGATATCAGGCCTGAGGCCTCCCGAGAACCTATCGTCTTACATCAGCGGCAGGGTGTAGCTGACGATCAGACGGTTCTGATCGGTATCGGTTGCAGCGTTGCCACGCAGCACGCCATAACGCCAGCCCAGCCCCAGACCTTTCAGAGCGCCATCCTGGAATGCATAGTCCAGAGCGATGTCACGCTCCCATTCCTTGGCATCACCAGCGCCGGCCACCTTGATGTTGGTGCCCTTCAGATAAGCCACGGAAGCTTTCAGACCCGGAGCGCCGAGAGTGGCGAAGTCGTAGCTGTACTGGCCGAAGGTCGTACGCTCACCGGCACGGGTAAAGCTGTTCACCAGGCGGTCAGTCAGCAGATACACGCTGGCACCCGAGGAGCCTTCGATACCACCCTGGTTCAGCTGCACGAAGTTGCTGTCTTCAGATACACGCTGATGGCCCAGCATTACAGCGTGGCTACCCAGGCTGTAAGTGAAGGCAGCACTCCAGGTGTTGTTATCGATCTCGCCGTCACCGTTGCGGGTGTAACCACCTACGGAGTAACCCGCTTCCTTGCCGTTCTTGCCATCGGAAGTGGTATGGAAGTAACGCAGGTCGGTCTTCAGGCTGCCTTCGCCCAGCGCCAGGTTATGACCCAGACCGGCAAAGTGTTGTTTGTAATAATCTTCCAGATTGGCGTAGTAGTACTGCGCAGTCAGGTCGCTGTTGACCTTCCAGTCACCGCCAGCGAAGTAGAACTTGTTACTGGCCTCGCTGCCGCCAGCGACTGACAGACCGGTGCTATTGCTCGACGCACGACTGACTGCGTGCTCGATCTGGCCAGCGGTCAGGGTCAGGTTGTCGATCTCGTTGGAGGTGATCATGCCACCTTCAAACATCTGCGGCAGCAGGCGACCGTCGTTGGATACCAGGATCGGCAGCTTCGGCATCAGAGTACCGATACGGCCTTCGGTCTTGGAAATGCGAACCTTGGCGGTCGCACCAGCCTTGCTGAAGTCATCAACGGCACTGCCATCGCTTTCCAGCGGGAACAGTTGGCCCGGAGTACGGTCACGGCCGGTCTTGGTCGCACGACCACCACCATCCAGACGCACACCCAGCATGCCAACGGCGTCAACGCCGAAGCCCACGGTGCCCTCGGTGAAACCGGACTGGTAATTGAGAATGAAGCCCTGGCCCCACTCGCTGGCCTCACCATTGTTGTTGGTGGTGTTCACGGTGTTTTGGTCAAAGTAGAAGTTGCGCATGGTCAGGCTGGCTTTGCTGTCACCGATGAAATCGGCGAAGGCGACTTGGCTCAGGCCCAGGGTGCTGGCGGCTACGGCCAGTGCCAGGGAGGTCTTTCTCATTATGTTTCTCTCCAGTGTGTTTAAGGTGACGCATCGTCCGGCACAGACTTCGGCACGAAGAGGCAGGCCAGGACGAATAGGGAATACGCACCCACGAGCCAGGAAACGGCACAAGCCGGGCTCGAATGGGTACGCAAAAAACTCAGGAAGAACAGAACAACGGCGAACGCAGCAGGGCGGCCGGAATGAGGCGGGCAGAGTGGTGCATGGTGAATGCTCTCTCGTCGTTGTTATTGTGCACCGACATCCTGGCCGGCATCTGCCGGAGCCTATGCAGATAACGCGCCAGCTCCTGGCGGCAAGCCCACAAGGCTTCTAGAACAACAGGTTACATTATTCCTGCAGAGCAGTGACCGTGCGATGACAATAAGAACAGGCAAAATTCCGCTTATGAGAAGCTGCTCCCAGGCGGAAAATCGCCAACCAATCAGCCCAGGACGATCTGATTCTTGCCTTGACGCTTGGCCATGTACATCGCTGCATCGGCACGTGCATAGAGCGCATCGAGGCTGACATCAGTGGCCAGCAGACTGGTCAGACCCTGGCTGACAGTGATGCCGAAACTGGTGCCCTCGTGCCGAAAGCTGAGGCGTTGCACCTCACGTTGCAGTCGTTCAGCCACTTGCAAAGCCACATCCGGCTCGCAGCCCGGGAACAGCGCTGCGAACTCCTCACCGCCGATACGCCCGAACAGATCGCCGCGCCTCAAGGCATTGCTGCCGCAATGCGCCAGGCGCTGCAGGACCTGATCGCCGATCTGGTGGCCATACTGGTCATTGATCTTCTTGAAGTCGTCGAGATCGAGCAACAGGAAGGCCAGCGGGCTACCGAACTTGTGCGCGTGTTCGAACTCGCGACGCGCACACTCGAAGAAGTGCCGCCGGTTGCTGCTCTGGGTCAGCACATCGGTGGTAGCCAGGCGATGCAACTCGCCCTCCAGGCGCTTCTTCTCCGTGATGTCTTCGGCGATACCGACGATCACACTGCCGGGCTCAGCACCCAGCCGGGGGCTGACGAAACACTTGTCGCTGAGCCAGCGCAATTGGCCATCAGCACGAATGATGCGGTACTCGCGAGACTCCACCGCGCCGGTTTCCAGCACTTTGGCCAGGCTTTCGGCGGCGTAGTCGATATCGTCCGGATAGATGCTGTTGCGCCACTCGCCATAATCGGCCAACAGCAGCGCGGCGGAACGACCGAAGATTCGCTCATAGGCAGGGCTGACATAAATCATCCGCTGCTCGTTCCAATCGAAGGCCCAGAGCACGGCATTGACGCTGCCAAGCAGGCTGCTGAACAGTTGCTCGCGCGCACCCAGGCGCTCCACTTCGGCACGGCTGTGCAGCAGAGCCAAGGTCAGTTCTTCCAACTCGGAAACAGCGTTGCCTTGATCGTCCATTACAGCGGCCATCCGTCCTTCGCCTCGCATTGAAATGAGCATAGTGCGAGCTGTTGGACAAACGCAAAGGCCCGCCAGTTCGGCGGGCCTTTGCTTGTAACGAGCGGAGGTCAGGCAGTCGCGCTGGACGGTCGCAGCGAGTAGGTCTTGAGCTGCTCGGCAAACTCACGCAGCGACTGGATGCCGCTGGCCTCGGCCTCGTGCACCCACTGCTTCATGGCTTCGAGCATGTCGTGGCCGTTGCTGCTGGTCTTGACCCAGATCTGCTGCAGCGCCAGACGCTTCTCGTAGATCACCTTGAGTGCCTGACTCTGTGCCAGCAAGTCAGCAATGCGTGCATGATGCTGCTCTTCCAGCAGGCTCGGCTCACGCGACAGCAGGCGCTTGGCACGGCGGAAAAGGTGACGAACGGACTCGTCAGCCTTGGCCACTTCCTGCTTCACCAGCGGCGCGATCACCAGCTTGCGGTACTGCGCCATGATCTGGAAGCGGTTGTTGAGGATGGCCATGGCAGTGTCCATGTCGAGATGGCCCTTGCCTTCCACGCGGTGGGCAATCGGCGCGACACGCTGCACCTGAGCCAGACCGAAGAAGCTGAACAGCTTGATCCAGGCCCAGCCCATGTCGAACTCCCACTTCTTCACCGACAGCTTGGCGCTGTTGGGGTAGGTGTGGTGGTTGTTGTGCAGCTCCTCACCGCCAATCAGGATGCCCCATGGCACCAGGTTGGTGGCGGCGTCGCGGCACTCGAAGTTGCGATAGCCAACAGCATGACCAAGACCGTTGATGACACCTGCGGCCCATACCGGAATCCACATCATCTGGATCGCCCAGACAGTCATGCCGAGTACGCCGAACAACGCCAGGTCGATGATCGCCATCAACGTCACGCCGCCAATCGGATAGCGGCTGTATACATTGCGCTCGATCCAGTCATCCGGGCAGTTCTTGCCGTAGATACGCAGCGTTTCCTGGTTCTTCGCCTCTTCCTGATAGAGTTCGGCACCTTTGCGCAGCACGGTGCTCAGTCCCTTGATGACCGGGCTGTGCGGGTCATCGACGGTTTCACACTTGGCGTGGTGCTTGCGGTGAATCGCGGTCCACTCGCGGGTGTTCTGACCCGTGGTCAACCACAGCCAGAAACGGAAGAAATGCTTGAGCGCGGGGTGCAGTTCCAGTGCACGGTGCGCAGAGTAGCGGTGCAGATAGACAGTCACGCTGACGATGGTCACGTGTGTCATCAGCAAGGTCGCAGCCACCAGCTGCCAGACCGACAGGTCGAGTAAACCGTTGTACCACATGGGCGCTGTTGCCTCTTGAAGGGGGAACGCGGCTTGTCCTGCAAGGACGAACCTGATCACATTATCCCTGACCCATGCCAGAAAACCAGTTGGTCTTTTAGATGAGAATGTTTCAGCAGTGAAGCATCTATACTGGCCAGCATTTACAAGGGAGCGCTGCCGCTTGCCCATGCGTATCGACATCGCCGCCTTGCGCCTGACCCTGGGCTACCTGCTGCTCGCCGCTCTATGGATCCTTCTCAGCGATCATCTGTTGACCGCCCTGGGCCTGTCCGTGGCGCAACAGGAGCACTTGCAGTCCCTCAAGGGCCTGTTCTTCGTCGTACTCACCAGTTCGCTGCTTTACCTGGTGCTGCACCGCCATGCCCTGCAGTACCGCCGCGCACGCCTGGAACTGGCCGGTAACGAGGAACGTCTGCGCCTGGCGCTGGATGCCACGCGCGACGGCCTGTGGGACTGGGACGTGACGAGACGCCGCGTGTTCTTCTCCGAGGGCTACGCCAGGCTTCTCGGTCTCACTCCGCAAACCCTGGGCAATACCCGCGAAGACTGGGCCGCGCGCCTGCATCCGGATGACGCTGAGCGCGCGCTGCATGCCCTGAACGCCGAGTTGAGCGAACAGTCCTACGAGAACCTCTACCGCCTGCGGCATGCAGACGGCAGCTATCGCTGGATTCACTCGCGCGGCCGCCTGCTGCGAGACGAAAACGGCCAACCACAGCGCTTCATCGGCATCGCCAGCGACATTACCCAACAACGCGCCATCGACGACAGCCTGCGCCAGGCCGCAGCGGTGTTCGATGCCACTCAGGAGGGTGTACTGGTTACCGATGCCGAGCAGCGGATCGTTCACGTCAACCCCGCCTTCAGCCGCATCACTGGCTACAGCAACGAGGAAATCCTCGGCCAGCACCCCAGCCTGCTCAAGTCCGGCCGTCATGACTCCGCCTTCTACCAGAGCCTGTGGCATGCCCTGCAGAACCGTGGCGCCTGGAGCGGTGAAGTGTGGAACCGGCGCAAGAGCGGCGAAATCTACCCGCAGTGGCAATGCATACGCGTCATCCACGACGAGCAGGGGCGCGTCAGCCATTACGTGGCGGTGTTCTCCGACATCACTGCGCTCAAGCGTTCGCAGCGTGAGCTGGATTACCTGGCCCACCACGACCCGCTGAGCAACCTGCCCAACCGCCTGCTGTTCACCGAGCGCGTCGCCCATGCACTGGAACGCAGCAAGATCGAGGAACTGCGCGGCGCAGTGCTGCTGATCGACTTGGACCATTTCAAGCACATCAACGAGAGCCTCGGCCACAACGTCGGTGACCTGCTGCTCAAGGGCGTTGGCGAACGCCTGCAGCAGGATCTGCCCAGTGGCTGCACGCTGGCCCGGCTGGGCGGCGACGAGTTCGGCCTGCTCAGCGAAAATTGCACCGACGCCGCTCAGGCAGCCGAGCTTGCACAACGCCTGCTGCGCAGCCTGGAAACGTTCTTTCGCCTCGACGGTCACGAGCTCTACATTGGCGCCAGCATCGGCATCAGTCTGTTCCCCGAAGATGCCGATAGCGTCGAGCAGATCCTGCGTAACGCCGACTCGGCGCTGTTCAAGGCCAAGAGCAGCGGCCGCGAAGGCTATGCCTTCTATGTGCAGGAGTTGACCGACTACGCCCGCCAACGCGTGGAACTGGCCAGCAGCCTGCGCCATGCTCTGGACAATGACGAGCTGCGCGTTTACTACCAGCCGCTGCATGATCTGCGTGACGGTAGCCAGGTGGGCATGGAGGCACTGGTGCGCTGGCAACACCCGCAACGCGGGCTGATTGCTCCTGGCGAATTCATCCCGATTGCCGAGGACAACGGCATGATCGGCGCCATCGATACCTGGGTACTGGAACAGGCCTGCCGCCAGATGGTGCGCTGGAACACCGAAGGTTGTGCGCTGAGTTTCGTCGCGGTGAACGTCTCCAGCCGTCTGTTCAGCCGCGGTGAACTCGATATGAAAGTGGCGCAGGTACTGGCAGAAACAGGTCTGCCGCCCGAGCAACTGGAGCTGGAAGTCACCGAGAGCGCCATCATGGAAGACCCGGATGCAGCGCAGAAACTGCTCTTCAGCCTGCGCGCCCTGGGCTTGCGCCTGGCCATCGACGACTTCGGCACGGGCTACAGCTCACTGGCGCGCCTCAAGCGCCTGCCGGTGGACAAGCTCAAACTCGACCAGAGTTTCGTGCGCGGCCTGCCTGACGACCCGGAAGATGCCGCCATCGCCCGCGCGGTAATCGCTCTGGGCAAGAGCCTGGGTCTCAAGGTCCTCGCCGAGGGTATCGAACAGCCCGCTCAAGCCGACTTCCTGCGCGAGCTAGGCTGCAACTACGGCCAGGGCTACCACTTTGGCCGTCCGCAACCTGTAGCAACCAGAACCGTCGACGCCGCTACGCTGATCGAAGCGAAGAAAAGCTAGTCCAGCACCAGGAGCTGAACATGCGCGTGCTGATTCTCGAAGACGATCTCTGGATCGCCGATCTGCTCAAGCAGATCCTGCCTGGCCTGCGCCCCGGCGCTCGCGTCGACTGTCACCTGTCGGACGGCAACGCCCGCCGCGAGCCGATTCTCATGCGTCTGGCCAGCATCGAACCGCAGACAGCCAACAGCCAGGGAAAAAATACCTGCGCCGCCGGGGCGACGAATGAGTAAACCTAGGCCGGGTCATCGCTGGTTCGGTCAATTCAACGCCGGCCGCTGGGGCGCCGGCCGCCGAGATACGGGCCACCGGGACGCCGGCCGCTGGATAGTAATCGGTGGCAGCCTGTGCCTGGCGTTGTTCTTCGCCTTTCTCGGGCGCCAGGCGCTGAACGAGCGCGAAGCCCTCTGGCAACTGCAGATCAGCAAGCAGGCAGACATTCAGCGCATGGCCCTGAACAGCACCCAGCACGGGCTGCAGGAACGCGCCCAGCTGCTGGTGGAAACCATCGCTGCCGATGCCTGGGTAACCGAGCTGGTGCGCCAGGCTCACGCCCTGCCAGTGAACGATCTGGAAAACCTGGCCAGCATCCGCAGCCAGCTCTACACCCGCCTTGCACCGCGCTGGCGCAAGTTGCAGGCACGCCAGCCGTTTCGCCTCTACGTGCACCTGGCGCCAGACGTGAAGGTGCTGTTGCGGGTACACGAACCCGAGCATTTCGGCGACCTGCAGATCGGTTGGCGCCCGATGGTGCTGGAGGCACTGCGCAGCGCCAGCAGCCAGGCCGGCCTGGGGCTGACCCGCGGCAGCATCGGCATGCGCGCCATCGCCCCGCTGCTGGCCGAGGGCAACAACGGTCCCCAGCAGATCGGCGCCATCGAAGTGGCCCTGGGCGTGCTCGACGATCTCGCCCAGCTGGACCAGGAATTCGATAGTGGCGTTGCTCTGCTACTGCGCGAGGATCTGCTGCTGGACTCGGGCAGCGGCGAAGAACTACGCGGACTGACCAGCGACAGACAGCGCTGGCGACTGATGGACCATTCGCGGCCCCAGGTCCTGGCCTGGCAACAGCAACAGCGACTGCCTCCCCCTGATGAGGGCGATAGCGTACGCCTGCTGGACGACGGTGAACGCCATTATCTGGTCAATCAGATGGCACTGAGCAGCTACCGGCAACGTCACGACCCCAGCGCAGAGCCACTGGCGGTTGCACTGATCTGGCACGACGTCAGCGATCAGTTCAATCTGCATCGCGGCGACAAACGCTGGCTGGTGATCAAATGGCTGCTCGCCTGGTGCGGCGCCGAGGCCCTGCTGCTGGTTCTGTTACGCACTACCCGACGCAGCACGCAGCGCCTGATGCAGCGCCAGCAGGCGGCGCTACGCGCGCTCAACGAGATCGCTGCGCTGCCCAACCTGACCCGCACCGAGCAACTGCGCCAGGCGCTACGCCTGGGCGCCGAGCATTTCGGCATGCCACTGGGCATCATCAGCCGTATCGAAGGGGAGCAGTATCAGGTGCTGGTACAGGTATCTCCCGACGACGCTCTCAGCGACGGCCAATTGTTCGAGCTGGGCGACACCTACTGTAGCCTGGCTTTGCAGCAGAACGATGTACTGGCCATTGCCCATATGGCCGACTCGCCGCACAGGCGCCACCCTTGTTATCGCCAGTTCGCCCTGGAAAGCTATATCGGCACCGTCGTGCGCGTGGGCGGCAAACCATTCGGCACCCTGGCCTTCGCCAACCCCGAGCGACGCAGACAGCCATTCGATGATGCCGACCGCGAATTCCTCGGTCTGTTCGCCCGCTGGGTCGGCGCCATTCTGGAACGCCAGCAGCAGGAGCGCGCCGTGCGCGCGGCACGCGCCTATCTGCAAGCGGTGCTGGACTCGGCCACCGGTGTGTCGATCATCGCCACCGATGCCAGCGGCACCATCAGCCTGTTCAATTCCGGTGCCGAACGCCTGCTCGGCTACAGCGCCGAGGAGATGATCGGCCACCAGACCCTGGCGATGTTTCATCTCGCGGACGAAATCCAGACTCGCGCCGCCGAGCTGAGCGAGGTCACCGGTCACCCGCTGGAGGGCTTCGAAGTCTTCGTGCACAACGCCCGTGGCGGCGACCCGGAAACCCGCCAGTGGACCTATCGCCACAAGGACGGCAGCCTGCGCCAGGTCAACCTCACTGTCAGCGCCATGTTCGACGAGAATGGCCAGATCACCGGCTTTCTCGGCATCGCCAGCGATATCAGCGAGTTGCAACAGGCCACCCGCGCCCTGCAGAAGAGCGAGAGCCGCTTCCGCGGCCTGGTGGCCAACCTACCTGGCGTGGTGTATCGCTGCGCCAACGACGCCGACTGGAGCATGCGCTACGTCAGTGATGAAATTGCCAACCTCAGCGGCTACCCGGCCAGCGACTTCATCGACAACCAGATGCGCAGCTTTTCCAGCATCGTTCATCCCGATGACCTCCCTATCACCTACCGCGCCGGCGAGGCCATCGAGCGCCAGGAAATATTCGAACTGACTTACCGCCTGCGCCATGCCGATGGTCATAACGTCTGGGTGCGCGAGAAGGGGCGCGGCGAGTACGACAGCCACGGCAAGCTCCTGTGGATCGATGGCTTCATCTGGGACATCAGCGAGCGCCAGGCCATGGAAGACGAACTGCGCCTGAGCCAGCGGCGTTTTCTCAATGCCTTCAATACTGCGCCACAGGGCATGGCTCTGGTCGGCCCGGACGGCCGCTGGCTGGAGGTCAACGACGAGCTATGCCGCATGCTCGGCTACAGCCGCGAGCAATTGCAGGCCTGTACCAACCAACAGGTCACCCATCCAGACGACGTCGATGCAGATCGGCAAAGCGTCGCCGATCTGCTGGCTGGGCGGGTCAACACCTACCAGATCGAGAAGCGCTACATCGACAGACTGGGGCGCACGCTCTGGGTACTGCTCAGCGTGTCACTGGTGCGTGATGGTGACGGGCTACCCGTGCACTTCGTGCTGCAGATCCAGGACTTCAGCGACCGCGTCGCCGCCGAGCGCGCGGTGCGAGAGCGCGAGCATTACCTCAGTACCTTGCTCGATAACGTGGTCGACGCCATCGTCACCATCGATGAACAGGGCCGTATCGAAACCTTCAACCATGCGGCCGAAGCGATATTCGGCTATCGGCAGAGCGAACTGGCCGGGCGCAACGTCAGCATGCTGATGTCCGAACCCTACCGCGATGCCCATGATGGCTACATCCAACGCTACCTGCGCACCGGCGAAGCCTGGGTAGTGGGCCAGGCCCGCGAGTTGGAGGGCCTGCGCCAGAGTGGCGAGCGCTTCGCCATGGAGCTGGCGGTGTCGCAGATCAGCCACCAGGGGCAGCGCCGCTTCATCGCGGTAATCCGCGACATCGCCGAGCGCAAGCGTACCGAACAGATGAAGAACGAATTCGTCTCCACCGTCAGCCACGAGCTGCGCACCCCACTCACCGCCATCGCCGGTTCGCTCGGCCTGATCAATGGCGGCGCCCTCGGCGCCGTACCGGAGAACATGCGCCAGATGCTGAGCATCGCCCACAGCAACAGCCAGCGCCTCAGCGCCCTGATCAACGACCTGCTGGACATGGACAAACTGGTGGCCGGCAAGATGCATTTCGACCTGCAGGCACGCGCACTGCAGCCACTGCTGGAACAGGCGCTGCTGCACAACCAACCCTATGCCGAGCAGCACCAGGTGGCGTTGCGTCTACAAGTCGAGGGTGACGCCCAGGTACGGGTCGACGCTCAGCGCCTGGCCCAAGTGATGGCCAATCTGCTGTCCAACGCCGCCAAGTTCTCGCCAGCGGGTGCCAGCGTCGAGGTGCGTCTGCAGCATTGCGGCGAGGTCCTGCGCGTCAGCGTGTCGGACAGCGGGCCCGGCATACCGGAAGCCTTCAAAACGCGCATCTTCAGCAAGTTCTCCCAGGCCGACTCCGGTGACACCCGGCAGCAAGGCGGCACCGGGCTCGGGCTGGCCATCTGCAAGGAAATCATCGAACGCATGGGCGGCCATATCGGCTTCGACTCGCCACCAGGCCAGGGGGCTACCTTCTGGTTCGAACTACCGATCACAGGGAGCGCGTCATGAGCCAAGCCCCGATCCCTGCCAACGAGCAGGAACGCCTGGACGCCCTGCACGCCCTGGAACTGCTAGACAGCCCGGCCGAAGCGATGTTCGACCACATCACCGCGCTGGCTGCTCAGATCTGCGACACCCCTATCGCTCTGATCTCGCTGGTCGATGCCCAGCGCCAGTGGTTCAAGAGCCGGGTTGGCCTGGATATCGAGCAAACCGCGCGCGAGCTGGCCTTCTGCGCCCATGCGGTGGCCGCCGACGCGCCACTGGAAGTGGATAATGCCCTGAATGACGCCCGTTTTCGCGACAACCCGCTGGTCACTTCCGCCCCGCATATCCGCTTCTACGCCGGCGTGCCGCTGCACGACGCCCTGGGCCTGGCGCTTGGCACAGTGTGCGTGCTCGACCGCCAGCCGCGCCACCTCGACAACCACCAGCGTGCTCAGCTGCAGCACCTGGCACACCTGACCGGGGAGTTGTTCGAGCTGCGCCTGCAGGCGCGCCGCCAGGCCGAACAGAGCGCCATGCACCAGGCCATGCTGGACAATGCCGGCAGCGCAGTGCTGGTGCTTGACCCACAGGGCCGAGTGCTGCGCAGCAACCCTGAAGCGCAGCAACTGCTGGGCTATTCGTCTGGCGATCTGGAGGACCGGTACCTGCCGCAGCTGCTGCTCGAGCCAGGCCAGTACGAGCGCCTGTGCACTGCCTGCAGCAGCGGGCCGCAGAGCACCGAGGGGCAGATGCGCGCACGCAGCGGACAGCACCTGCCGGTGCGCTTGAATCTCTCGCCGATCCGCGCCGAAGGCCAGCAGCTTCAAGGCTACCTGCTGGTGGCCAACGATCTCAGCCAGCGCGAAGAAGCGCGCCAACGCCTGCAGCGCATCGCCGCACAGCTGCCGGGCATGGTCTACCAGTATCTGCTGCGCGCCGATGGCAGCAGCTGCTTCCCCTATACCAGTGCCGGTATCCGCGACGTTTACGGCTGCACGCCAGAAGAAGTCAGCGAGGATGCCGGCCCACTCCTCGCCCGCCTGCATCCGGACGACGCTCCACAGGTGCACGCCGCCATCGCCCGTTCAGCCGCGAGCCTGAGCACCTGGCATCAGGAATACCGCGTCCTGCATCCGCTGCACGGTCCGCTCTGGGTCGAGGGGCGTGCTGCACCGCAGCGCCTGCCTGGCGGCGAAACGCTCTGGCACGGATTCATCAGCGATATCAGCGAACGCAAGCGCATCGAGCAATTGCAGAACGAATTCGTCTCCACCGTCAGCCATGAGCTGCGCACGCCGCTGACAGCCATTGCCGGCTCACTCGGCCTGATCAACGGCGGCGCCCTGGGCGCGGTGCCGGAGCAGATGCAGCAGATGCTGGAAATCGCCCAGAGCAACAGCCAGCGTCTGCGCAAGCTGATCGACGACCTGCTGGACATCGACAAGCTGGTCGCCGGCAAGATGCGCTTCGATCTGCAGCCGCTGGCCCTGCGCCCGTTGCTGGAGCAGGCGCTGCACAACAACCAGCCCTATGCCGAGCATCATGGGGTGCAACTTCTGCTGCTGCCGGGCATCGATTGCCAGGTAACCGCCGACGCCCAGCGCCTGGAACAGGTGCTGGCCAACCTGCTGGCCAATGCCGCCAAGTTTTCCGCCGCCGGACAGAGCGTGGAGCTGGCAGCCGTACCCAAGGATGGCTGGGTACGGATCAGTGTGCGTGACCACGGCCAGGGCATCGCGCCGGACTTCAAGCCGCGCATCTTCAGCAAGTTTGCCCAGGCCGATGCTGGTGACACCCGCCGCCAGGGAGGCACAGGCCTGGGCCTGGCGATCAGCAAGGAGATCATAGAACACATGGGCGGACGCATCGGCTTCGACTCCGTGGAGGGGCAAGGCAGCACCTTCTGGCTGGACCTGCCGCAGGTCGGGGTGCAGTCATGAACGACAACATCACGCTGCGCCTGCAACTGCTCGGGCAACTGTTCAGCCGCAACAATCTGCTGGCCTGGGGCGTGCTGGCGCTGGCGCTCGGCACCACGCTGCTGGCCTGGGACGGCTTGCGCCAGAGCCAGAGCGCGTCCGCCACACGCCAACTCGAGCTCCTTGCCGACGAAATCAGCGCGGCCATCGTCCAACGCATGCATGACCAGGAAAGCATCCTGCTCGGCGCCGCCGCCCTGCTCGATGCCAGCGAAGCGGTCAGTCGCGACGACTGGCGCACCTATGCGCGTCGCCTGAACCTGGAGGAACGCTACCCGGGCATCCAGGGCCTGGGGTTCAGCCAGGTGCTGCGCGCCGAACAGCTGCACGCCTTCGAAACCGAGATGCGTGCCGAAGGCTACCCCAACTTCCGCGTGCGCCCGCTTGGCGAGCGTACGCTGTACAGCGCCATTCGCTACATCGAGCCTTTCGCCGGACGTAATCTGGTCGCCTTCGGCTTCGACATGCTGTCCGAGCCCGTGCGCCAGGCCGCCATGCTAGACGCTGCACGCAGCGGCCAGAGCCGTCTGTCCGGCCGTGTCACGCTGGTGCAGGAAACCCACGGCAAGGTCCAACCGGGCCTGTTGCTGTACACCCCGGTGTACCGGCACGGCCAACCACTGGACACCGCCGAGCAGCGCCTCGCCGCGCTGCGCGGCTTTGCCTACAGCCCCTACCGCGCGCACGACCTGATGCACGGCATCCTCGGTGCGCGCCAACGCGAGCTGGAGTTCGAGCTCTATGCCGGCCCCGATACGGGTGCCGCCGACCTGCTTTACAGCAGCAGCGGCAACGCCCTCGATAGACCTGCCGACACCCAGCGAGAGCTGGAACTGTTCGGCCAGCGCTGGTACCTGAACTTTCACTACGCCCCGGGGTTTCTCGACGGCGTCCATCGCGGCGAGGGCTCATTGCTCGCCCTGGGGGGCTGTATCAGCCTGCTGCTGTTCTTCCTGATCAGCAGCCTGAGCCTGCGCCGCGAGCAGATACAGCAGTTGGCCAAGCGCATCACCGAACAGCTGCACCGTAGCGAAGAGCGCCTGGCACTGGCGCTCAAGGGCGGCAATGACGGTTGGTGGGATATCGAGGTCAAGGCCGGCAGCTTCTTCGCCTCGGCCCATGGCTGGCAGATGCTCGGCTATCCGGAGCAGGGCCCGCCCGGCTTTGCCGATGACCCCTGGGCCTGGGAAAACCTGGTACACCCGGACGATCTGCCCGCAACGCGCGCCCGTCTGAAACAGGCACTGTCCACAGGCGCCAGCAACTTCACCATCGACTGTCGCCTGCTGCGTGTCGACGGCAGCGAACTGCCGGTGCTGCTGCGCGGCTACATCCAGCGCGACACCAACGGCTACCCGCAGCGCATCACCGGCACCACCATGGACCAGAGTGAAGCCAAGCGTATCGAACGCCTCAAGAGCGAGTTCGTTTCCACCGTCAGCCACGAGCTGCGCACGCCGCTGACCGCCATCGCCGGCTCGCTGGGCCTGATCAATGGCGGCGCACTGGGCACGGTACCGGAAAGCATGCGGACCATGCTGGGCATCGCCCAGGCCAACAGCCAGCGCCTCAGCCACCTGATCAACGATCTGCTGGACATGGACAAACTGGAGGCAGGCAAGATGCAGTTCGACCTGCAACCCTGCACGCTTGCTACCCAGCTCCAGGAAGCGCTGGACAGCAACCAGGCCTACGCCGACCGCCACCAGGTCAAGCTGCGCCTTCTCGACTGCGTGCCAGCCCTCGTAAGGGTCGATTCCATGCGTCTGCAACAGGTACTGGCCAACTTCATCTCCAACGCCGTGAAGTACTCGCCGCCCGGCGCCGAGGTGCACCTGCGCGCCGAAGGTCGCGGCACTCGCGTGCGCGTCGAGGTCAGCGACCAGGGTCCAGGCATCGCTGCCGAATTTCGCCAGCGCATCTTCAGCAAGTTCTCCCAGGCCGACGCCAGCGACAGCCGCAGCAAAGGCGGCACCGGCCTGGGCCTGGCGATCAGCAAGGAGCTGATCGAACGCATGGGCGGACAGATCGGCTTCGACTCGTTAGAAGGCCAGGGCGCCTGCTTCTGGTTCGAGCTGCCCACGCTGGCCGAAACCGCCCAGCCCGCTGCCAGCGACGGCCGGCGTAGCCTGTTGGTGGTCGAGGACGAACCGGATATCGCCAACCTGCTGCGCCAGTTGCTGGAAAACGCCGGCTATCGCGTGCGTCTGGCTTACAGCCTGGACGAAGCCCGCGCCAGCCTGCGCGAGGAAATACCCGCCGCCATCAGCCTTGACCTGCGCCTACCGGACGGTGACGGCATGCAACTGGTACAGGAACTACGCGCCGACGCGCGCTATCGCGAGCTGCCGATTCTGGTGGTATCGGCCGCCTGTGAAGAAGGCCGCCTGGCGCTCGACGGGGTGCCCGCGCTGGACTGGCTGAGCAAGCCGATCGACCCGCAGCGCCTGCTCGCCAGCCTTGCTCAGGCCTTGCAGAACCTGCCGCAGAGCCCACGCGTGTTACACGTGGAAGACGATCACGATCTGCGTCTGGTGGTCGCCGAACAGGGCCGCGAGCTGGCCGAGTTCATTCCCGCCGACAGCCTCGCCGAAGCGCGTCGCCTGCTCGCCGAGCAGCCTTTCGACCTGGTTCTGCTCGATCTCGGTCTGCCTGACGGCAACGGCCTGGAGCTGCTCGACGAACTGCAGAACCAGCGGCCAGGGCTACCGGTGGCCGTGCTCTCGGCCAGCGAGATGGATGGCCATGAGTTCGCCGGGGTGAGCGCGGCGCTGGCCAAATCGCGCAATGATGGGCAACACTTTCTGAACATGCTCAACCGCCTGTTACCCGCCAAGGAGACCCGCCATGACTGAGCTCAAGCGCATCCTTCACGTCGAGGACGACCCCTCGATCCAGGCCGTGGCCAAGGTCGCCCTGGAAGCCGTCGGCGGCTTCCAGGTGCTGAGCTGCGCCAGCGGCCAGGAAGCGCTCGATCAGGTGCAAGGCTTCGCGCCCGACTTCATCCTGCTCGACGTGATGATGCCTGGCATGGACGGCCCGCAAACGCTGGAGAGGCTGCGCCAACTGGTGGATATCGGTGAGGTGCCGGTAGCCTTCATGACGGCCAAGGTCCAACCCGGCGAGGTGGCCCATTACCGCAGCCTGGGCGCGCTCGACGTGATCGTGAAACCCTTCGATCCCATGCAGCTCGCCGCCCAGATCCAACAGATCTGGAGCCAACGCCATGGATAAACACGACGGCAACGCCATCCCTCAGACCCTGCAAGAGCGTCTGCAGCAGCTCGGCCAGCAATTCGCCGAACGCCTGCGCCAGGAGCTTCCGCAACTGATGCAGCAGGGCGAGCAATTGCTCGAGGCCGACGACGAGCAGCGCAGGCACCTGTTGCAGGCGCTACGCAACCAGCTGCATCGCCTGGCCGGCAGCGCCGGCACCTTCGGTTTCGACCAGCTCGGCCAGCAAGCCCGGGAGCTGGAGCAACAGGCCGAGCGCTGGCTGGAACACCGGCAACGCCTGCAGCACGAACTCGGCGAATTCATCGCGGCACTGCAACGCCTGGGCAACCAGACCTCCAGCAGCGAGGCACCCGGTGCAGCGCAGCAGCAGACGCCACAGGCGCTACGCGGAGAAACCGAGTCCCGGCTCATCTACATCCTCGAGGATGAAATAGCCGTAGGCGAAAACATGCGCCTGACCCTGAACAACTTCGGCTATCAGGCCGAACACTTCAATTCCATCGCCAGTCTCGATGCGGCTCTGGAGCAGCAGATACCGGACGCGCTGATCGTCGACGTCAATCTGGCCAGCGAAGACTGCAGCGGCCTGGACTATGCCGCAGGCCTGCAGCAGCGCCTGGAGGTGCCACTGCCGCTGCTGGTGCTGACTCACCAGGATGACTTCGCCACCCAGTTGCAGGCGGTGCGGGCCGGTGCATTGGGTTTCTTCGCCAAGCCGGTGGACATTCCGCAGTTGGAAAGCCGCCTGGAACGCTGCTTCGCCCAGCAGAGCGGCGAGCCCTACCGAGTGCTGATCGTCGACGACGACCGCGATCTGGCCAGCCGCTACAGCCTGGTGCTGCGCGACGCCGGCATGCTGGTGGAAATCCTTCAGGACCCGGCGCAGATCTTCGAGCACCTGCGCGACTTCAATCCCGAAGTGGTGCTGCTCGACGTCAACATGCCGGACTGCACCGGCCCTGAGCTGGCGCAGATCATCCGCTGCAACGACGACTGGCTGCGCATCCCGATCATCTACCTGTCGGCGGAAACCGATATCGGCAAGCAGATGAACGCGCTGATCAAGGCCGGCGATGACTTCGTCACCAAACCGATTTCCGACAACGCCCTGGTCGCCACCGTGTTCTCCCGCGCTCAGCGCGCACGCCTGCTGTCCAACGCCCTGGCGCGCGACAGTCTCACCGGCCTGCTCAAGCATGGCGATATCAAGGAGCAGGTGGCCATCGAACTGGAACGCACGCTACGCAGTGGCGACCGCGCCAGCGTGGTGATGCTGGATATCGATCACTTCAAACGGGTCAACGACGAACATGGCCACGCCGCCGGCGACAACGTCATCCGCGCCCTGGCCAATCTGCTGCGCCAGCGCCTGCGTCGGGTCGACAGCCTGGGGCGCTATGGCGGCGAGGAATTTCTCGCGGTACTGCCGGACTGCAACCCGCAGCAGGCCAAGCAGATCGTCGACGAGATTCGCGAGCGCTTCGCCGAGCTACGCTTCATCGCCGATGGCGGCGAATTCTCCTGCACCCTCAGTGCCGGTATCGCCGGCACCGATGTGCACAGCGAAGCGGAACAACTGCGTGAGCGCGCGGACAAGGCGCTATACGCCGCCAAACACAGCGGGCGCAATCAGGTGCAAATCGCCGCAGTGGAAGAGCATCGCGGCTGACGCCGCTCCCACAGAAAACGAGGCGATTGCAGGAGCGGCTTCAGCCGCGACAAGAAACAAAAGCCGTAGGGTGGATGTCGCTCTTCACATCCACCACAGCGCCAGCGCCCTGATCACGCCTCGGCGCGCTGCATCAGGCGGCGCTGGCGCCACTCCATGAAAGTTTTCAGGAACAGCGTAAGCAGCGCCATGCACGCCAGCAGGCCGGCTGCGGTGAAGGCGGCTGCGGGCTTGTAGTCGTTGTTGAGCTGGTCGACCAGAAGCGGCAGGGTCAGGGTCTGGTTGATGATGGTGCCGGACACCACCGACACCGCGCCGAACTCACCGACCGCGCGGGCATTGGTCACCACCACGCCATACAGCAGCGCCCATTTGATCTTGGGCAGGCTGATGCGGCGGAAGATCTGCCAGCCGCTGGCACCCAGGCACATGGCGGCGGTTTCCTCGTCCTGGCCCTGGGTCTGCATCACCGGAATCAGGATGCGCGCCACGTAAGGCGCAGTGACGAACACGGTGACCATGACGATGCCCGGCCAGGCGAACATCAGCTGCATGCCGTTATCGTAGAACCAGCGGCCGATGAAGCTTTCCAGGCCGTACACCACCAGGTAGCAAAGACCAGCGACCACCGGCGATACCGCGTAAGGGATGTCGATCAGCGTGGTCAGCAGCTTGCGACCACGGAAGTCGTAATGCGTCACGCACCAGGCCAGGCAGATGCCAAAGCACAGGTTCAGCGGCACGGTGATCGCTGCCACCAACAGGGTCAGGCCAATGGCGTGGAGCATGTAGTCTTCGTTCAGATTGCTCCACAGCAGCTCAAGCCCGCCGGCCAGCGCCTTGCTGAAGATCAACGCCAGTGGCACCAGCAGAATCAGCGCCACCACCAACAGACCGAGGGTTACCAGCGCCCACTGGCGCCAATCCTGAGGTTTTTTCATCGACCTTGCCGTTGCCATGCGAACAGACGCCCCTGCACGACCTGCAGGAGGAACAGAAGAGTCAGCGAGGCGAGCAGAATCACAGAAGCGATGGCTGCCGCCGCCGGGTAATTGAATTCCTGCAGACGGACGAAAATCATCAGCGAGCTGACTTCGGTCTGATAGGGAATGTTGCCGGCGATCATGATCACCGCGCCGAACTCGCCGAGGCTGCGAATGAACGCCTGCGAACCACCGGTGACCAGTGCCGGGGCCAGCGTCGGCAGGATCACCTTGCGGAAGGTCTGCAGGCGGCTGGCGCCGAGGGTGCGCGCGGCCTCTTCGTATTCCGACCCCAGGTCCTGCAGCACCGGCTGCACGGTGCGCACCACGAAGGGAATGCTGGTGAATACCATGGCCACCACGATACCGGCATAGGCATAGGCCACCTTGAAACCCAGCCACTGGCCGATCCAGCCATTGGGCACCAGCAGCGCGGCCAGGGTCAGGCCGGCTACCGAGGTCGGCAAGGCGAAGGGCAAGTCGATCAGCGCATCGACGATACGCCGGCCGGGGAAGTCGTAACGGGTGATGATCCAGGCCAGCAGCAGGCCGAGCACCAGCACCGCCAGGGTCGAGTAGAAGGCCGCCGAAATGGTCACCTTGTAGGTCTGCACCACGCGCGGATCGCTGATGGCGAACCAGTACTGGCCCCAGGTCATGTCGCTGACGTACAGCAGCAGCGCCGACAACGGCAGCAGGATCACCAGCGAGAGGTACAGCACACTGACGCCGAAGCTCAGGCCAAAGCCGGGCAACAGCGGGGTCTGCAGGAAGAACAGCGTCGGTTTACTCACGAAAAGCTCGGCTCTACAAATGCAGATGGCCGCCAAGAAGGCGGCCAACGGACCATTACGATGCTCGCGTAGGGCGGGTACAACCCGCCCTACGCTAGACCGGCGCGCTCAGCGCCCGGTCGCGAGAAGCTGGTCGAGGATACCACCGTTGTCGAAATGCTTGGCGGTGATCTCGTCCCAGGTGCCGAGCACCTCGGTCGGGTTGATCAGGCGTACCGGAGCGAACTGCGCCTTGGTCGCCTCGACCACTTCCGGGTTGTGCACACGGTAGTTGTAGCGGGTCAGCAGTTGCTGGATGTCCTTGCTGTACTGGAAATCCAGGAAGGCCTTGGCCTGCTCGCGGGTGCCGCGCTCGTCGGCCACCTTGTCGACGATGGCCACCGGGAACTCAGCCAGTACGCTGACCTCCGGCACCACGATTTGCAGATTGGCGGACTTGAACTCGTCGCCCTTGGCAATGTTGATCACTTCCGACTCGAAGGTCAGCAGCACGTCGCCCTGGCCGTTCTGGGCGAAGGCCACGGTGGCGCCACGGCCGCCGGTGGGGAAGTTCTCGACGTTCTTCAGCAGCTTGCCGACGAAGGCCTTGACCTTCTCCTGGTCGCCGTTGAATTTCTCGTTGGCGAACAGCCAGGCGCCCAGGTAGCTGTAACGGGCGTTGCCGGAGGTTTTCGGGTTGGGGAATACCAGCTTCACATCATCGCGAATCAGGTCATCCCAGCTCTTGATGTTCTTCGGGTTGCCTTCGCGCACCAGGAAGGCGGTGGTGCTGTAGTACGGCGAGCTGTTGTTGGGGAACTGCTCGGCCCAGTCCTCACGCAGCAGTTTGCGCTTGGCCAGGATGTCCACATCGGTCACCTGGTTGAAGGTGACCACGTCGACCTTCTTGCCCTGAATGATGTCCTGCGCCTGGCGCGAGGTGCCGGCGAAGGATTGGATGATCTTCACTTCCTTGCCGCTCTGCTGCTTCCAGTGCTCGACGAACAGCGGATTGATCTCGCCGAACAGCTCGCGGGCAATGTCGTAGGAAGCGTTGTGGAATGGCGTATCGGCCGCAGCATGGCTCAGTGAGCCCGTCAGCAGGGTGGCGCTGGCCACGGTGGCCAGAACGATCTTCTTCAGCATCTAAGGCGTCCTTATCGAGAGAGGAGCCTGCACGCAGGCTATTTGATGGCGCGATTCTGCAGAAAAATCATATAGCTGAAAAATATCTTTTTATTTACCACTTATAACCAAAGTTCATTTCTACTGGATAGGTCGTGCAGCCCTCGCCTCCGAGGGCTGGGCGATACCTGGCTTTTACAGCTTGGCGATTGATCGTTCCTCACGCTCCGCGTGGGAATGCATCCAGAGACGCTCTGCGTCAGATGCGGGTGCAGCACCAGCGCAAGCGGGCGCAAAGCAACCAGGCTTGGGCTCCCACGCTAGAGCGAGGGAGCCATCATCCGCCGATCAGAGTTTGGCGATGGACACCTCGGTGGATTTGACGAAGGCGATCACTTCACTGCCCACCTGCAGTTCCAGCTCGCGCACGGAACGGGTGGTGATCACCGAGGTGACGATGCCGGCGGCGGTCTGCACGTCGATTTCCGACAGCACATCGCCGATGACGATTTCCTTGATGTTGCCCTTGAACTGGTTACGCACGTTGATGGCTTTGATGGTCATGGTGTTTCTCCTGATGGTCCACTGATGTAGCCCGGATGCAATCCGGGGAATCTTGCAACCGCTCCCGGATTGCATCCGGGCTACGGCGTCAAAGCGCCCAACGCAATTGCGTGGGCAGGGGTGATACGGGTTCCGGTGGTATGGGTAATTCAGGCTGCGCCAGCACCCGGTCGAGCACGCGCGCTTCCATTGCTGCCAGCAGTGGCGAGCCATGCGGACGCGGGCGTACCAGCTGCACATCGAGGTCGAGGCCGATCTGGCCGTCCTCGATGAGGATCACCCGGTCCGCGACAGCGACCGCTTCGGCGACGTCGTGGGTCACCAGCAGCACAGTGAAGCCATGCTGCTGCCACAGGCGCTCGATCAGTTGCTGCATCTCGATGCGGGTCAGCGCATCCAGCGCGCCCAGTGGCTCGTCGAGCAGCAACAAACGTGGGCGGTGGATCAGCGCGCGGGCCAGCGCCACACGCTGCTTCTGCCCGCCGGACAGCGCTGCCGGCCACTCATGGCTACGATCCGCCAGACCAACCGCCGCCAGGGCTTCCTCGGCCTGCTTGCGCCAGTTGCCGGCAAGACCGAGGCCGACGTTATCGATCACCCGCTTCCAGGGCAGCAGACGCGAGTCCTGGAACATCAGGCGAATGTCTTCGCGCACCGCATTGAGCGAGCCACTGCCGGCCAGCAGCTGACCGCCGCTAGGCTGATCCAGCCCGGCCAGCAGGCGCAGCAAGGTGCTCTTGCCGCAGCCACTGCGACCGACCACGGCGACGAACTGGCCGGCGGGTATATGCAGGTCGATGCCCTTGAGCACCTGACGCTCGCCGAAGGCTTTCTCGATCTTCTCGATCGCCAGCGGAATGCCCTGACGAATGCTGTGCAGTGCAGTCATTGGCCACCTGCCTTGGCCTGGTAGGCCGGATGCCAGCGCAGCCACACGCGCTCAAGGCCACGAGCGGCGACGTCGGCCAGCTTGCCGAGCACCGCGTAGAGCAGAATCGCCAGCACCACCACGTCGGTCTGCAGGAACTCGCGGGCGTTCATCGCCAGGTAGCCGATACCGGCGCTGGCCGAGATGGTCTCGGCGACGATCAGCGTCAGCCACATGAAACCGAGGGCGAAACGCACACCGACCAGGATCGATGGCAGCGCACCGGGCAGAATCACCTGGCGGAACAGGGCGAAACCGGACAAACCATAGCTACGCGCCATCTCAACCAGCGCCGGGTCGACGTTGCGGATGCCGTGGTAGGTGTTGAGGTAGATCGGGAACAGCGTGCCGAGCGCGACCAGGAACACCTTGGCCGCCTCGTCGATGCCGAACCACAGGATCACCAGCGGAATCAGCGCCAGGTGCGGTACGTTACGGATCATCTGCACCGAGCTATCGAGAAAGCGCTCGCCCCATTTCGACAGGCCGGTGATAAAGCCCAGCAGCAGACCGATACCACCGCCGATGGCGAAACCGATCCCGGCGCGCTGGCCGCTGATCGCCAGATGCTGCCAGATTTCGCCGGAAGCCAGCAGCGCCCAGCCGGCAGCCAGCACGGCGCTGGGCGCCGGCAGGATGCGACTGGACAGCCAGCCGCTGGCCACCGCCAGTTGCCAGGCGGCCAGCAGCCCCAGCGGCAAGGCCCAGGGCGCGGCGCGCAGGGCCAGTTTGTGAAGGGTCGTGTTGCGCATTTTTTGCCTCGAAGAATTCTGTTTACTCGAACCTGTGCTCCCGGATTTCATCCGGGCTACAAATCCCCTCTCCCCCATCAATGGGAGAGCCGGAGGAACATCGATCCGTAGGGTGCGCCATGCGCACCAATGAGACCGCAGTCCATCGCGGTGCGCGCAGCGCACCCTACGACTCACCCGTAGCCCGGATACAATCCGGGGCAACCAGTGACTGCACCACCCTCAACTCGCCGAAGCCGCCTTCGGCAGGATGTCGCTGGAGATCATTTCGCCGAACGGGCTGACATAACTGCGGCTCTCTGGGCGCTGCGGCTGGGCCACGTCCAGGTGCGGGAACAGCAGTTCGGCGACCCGGTACGACTCCTCCAGATGCGGGTAGCCGGAGAAGATGAAGGTGTCGATGCCCAGCTCCGCGTACTCCTTGACCCGCGCGGCTACGCTCGGGCCGTCGCCCACCAGCGCGGTGCCGGCGCCGCCGCGCACCAGGCCGACACCGGCCCAGAGATTCGGCGACACTTCCAGGTTGTCGGTCTTGCCGCCGTGTAGCGCGGCCATGCGCTGCTGGCCAACGGAGTCGAAGCGCGCCAGCGACGCCTGGGCGCGGTCGATGGTGTCCTGATCCAGGTGGCTGATCAGACTATCCGCCGCCGCCCAGGCTTCCTCATTGGTCTCGCGCACGATCACGTGCAGACGAATGCCGAAACGCACTTCACGACCCTGCCTGGCCGCCTTCTCACGCACCTGGGCGATCTTCTCGGCCACCGCAGCCGGCGGCTCGCCCCAGGTCAGGTACAGCTCGACCTGCTCCGCGGCCAGGTCCTGCGCCGCGTCGGAGGAACCGCCGAAATACAGCGGCGGACGCGGCTGCTGGATAGGCGGATAGAGCAGTTTGGCGCCCTTCACCTGGATGTGCTTGCCGTCATAGTCGACGGTTTCGCCCTCCAGCACGCGGCGCCAGATACGGGTGAATTCGACGGAGGCCTCATAACGCTCGGCATGCGACAGGTGCAGGCCATCGCCAGCCAGCTCGTCCGGGTCGCCGCCAGTCACCAGGTTGAACAGCGCACGGCCGTTCGACAGGCGATCCAGGGTCGCCGCCTGGCGCGCAGCCACGGTCGGCGAAATGATTCCCGGGCGCAGGGCAACGAGGAACTTGAGGTGCTGCGTCACCGGGATGAGGGACGCAGCAACCAGCCAGGAGTCTTCACAGGAACGCCCAGTGGGGATCAACACGCCGCCGTAGCCGAGGCGGTCAGCGGCCTGCGCGATTTGAGTGAGATAGCCGTGATCGACGGCGCGCGCGCCTTCGGCTGTGCCCAGGTACTTGCCATCACCATGGGTAGGCAGGAACCAGAAGATGTTGAGGCTCATGGAGTGTTCTCCTTGAATTCGCTCCCCTCTCCCGCCGGGAGAGGGGCTGGGGGTGAGAGTTCTACTGGGCCTGGGCCACCTTGGCCGGCGGATTCCAGATCACGTCCTTGATGGTCAGCTGCTTGGGGATCAGCTTCAGCTCGGTGAAGGTATCGGCGATCTTCTGCTGCGCCTCGACCACCTCCGGGCTGATGAACTGCGCGCCGTAACCCTGGCGCTCGACGGCCTGGCGGGTGATCTCCGGGAACAGGCCGATCAGCGGCGCGACCTGACTGGTGGCTTCGTCGAGGTTGCCCTTGACCCACTCGCCGACGCCGCGGATTTCCTCGACCAGTACACCGACCACCTGCGGGTTTTTCTCGGCATAGGTGCGGGTCGCCAGGTAAAACTGGTGGTTATCCACCAGACCGCTACCGTCACGCAGGGTGCGGGCCTGTAATTGCTTCTCGGCGGCGGACTGGAACGGATCCCAGATCACCCAGGCATCGACACTGCCGCGCTCGAACGCGGCGCGGGCATCGGCCGGCGGCAGGTAGACCGGGGTGATGTCGGCATACTTGAGGCCGGCGTCTTCCAGCGCGCGCACCAGCAGGTAATGCACGTTGGAGCCCTTGTTCAAAGCGACCTTCTTGCCCTTGAGTTCGGCCACCGATTTGATCGGCGAATCTTTCGGCACGAGGATCGCCTCGCCAGTCGGAGCCGGCGGCTCATGGGCGACGTAGAGCAGGTCGGCGCCAGCCGCCTGAGCGAACACCGGCGGGGTTTCACCGGTGACGCCAAAATCCACGGAGCCGACGTTGAGACCTTCGAGCAGTTGCGGACCGCCCGGGAACTCCGTCCATTTGACCTCCACGCCCTGCTCGGCCAGGCGTTTTTCCAGGGTGCCCTTGGCCTTTAGCAGTACCAGGGTGCCGTATTTCTGATAGCCGATACGCAGGACGCTTTTGTTATCAGAAGCAGCTTGAGCTTGAGTGATGGCGCCGAAGGAAATGGCCGCGGCAAACAGGGCGACCAGACTCCGACGCAAAGTGTTGGCGCCCATGGCGACCTCCTTTGCAAGTTGAGTGTGGGCCTGCTTGCCCGTTGGCGGGCGAGTAAGGCGGGGTGTTACAGATGGATCAGATGCTCCAGCGGGCGTTCACCAGCCGGTCGTTGAGCAGGTTCGGATCGATCGGCTTCGGCCGTCGCGCCAGGGCTGCGCCCAGTTGTTCCAGTGCCTCGTCGAGGCGTTCGCGCAACTCGTCGTCGATCTGCGCGGGCCTGTCCCCTTCCGGGTAGGCAATCTGTTTGTCCACGGCGAACACGCCGGAGAGCATTTCCTGCGCCTTCAGCGCGGCCAGCACCGGCTTGAGCGCGTAGTCCACAGCCAGCAGATGCGCCGGGCTGCCGCCACTGGCCAGTGGCAGAACCACCTTGTGCGCCAGAGCGCGCTCGGGCAGCAGATCCAGCAGCACTTTCAGCGCACCGGTGAACGACGCCTTGTATACCGGCGTACCGACCACCAGGCCATCGGCGCTGGCCACCACGGCCTGCAGCTGGCGGACAGCCGGGCTGTCAAAGCGCGCATGCAGCAGATCCTCGGCGGCAAAATCGCGCACCCGCAGCAGGCTCACTTCCATCTGCTGCGCCTCCAGGCGCTGGCGTACATGGTCCAGCAGCACTTCGGTGCGCGAACGCGCTGCAGGGCTGCCGGATAGCAACACGACGTGCATGGTCAGCCCTTAGCGATTTGGTTGCGGGGTCAAACGCAGGTAGGGTTTCACCGCGCGATAGCCTTTGGGGAAGCGCTGGGCGATCTCGGCCTCATCCTTGAGCGACGGCACGATCACCACCTCTTCACCGTCCTGCCAGTTGGCCGGGGTGGCCACCTTGTAGTTGTCGGTCAGTTGCAGCGAGTCGACGACGCGCAGGATCTCGTTGAAGTTGCGCCCGGTGCTGGCCGGATAGGTGATGGTCAGGCGCACCTTCTTGTTCGGGTCGATGACGAACAGCGAACGCACGGTCAGGGTGTCGTTGGCGTTCGGGTGGATCAGGTCGTAGAGGTCGGACACCTTGCGGTCGGCATCGGCGATGATCGGGAAGTTGACCACGGTGTTCTGCGTCTCGTTGATGTCGTCGATCCATTTCAGGTGCGAGTCCACCGGGTCGACCGACAGGGCGATAGCCTTGACGCCGCGCTTGGCGAATTCATCCTTGAGCTTGGCGGTGAAGCCCAGTTCGGTGGTGCACACCGGCGTGAAGTCAGCCGGGTGGGAGAAGAGGATGCCCCAGCTGTCGCCCAGCCACTCGTGGAATCGAATGCGGCCTTCACTGGAATCCTGTTCGAAGTCAGGGGCGATGTCGCCCAGACGGATGCTCATGATCGTGCTCCTTGGCAGTAGCTTGCGTGGTGCTCACTATGCTCAGGAACTAATCGAAACAAAAAGAATAAATAATGATTTATTTATAACCAAAAAAATATTCGAAGAAGGTTCGTCATGTCCACCCCAAGCCTCCACAAGGTTCCCAGCGAACAGGTACCGATGGCGCTGCTGCTGGAGGCCGACCCCAGCCCCAGCGTCATCGCCCGCTATCTGCAGGATGGTCATTGCGTGGTCGCACGCCTGGACGACGCGGTCGTCGGCATCTACGTGATCAAGGCTCTGACCGCCAACACCTGGGAGCTGATGAACATTGCAGTAAAGCCCGAGCATCAGGGTCGCGGCATCGGCGCCCTGCTGCTACGCCACGCCATCGAGCAGGCCAGGCAGCTCGGGGCGCAGCGCCTGGAGCTGGGCACCGGCACCTTCGGTCACCAGCTGACCTTCTACCAGCGCGCCGGTTTCCGCGTGGTGGCAGTGGAGCCGGATTATTTCCCGCAGCACTACCCCGAGCCGCTGTTCGAGGATGGCCTGCAGCATCGGGATCGTTTGCGCCTGGCCTTGGTACTTTAGGCGGGCTCGCGCAGGCGATAACCCACACCGGCCTCGGTGATCAGGTAGCGCGGCGCGGCGGGCTCGTCGCCGAGCTTCTGCCGCAGGTGGCCGACCACCACGCGCAGGTAGTGGCTGTCGCCGACGTGACTGGGGCCCCATATATCGCGCAGCAGTTGCTGCTGGGTGACCACCCGCCCGAGGTGCTGGGCGAGCAGCGCCAGCACGGCGTACTCCTTGGGCGTCAGGGCGACCTCATTGCCGTCGACAGTGACGCGGCGGTAGGCCAGGTCGATGCTCAGCGCACCACAGGCGATGTTTGCCGGCAGCGCTTCTCGGCCCTGCCCCTGGCGCAGCAACACGCGTACGCGGGCGAGGAACTCCTGGATGCCGAACGGCTTGGTCACGTAGTCGTTGGCGCCACCATCCAGCGCCAGCACCTTCTCACCCTCGCTGGCACGCACCGAGAGCACCAGCACCGGCACCTGGCTCCATTCGCGCAGGCCGCGCAGCACCTGCTGGCCATCGAGGTCGGGCAGGCCGAGGTCGAGCACGACGAGATCGGGGTTATGCAGCGCCGCCTGGGCCAGGCCGTCTTCGCCGTTCGCCGCCTCCAGTACCCGGTAGCCCTGGGCACTGAGGGCGATGCGCAGGAACTTGCGAATCTGCGCCTCGTCGTCGATCAGCAGAATGTTCGGCCCTTGGCTCATCAGTCTTCCTCGGCGGCTTGCGGTTGCGCGGTCAATGGCAGGTGCAGGGTCAGGCTGGCGCCACGGCCGTCGAGCCCCTCGCCGACCGTGACGCGGCCGCCATGGGCACCCACCATACCCTGGCAGATCGCCAGGCCCAGGCCCGTGCCCTGGCCGCCGCGATCACCCCGCGCTGCGGTGTAGAACATGTCGAAGATCTTCGCCCGTTCCGCCTCGGGAATGCCAGGGCCCTGGTCGGCGACGACGAAGCGCAGCGCCTGTTCGTCGTACTCCAGCGCCACGCGCAGACGGCCACCGGGCGGCGAGAAGCGCGCGGCATTCTCCAGCACATTGATCAGTGCCTGCTCGATCAGCGCCGCGTGTACGTACAGCAGCGGTGGTTCCGGCGGCAGTACGCATTCGACCTGCAGCGGCGCGAGCACCGCGCGCAGACGTTGCAGGGCGCTGGCGACGATGTCACTGGGCGCCACCCAGTCGCGCGCCAGCTTGAGCCCGCCATGGCCGAGGCGGGTCATGTCGAGCAGGTTCTGGATGTAGCGGTCGAGGCGCTCGGCCTCGTCGCGGGTGCCCTCCAGCAGCTCGTTGCGATCCGAAGCTGGGATCGCATCGCCCAGCGCCAGCAGACTGTCGATGGAGCCGCGCATGGCCGTCAGCGGCGTGCGCAGGTCGTGCGACACCGAAGCCAGCAGCGCGCTGCGCAGTTCCTCGGTCTGCCCGTGCAGGCGCGCCGCTTCCAGCTCCTCGGCCAATTGCGCACGGGCCAGGGCCTGCGCCAGCGGCTGGCCAAGGGCAGCCACCAGGCGTCGACGCTCGTCCGCCAGCGGTGTGCCATCGGCGCTCTGCAAACCGATCAGCAGCAGCGGCCCCTCCTCGCCACACAGTGGCCACCACCACCAGCGACTGCTGGGCAGGGTGTCGGTGCCGAGGCCGGCAGGTTGCTCGTGCTGCCAGGCCCAGTCGGCGGCGGCGCGCTCGGCATCGGGCAACTCGGCGTGCAGCCCCCCCTCATGGCGCCACTGCCCATCAGCGCTGCGCGACAGCAGGGCCAGCTGCATGTCCGCCCAGCCACCCAGTTGCTGCCCAGCCACGGCCAGCACGGCCTGGCGGTCGGCAGCGACGGTGAGTTTGCGCGACAGCTCCAGCAGCGCCGTGGTTTCGCCCTGCGCCTGCCGCAGCGCCTGCACCTGGCGCCGCTGGCGGCTGGCCAGGTTGCCGGTCAACCCAGCCATGAGCAGGAAGAACAGCAGGGTCAGCACGTCTTCCTGACGCTGGATGCGCAGGGTCAGGGTCGGCGGGATGAACAGGAAGTTGTAGGCCAGGAACGACAGCCCCGAGCACGCCAGCGCCGGCCCCAGGCTGCTGCGCACCGCCACCAGCAGCACGGCAGCGAGAAACACCAGGGAGATGTTCGGCAGCTCCAGCACCCGCGCCAGACCGAGGGAGATCAGCGTGGCGCAGGCAGTCGCCAGTGTGGCCAGCAGGTAGTCACGCCAGCGCGGCGCGATGCGCGCGCGCCGACCAGCCTGTGGCTGATCACCTGCCGCATCCAGCACGCTCACCTCCAGCCCGGCCCCAGCGGCCAGCAGACGCTCGCCGAGGCCGCGACCGAGCCAGCGCCGGCGCAGACGCCGCGTGCTGCTGCCGACTAGAATGAGGCTGGCGCGGCGTTCGCGGGCATGGTCGAGCAGCGTGCGCGCCACCGAGTCGCCATGCAGCGTCACCACCTCGCCACCGAGGCGTTCGGCCAGGCGCAGCGCGGCTTGCAGGCGGCCGCGCTGGTCCTCGTCCATGGCCTGGCGGCCGTCCACGTGCACCACCGACCAAGGCAGATGCCGACGCTCGGCCACCCGGCAGGCGTGGCGCACCAGGCGCTCGGCCTCGCCATCGCCATCAACGCCCACCAGCAGGCGCCCGAGCACGCTGGGCGCGGCCTGGCCGAGCTGGCGGTAGCGTTGGTCGAGATCGGCATCGACCCGCGCGGCGGCGGTCTGCATGGCCAGTTCGCGCAGCGCGGTGAGGTTGGTCGGCGAGAAGAAGGCGTCGATGGCCGCACGCGCCTGCTCGGGCATGTACACCTTGCCGTCGCGCAGGCGTTCGAGCAGCTCACGCGGCGGCAGGTCGACCAGCTGGATCTCGTCGGCTTCCTGCAGCACCCAGTCGGGCACGGTCTCGCGCACCTGCACGCCGGTGATGTCGCGGACGCGGTCGTTGAGGCTTTCCAGGTGCTGGACGTTGACCGTGGTGTAGACGTCGATGCCGGCTGCAAGCAGCTCCTGCACGTCCTGCCAGCGCTTGGCGTGGCGGCTGCCGGGGGCGTTGCTGTGCGCCAGCTCATCGACCAGCGCCAGCTTCGGCGGGTCGGCCAGCAGGCCGTCGAGGTCCATCTCGCTCAGCTCCAGACCGCGATACGGCAGGCGCAGCGCTGGCTGCTGCGGCAGCCCCAGCAGCAGCGCCTCTGTCTCGCTGCGGCCGTGGCTTTCCACCACCCCGGCACGCAGCGCCACGCCCTGGCGCAGTTGCGCATGGGCGGCCTGGAGCATGGCGTAGGTCTTGCCCACGCCCGGCGCCGCGCCGAGGAACACCTTGAGCCGGCCACGGCCTTCGCGGGGCAGGTCGGCGAGCAGCGCTTCGGCGCGCAGGCTGTCGTTCATCGAGCACTCGTCACTGGGAAGAAGTGGAGGGATTGTCGACCAGCGCCAGGTTCAGAGCCAGCACATTGACCAGCGCCGGGCCGAACAGCGGGCGCTCGGTGTGCGCCTCCACTAGGCCCAACAACTCGGCTTCGGCCATGCCACGGGCCTGGGCGATGCGCGGCACCTGCCAGTTGGCCGCCTCGGGTGACAGGTGCGGGTCGAGGCCGCTGCCCGAGGTAGTGACCAGTTGCATCGGCACCGGCGTGTCACCGGCAAGGCCGGCGCTGGCCTGTTCGATGCGGGCAAACAGCTTCGGATTGCCGGCCGACAGGTTGCTGGCTCCGCTGGCCACGGTGGCGTAATCAGCAGCCGAGGGGCGCGACTGGAACCACTGATCACCATCGAAGGCCTGGGCGATCAGACGGCTGCCGCGCACCTGGCCGGTGTCGTCGCGCACTAGGCTGCCAGCGGCCTGATCGGGAAAAGCCAGGTGCGCCACGCCGGTGACGCTCAATGGATAGGCAACCCCGACCAGCAGGGTCATGAAAGCCAGTGTGGTGATGGCGGGACGAAAATGTTCGAGCATGATGAATCTCCGATATCGATTCGTTGCTTGTCTCCCCTCTCCCGCTTGCGGGGCTTGAGCGGAAATAGCGAAGCATCGCTTCGCCCGCTCAAGCGCCCTGAGCTCTGCGAGGGGCTGGGGCGCAGAGCGGGGGCCGGGGAGAGGGTCTATCCGGTAATACCGAGTGGCCTGCCCTACCCTCTCCCCAGCCCTCTCCCATAGATGGGAGAGGGGGCAGGCCGTGCGTGAACTACACCCAGCCCAACCCCACCAGCAGCAGGTCGAGCAGCTTGATGCCGACGAAGGGCGCGACGAGCCCGCCCAGGCCGTAGATCAGCAGGTTGCGCCGCAGCAGCTGGCCGGCGTCCAGCGCGGGGATGCGCACGCCGCGCAGCGCCAGCGGGATCAGCGCGACGATGATCAGGGCGTTGAACACGATGGCCGAGAGGATCGCGCTCTGCGGGCTGTGCAACTGCATCAGGTTGAGCGCGCCGAGCTGCGGGTAGATGCCGGCGAACAGCGCCGGGAGGATGGCGAAGTACTTGGCCACGTCGTTGGCCACCGAGAAGGTGGTCAGCGCGCCACGGGTCACCAGCAGCTCCTTGCCCACCTGCACCACGTCGATCAGCTTGGTCGGGTCGCTATCCAGGTCCACCAGGTTGGCAGCCTCGCGCGCGGCCTGGGTGCCGTCGTTCATCGCCAGGCCGACGTCGGCCTGGGCCAGCGCCGGGGCGTCGTTGGCGCCGTCGCCGCACATCGCAACCAGCTTGCCTTCGGCCTGCTCGGCGCGAATGCGCGAGAGCTTCTTCTCCGGCGTGGCCTCGGCGATCACGTCGTCGACACCCGCCTCAGCGGCGATGGCGGCGGCGGTCAGCGGGTTGTCGCCGGTCACCATCACGGTGCGGATACCCATGGCGCGCAGCTCGGCGAAGCGCTCGCGGATGCCCGGCTTGACCACGTCCTTGAGGTGGATGGCGCCGAGCAGGCGCCCATTCCCGGCCACCAGCAGCGGCGTGCCACCGCTCTGGGCGATCTTCTCCACCTCACGCGCCAGCGGCGTCGGCAGATCAGTACGACCCAGGCCGAGGTAGGCCAGCACCGCATCCACCGCGCCTTTGCGATAAGCCACGCCGTTCACGTCGGCGCCGGACAGGCGCGTCTCGGCGCTGAAGGCGATCAGCGTCATGCTCGCCCGCTCGGGCACCTCCATCGTGTGCAACGCCGCCAGGTACTCGACGATGGACTTGCCCTCCGGCGTGTCGTCGCCCTGCGAGGCCAGCAACGCCGCCTCGGCCAGCTCCGGCGTGGACACGCCCGGCGCCTTGACCATGGCGCTGCAACGGCGGTTGCCGAAGGTGATGGTGCCGGTCTTGTCCAGCAGCAGGGTGTGCACGTCGCCGGCGGCCTCCACGGCACGGCCGGACTTGGCGATGACGTTGAGGCGCACCAGGCGATCCATGCCGGCGATGCCGATGGCCGAAAGCAGACCGCCGATGGTGGTGGGGATCAGCGTCACCAGCAGCGCCGCCAGGTAGATCAGCGGCAGGTCACCGTCTGCAAAACGGGCGAACGGCTGCAGCGTGGCCACCACCAGCAGGAAGATCAGGGTCAGGCCGATCAGCAGGATATCCAGCGCCACCTCGTTGGGCGTTTTCTGCCGGCGCGCGCCCTCGACCAGGGCAATCATGCGGTCAAGGGTGGACTCGCCGGGGTTGGCGCTGATGCGCACCAGCAGCCAGTCCGACACCAGGCGGGTGTTGCCGGTGACCGCCGAGCGGTCGCCGCCGGACTCACGGATCACCGGCGCGGATTCGCCGGTAATCGCCGCTTCGTTGACCGCCGCGACACCTTCGATCACCTCGCCGTCACCGGGAATCAGCTCACCGGCCTCGACCCGCACCACATCGCCCTTGCGCAGGCTGCTGGCCGGCACGGACTGGAACTGCGCACCGACCTGCTTGTTGGCCATCAGCCCCTGGCTGCCGGACTTGAGGCTGTCGGCGCGCGCCTTGCCACGGCCCTCGGCCAGTGCTTCGGCGAAGTTGGCGAAGAGCACGGTGAACCACAGCCACAGGGCGATCTGCACGCCCAGGGCGGTACTCACTGCGGGGTTGGGGACGAAGCACAGCACGCTGGTGACCAGCGCCGTCAGCTCCACCACCAGCATCACCGGCGAGCGCACCAGTTGGCGCGGGTCGAGCTTGACGAAGGCCTGCTTGAGGGCCGGGCGCCACAGCGCACCGAGGCCGGTCTGCGGCTGGCTGCTGGACGATTTGACGCTGCGTTGCACCGTTACGGGGGCATTCATCACGGTTTCTCCTTCAGAACGCCAGGTATTCGGCCAGCGGGCCCAGGGCCAGCGCCGGCATAAAGGTCAGGCCACCCACCAGGAGGATGGTCAGGGTCAGCAGCACGACGAACAGCGGCCCATGGGTGGGGAAGCTGTTCTGCCCCTGCGGCGCGGCGCGCTTGGCCGCCAGGCTGCCGGCAATCGCCAGCACCGGCAGGATGTAGCCGAAGCGCCCTAGCAGCATGGCCAGGCCGAGCATCAGGTTGTGGTAGGGGGTGTCGGCGGTGAAGCCGGCGAAGGCCGAGCCGTTGTTGCCGGTGGCCGAGCCGTAGGCATACAGCGCCTGGCTGAAGCCATGCGGGCCGGGGTTGCCGATGGAGGCCGCCGGCCCGGCGAAGCTCACCGCCAGGGCGCCGAACACCAGCACGCCGACCGGCATCACCAGCAGCGTCGCGACCATCAGGCGCACCTCGCGCGCTTCCAGTTTCTTGCCCAGGTAGGCCGGGGTGCGGCCGATCATCAGGCCAGCGAGGAACACTGCGATCAGCACGAACAGCAGCATACCGTAGAGGCCCGCGCCGACGCCGCCGAAGATGATCTCGCCGAGCAGCATGTTGACCAGCGGCACCAGCCCGCCGAGGGCGCTGAAACTGTCGTGCATGGCGTTCACCGAGCCATTGGACGCCGCCGTGGTGGTGGTCGCCCAGAGCGCCGAGGCGAAGCTGCCGAAGCGCGCTTCCTTGCCCTCCAGCGAGCCGATCTGCTCGATGGGCAACCCCGCCAGCACCGGGTTCGGCTGCAACTCGGACCAGGCGCAAACAGCCAGGCCGATGACGAACAACACCAGCATGCAGGCCAGGATCGCCCGGCTCTGGCGCAGGTCACGTACGTAATGGCCGAAGGTGAACACCAGCGCCGCCGGAATCAGCAGGATCGACGCCAGCTCCAGCAGGTTGCTCAGCGCCGTGGGGTTCTCGAAGGGATGCGCCGAGTTGACGCCGAAGAAGCCGCCGCCGTTGGTACCCAGTTGCTTGATGGCGATCTGGCTAGCCGCCGGCCCCATCGGCAGGGTCTGCTCGCTGCCATGCAGGGTGGTGGCCGAGACGTAGTCGCTGAAGTTTTGCGGCACGCCCTGCCACACCAGCAGCACCGCCAGCACCAGACACAGCGGCAGCAGGCCGTAGAGCACGGCTCGGGTGATATCGACCCAGAAATTGCCCAGGCGGTCGCTGGACTGCCGCGCCAGGCCCCGGCACAGCACCACCAACACCGCCAGACCCACCGCCGGGCTGACGAAGTTCTGCACGCCGAGGCCGAGCATCTGGCTGAAATAGCTCAGCTGCGCCTCGCCGCTGTAGGCCTGCCAATTGGTGTTGGTGACGAAGCTCACCGCCGTGTTGAACGCCAGTGGCAGGCTCAGTCCGGCGAGCTGCTGCGGGTTGAGCGGCAGAGCGCCCTGCAACAGTAGAATGCTCATAAGCGCCAGCAGGCAGACCAGGGTGAAGGCCAGCAGCGCCAGGGCGTAGCCGCGCCAGCTTTGCTCACGCTCCGGGTCGACGCCGGCCACGCGGTAGCACAGGCGCTCCACCGGCAGCAGCACCGGGCTGAGCCAGGTGCGCTGGCCCTCCATCACGCGGTAGAAGTAGCGTCCGAGAAAAGGTGCCGGTGCCAGCACCAGCAGAGAAAAGGCCGCCAGCAGCAGCCAGTCGTAGTCGTGCATGGCCGTCTCCTCAACCACGCCCGGCGGTCAGCAGGGCCGACAGCAGGTAGGCGAAGAGGCCGACCACCAGGATCAGCGACACACCATCGATTGCGTTCATGTGCAAAGCTCCACGATGCGGGGAATCCGCTCGCGAGCATTGTCGAAAGGCTGGCCGTAAAGATTCGATTGGCGCCCCAGTGCCGAGGCGTAAAGAAATCGTATTGATGCAGTGGGATCAGCCCTGTGGGAGGCGCTTCAGCGGCGACTTATCCAGGCATCGCGGCTGCGACTGCATGAACGCATACCCGTAGGGTGGGTTAGCGGCGCAGAACACCGCTCCCACAGCCACGTACGAACTTGAAGCGCCGCGTAACCCACCAAGCGATCGCAAGCCCACCACTACTCAACAAAGCACATCCCCGTAGGGTGGGTTAGAGGCGCAGAACACCGCTCCCACAGCTGCGCACCCACCTCAAGCGCCGCATAACCCGCCAAGCGCTCGCAAGCCCACACTACTCAACAAAACGCATACCCGTAGGGCGGGTTAGCGGCGCCAGAACATCGCTCCCACAGCCGCGCACCCACCTCAAGCGCCGCGTAACCCGCCAAGCGCTCGCAAGCCCACACTACTCAACAAAACGCATACCCGTAGGGCGGGTTAGCGGCGCCAGAACACCGCTCCCACAGCTGCGCACCCACCTCAAGCGCCGCGTAACCCGCCAAGCGATGGCAAGCCCACCACTCAACCCAACACATGCACCGCCAACCCCACCAGCGCACAGGCCACCAGCGTCTCGATCACCCCACGCTTGAAGCCCAGCAACGCCACCCCGGCGCCCAGGGTAATCAACGCCGACACCCAATCGAACGTGCCGCCGAAGCCCTCGGGCCAGAGCACGTGATAACCGAAGAACAGCGCCAGGTTGAGGATCACCCCAACCACGGCAGCGGTGATCCCGGTCAGCGGCGCGGTGAACTTCAACTGCCCGTGGGTCGACTCCACCAGCGGCCCGCCGGCGAGGATGAACAAAAATGACGGCAGGAAGGTGAACCAGGTGACCAGCAGCGCCGCCAACGCCCCGCTGGCGAAGGCCAAATCGCCGCCGAACACCGGCTGGCCATAGGCACCGACGAACGCGACGAAAGCCACCACCATGATCAGCGGCCCCGGCGTGGTCTCGCCCAGCGCCAGGCCATCGATCATCTGTCGCGGCGTCAGCCAGCCGTAATGCTCGATGGCACCTTGATACACGTAGGGCAGCACCGCATAGGCACCGCCGAAGGTCAGCAGCGCCGCCTTGGTGAAGAACCAGCCCATCTGCGTCAGCGTGCCCTGCCAGCCAAACGCCAGGGTCAGCAGGCCCATTGGCAGCAGCCAGAGCACCGCACCGACCAACAGGATCAGCGCCAGCCGGCTGGAGCGAAAATGCGTGTGCGCCAGGCGCGTCTCATCATCGATCAATGCCGGCGCATGCGCCCCGACCTTCTCGCCATGGCCACCACCGACGGCAAAGTGCTGCGGCGCCAGTCGCCCACCGATGTACCCCACCAGCGCGGCGCCTAGCACGATCAGCGGGAAAGGCAGCTGCAGCGCGAAAATGGCAACGAAGGCCGCCGCCGCGATGGCCCACAGCCAGGCGTTCTTCAACACCCGCCCGCCGATGCGCCAGGCCGCCTGCACCACGATGGCCGTCACCGCCGGCTTGATGCCATAGAAAATCCCGGCCACCAGCGGCACATCGCCGAACACCAGATAGACCCAGGACAACACGACCAGGATCAGCAACGACGGCAGCACGAACAGCGCCCCGGCAATCACCCCACCCCAGGTGCGGTGCATCAACCAGCCGATGTAAGTGGCCAACTGCTGCGCCTCCGGCCCGGGCAGCAACATGCAGTAGTTCAGCGCATGCAGAAAGCGCCGCTCTGACAGCCAGCGGCGCTTCTCCACCAGCTCCTGGTGCATGATCGAAATCTGCCCCGCCGGCCCACCGAAACTGATCAGCCCCAGCTTCAACCAGAACCAGAAGGCCTGCAGCAAACTGACCGGGGCGGGACGTTCAGACGAGTCAGGCATTGGAGGCTCCAGCGGCTAAAAATCGACCGACCACTATAGCCACGAAAGATGACAGCCGCGCGTCACCGCACGAAAAATCACCAGCCCCACGCAGCCCTTGCCCCACCTGGGCTAGACGAGTTTTCCCGCATCTTATCCACAACGCTTTCCCCAGATTCTGTGCACGACACCCGGCAACCCGCCACCGCTCTGCCCCGCTGTTGAAAACCCGAGCCAAGTGATTGATTAAAAGCGATATTCCGCCTGGCGATAACGCCAGCAAAGCGTCATTGGGCAAAAACTGAACGGCCCACCGTGGCCCGCTTAAATGCTAGGCGCGGAGGGCTTTTGCAAAGGTTATCCACAGGGGTGTTCACAGAAATTGTGGGTGGGCTTGGGAAGGTCTGGATTGCCGACTCTGGTGCGAGAAAACGACCGAGATGGCATTTTGCCCATGAAGCGTGGACAGGGTAGCAGTGGATGGAATAGGTTTCTGGCTTGGTTCTGCTGGTGCAGTGATCCAGCAGATTGGGCTTGCCGTTATCTCTGTCGTGTTTCTCCCCAAAGGCTGTCGCGTTTGTTGCGACCTCTCTCAAGCGAAACAAGGGTTTGCAGGGCGACAAGGAACGTTATGCACCGGAAGTACGCAGCATGAGAACTAGACCAAATGGCCATATATGGATGGCGGCTGAACAATTTTTTAATGCTGCAGAGCACATTTGGACTGATGAAACGATCGACCTCAATCGCTATGTGTATCCACTGGTTGTAAATTACGCCTTTAGCTGTGAGTTAAGCCTTAAGGCATCAGAAGGCTTAGTGAAGTTTTCCGAAGCTACGCCCGAAGGGCTCCTGAAAGCAGTAAACACAGAGTCAGCCGTGCGTGGACACGATCTCCATACGATTTTTACAAAACTAAAACCAGAAACCCAAAAAGCAGTTGAGGCAAATTTCCTTGCTTCAACAGGGACACAGCTAATTCCATTGCTAAAGGAATGCTCAAAGTACTTTGCACATGGAAGATATTCGTTCGAGCAAATTGGCGGTTCTTATTCACTTTCTGGCGTGCGTAACCTTGCCAAAGGGCTGCTTGATTCCGTACTTGCTTATGGCAAAGGAAGCGCATAACAACTGGTATATGGACTCTCCCCACAAGTAGTGAGCAAAGCTTTGCTTTTGCACCTGTCGTCAGCGCAGTTGCATTCGTATATCCGGGCTGTTCTGGGCTTTTCCGCCCTGGCCATTCTGTAGTTCGCGCAGCGGGGGCCAAGCGTTCAATCGATCACGCGGATCATCATTGTTATCGGCCTTGCTCCGCTGCAGGACTCGCCTGTTACGACAGCAAGTAGCTCGGACAACCTCACCCAACGGTGGATGAAAAAAGCGCCATCCACCCTACGCAGGAATACCCGCCGCGTAGGGTGGACAACGCGGAGCTTGTCCGCCATGCCACGTGTCGGAACAGCAAATAGCCTAGTTAGAGCAAAGCAATACCCAGGGCAATCGCGGTAATAAGTTTAGCGTTGCTCTACCCATCCTAAGGTCGTTGATCGGCGCATGTCCGCACGCTCTGGCGGGCTGCTCGCTTCGCGACGAGCGGCCGGCGTCCCGGGCCGCCCTACGTCAGGCCGTCTTGCTCGGCGAAGCATCTTCGAAGCGATTCACCTTGCGCAGGCTCTTGAAGCCGAGCATCCAGCCGCCAGTCACGGTCAAGGTGCAGGCGCAGCCGATCAGCGCCGCCGGCACCACGCCGAACCAGGCGGCGCTGGTGCCGGCGCGAAATTCGCCGAGCTCGTTGGAAGAGCCGATGAACAGCATGTTCACCGCGTTGACCCGGCCACGCATGGTGTCCGGGGTGGAGAACTGCACCAGCGAGGAACGGATGTACATGCTCACCATGTCCGCGCCGCCGGCCACCACCAGCGCGGCGAAGGACAGCCAGAACAGGCTGGACAGCGCGAACACCAGGTTGGCCACGCCGAACAGCGCCACCGCGCCGAACATCACCAGGCCGACATGGCGGTTGAACGGCTTCATGCTCAGGTACAAACCGACCGACACTTCGCCGATGGCCATGGCGCTGCGCAGCAGACCAAGGCCCGTCGGCCCGACTTCCAGCACTTCCTGGGCGTAGATCGGCAGCAGCGCGATCACGCCACCCAGCAGCACGGCGAACAGGTCCAGCGAGATGGTGCCGAGGATGATCGGCCGCGTGCGGATGAAGTGGATGCCCGCGGTAAAGCGCGCCCAGGCGGTGGCTTCCAGCGCCTGCATCTTTTCCGCATAGCGCACCGGTACCAGCGGAAGCAGTGCGGAGCCAGCGAGGAAGCAGGCCAGGCACACCGAGTAGGTCAGCCCGCCACCGCCGATGGCGTACAGGCCGCCACCGATCACCGGCCCGGAAATGGTCGCGCCGCGCATGATCATGCTGTTGGCCGCAATGGCCGCCGCCAGGCGTTCGCGCGGCACGATCTGCGGCAACAGACTCGATAGCGCCGGCCCGGTGAAGGCGCGGCCACAGCCGTACAGCACCAGCACCGCGTAGTACCAACTGACCGCCGCCTCGCTCAGCGACAACCACAGCAACACCGCCGCACACACGCCCTCGACCAGCCAACTGAGCATCAGGATCAACTTGCGGTCGTAGCGGTCAATGAGGTCGCCAGCCGGCATCAGCAGCACCAGCATGGGGATGAACTGAGCCAGGCCGACATAGGCCAGCGACAGCGGATCGCGCGTCAGGTCGTAGACCTGCCAGGCCACCACGATGGCCTGGATCTGAACGGCGAACACCACCACGATGCGGGCGATGAGAAACGGCAGGAAACCGGGAAGTCGGTAGACGGAAACAGGGGCAGCGGACACGGCGAAAATCTCGAGGCAGAACCGGCCAGTGCCGGACAAAGTTAGCCGGCCAATCTAAGGCAAAGCTCCGCCATGGGGCAAACCCGAGAACAGGCTGTTGCGCAGATCACGTCCTGGACTACGCGGTGGCGTCAGACACACACGAGCGCCTTACTGGACAACGCCGGGTGCCGCGCCTGGTTCGGTCACTGCAGGAGCGCCGCACCGGTGCGAAGACGGATGTGGCCGTATCGCAATAGTGAGTTGCCGGCTCCATTCGCCGCGGGGCGCGGTTCCTGCAGGTGTTGGCAGCGCGGGGGATGCGGGAGGTCATTCCTCCCGCCAATATCCAGGCTAGACGAATGCCTGGTCGCCGAAACCACGCGGCAGACGCTGCGGGCCTGGCAAGGCAGCCAGACGCGCCTCCCAGGAAGTGCGCCAGTCGTTGACGGCGCGGGTGGCCTTTTCGCGGCGGGCGGCACGGCGCGCGGCATTGCGTGAGTTACGTCGAGCTTCGGTGAACACTTCGGTCTTGCGGCAATTGCGGCATTTGACCTTGGCCAGCTCGGTGGTGGCGGGCAGCTTTTCACCATGAGAACCACAGGCGAGGTGGCCAGAGACTTTGTAGTGCGTAACCATCGCGTTATCTCCTTGATTGTGGGTGCCCGACTGCAGCCAGCCGGTCTACACCCCTCAAGAAATGGGACTGTGCAAGCGGCACGCGGGTTCATTGCCATCGACCAAGGGGCATGCCGCCTCTGGCCGTGCGCCCCACCAAACGGTTTTAATGCGCTCTTTTACCGGAACCTCACCATGCCCCTGAGCCCCGACGAACTCACGCAGATCAGCGCTCTCACCCTGGCCCACTACCAGAGCAGCGCCGAGGATTTTCGCGAGGGCACGCGCGACCATGATGTGAGTCAGAACATTGCCGCCCTGCTGCGTCATATCGAAGCTGAAAAGCCCTGGCGCATCCTCGATTTCGGCTGTGGGCCAGGGCGTGACCTGCGCACTTTCAGCGGCCTCGGCCACCAGGCCATCGGTCTCGATGGCTGCGCCGAGTTCGTCGCCATGGCGCGCGCCGACAGCGGCTGCGAGGTGTGGCAGCAGAGCTTCCTCGAACTGGACCTGCCGGCTGGACATTTCGACGGCATCTTCGCCAACGCCAGTCTGTTCCACGTTCCGGATCAGGAGCTGCCGCGCGTGCTCGGCGAGCTGCATGCGGCGCTCAAGGCCGGTGGTGTTCTGTTCAGCTCCAACCCGCGCGGCGAGAATCAGGAGGGCTGGAACGGCCCGCGCTACGGCAGCTACCACGACCTCGAACGCTGGCGCGCACGGCTCACGGCAGCCGGTTTCATCGAGCTGGAGCACTACTACCGCCCCGCCGGCCTGCCACGCGACCAGCAACCTTGGCTGGCCAGCGTGTGGCGGCGACTCGGTTGAGGCTCACCGCCGCAAGGCATGCCAGGGCGCTCGCTCGGGACAGCCAGGCGCCTGGCAGTTCCCTGCCTCGCCCTAGTCGAGTACAGGGCGGAAGAAGCTGCGCTCGTAGCTGAGGACGCAGCGCGTCTCCTCAGCGTACTTGAACGCCGCCTGGCACTCGGCGTCGACGAATGAATCCTGACGGTAGCGCTCGTAGTCGGTCAGGCTGGGAAAACTGAACAGTGCCAGCGCGACGTTATTGGCCCCCTCGGATGGCAGGAAATAGCCATGGTGCGTACCGCCGAACTTCTCTACCAAGGGAATCCACAGTTTCGCGTAGCGCTCGAATTCCTCGAGTTTGTAGGGGTCGATGATGTAGCGCAGGTAGCAAGTGATCATGGCAGTCCTTCCTTGCGGGCATGTTCGATGAGCGCGCGATATAAACACGGCTCGGCCGGCAGATGCATCTGCTACGGAACGAAATCGCCTTCGCCAACAACCGCCCGCAGCAGAGCTGCCGAGCATCGGTGCTCTGCTGCCCGCGAAGCGCTTCAAGTTGTACCTGGCTGGAGGGAACCGGCACGGCTTCGCGACAACATCAGCGCCAGGCCTGCGACCCAGATCACCGAGATACCGTAGTTGATGCGCTGGTACAGGCCGAACGAATGCCCGGTCTCGACGGCCTGGGCCATCAGCACCACGGTGGCCACGGCCAACACGGTGCAGGCGAGAGAAAACAGACCGAAGCCGCGAGCGCCCATCAGGCGTTTACTCGCAAAGGCCCAGAGCAGGCTGGCCAGGGTCAGCGATAGGAACATCACCAGCCCGGCCAGGTTGTGCATCTGCTGCGAGAAGGACGGCTGTACTGGCGCACATCCCTGGTCGCAGGGAAAATAGCCAGTGGCGAAGCTGGCCAGCCCATGGACGAGAATCAGCCCGGCACTGAACAGCGCCAGCCGCGAGCCGCGCAGCCGACGCAGCACGCCCACGGCGAAGAGCACAAAAAGCACGCCCAGCGGCAGGTTATTGACCCAGGCCGAGAAGCCCTGGGTGGGTGACCCCTGCGCTCCAAGCTGGCTCATGGCCTGATCCAGATGGCTGTAATCGGGGTATGCCAGCGCCGTCAGCAACACGCCGAAGAACAGCCAGAACGGTATCAGCACGCCCAGGCCAAGCAACATCCGATCAAGGTTTTTCATTCGTCCCTGCTCCTTGCGGGTAGTGGGGACCCCTTGCCCCCGCGGTGAGTCGGCTAACGGGTCTTGAGCGACGGCAGCAGCGCGGTGAGGATGCCCAGCAGCGGCAGGAACGAGCACAGCAGGAACACCTCCTCGATGCCGTGGATGTCCGCCAGGTAGCCGAGCAGCGCTCCGCCAATACCGCCAAAGCCGAACATCAGACCGAAGAACAGCCCGGCGATCATGCCGACATTGCCCGGCATCAGCTCCTGGGCGAAGACCACGATGGCGGAGAACGCCGAGGCCAGGATGAAGCCGATCACCATGCTCAGCACGCCGGTCCAGAACAGGTCGACGTGCGGCAGCAGCAGGGAGAACGGCGCCACGCCGAGGATGGAGAACCAGATCACCTGCTTGCGCCCGATGCGGTCGCCGATCGGCCCGCCGAAGAAGGTGCCGGCCGCCACCGCGCCGAGGAACAGGAACAGGTAGAGCTGCGAGCTGGCCACGGACAGGTCGAACTTCTCGATCAGGAAGAAGGTGAAATAGCTGGTGAAGCTGGCCATGTAGAAGTATTTGGAGAACACCAACAGCGCCAGGATCAGCAAGGCGAACTTCACCCGCCCGGACGACAGACCATGAGTGGCCATGCCGCCCTGCTTGAGTTTGAACAGCGTCAGGTGGTGGCGATACCAACGGCTCAGGCCATATAGCACGACGATGGCGAAGGCGGCGAACAGGCCGAACCAGGCGACGTTACCCTGGCCGTAGGGAATGATGATGGCCGCCGCCAGCAGCGGGCCGAAGGCGGTACCGGCGTTGCCGCCGACCTGGAAGGTGGACTGCGCCAGGCCGTAGCGTCCGCCCGACGCGAGGCGGGCGATGCGCGACGCCTCGGGATGGAAGGTCGAGGAACCGATGCCCACCAAGGCTGCGGCCATGAGGATCGCCGGAAAGCTGCCGACGAAGGCCAACATGAGGATGCCGACCAGGGTGCACAGCGAACCGGCCGGCAACAGCCAGGGCTTGGGATGGCGGTCGGTGTGATAGCCCACCCAGGGCTGCAGCAGCGAGGCGGTGAGCTGGAAGGTCAGGGTGATCAGGCCGATCTGGGCGAAGCTCAGGCCGTAGTTGAGCTTGAGCATCGGGTAGATGGCGGGCAACACCGCCTGGATCAGGTCGTTGATCAGGTGTGCCAGGGCGCAGGCGCCGATCACGCGCATCACCAGAGGGCTGGCCTGGCTGACGGGCGAGGCAGTGGCCAGGGGCGTAGCGGCAGGACTGCTGGACATGCTTGAAGCTTCCGGACGAGGTGAGGAACGGCGCTATGCTAGGCTCCGCCCAATCGCCTGTCTCACGAAGACAGGACAGCAACCTTCGCAAAAAGGGCACAGGCATGCGATTACCTGAGAAGTTGCTGGCCGAGATCGACGCCTCCCCCTGGCTGATCAGCAGCAGCGCCACCGATTATCCGGTCAACGCCATCATCGAGCCGCACTCGCACCGCAACAAGCATCAGCTGATCTACGCCATCTCCGGGGTGATGGTGGTGACTTCGGCGCTGAACCAGTGGACGGTGCCGCCGAGCCGAGGCATCTGGATGCCCTGCGGCCAGGTGCATGCGATCCGCTGCATCGGCAGCGTGCGAATGCGCAGCGTCTTCGTGCGCCCCGACATCCTGGCGGACATGCCCGCCGAGTGTCGCGCCGTGGCCATCTCACCGCTGCTCAGCGAGCTGATCCGCGCCGCCGTGGCGATCACCCAGCCCTATGCCGACGACTCGCGCGAGGCGCGGGTGATGCGCCTGATCCTCGATGAATTGCGCATCCTGCCGACCCTGCCGCTGCACCTGCCGCAGCCGGCCGACCCACGCATCCAGGCGATCTGCGTGACGCTGCAGAACGACCCTGGCGACGCCTCCACCCTGGCTGAATGGAGCACCCGCCTGTGTCTGGACGAGAAAACCATCCAGCGCCTGTTCCAGAAGGGCACCGGCATGACCTTCGGCCAGTGGCGCCAGCAGGCGCGCCTGTTATTGGCCCTGGAGCGCATCGCCCTGGGCGAGAAGATCATCGACATCGCCGGGGAGCTGGGCTACGACAGCCCCAGCGCCTTCGCCACCATGTTCAAGAAGCAGTTCGGCACAACGCCCAGCCAGTTCTTCAAGTGATGCTGAGGCTGCCCAACGATTGCTCGCAGCATGCCGACGACACTCATTAGCCACTTCAACAACCGCTATATACAAATAAATATAACGATGTAGGATTGCGCATCCGGTCTGTCGTCAGGATCGACGCCACGAGAAATACTCATGCTCAAGCCTCTCAAGCACAGCCTTCTCGCCCTCGGCCTGGTCTTCGCCAGCGGCGCCATCGCCGACGAGGTCAAAGTCGCGGTCGCCGCCAACTTCACCGCACCGATGCAGGCCATCACGCCTGCCTTCGAGAAGGCCACCGGGCACAAGCTGCTCGTATCCTTCGGTGCCACCGGGCAGTTCTACGCGCAGATCAGGAATGGTGCGCCGTACGATGTACTGCTCGCAGCCGACGACACGACGCCGGCCAGGCTGGAACGCGAGGGCGCGGCCGTGCCCGGCTCGCGCTTCACCTACGCCATCGGCGGCCTGGTGCTGTGGTCGGCCGATGCCAGCTACCTCGACGGCACGGACGCAGCGCTGAAAGCCGGCCAGTTCAGGCACCTGTCCATCGCCAACCCCAAGGCCGCACCCTATGGCCTGGCCGCGATGCAGGTGCTGGCAAAGCAGGGCCTGAGCGAGACGGTCAAGGCCAAGCTGGTGGAGGGCCAGAACATCACCCAGGCGCATCAGTTCGTCTCCAGCGGTAACGCCGAGCTGGGTTTCGTCGCGTTGTCGCAGGTGTACAAGGACGGCCAGCTCAGCAGCGGCTCGGCCTGGATCGTCCCGGACGCCATGTACGACCCGATCAGGCAGGACGCGGTGATCCTCAAACAGGGCGCGAACAACCCGGCCGCCGTCGCACTGGTCGAGTATCTGAAAGGCCCGGAAGCGGCCAAGGTGATCGAATCGTTCGGCTATAAACTGCCGTAGCCCGGAACCGACCCATGCCGCTGTCCAAGAACGATCTCGACGCCATTCTGCTGACTCTCGAGCTGGCCTCGCTGACCACCGTGCTGCTGCTGATCATCGGCACGCCCATCGCCCTGTGGCTGGCGCGCACCGACTCCTGGCTCAAGCGCCCGGTCGGTGCCGTGGTGGCGCTACCGCTGGTGCTGCCACCGACGGTGATCGGCTTCTACCTGCTGGTGAGCATGGGGCCCAACGGTTTCTTCGGCCAACTGACGCAAAGCCTGGGTCTCGGCACCTTCACTTTCACGTTCACCGGTTTAGTGATCGGTTCGATTTTCTATTCTCTGCCCTTCGTCGTGCAGCCGCTGCAGAACGCCTTCGAGGCCATCGGCCGCGGCCCGCTGGAGGCTGCCGCGACCCTGCGCGCCAACCCCTGGGACAGCTTCTTCAGCGTCGTGCTACCGCTGGCCCGCCCCGGCTTCATCACCGCCGCCATTCTCAGCTTCGCCCATACCATCGGTGAGTTCGGCGTGGTGCTGATGATCGGCGGCAATATCCCCGGCAAGACCCAGGTGGTCTCGGTGCAGATCTACAACCACGTGGAAACCATGAACTACGCCCAGGCGCACTGGCTGGCCGGCGGCATGGTGGCGTTCTCCTTCATCGTTCTGCTGGCGTTGTACGGCGGGCGCAATGCTCGGATGAGGGCGCTGTGATGTTCGGTTTCGGCAAGGCCTCGCCACCCGCCGTCCAAGACGATGGACGCATTCGCGCGCGCTTTCTGGTCAAGCATCCAGGCTTCACCCTGGATATCGACCTCGACCTGCCCGGACGCGGCGTCAGTGCGCTGTTCGGCCATTCCGGTTCGGGCAAGACCAGTTGCCTGCGCTGCTTCGCCGGGCTGGATCGCCCACAGCTGGGCTACCTGCAGGTCGCCGGAGCGCTCTGGCAGGACAGTGAACGCGGTTTCTTCCTGCCGGCGCACAAACGGGCCATCGGCTACGTGTTCCAGGACGCCAACCTGTTCCCTCACCTGAGCGTGCGCGGGAATCTGGAGTACGGCCAACGGCGCATCCCCGCCGCGCAGCGCAAGGTGGCGCTGGATCAGGCGCTGGAGCTGCTGGGCATCGGCCATCTGCTCGAACGCATGCCCTCGGCGCTGTCCGGTGGCGAACGCCAGCGCGTCGGCATCGCCCGCGCGCTGGTCACCAGCCCGCGCCTGCTGCTGATGGACGAGCCGCTGGCTTCGCTGGACCTCAAGCGCAAGCAGGAAGTGCTGCCCTATCTGGAGAGACTGCACGAAGAGCTGGACATCCCCGTACTCTACGTCAGCCATGCGCCGGACGAAGTGGCGCGCCTGGCCGATCATCTGGTGCTGCTCGACGAAGGCCAGGTGCGCGCCAGCGGCCCGCTCAAGGAAACCCTGCTGCGCGCCGACCTGCCCTTCGCCAGCGACGAGGATGCCGAAGCGGTGATCGACGGCCAAGTCTGCGGCCACGATGCCGCCTACGATCTGCTTGAGCTTCAACTACCTGGCAGCGAGGCGCGCCTGCGCTTGCCCCATACGGCGCTGCCCAGCGGCCATCAGGTTCGGGTGAAGATCAAGGCACGCGACGTCAGCCTGGCGCTCAATCGCGCCGAGGATTGCAGCCTGCTCAACCTGCTGCTGGCGACGGTGGAAAGTTGGCAGGCGCTCGATGCGCAGATACTGCTGACCCTGCGCGTCGGCGAACAGCGTCTGCTAGCACGGATCACCCGTTACTCCTTCGATCAGTTGGGCATTCATGCCGGACAGACGCTGTGGGCGCAGATCAAGTCGGTGTCGCTGTTGGCACCGTAGGGTGCGGGACAAACGATCCGGTCGACCGTGGGGTGCGCCACGCGCACCGAGCACGCGCACATGCCCCCGGCTCGTAGCCCGGATGCAATCCGGGGCGATTACCAGACGCCCGACAATTGCGGCATACCCGGTGCGCATGGCGCACCCTACGCTGGGATCGGTGCACGCCGTAGGGTGCGCCGCGCGCACCGAGCACGCGCACATGCCCCCGGCTCGTAGCCCGGATGCAATCCGGGACGATTACCAGACGCCCGACAATGCATGCATACCCGGTGCGCATGGCGCACCCTGCGTAAAGATCGGTGCACGCCGTGGGGTGCGCCGCGATGAAAAAGGTAGTGCAGCGATAATGGTCTCAGGCGCGCAAGCGCGCCTGCTGTTCGATGCGGCTCTGCAGGCGATACAGATAGCCGAAGCCCTGCTCCCAGTAGCGATGCCCGGACTTCACGTTGATATGCCCGGCACCGCTCAGAATCGCCGCCTCGCTACCCCAGGCCCGCGCCAGCTCCATGGCGCGCAGCGCGCTGGCCGCCGGGTCGTTGTCGGAACCCACCAGCAGGCTGGGAAAGGGCAGCAGATCACGCGGCATCGGCGCGAAATTCTGCAGCGGCGCGGGGCAGCCCGGCCGCTCGACATCGGCCGGTGCGACCAGCAGCGCGCCACGCACGCGGCGCAGCAGCTCCACCGGCGCCTGCGCGGCCCAGTGCGCCACCGTCACGCAACCCAGGCTGTGGGCGATGAGGATGAGCGGACGCGGATCGGCTGCAATCTCCTGGTTCAACGCGGCGACCCAGTCGCCACGTTGCGGGTTGAGCCAGTCCTTCTGCTCCACACGCGCACTGTTCGGCAGGCTGCGCTGCCAATGGCTTTGCCAGTGTTCTTCGGGTGAGCCCTGCCAGCCCGGCAGGATCAGATAACGGATTGCTTCACTGCCCATGACGGCGCCTCCTTGAATCGAATGGCATCAGTCTAGGCAGCACGAATAAATTACAAAAAGAATAAGAACTTATTTAATTATTCCAAAAGCTCAATAAATCGCATCACACCTCATATTTCCAAAAAGCATATAAATGTTCTTAAACAATATTTTTAAGAATATTTCCGCCTCTCTACTATCCGCTCCACGCCAGCGTCGGTACTCCATACCGCCGCCGTGGCGACCTGTTCACAAGGAGCCTGGAAATGACCGCGACGCTGAGAAACCTGGAAGGCCAGGACGAAGCCGTGATCCTCCGCGAGATCCAGACTGCCCTGCATGGCCTGAAATTCGGCTCGGTGGAAATCACCGTGCACAACGGCCAGGTGGTGCAGATCGAGCGCAAGGAAAAGATCCGCCTGCAACAACCGAACACCAGGAACACCTGAAGCAAGCAGCCCGACTGGACCACCGGAGGGCGTGACCATGAAAAGAATCCAGCCATGAACACGCACCACCATCGCTGCTGTCACTCGCGAATGTGCGACTGACCGCCACGAACCAGAGCCAACATAAAAACCCAGTCAGGAGCTGCACCATGTCCCTTCGTCGTTTTGCCCTGGCCGCACTGGCCAGCGCCTTGATCGCCGGCCCGGTGGCCGCCGCGCAAACCCTGCTCAACGTGTCCTACGACCCGACCCGTGAGCTGTACAGCGAATTCAACGCCGCCTTCAACAAGCATTGGCAAGCCCAGGGCAACGAAGCGCTGACCATCCAGCAATCCCACGGTGGCTCGGGCAAGCAGGCCCGTGCGGTGATCGACGGCCTGCGCGCCGATGTGGTGACCCTGGCCCTGGCCGGCGATATCGACGAGCTGTACAAGCTCGGCAAGCTGATCCCGGAAAACTGGCAGGAGCGCCTGCCGGACGCCAGCACCCCCTACACCTCGACCATCGTGTTCCTGGTGCGCAAGGGCAACCCGAAAGGCCTGAAGGACTGGAATGACCTGGTCAAGCCGGGCGTGGAAGTAATTACCCCGAACCCGAAAACCTCCGGTGGCGCACGCTGGAACTTCCTCGCTGCCTGGGCCTATGCCCAGCAGAAATACGGTAGCGAAGCCGAGGCCAAGGCCTTCACCGAGAAGCTCTACAAGAACGTCCCGGTGCTCGATACCGGCGCCCGCGGCTCGACCATCACCTTCGTCAACAACGGCATCGGCGACGTGCTGCTGGCTTGGGAAAACGAAGCCTTCCTGGCACTCAAGGAAGAAGGCGGGGACAACTTCGAGATCGTCGCGCCGTCGCTGTCGATCCTCGCCGAACCGCCGGTGAGCGTGGTCGATCAGAACGTCGACAAGAAAGGCACCCGCAAAGTCGCCGAGGCCTACCTCAACTACCTGTACAGCGAGGAAGGCCAGCGCATCGCCGCCAAGCACTTCTACCGCCCACGCAACCAGGCGGTGGCGGCCGAGTTCGCCAAGCAGTTCCCGCAGCTCAAACTGGTAACCATCGACGCTGACTTCGATGGCTGGAAAACCGCTCAGCCGAAGTTCTTCAACGATGGCGGCATCTTCGACCAGATCTACCAGGCCCATTGATCCGTAGGGTGGATCACGCTTCACCGATCCACCATCGCCCCTGCGAGTGCCGCTGGTGGAAGTGAAAAGCGACTTCCACCCTACACACTAGGCTGCGCGCACTCAGATGGTGCGCACGGCGCACCCTACCCCGTACAGGTTCATTCCATGTCTCGCCGCACTTCCCCCGTCATACCCGGCTTCGGGCTGACGCTGGGTTACACCCTGGTGTACCTCAGTCTGTTGGTGTTGATTCCCCTGGGTGCCATGTTCGTCCACGCTGCCCAGCTCACCTGGGATCAGTTCTGGGCAATCATTTCCTCACCGCGCGTGCTGGCCGCCCTGAAGCTGAGCTTCGGCACCGCCTTTCTCGCTGCCATCATCAACGGCGTGATCGGCACCCTGCTGGCCTGGGTGCTGGTGCGCTACACCTTCCCCGGTCGCAAGGTCATCGAAGCGATGATCGACCTGCCCTTCGCCCTGCCCACAGCCGTTGCCGGTATCGCCCTGACCGCGCTCTACGCGCCCAACGGTTTGATCGGCCAGTTCGCCACGGCCCTGGGCTTCAAGATCGCCTACACCCCGCTGGGCATCACCCTGGCGCTGACCTTCGTCACCCTGCCCTTCGTCGTGCGCACCCTCCAGCCGGTGCTGGCCGACATCCCGCGCGAGGTCGAGGAAGCCGCCGCCTGCCTCGGTGCCAAGCCGTTGCAGGTGGCTCGCCATGTGCTGCTGCCGGCGCTGCTGCCGGCCTGGCTGACCGGCTTTGCCCTGGCCTTCGCCCGTGGCGTCGGCGAGTACGGCTCGGTGATCTTCATCGCCGGCAACATGCCGATGAAGACCGAGATCCTGCCGCTGCTGATCATGGTGCAACTGGACCAGTACAACTACGCCGGCGCCACCGCCATCGGCGTGTTGATGCTGGTGGTGTCGTTCATTCTGCTGCTGCTGATCAACCTGCTGCAGCGCCGCATCAGTCGTTCTTGAGGAGCCAGGCATGTCATCTGCAACCCTGACGGCCAGCGCCGCCAACAACGCCGCGCGCCGCGGCAACGCCCTGGGCCGCCGCCTGCTGATCATTTCGGCCTGGCTGGTGTTCGCCTTCCTCCTGCTACTCCCCCTGTTCGTGGTGGCGACCGAGGCACTCAAACAGGGCGTCGGCGTGTTCGTCACCTCGATCCTCGAGCCCGACGCCATCAGCGCGCTGAAACTGACCCTGCTCGCCGTGGGCATCGCCGTGCCGCTCAACCTGGTGTTCGGCGTGGCCGCCGCCTGGTGCGTGAGCAAGTACGAGTTCCGTGGCAAGAGCATGCTGGTGACCCTGATCGACCTGCCGTTCTCGGTGTCACCGGTAATTGCCGGTCTGATCTACGTGCTGCTGTTCGGCGCCCAGGGCTTCTTCGGTCCCTGGTTGCGTGAGCACGACATCCAGATCATCTTCGCCCTGCCCGGCATCGTCCTCGCCACCGTGTTCGTCACCGTGCCCTTCGTCGCCCGCGAGCTGATCCCGCTGATGCAGGAGCAGGGCACACAGGAGGAAGAGGCCGCGCGCCTGCTCGGTGCCAACGGCTGGCAGATGTTCTGGCACGTGACGCTGCCCAATATCAAATGGGGCCTGATCTACGGCGTGGTGCTGTGCACCGCCCGGGCGATGGGCGAGTTCGGCGCGGTATCGGTGGTCTCCGGGCACATCCGCGGCTACACCAACACGCTGCCGCTGCATGTCGAGATTCTCTATAACGAATACAATCACGTCGCCGCCTTCAGCGTTGCCAGCCTGCTGCTGCTTCTGGCGCTGTTCATCCTGCTGCTCAAGCAGTGGAGCGAATCCCGTATCAACCGCCGCAAAGCCAGTGCTGGCGAGGAATAAACATGAGTATCGAAATCCGTAACGTCAGCAAGAACTTCAATGCGTTCAAGGCGCTGAACGAGATCAATCTGAACATCCAGAGCGGCGAACTGGTCGCCCTGCTCGGCCCGTCCGGCTGCGGCAAGACCACCCTGTTGCGCATCATCGCCGGCCTGGAAACCCCGGACAGCGGCACCATCGAGTTTCACGGCGAGGACGTCTCCAACCACGACGTGCGTGATCGCAACGTCGGCTTCGTGTTCCAGCACTACGCGCTGTTCCGCCACATGACGGTATTCGACAACGTCGCCTTTGGCCTGCGCATGAAGCCCAAGCGCGAGCGCCCGAGCGAAGCGGTGATCCAGCAGAAGGTGCACGAACTGCTCGACCTGGTGCAGCTCGACTGGCTCGGCGATCGCTACCCGGAACAGCTCTCCGGTGGTCAGCGCCAGCGTATCGCCCTGGCCCGCGCCCTGGCAGTGGAGCCGAAAGTGCTGCTGCTCGACGAACCCTTCGGGGCGCTGGACGCCAAGGTGCGCAAGGAGCTGCGCCGCTGGCTGGCGCGCCTGCACGAGGACGTACACCTGACCAGCGTATTCGTCACCCACGACCAGGAAGAAGCCATGGAAGTGGCCGACCGCATCGTGGTGATGAACAAGGGTGTGATCGAGCAGATCGGCACGCCGGCCGAAGTCTACGAGTATCCGGCCAGCGATTTCGTCTACCACTTCCTTGGCGACGCCAACCGCCTCTACGTCGGCAATGATCACCACGTGCTGTTCCGCCCGCACGAGGTCGACCTGTCCAGCGAACCGAGCCCGGAGCACAAGGCCGGTGAGGTGCGCGACATCCGCCTGCTCGGCGCGATCACCCGCATCACCCTCAAGGTCGACGGCCAGGACGAGCTGATCGAGGCCGAGGTGGCCAAGGATCACATCAGCCTGGACAACCTCGCCCGCGGCACCACCCTGTACTTCAAGCCCAAGGGCGGCAAGCCGGTCAGCGCCCAGGTGTAGTTCTTCGTAGGGTAGGCCGGGCGATAGTACGTAGGCTGGGCGTAGGGTGGGCTTCAGCCCACCGACTACACCGACAGGAGCTCAACCTGTGTTCGGTGGGCTGAAGCGGATCACCGCCCAGCCCACCCTACGAAGCAGCGATCGCCATGATCGCCCTGCGCCCCTTCGGTGAAACCTGCAGCGCACGCGAACCCGTGCTGCGCCGCAGCCAGCCCTCGCCTTCGCACAGATTCAGCAACGCCGCGCCCAGCGCACCACCGAGATGCGGCTTGCGCTCGCTCCAGTCCGGGCAGGCACAGAGTCGCTGGCGGCGCTGACGGTTGATCTGGTGCAGATCGATGCCCAACGCCTGCAGCCCCTGCTCACCACTTGCCGTCAGCTTCAGCGCACCACCCTCCTCGCTCAGCCAGTCAGCCGCGCACATGCGCGCGAACACGCCGACGGCCAGTTCGCCGGCCAGATGGTCATAGCAGGTGCGCGCCTCACGCATGGCCTGCGGCGTCCCGCGTGAAGCCGGCACCGCGCGTGGTTGCCGTGGCTGCGCGGCCAGCGCGGCACTGGCCAGGGCCTCGACCAGTTGCCCGACTTCCGGCCCGGCCAGACGGTAATAGCGATTGCGCCCATGGCGTTGCTGCGCCAGCAGGCCGCCTTCTACCAGCTTGGCCAGGTGCGCGCTGGTCGACGAAGGCGACAGCCCCGCGAGCAAGGCCAGCTCGCCGGCCGGCCGCGCGCTGCCGTCCATCAGCGCCCAGACCATGCTGGCGCGCCCGGTATCGGCGAGCAGTGCGGCAATCGAGCTGAAACCCGGTGCGTATTCCATAGTTCACCTCATGACGAAACATGGCGTGCAGCAAATGTGGATACTGGCAGGCAATTTCAGCCAGAGCCAGCCAGGGAGAAACCGATGCTCGCCGTGATCTTCGAAGTTCAGGCCAAGACAGGCCAGCAGCAGGACTATCTCGACCTCGCCGGGGAGTTGCGCCCGCTGCTCGCCGAGCAGCCGGGTTTCATCTCCATCGAACGCTTCCAGAGCCTGACCCAGCCTGGGAAGATCTTGTCGCTATCGTTCTGGCAGGACGAAGCCGCGATCCAGGCCTGGCGCCAGCGCGAGGAACACCGACGCGCACAGACGGCTGGACGCGAGGAGGTCTTCAGTAACTATCGCCTGCGCGTGGCCCAGGTACTGCGCGACTACGGTATGCACGAGCGCGAACAGGCGCCGGCCGACAGCCGCACGATCCACGAGCAGGGGCAGCGCGATGACTGAGCACCTGCCGCTGATCCTCGCCACCTTCCTGCTCGCCGGCATGGTCAAGGGTGTGGTCGGCCTTGGTCTGCCGACCATCGCCGTTGGTCTGCTCGGTCTGGTGATGGCACCACTGCAGGCCGCCGCGCTGCTGATCATCCCGTCGATGGTGACCAACATCTGGCAGTTGTGCGACGGTCGCAGCCCGCTGCCGATGCTGCGCCGGCTATGGCCGATGCTGCTGGGAATCCTGTGCGGCACGCTGCTGGTCGCCGGCCTGCTGCGGAGTCTTGACGTGCCCGGCGCCACCCGCTGGCTGGGCGTCGCGCTGGTGATCTACGCAGTGCTTGGACTGGCCAAGGTGCACTTTCGCGTGGAGCGGGCCAAGGAAGGCTGGCTGAGCCCGGTGATCGGAGCGATCACCGGTGCGATCACCGCAGTTACCGGTGTATTCGTGATTCCCGCCGTGCCTTACCTGCAGGCCATCGGCCTGGAGAAGGACGATCTGGTTCAGGCCCTGGGGTTGTCCTTCAGCGTCTCCACCCTGGCTTTGGCGGCAGCGCTCGGTCACAGCGGTGAACTGCTGCAACCGGCAGTGCTGGGTGTATCGGCCCTCGCCCTGCTGCCCGCACTGCTGGGCATGGCCGGCGGCCAGTGGCTGCGCAAACGCATCAGCGCGGAGCGCTTCAAGCGCTGGTTCTTCATCGGCCTGCTGCTGCTCGGTGCCGAGTTGGCGCTGCGCGGTCTCTGAGCCGGCGCCATCAGATCACGGCAGCCTGCGAGAGCTTGAGACCGAACCATTGCAACTCGGCCAGCAGCGCCACCGCCAGCGCCTGGCCGATGATGAAGGCGTAGCCGAACAGGTTCGGCGACACCCAGCCGATCACCAGGACCAGCAAGCTGTCGATCACCCACAGCGCGTTGACCGCGATCACCGCCCAGATGGCCTGGCGGCTGATTTCGGCGCGGTTGGACAACCACACCAGCAGCGCCGCGAAGGGCAGCAGGGCGCTACCGGCGACCAGCAACAGCAGGCGTGGCAATTCGAGGAAGGCGCCCAGCCAGCCGGCCGCCAGGACCAGCAGCAAGCCGGTGACGCCGCTGAGCAGACCATCGAGCAAGAGAGCATTGCGCAGCATCGGGGTGGGTTGCAGTGCGTTCATGATGAATCCTCCATAGGGACACCGGGGTGGTGCCTGGCCTACAGATTTCGCCGAAACGCGCGGGGCGTCGATTACCTGCCAGGTAATGGCCGGCATGACCTGACTGAACTATCGTGCTGACCATGAACACTACCCAGACCGCCGGCGCCCTGTTGCGCCAATGGCGCCAAAGGCGCCGCCTGAGCCAGCTCGACCTCGCCTGCGAGGCGGAGATCTCCACCCGCCACCTGAGCTTCGTCGAAACCGGACGCGCCCAACCCAGCCGCGAGATGCTGCTGCACCTGGCCGAGCAACTGGAGATTCCCCTGCGCGAGCGTAATCGTCTGCTTAGCGCCGCCGGCTTCGCCCCCCTGTACAGCCAGCACGAGCTGAGCGACCCGGCGCTGGCTCCAGCACGCCAGGCCATCGAACAGTTGCTCAAGGCCCATGAGCCCTATCCGGCGCTGGCAATCGACCGACAATGGAATTTGCTGGCAGCCAACGCCTCGGTCGGCCCCTTCCTCGCCGGCATGCCGGACTTTCTGCTCGGCCCGCCGCTCAACGTGATGCGCCTGTCACTGCACCCCGAGGGCCTGGCCCCGCGCATCGCCAATCTCGCGCTGTGGCGCGCACATCTGCTGATGCGCCTGCAGCGCGATGCAGAAATCAGCGGCGACGAAGCCTTGTTCAGCCTGCTCGATGAGCTGCGCGGCTACCCTGCGCCGGCAGAGGTCCCTGCGCCGCCGAGCGATGCCGTGTTGGTGCCGCTGCAACTGCACAGTGAGCACGGTGTACTTAGTCTGATCAGCACCATCACGGTGTTTGGCACACCGAATGACGTGACCCTCGCCGAATTGGCGCTGGAGACCTTCTTCCCCGCCGACGCCTTCACCGCCGACTACCTGCGCAACCTGGCGAAAAGCCCCTGAACGGTAGCGATTTCCGACGAAATCACTCTTTCGGGTCATGCTCCGCGACGCTTGGCGCAGTAATCTTGGCGCTGCGTCGTTGACGCTGCCAATGCATACCTGCTCAAAACAATAACAAGGAGCACCCCGGATGCGCTGTAAAGCACTGTTGCGTCATGCTTTTATCTGGTCGCTCGGACTCTTCGTCGGGCTCTCGCCAGTGGCCTTCGCCGAGGCCGTCAGCCCGCAGGAACAGATTCAGGTACACGCCAGCCGCGCCACCAGCAGCCTGATGCTGTTACGTGGTGAAGGTTTCCAGAAGACCCATCAGCAGCGCCTGGAAGCCGACCTCGCCGCGCTGGCTGGTGCCATGCAGAGCCTGCCGCAGGGCAGCGCCGAACTCACCAGCGCGCATCAGGCCCTCGTTACCCAATTGCGCAACGGTGTTTCCTATGGCCCCGGTGACGAGAACGTGCCCTGGCGCTTCCCCGAGGACCTCAGCCGCGCCCTGCGTGACTTCCTCAGCACGGCCCGGGCCTTGCCGGGCGCCGAAGGCGAGAGCGAGCTGGCGGCGAAGGTCGAGTACCTCTGTGTGCAATACCTCAGCCGCTCCTACCTGGGCACCTTCGAGATCGCTCGCGAGCAACCTGGCACCTACCTCGGTCAGGACGAACGCCTGCTGCTGCCCGCCATCGACAGCGAGCTGCAGGCAATCGAGGATCAATCCGACCCGCAGGTGACCAAGCTGCAAACGCGCTGGAGCTACCTGCGTGCCGCGCTGGCCGACATGAACAGCCAGAGCAACACCCTGCAGAGCGTCTCCGGCCGTCCCTTCGCGCCCATTACCGTGGATCGTCACGCACGCTCGATGACGGCGCAGTGGATGGAGATGTTCTAGAAAGGTTCGCGGCTGAAGCCCCTCCCACAAAACCGAATGACAGTGGGAGGGGCTTCAGCCGCGACGAACAGCAGCGCGTGCTCAGGCCAGCGCCTTCTTCTCGCGGATGCAGGTCGGGCCGGCGATCTCCACCACGGCATGTTCGACTTCCTTGCGCAGGCCGAGCAGGAAAGCCAGTTCAGCGACCACGAACAGCGGGCCGATCACCAGCCCCATGACGTCATCGACGAAGGCCGGCTTGCGTCCTTCGTAGTAATGACCGATGAACTGGATGACCCAGCCGACCACGAACAGGCCAATGCCTGCCGTCAGCCACAGGGCAGTGGAAGCGACCGCCAGGCTGGCACCGGCCCACAGGCACAGCCCCAGCAGCACGGCCATGAGCAGGCCGAAACGGGTGTCCAGACGCAGGTAGAACCACGCCGACGCCAGCGCCACTAGCGTGGCAGGCGCCAGCCACAGGCCGGCGAGTTGGAAACCTGGCCGCGACAGCAGCACGGCGACGGCCAGCACGATCATCGGGATGCCGAGGAAATGGCTGGCGATATTGCGCCGGTCGCGATGGTAGGCGGCATACTGCGCCAGGTGATCGACGAGGGTTTTCATTATTATCGTCCTCAGGTGTGAAACGGGCCCGCACATGATCCCCCCACCTTGGCCAGTCGCACTGTCGGCTAGCCGACAATGGCAGGGATGGCCGCACCGCCGCGCAACCTCACAGGAGCCGCAATGCCCGATCCCCGTCATTACTTCAGCCAGCTGAACCAGGGTCACTGGTTCGCCGCATTGCCCCCAGCGCTGAGCCAAAGCCTGTTGGAAATGGCCCAGGTGCAACGCCTGGATGCCGGCCAGCGGTTGTTTCGCCGTGGCGAAAAACCCAGCGGGCTGTATGCGGTAGTCGAAGGTGCAGTGCGCATCGGCGCGGTCAGCGAAAACGGCAAAGAGGCATTGCTGACCCTGGTCGAGCCGCCCTACTGGTTCGGCGAAATTTCCCTGTTCGATGGCCTGCCGCGCACCCACGATGCCTTCGCCGAAAGCGCCAGCACCCTGCTGCTGCTGCCCCAGCACGACCTGCTCGCGCTGCTCGAACGCGAGCCGCAGTACTGGCGCGACTTCGCCCTGCTGATGAGCCACAAGCTGCGCCTGGCCTTCCTCACCCTGGAAGACATGAGCCTGCTACCCGCCGCGCCGCGCCTGGCCCGACGGCTGCTGCTGATCGCCGAGAACTACGGTGAAAGCGAACCGCGCCGGATTCTGCACCTGGCCCAGGAGCAGCTGGCGCTGATGCTCTCGCTGTCACGCCAGACCACCAACCAGATCCTCAAGGAGCTGCAGGCGCAGGGCGTGGTGCAGCTCACCTACGGTGAGATCGAAATTCTCGATTTCGAGCGTCTGCGCCAGCTGGCCTCCTGAACCGCTGGCGTCCTGCCACTGTCCAACCCCTGTCGTTTTTCATGCAGGAAGTACCGCACCGATGCCAGACAATGCCCCCGCTCCGCTGCCCGATGTGCTCGCCGGTCCGCTGCTGCGCCGCCTGGAGCCCGGTCGCCTGGTGCTGTGGCTGGTGGCCAGCCGCGAACTGAGCCTGCAACTGTGGCTGCAACCCGAGGGCCAGGCGCAGCAGACGCATGCGCTGGACGAACACTGCCAGCAACTGCCGCTGGGCCAGCACGCCGTGCTACACCTGATCGACCTGCCCCTTACGCAGGTGCTGCCGCAAGATATACGCATCGCCTATGACCTGCAGATCCTCGACGACGATGCTCCGCAAGGCATGCGCGACTGGGCACCGCACCTGCTTTACGACGGCGCCGAGCAGGCCGATTTCGTCCTGCGCTCTCGTGTCGACCACCTGCTCCACGGCTCCTGCCGCAAGCCGCACCATGCGGCTGAAGACGGCCTGCTCTGCGCCGACCGCCTGCTGGCAAGTCAGCCCGAAGCCAAGCAGCGCCCGGCGCTGTTGCTGATGAGCGGTGATCAGGTCTATGTCGACGATGTTGCCGGCCCAATGCTGTGCGCCATTCACCAGCTGATCGCCCGCCTCGGCCTGTTCGACGAGTTTCTCGAAGGTGCCGTGGTCAAGGACAGCCAGGCGCTCTACGCCAACCCGGTCGGCTACTATCAACGCGCCGAGCTGCTGCCGGCGGTGAAGAGCAACCAGACCCTGCGCGACAAGTTCTTCGGCGGCGTGGAAAAGCCGGTCTTCACCAGCAGCAGTGCCGACAACCATCTGGTGACCTTCGCCGAGATGATCGCCATGTACCTGCTGGTCTGGTCGCCACTGCCCTGGACGCTGATCAGCGAAGAGCAGCCTCCGCTGGACGAGGAGCAACAGCAGCGTTACGCCCGCGAGCGCGACTGCATCGACGCCTTCCGCCAGACCCTCGGTCAGGCCGCGCGGGTATTCGCCCACCTGCCGACGCTGATGATCTTCGACGACCACGACGTCACCGATGACTGGAACCTGTCCGCGCGCTGGGAGCAGACCGCCTACGGCCATCCGTTCTCCAAGCGCATCATCGGCAACGCCCTGCTCGCCTATCTGCTGTGCCAGGGCTGGGGCAACAACCCGGATGTATTCGATGAGCCGCTGCAGGCCTTTGCCGAACTGCTGCAGCAGCGCCAGAACGACCATCTGCAGGCCAAGGCGCAAGACGCGCTGATCGATCAGTTGCTGCATTTCGAGCACTGGCACTACGTGCTGCCGACCACGCCCGCGCTGCTGGTGCTGGATACCCGTACGCGCCGCTGGCGCAGCGAAGGGCATCTGTCGAAACCCTCGGGGCTGATGGACTGGGAAGCACTGTGCGACTTCCAGCAGGCGCTGCTCGACCACCCCAGTTGCATCATCGTCTCGGCGGCGCCAATGTTCGGCGTGAAGCTGATCGAGGGCATCCAGAAGCTGTTTACCTATGCCGGTCACCCGTTGATGGTCGATGCGGAAAACTGGATGGCCCATCGCGGCGCAGCCAGCGTGATGCTGAACATCTTCCGTCACTCGCGCACGCCAGGGGACTTCGTCATCCTCTCCGGCGACGTGCATTACTCCTTCGTCTACCGCGTGAGCATCCGCCACCGGCGCGCCAGCCCGACCATCTGGCAGATCACCAGCAGCGGCATCAAGAACGAGTTCCCGGCCGACCTGCTGGACTGGTTCGACCGTCTCAACCGCTGGCTCTATGCGCCCTGGTCGCCGCTCAACTGGCTGACCAAGCGACGGCGCATGCGCGTCACCCCGCTGATCCCCGACCGCAGCCGTTCGGGCGAGCGCCTGTGGAACAGTGCAGGTCTCGGCCAGGTATTCTTCGACGAACAGGGCCGACCGAAGCGCATCCTCCAGCTCAACGCCGACGGCTCGCCGCCGGCGACCTTCGTTGCCGAGCGTGAATCAGGCACGGCGACGGCACCGCTGCCCGGGCATCCCGATCGCAGTGCAGCACAGCGGGACGGCGGCGCAAGCCACCCGTGAGCCGAGCGCATACGCCAAAGCTCAACGCCAGATAGCGCCGAAGCAGATGACATGCGAATTGACGACAGTTGGCAGGATCGAAAAAAGCAGGCGCCACTGGAGTGATCCGATTTGCCCCATGAACCCTCTGCACTCTCTAATTGGGTTCAAACTGGCACCACAAGATTTTTTCCAGTTCGGAGATCCCATTGAGCATTTACTCCTGCCTGTTAGAAACGCCATCCGTTCAGGTCTATCAAGCGCTTCGAGTTGGCTCTGGCCTTAGCGCAAAGACCGATGAGGCCGCCGCACGTGGCTTACCTAACAGCCTCTTTGCCGTGCAAATCCTGCATGGCGCCCAACCCGTGGGAATGGGCCGCGTGATCGGTGACGGAGGCTGTTTCTTTCAAGTCGTGGACATCGCTGTTCTCAGGGAACATCAGGGCAAGGGCCTCGGCAAGCGCATCATGGGCGAGATTCTGCGGTTCATCGAAACCCATGTGCCGGAAAGCGGCTACGTGAGCCTTATCGCGGATGGGCCAGCACAAGACCTGTACGCGCAGTTTGGCTTCGTTCACACCGCGCCGCGCTCTGTGGGTATGGCTTACAAACGCCCGAGGTCTGCAGATACCTGATGTAAGAGTCAGGCCGCTTCAGAAATGACGCCAATCATCTCTACGTCGATGACCGTAGCGGAGCACGACTGCCACCAATCGCTACCGCCCGGGTCATCCCCTGCGCTTCAGCGCAGCTTTTCCAGCATCTGGTAGTACCACATGCCGGCGGCCAGCATCGGGTTGCCGAGTTGGTCGCCCAGCGGCACTTTGATGTGCTTGCAGGCGGCAAAGGTGTCGTATTGCTCCAGATCGCCAGTGATCGCCTTGGCCATGATCTCGCCCATGATGTGGGTGGTGGCGATACCGTGGCCGGAGTAGCCCTGGCAGTACCAGACGTTGGACGAGAGCTTGCCCAGCTGCGGGATGCGGTTCATGACGATGCCCATGGCGCAGCTCCACTGGTAGTCGATCTGCACGCCCTTGAGTTGCGGGAAGGTGCTCTCGATGCACGGGCGCAGCTCGCCGGCGATATCGCGCGAATCACGTCCGGAGTAGTTGCAACCGCCGCCGAACAGCAGGCGGCCATCGGCGGTCAGGCGGTAGTAGTCGAGCACGAAGCGGCAGTCGTACACCGCCAGGTCCTGCGGATTGATTTCCTTGGCCAGCGCCCCGAGCGGTGCGGTGGTGACGATGCCGCCCATGGCCGGGAAGATCAGGCCCTTGAGCTTGCGCCGTTCGAGCTTGTGATAGACGTCGCCGGCCAGCAGCACCTGCTTGGCCTCGATGCGCCCGCCCGTGGTGATCACTGCCGGACGCGGGCCGTGGACGATGTCCAGCACCTCGGAATGCTCGAAGATCAGCGCGCCCAGGCTCTCGGCGGCCTTGGCTTCGCCGATACACAGGTTGAGCGGATGCAGATGCATGTTGCGGGTGTTCTTCAGGGCACCGCAATACAGATCGCTGCTGAGTTGGGCCCGTACACCGGCCGCGTCGAGCAGGGTGACATCCTCGCCCATGCCGCGGCGCAGCGCTTCGTCGTAGGTCGCCTTGAGCTCGTCCATATGGCTGGCTTTCATCGCCGTATGCAGATGGCCGTGTTTGAGGTCGCAGTCGATGCCGTACTTGGCCACGCGGTGCTTGATGATCTCGTGGCCGCGCCAGCGCAGGTGCCAGATGAAGTCGTCCACGTCATCGCCCAGCGTGTTGCGCATCTGCTTGCGCATGGACTCGTCGCCAGAGAGGCTGCCGGTGACCTGACCGCCGTTGCGCCCACTGGCGCCCCAACCGACCTTGTTGGTTTCCACCACGGCCACCTTTAGGCCACGCTCGGCCAGCTCGACTGCCGTGGCGATGCCGGTGAAACCGCCACCGATGATGGCCACGTCAACGGTCACGCTGCCCTGCAGCGTCGGGTAGTCGGTCTCGAAGTTGAGCGAGGCCGAGTAGTAGGAGGGCGCGCGCGCGGCGGCGGGTTTGACAGCTTGGTTGATCGCGTTCATTGCATGTCCTTGTGGCGGCTATGCCGCCGTAGGGTGCGCCGTGCGCACCGATGAATCACTCGTCGCGGCTTAAGCCCCTCCCACAGGGAGCGCCCACAATCTCCCGATCTGTGGGAGGGGCTTTAGCCGCGACTTCCTCAGATAAGGGCCATCAGGCATTACTCAAATACCAGCGCCAGTCCTGCTCACCGACCTCGCCCATGAACTGGCGATACTCGGCACGCTTGACCGCGAGAAAGACCTTGAGGAAGTCCGCGCCAAAGGCATCACGCGCCCAGCTGGAGCGCTCCATCGCCTGGATCGAAGCCAGCCACTCGGTCGGCAGCAGGGTCTTGGCCTGGGCATAGCCATTGCCTTCCACCGGCGCGCCGGGGTCGAGGCGATCAGCGATGCCACGGTGAATCCCGGCGAGAATCGCCGCCGCCGCGAGATAGGGGTTGGCATCGGCGCCGCAAATGCGGTGCTCGACGTGCCGGGTACCCGCCGGGCCGCCGGGCACGCGCAGGCTCACGGTGCGGTTGTCCACGCCCCAGGTCGGTGCCAGCGGTGCATAGCTGTTGGCCTGAAAACGCCGGTAGGAATTGGCGTTGGGGCAGAACAGCAGCAACGAATCGAGCAGACTGGCGAGCATGCCGCCGACGGCCTGGCGCAGCAGCGGCGTGCCGGCGGGATCGATGCTGGCGAACAGGTTGGTGCCCTGCGCATCGGCCAGGCTGACATGCATGTGCATGCCGGTACCGGCCAGATCATCGAAGGGCTTGGCCATGAAGCAGGCCTGCATCCCGTGGCGGTGCGCCACGCCCTTGACCAGGCGCTTGTAGCGCACCGCTTGATCCATAGCCGCAAGCACCGGGCCATGTTCCAGGGTGATTTCCACCTGGCCGGGGGCGTACTCGGAAATCGCCGTGCGCGCGGGAATGCCCTGGGCCTTGCAGGCGGCGTAGAGATCACGCAGGAAGGGTTCGATCTGTTCCAGCTCGCGCAGGCCGTAGACCTGGGTCTGCCGTGGTCGGCCGCCGTCGGCGTCCAGCGCTGGCTGCGGGCGGCCCTGGGCATCACGTTTCTGGTCGAGCAGGTAGAACTCCAGTTCGCAGGCCATCACCGGGTAATACCCCTCGGCTTCGAGCTGCTCGATCACCCGGATCAGCAACTGCCGTGGATCGGCCGGCGTGGCCGGCAGACCTTCGGTCGGGTGCATCGACACCTGCACGGCGGCGGTGGGCATCTGTCGCCAGGGCAGGCGCACCAGGCTGCCGGGCAGCGGATAGGCGCGGCAGTCGATATCGCCCACCTCCCAGACCAGACCGGAATCCTCGACATCCTCGCCCTGAATGGACAGGCCAAGCATGGTGCTCGGCAACGGCCGGCCGCTCTGGTAAAGCGCCAGCAATTCCTCGCGGTGCAGCAGCTTGCCGCGCGGCACGCCATTGGCGTCGAGGATGAACAGCTCGATCAGCTCGATATCGGGATTGCCGGCCAGGAAATCCTGGGCTTCCTGCACAGCAGCGAAAGTCGTCATATCGCACTCGCTTGCGCCGGTTGGGCGCTCGGTGTCTGCACGGCCCGTTCGATTCTTGAACAGGTTGCACAGGCAGACAAGGTGATAGCAGCGGCTGCGGGCATGGCGCAGCCATCGATATTCAGCGGGCGGGGACGGTGTCCGGCGGGCGGGCGTGGCGGCAATGCCACAGCGCCCAGAAGGCGAGGATGATGGTCAGAAGCGGGTTGAGCCGCTCCAACAAGCGCCGCCGCGCAGGAGCGCGGTACAGCGGAACATGGACTTGGCAGGCCGGGAAGATCATGGCTTGGCAGCGTCGCACAGGGTTTGACGTGCGTTAAATCGGGTTTTTCATACGTTTTGTTATGCGCTGGCTAAACAATTCAACTGGCTCACCCACACCGCCCCGTAGGGTGCGCCGTGCGCACCAAAGCCCCGCATCCGAGGTAAAGGCGGTGCGCACAGCGCACCCTACTGGGGGTATCGCGGTACAAGCCATTGCCGCCGTAGCGAGCTCGGCCCGTAGGGTGCGCCATGCGCACCAGGGCCCCCGTATCCGAGGTAAAGGCGGTGCGCACGGCGCACCCTGCCGGAGACGTCGCGGTACAAGCCATTGCCGCCGTAGCGAGCTCGGCCCGCAGGGTGCGCCACGCGCACCAGCCTTCAAACCACCGTTACCCGTAAGACAAATAGCGCGCGCGCCGTTAAGGCTCCGGCCGATAGCCCAGACGCAAACCGCCCCAATGCTTGCCCTGCACCATGATCGGTACCGACAGGTCGTGCATCAGCTCGCCGGTATCACGCATGTAGGTCTGCAGTAGCAGTGCCTGCCTGTGGCTGCCGCAGCGGATGCCGGTGCGGTCGTTGAACAGGCGCTTGCCACGGCTGCGGGTGGCGTCGACTGCCGGATCGCCGCTCGGCGGGTGGTTGAATGCGGCGTTATGGGTCGGCACATAGCCTTCCGGGGTGGTGGAAATGGCGAACACCAGCCCTTCATGGCGCTTGAGCAGCGGCTCCTGCAGCGCCGGCAGCACCTGGTCGGCGTACTGATCGAAGCGCGTGCGGTACTTCTGCGGCTGGGTGCCGGCAATAGGTTGGTAGCGACGGTCGAACAGATCGTCGAGGCCGATGCGTCCGGCCTGCAGGTCCTGCTCGAACTGCGCCGCGATGGCAGCAGCGCCCTCGCGGGCCAGGTCATAGGCGCGCTGGTGGTAGTCATCCAGGCCCACCTCGGCGAGTTGCTCGCTGACCGTTTCGGCCTGGCCTACCAACTGTTCGGCTGCGTCTGCCAGTTGCCGCGTCTGCCCTTCGCTGCCTTGCACGTCGTCCTGCAATTGCAGTGCAGCAGCCGACAGGCTGGCCAGGCGCTGGTGATTGTCCGCCGTGCCGGCGCTGATCTGCGCCACCTGCTGCTCGACCTCCTCGGCCTGGTCGGCGATGCCGTGCAGGCGGCTGCCGGCTGTCTCTATCTGCTGCGCAGCCTGTTCCAGCTCGACGCTCTGACGCTGGATATGAGCGACCACCGCCGCGCTCTGCTGGCGGATGTCGGCGACCATCTGGCTGACTTCCTCGGTGGCGCTGGCGGTGCGCGCGGCAAGGTTGCGTACCTCGTCGGCGACCACGGCGAAACCACGCCCCATCTCACCGGCGCGGGCGGCCTCGATGGCTGCGTTGAGCGCCAGCAGATTGGTCTGGCTGGCGATGGACTGGATCACCTGGGTGACCTGCTCGATCTGTTCGGTACGGCTACCGAGACCATCGATAAGCTCACGGCTGGCCAGTGTCTGCGCACTGAGTTGCTGCATGCGCGCGATGGCCTGGTTGAGCTCGGCCTGACCGTTGGCGCTGGCATCGCGCACATGCCGGGCCGCGGCCAGGGTCTGCTCGGCGCGGGCGGCGCTATCCTGCTCGGTATGAGTGATGGCCTCGGCGGCCTGGCTGACCTGCTGCACCGCCGTCAGCTGCGATTGCAGGCGGCCGGCCAGGTGCTTGACCGCATGGGCCACCTTGGCTGCAGACAGCGCGTTGTGGCAGGTGTGTCGCGACAGCCCGCGGCTGAGCTCGACGAAGTCAGTGCTGGCGACCTGCTGCGCGGCGGGCGAAGCGTCGTCGCGACGCTGCCATGGTCCCAGCCAGGGCCACAGCGCCAGCAGCAGGAGAGACAACACGCTGACATAGGACGGTAGCTGCACCTGCTGGTAGACCAGCATCAATGCAGCCAGCCCCAGGGCGTGAAGGAGACAGGCAACAGGTGAACGGACAAAGGCAGCTTGCATGACCGACCTCAGAGTTCTTGTTCTGGTGCGCGGCGAGGCGCTGTAGGCGGACGGGGTCACGGCGGGTTCTCTCCTTGAATATCCCACGCAACCTGGGCAGCAGGCTACGTGTACGACAGGCCCGACGAAAAATATGGGTATGCAGACCGGGCACGATGACCGGGATTCGAGCAGCTTGGAAGCACCAGCACCATAAAACTTTGGTAGCAACCTGCCATGAATTTGGGCAGTGCCCCGGCAGGATCAACAGGGCATCCAGAACAGCCTTTCGTAGCCTGACCCCGGCGCGTAATGGTGTTCACTCAAGAAGCGGTCGATCGCGATCAGTCCCCCAACCCCTCTCCCATTGATAGGCGAAGGGAGCCAAACGCGTGCAACCTCACGTGAGCAGCATTGCTCCCAGAGCGACGCTTTTCGAGTCTGCGCAGCGCCTACACACTCGCTGTATCGACACTTAACTCAGTGGCATTAGCAGGCGGTTGAAAAACCACCTCGGCTTTGGCCTCCCGCCCCCATGCAGTCGTAACCCAGGTTTTTCAGAGGCCTGCTACCCCACCATGCGATGACGCTTGACGAAACGCCGGTCCAGCCAGTCCTTGCAGTGCCCGTACAGTTGCCCGCCCGCACTCCAGTCGTGCCAACCGAGCAGCGCACCGCCATCGCCAGTGGCGAGCAAGGCCAGGCTCTGCCATTGCGGCCGATACTGGCGCAGCGGGCGACCCTGTAGCGCAGCCTGCAAATTGGCGCTGAGTACCGGAGCCTGACGCACTGCGAAACGCCCGCTGCGGCGCATGCCGTCGAGGCTGGCGCTGTCACCGACGGCAAAGATCTGCGCGTGGGACTCGCACTGCAGGGTCGGGCGAATGGCGATGAATCCGGCTGCGTCGGTGGCCAGTTGGCTCGACGTCAGCCATGGCCAGGGACGCGCACCGCTGGCCAGCAGCAGGCGCCGCCCGCGCCAGACCGGCTCGTCACCGCTGAGCAGCCAGTCATCCTCGATACGGCCGATCGGGCAATGCTCACGCACCTGCACGCCGCGCTGACGCAGATGGCCCAGTGCGCGCAGCCTTAGCCCCGGCCCCAGCCCATCGAGCAAGGTTCCGCCACAGAACAGCGCCAACGCCGGTACCTTGTCGGCCAGCGCCAGGGCCAGCTCCACACCTCCGGCTCCACCACCGAGAATCGCCATGCGCCGTGGCTCGGCCTGCCATTGCTGCCAGCCTTCGAGCATCCGTTCGATGGGCCTGGCGGCCAACACCTGCATCCCTTCGCCCTGTTGGGGTGGAATGGCCATGCCGGCGCCGACGTTGAGCGACAGCCACTCGCTCTGCAGGCTGCGGCCATCCGCGAGTTGCAGGATGCGCGCATCGGCATCGAGCGAGGCGATCTCGCCCTCGATCAGCTCGACCTTGGCCGCGCGGCACAACGGCTGCAGCTCCACACGGCAGTCTGCCGGGCTGAAACGGCCGCTGATCAGCCCTGGCAACATGCCGGCGTACCAGGCTTCCGGACCAGGGCTGAGCAAGCCGATACGGCCTGGCGGACGCTCCACCAGCGCCCAGCGGCGCAACACACCAAGATGGGCGTGGCCGGCCCCGGCCAGGATCAGGTCGTACTGGGTCATACGTTGTTGCATCCGTCGCGGTACTGGCTCGGCGTCTGGCCGGTCCAGCGTTTGAAGGCTCGGGCGAAGCTGCTGCTATCGCTGAAGCCGAGCAGATAAGCAATTTCACTGATCGAACAGCGCGGGTCGCGCATGTGCCGCAACGCCAGGGCGTGGCGCGTCTCGCCGAGCAGCGCCTCGTAGCGGGTGCCCTCCTCGGCCAGGTGCCGCTGCAGGCTGCGCAGGCTCAGGTGCAGAGCCTGGGCGATACGCTCGGCGGAGGGCTCGCCATCAGGCAGTTGCAGCTCCAGGCAATTGCGCACCCGCTCGCTGCAGCTGGCTGCCTGCAGTTGCTCCAGGCTGCGTCTGAGCACTGTCTCGTTGTGTTCGGCCAGTTCCGGGTTGCCGTCGTCCAGCCGTTGTTCGAATGCGGCGCGGGGAAAGCGCAGCAGGCTTTCGGCGGCATCGAACTGCAGCGGAGCGCGAAATACCGCCTGCCAAGGCGCAGGGTCGGTTGGCTGCGGGCGCTGCAATTGCACCAGCAGCGGCGAGAACTCCCGGTTCAGGCGATTGCGACAGCTGCGCACGTAGATCGCAGCGAAGGCATCCAGCGCTTCGGGTGCCGGTGCCGGGCTGCCTGGCGGTACGCGAAAACGAAATTCGTAGACGTCTTCCAGCTCGCGCAACTCCAGCTGCAGCGCATCGCTGACCACCCGGTGATAGCGCACGATGCGTTCGAACATCTCGCGCAGGCTGCTGCTGGCGATCAACGCGTAGCCCAGCGCGTGGAAGGTGGTCGGGCTGACGAACTGCGAAGTCTTCAGACCCAGCGCCGGATCACCACTGGCGGCCACCGCCAACTGCCACAGGCGCGTGGTGACCGACAGCGGGCAGCGCGCGTTGGGGTCGTCGAGCACTGTCGGGTCGAGGCCGGCGGCACGGCACAGCGCAGCGCTATCCAGCCCGAGGGCATCGAGCTGCTTGCGCAGAGCGCGGGTCCAGCTGGCCAGTGTGGTGGCTTCGGCAGTCATGCAGATTGGCGTATCCGGTAGGCAGGTTGGCGTGCTCGGTCGGGCACTCTGACGACCGTCACGGCACAGTGAAGTCACAACCCAATAACAAGAGGATGTCGGCATGTCGCCCTCTCCCGCAAGCCTTAATGACCAGCAACGCGCCGCTTGTATCCGTGAACAGGTGATGGCCCACGGCAATGCCCTGCGCCAACGCTACCCGATTCTGCAACATCAGGACGCACTCGGTGCCGGCATCCTGGCCTTCGCCCTGCTCGGCATGCTCGGCTCGGCAGCGTTGTACATCGGTGGCTACCTGGCCTGGTGGGCGTGTCTGCTGCTCAACGCCTTCTTCGCCTCGCTGACTCACGAGCTGGAGCACGACCTGATTCACTCGATGTATTTCCGCAAGCGGCCGCTGCCGCACAACCTGATGCTGGCGCTGGTCTGGCTGGCGCGGCCAAGTACCATCAACCCCTGGGTGCGCCGCCACCTGCACCTGAACCACCACAAGGTGTCCGGCAGCGAAGCCGACATGGAGGAGCGCGCCATCACCAACGGCGAGCCCTGGGGCATCGCGCGCCTGCTGATGGTTGGCGACAACATGATGAGTTCGTTGATTCGCTGGTTGCGGGCGAAGAACCCCGAGCACCGCCGGCTGATCCTCACCCGCACGCTGAAGGTCTACGCGCCGCTGGGGCTGCTCAACTGGGCTACCTGGTACCTGTTCCTCGGCTTCCATCTGCTGGACTGGGCCAGCGCCGCGCTCGGCGCCCCCATCGGCTGGCCGGCCAGCACGCTGAGCGTGATGGAAGTGGTGAACATTGCCGTGGTGGTACTGGTCGGGCCCAACGTGCTGCGCACCTTCTGTCTGCACTTCGTCAGTTCCAACATGCACTACTACGGCGATGTCGAGCCAGGCAACGTGATCCAGCAGACCCAGGTGCTCAACCCCTGGTGGCTATGGCCACTGCAGGCGTTCTGCTTCAACTTCGGCAGCAGTCATGCGATCCACCATTTCGTGGTCAAGGAGCCTTTCTACATTCGCCAACTGACCGTGCCTTTCGCCCACCGAGTGATGCGCGAGATGGGCGTGCGCTTCAACGACTTCGGCACTTTCGCCCGTGCCAATCGCTGGACGCGCCGTCAGAAGGCGGGCGAAGAGCGCACGCAGACTGCCTGACCCAGACTGGAGAGGCGGCGCAGTCAATCGTCACGCCATCCCGACGGATGAGACTCGCAGCGCAATCATCGCGCCAGTAGTCGGCTAGAATGGCTCTGCGCCCGACCGCTCCTCAGACCCGACAGCGTCCACCGGACTTCGGCGCCCTCGTAGTAGCCATGAGGCGCCCAGGATGCTTCGACCGCTTCGCTCACTGATATTGCTGCTTTGCCTGGTCTGCGCCGTGCCGACCTGGGCGGACAGTGCGTTGCCGCTGCTCAAGCTCAGCGCAGCCGATCTGGCTACGCCGGTGAGCATCGAGCACAGCCTGCTGCTGGAGGACCCCAGCGGCCAGCTGAGCGCCAGCGAGGTGCTGCAGCGCATCGCACAAGAGGGCCGCCAGGTTCAGGGTACCGCTCGCATCGGCTATACGCGCAGCGCCTGGTGGCTCGCCGTGCAACTGCAGACGCCGCCAGCCGAACGCCTGCAACTGATCATCGGCCAGACCTTTCTTGATGATCTGGAGGTCTGGCTGTTCGATGGCGAGCAGTCACTCGGCCCGCTGTACAGCGGCGCAAAACGTCCATTCGCCGAACGTGGCGAGCCCTATCCACAGTTTTTGCTCAACCTGCCGCGCCTGGGCGAAGGCCCATACAGCCTGCTGCTGCGCGTACAGAGTCATTCGGCGATCAACCTGCCAGTGCAGGTGGTCGGCGCCGAACAGGGCCAACAACTGATCGCCCACAGTTGGCTGCAGAGCGGCCTGCTGATCGGCGCCCTGCTCGCCCTGGCACTGTTCTATCTGGTCAAGTACAGCACCCTGCGCGAAGCGCAGCTGGCCTACTTCAGCCTCACCTCGCTGTGCGTGGCGCTGTACAACATCAGCCTGTACAACATTGCCGGCCTGATCTGGCCACAGTGGACGCTGTTGCCCAAATTGCTGGTCAATCTACCCACTGCCGGGATGATGATCTTCAGCTCGCTGTTCATCGCCAGCGCCCTGGGCCTGCAACTCGGACGCCTGCGCTGGCTGCGCAATGTCCTGTTCGCGGCCACCTTGCTGGTCAGTGTCGGCGGCGTCCTCGTCGACCATCCCCACGCCTACCAGACACTCAACCTGCTGACGCTGGCCACCGGGCTGTATCAGTTACTGCTGATGATCCTCGGCGTCTGTCAGCGCCGCCCCTACGCTCCCGGCTACATGCTGTGCTGGAGCGCCGCACTGGTGCTGATGTTGCTGGTGCCGCTGAGCCGCGCCGGGCTGATTCCGCTGCCCGCCGGTTTCTATGCGCTTTACGCCTACCTGCCGGCACTTAGCATGCTGCTGTTCGGCGCCCTGCTCGACAAGCAGCTGGAGCGCGTGCGCCGCGTGCTGCTGAGCAGCCAGGCGCAGGCCATCGACAATCTGGAGCAGTACCAGGCACTGTTTCGCCACAGCGGCGAGGGCATCTTCCGCTGTGACCACGACGGCAGACTGCTGGAAGCCAACCCGAGCCTGGCGCGCCTGCTCGGCAGCGATACACCGGCCGTCCAACTGGTCGGGTTGCCGCTACAGCGACTGCTCGGCGAAACCCAGTGGCGCGAGCTGCAGCAGCAACTCGACACCCAGGCCGGAACGGTCGCCTGCGAATGCCAGCTGTACGACCTGAAACAGCGCCCACTCTGGGTCTACCTGTCGTTGCATCTGCGCCCTCAGCGAGACCGCATCGAAGGCATAGTGGTCGACCTCAGCGAACGCCGCGCGCTCGAGGAGCGCCTGCAACAGCTGGCTGCACATGACGCACTGACCGGCCTGCTCAACCGTCGCGAGCTGGAAAGGCTGCTCTCGGAAACCCTGGGCGGTACCGCCAAGCGCCGCTTCAGCCATCTGCTGCACCTGAGCCTGGACCGCTTCAAGCAGGTCAACGACCTGTGTGGCCATTCCGCCGGTGACCAGTTGCTCAGGCAACTGGCAACCCAGCTCACGCACCAGTTGCCGCGCCATGCCGAGCTGGCCCGCGTCGGTGGTGACGAGTTCGCCGTGCTGCTGCGCGAAGTCGATGACGAGGCCGCCCTCAAGCAGGCCGAGGCCTTGCGCCGGGCGGTCGAACAGTTCGTCTTCACCTGGCAGGGGCGCCCCTTCCGTCTCCACACCAGCATCGGTCTGCTCGCCCTCGGCTCTGGCGTGCGCGACTGGGAGACCGCACTGACCTGGGCCAGCAGCGCCAGCCAACTGGCCAAGCACCAGGGCCGCAACCGCGTGTGCCAGTTCAACCCGGAAGACGGCGCGTTGCTCGAACATCAACGCCAACTGCAATGGATTACCCGCCTGCGTGAAGCCTGCGAACGCGGTCATTTCGAGCTGTTCTTCCAACCCGTACAAGCGCTGCAGAGTGCCACCGCCGGCCTGCACTACGAAGTGCTGTTGCGCTACCGCGATCCGCAGAGCGGCGAGTGGATCAGCCCGGCGCAGTTTCTCGATGCAGCGGCGCGTTATGACTTTCTCGGCGCCATCGACCGCTGGGTCGTCCAGCATCTGTGCGCCTGGCTGGCCGCCAACCCACGGCACCTGGCGCAACTGGCTCAGGTCAACGTCAACCTCAGCGCCAACTCTCTGCTCGATTCCGACTTCCACCGTTTGCTGCAGGACGAATTGCAGCACCACGGCCTGCCGTCCGGAAAATTCTGCATCGAAGTGACGGAAATGGTCGCCCTCGGTGAGTTGGGCGTCTCCGCCCAGTGGATCGAGGAACTACGCAGCAAAGGGCTGAAAGTCGCCCTGGACGATTTCGGCAGCGGCTTCGCCTCCTACGCTTATTTGCGTCACTTGCCGCTGGATATCCTCAAGATCGACGGCAGCTTCATCAGCGGTATCGAGAACGACCCGATCAACCAGGCGATGGTCGGCTCGATGCGGCAGATTGCCGGGCAATTGGGCCTGCTCACCGTTGCCGAATTCGTCGAGACCCAGGCCAGCCTGGACTGCCTGCGCCGCCTGGGCATCGACTACGCCCAGGGCTACTTCGTTGGCCGCCCGCAGCCCTTGCGGCAACTGGCCGACGACGCGCGTCGCCACGACACTCAGGAAGCCTGATAGAGCGCCACCGGCACGCGCTCGAGCAGCGCCAGATCCAAACGCAACATGCGCACGCAGCGCGCTTCGACCAGACTGACCGGCAGCTCGTTGTTCGGCAGGGCCAGCAACAGACCGGTAAGGTTGAGCACCAGCGCCTCACGCGAGAACACACCGCTGCCCAGGCCGTAGAGTGCTGCGATCAGCTCTCGCAGGCCAAACGGCAATCGCCAGCGGATACGCAGGGCCGAACCGAAGCTCGCCGAGCGGCACAGCATCGCATCGTCGATCTGCTCATTACTCAGTTCACCACCCGCTTCCTGCCAGTCCTGCAGGCTGCGCAGCAGGGCCAGTTCGCCCAGATTGTGCAGCAGACCGGCGGTGTAACAGAGCTCGGCGTCCAGCTTCAGTTCGAGCGCCAGCCAGCGCGCCAGCTCGGCGCTGCGTCGCGCCTGCTGCCAGGTATGCGCAGCCAATTCTGCCAGACGCGGGTCGCGCAACTGGGCATTGCGCTGCAGCGCCAGGCCCAGCACCAGATTCAGCGTGCGCGCCACACCCAGGCGATGCAGCGCCTGGGTCAGGGTATGACACGGCACACCCTGATGCTGCGCGGCGGAGCTGGCAGCGGCAATCAGCAGCGCGGTGATCTGCGGGTCGCTGCCGAACACCGCCTCCAGCTCGCCCAGGTCCTGCTCGCCGGCCTGCAATCCCTGACTCACCGCATTGCGTACATCGCTGAGCAGCGGCGCGCCCTGCCCCTCTTCGCGCACCGTATCGAGATAGTCATGCAGCTCGCTGAGCAACAGCGGCTGACGGACCGCCACGGCGGCCGCAGGCGCGGGCAACAACGTGCGCAGACGCTGACGCAGGCTTTCGGCATTGAAGGGCTTGGCCAGATAGGCACTGGGCGCCAGCGGCCGCGCGGCGCGTACGCTACTGGCATCGAGGCGACCACTGATGAGCACGAACGGCAGCGCCGGTGTACGCGGGTGACGACGCAACTGGCGCAGCAGCTCCAGGCCGTCGAGCCCCGGCAACTCGCCATCGGCGATCACCAGATCAGGCAAGCGCCGCTTGCAACGCGCCAGAGCCGCCTGGCCATCGCTGACCTGCAGCACACGGGCATCGCCACACACGTCGAGCACCAGTTGCTGCAACAGGTTGGACGTCCAGGGATCCGCCTCGGCAATCAGGACTTCCACACAATGAGCTGAAGCGGTCATGCGAGCCTCTGGGCGAATGACGAACGGAGGATGCCCGAACCCCATGTACCCACATCCACCAAAAAGCTGATGGATGAGTCAGTTCCACGGCAACGGCGCAGTCTAAACCGGGGTGTTGTGTGACGTAAGTCGCAGGTGAGCGAGTTGCACAAAAAAATGCGCGACCAATAGCCGCGTCAACCGACCAGCGCAAATGAGCCGCGCAGGCGCGAGTCCGAGTGCTGCCAGGAAACACGGGCAAAAAAAAGCCCGCCGATCAGGGCGGGCTTCTTTGACAGGCAGCCGATCAATTACTTGATCTTGGCTTCCTTGTACATCACATGCTTGCGTGCGACCGGATCGAATTTCTTGATTTCGATCTTGTCGGGGGTGGTGCGCTTGTTCTTGTCGGTGGTGTAGAAGTGGCCGGTACCGGCGCTGGACACCAAACGGATCAGTTCACGCATGACTCTCTCCTTAAACCTTTTCGCCGCGAGCGCGCAGCTCAGCCAGCACTACGTCGATGCCACGCTTGTCGATGACGCGCATGCCTTTGGCAGATACGCGCAGACGCACGAAGCGCTTCTCGGACTCGACCCAGAAGCGATGGTGCTGCAGGTTCGGCAGGAAACGACGACGGGTTTTGTTGTTTGCGTGGGAAATGTTGTTCCCGGTTACCGGACCCTTACCGGTAACTTGACAGACTCTCGACATGCCTCAGCCCTCTAAAACCACATGCCCAACCCGGCATGGGTTGGCCGCTTAAACTCAATGTCATTGGCGCTCGGCGCCGCGTTTCTCGAGGGTCTTACCGGGCGCACTGGATAGCGCAAGAACCGGGCCCCTAGAAAAGAGCGCTGCTTTATACCAGAAAGCCCTGAAGGCAACAAGGAAAACCGCAGGATAAAACCCAACCCCGAGCCAGCAGACCCGCCGGGGGCCGGCCCGTTGGGGCCTGATCAAGATTTGACCGCTCGTCGCCTCGATCAGGTATTCAGCTCATGGCAAATCGACTAGGGTTGCAAGCTTGCCGTCAACGCCAGGAATGAGGACTTCACCATGCGCCTGCTACTCGCCGCTCTGCTATGCACCCCGATCCTGGCCCAGGCCGCCACCCTCAGTGTATGCACCGAGGCCAGCCCCGAAGGTTTCGACGTGGTGCAATACAACTCGCTGACCACCACCAACGCCTCGGCGGACATGCTGATGAACCGCCTGGTGGAATTCGACGCAGAGCAGGGCAAACTGCTGCCAAGCCTGGCGCGCAGCTGGTCGATCTCCGACGACGGCCTGGTGTATGACTTCACTCTGCGCGACGACGTACAATTTCACCAAAGCGCCGACTTCACGCCCAGCCGCACGCTCGATGCCCGAGACGTGCTGTTCAGCTTCCAGCGCATGCTCGACGACCAGCACCCCTGGCACAAGGTCGCCGCCAGTGGCTACCCACATGCCCAGTCGATGCAGTGGCCAAGCCTGATCGCCAAGGTCGAGGCAGCGGATGCCCATAGCGTACGCATCACCCTGAACCGCCGCGATGCCACCTTCCTCGCCACCCTGAGCATGGGCTTCGCCTCGATCTACTCTGCCGAATATGCCGACAAGCTCCTGGCTGCCGGCACACCGCAGAAGCTCAACAGCGCGCCCATCGGCAGCGGACCGTTCGTCTTCGAGCGGTTCCAGAAGGATGCCGTGGTGCGCTACCGCGCCAACCCGGACTATTTCGCCGGCAAGCCGGGCGTGGAGCGGGTGATATTCGCCATCACTCCGGACAGCAACGTGCGCCTGCAGAGGCTGCGCCGCGGCGAATGCCAGATCGCCCTGTCGCCGAAACCACAGGACGTACAGGCCATCGCCGGCGACGCCAAACTGAAAAGCGCACAGACCGCCGCGTTCATGACCGCCTTCGTCGGTATCAACAGCCAGCACCCACCACTGGACAAACCGCAGGTGCGCCAGGCGATCAACCTGGCGTTCGACAAGACCAGCTACGTCAAGGCCGTGTTCGAAGGCAGCGCCGAGCCCGCCAGCGGCCCCTATCCACCGAACACCTGGAGCTATGCCAGCGAACTGCCCGGCTACGCGCACGAACCGGAAAAAGCCCGCACCCTGTTGGCCGAAGCGGGCCTGGCTGACGGTTTCAAAACCACCCTCTGGACACGCCCCAGCGGCAGCCTGCTCAACCCCAACCCGAGCCTCGGCGCGCAGTTGCTGCAGGCGGATCTGGCCAAGGTCGGCATCGCTGCTGAAATTCGCGTGATCGAATGGGGCGAGCTGATCCGCCGCGCCAAGGCCGGCGAGCACGACCTGCTGTTCATGGGCTGGGCCGGCGACAACGGCGACCCGGACAACTTCCTCACCCCGCAATTCGCCTGCGCCTCGGTCGAATCCGGCTTGAATTTCGCCCGTTACTGCGACGAGGCGCTGGACCAGCTGATCGCGGACGGCAAGACCAGCAGCGACCAGGATGAGCGCAGCCGCCTCTATCATCAGGCGCAGCAGATCATTCAGGAGCAGGCGCTGTGGCTGCCGCTGGCCCACCCCACTGCCTTCGCCCTGCTCAGCGCCAAGGTGCAGGGCTACAAGGTCAGTCCGTTCGGCCGGCAGAATTTTGCCTCGGTGCAGATGGCGCCATAAGCCGTCATCCTGGTGGGCTGAAGCCCACCCTACGCACTGCAGGAGCGCCGCCCCTACATCCAGCCGAGCTCGGCCATCGACAGCGGCTCACCATCACCGATGATGAAGTGATCGAGCACGCGCACCTCGACCAGCGCCAGAGCATCCTTGAGACGCTGGGTCAGCACGCGGTCGGCCTGGCTGGGCTCCGCTACACCCGATGGGTGGTTATGAGTGAGGATGACGGCTGCGGCATTGTTGGCCAGAGCGCGTTTGACCACCTGCCTGGGATAAACGCTGGCGCTGTCGATGCTGCCGCGAAACAGCACCTCGAAGGCCAGCACGCGATGTTTGGCATCGAGAAACAGGCAACCGAATACCTCATGCGGTTCGTGGCGCAGCTGCGCCTTGAGGTAGTCACGCACCGTCTGCGGGCTTTCCAGCGCCGAATCGCGGCGCAGGCGCTCGGCCAGATGCCGCCGCGACATCTCCAGCACCGCCTGCAGTTGAGCGTACTTGGCCGGCCCCAGGCCGAGGTGCTGGCTGAAGCCAGCCAGATCGGCTTCCAGAAGGACTCTAAGACTGCCGAACTCGCTCAGCAGATAACGCGCCAGGTCCACCGCACTCTTGCCGGTCACCCCGGTACGCAGAAAGATCGCCAACAGTTCGGCGTCGGTCAGCGACGCCGCGCCCTGCTCCAGCAATTTCTCCCGCGGACGCTCTGCCGCGGGCCAATCACGAATGCTCATGTACACCTCCCTGTACGGCACCTCTAAAAACTACCTGCGTTGCCATCACTGCGTTAAAAACAAGCTCAAAATGCTCATTTACAGCTCGTAAACTCCGCTTTTTCGCTTGTTTTTGCCTTGTGCTGGCTGCCTCGCCTACGTTTTTTAGAGGTGCCTCATCGAGCCAGGCGCCCGCTGTTCCGCTGCGGGCGCTGTGCTATCGTAGCCCATCTTTTTACACGGGGCCGGCCTGGGGAGGCGTTGGTCACGTGGCGCACATCCACCGGTTTATAAAAGGCAGGCCTATGCAGCGGCTGTATCGCAAACGCATCATCGTCGGCGTGGGGGGCGGTATTGCTGCCTACAAGAGCGCCGAACTGGTTCGCCGACTCAAGGATCAGGGCGCCGAAGTCCGCGTGGTGATGACCCAGGGCGGACGCGAGTTCATCACCCCGTTGACCCTGCAGGCCCTTTCCGGCCACCCCGTGCACCTCGACCTGCTCGACCCGGCCGCCGAAGCGGCGATGGGCCACATCGAGCTGGCGCGCTGGGCCGATCTGATCCTCATCGCCCCGGCCACCGCCGACCTCATCGCGCGCCTCGCTCAGGGCGTGGCCAACGACCTGCTCACCACCCTGGTGCTGGCCACCGACGCGCCGATTGCTCTGGCTCCGGCGATGAACCAGGCCATGTGGCGCGACGCCGCCACCCAGGCCAACCTCGAACTGCTGCAAAGTCGCGGCATGCGCCTGTTCGGCCCGGCGTCCGGCAGCCAGGCCTGTGGCGATGTCGGCCTCGGTCGCATGCTCGAAGCCAATGATCTGGCCCAGTTGGCCGCCGACTGCTTCCAGCGCCAGGCACTGGACGGTCTGCACATCCTGATCACCGCCGGGCCGACTCAGGAAAACATCGACCCGGTGCGCTACATCACCAACCACAGCTCCGGCAAGATGGGCTTTGCCCTGGCCGAGGCCGCCGCCGAAGCTGGCGCACGAGTGACGCTGGTCAGCGGACCGGTGCACCTGCCGACGCCGGACCGAGTCAGCCGCATCGACGTGGTCAGCGCCCGCGACATGCTCGCCGCTTGCGAAGCCGCCATGCCCTGTGACGTGCTGATTGCCGCCGCCGCAGTGGCCGACTACCGCCCGGAAGTGGTCGCCCAGCACAAATTGAAGAAAGACCCCAGCAGTGGCGAAGGGATGCTCCTGCAAATGGTGCGCAACCCGGATATCCTCGCCACCATCGCCGGCCGCGAGGATCGCCCGTTCAGCGTGGGCTTCGCCGCCGAGACCGAGAACCTGCTCGAATACGCCTCGCGCAAGCTGCGCGACAAGAATCTCGACCTGATCGTCGCCAATGATGTGGCCAACCCCAGCATCGGCTTCAATAGTGAAGAGAACGCCATCACCGTGATCGACCGTGGGCTGCAGCAAACCAGCTTCGCCCAGACCAGCAAGGGCAAGATCGCCCGCCAGTTGATCACCCTTATCGCCGAACGACTGAACAAGAACTGACCATGCACGCTCTGCAAGCCAAGATCCTCGACCCCCGCCTCGGCCAGGAATTCCCGCTGCCGCAATACGCCACACCCGGTTCCGCCGGCCTCGACCTGCGCGCCATGCTCAAGGAGGAGATCGTCCTCGAGCCAGGCCAGACCGTGCTGATTCCGACGGGGTTGTCGATCTACATCGGCGACCCTGGCCTGGCCGCGATGATCCTGCCGCGCTCGGGCCTCGGCCACAAACACGGCATCGTCCTCGGCAACCTGGTCGGCCTGATCGACTCGGATTACCAGGGCGAACTGATGGTCTCGTGCTGGAACCGTGGCCAGACGCCTTTCACCATCGCCATCGGCGAGCGTATCGCCCAGTTGGTGCTGGTACCGGTGGTGCAGGCCCACTTCGAGTTGGTTGAGCAGTTCGACGAGACTCAACGTGGCGCCGGCGGCTTCGGCCACTCCGGTAGCCACTGATTCATCCCCCACAGGACGACCCGCCGAGGAGCACCCACGTGAAACTCTTCAAGCGTACCGCCAAGGAAGCCAGCGCGGCTGCCAGCCTGGTGCCGAGCAAGCCCAAGGGCAAGCAGGCTAACCCCTTGCAGGGCGCACTGCTACCCGGTCTGCTGGCCGCACTGATCGGTGGGGCCGCAGGCGCCGCGCTGCTGTGGTTTGCCGACAACAGCAGCAGCCAGGCACGCCAGACAGAGCTGGTGCAGGCCATGGGCAGTAGCCAGGCCTCTGCCGTGCAGCAGGTGCTCAAGCAATTACAGGCCGACAGCCTCGCCGCAGCACGCAACCCGGAGCTGTTGCAGGCACTGCAAAGCGGCGACAATCTGCGGGTCGGTGAAGTCGAGCGGCGCCTGGGCTACTGGGATGGCGTGATCGATGCCCATCTCAATCGCCGCGGCGAAGCGGTACAGAACACGTCCCGCACCGCGCCGATGAACTTCGCCGGCCTGGATATGCTGCGCCGCACTGAAAGCGGTCAGCAACCCGCTATCGAAGCCTATCGCGTGGGTGAGCGCTGGCTGGCCTACAGCGCCGTGGCGCTGCGCCTGAGTGAGAACCAGCCGGCCCAGGGTACGCTGCTGCTGGCTTTCGACCTGCAGCGACTGCTCGCAGCCGTGCCGACGCTACCGCCAGAGTATGGCCAGGTGCAGCTGGTGCAGCAGTTCGCCAACACGCCGCCGCAGATTCTGCTACAGCGCGGTCAGGTAGGCGATGCAGCCGCTGCGCAGACCTTCGCCACCGGCAACCCCTACTGGAAGATCAGCTTCACCCCCGGCCCCGGCCTGGCTCAAGGCAGCATTTCTCCCGCAATGCTCGGCCTCGCGTTCCTGCTTGCATTGGGCGGCGCACTGATCGGCATGATCCTGGTGCAGGGCGCGCTGCAGCGGCGCGTCAATCTCGACGCCCAGCAACTCGGGCAAATGCTCAAAGAACTCTCCGCCGGTAAGAACGTCAAAGCCTTCAGCCTCAGCATGCCGGTTCTCGATGCACTGGCCCAAAGCCTGGCGCGATTGCCGCGCCGCAGTGGCCCTGAAGGCAGCACTACCCCCGTTAAAGGAACAGCTGCGGCACCCGCCGCTCAGCCGGCAACCAAGCCAGCCGAGCTGGTCGACCCGCTGTTTCAGGACACCGATATCCTCGATATCGACATTCTCGATGAAGACCAGGATCTCCTGGGACTGGAGCAGAACCCCGCAATGAGCACTCGCCAAAGCCCCCCAAAACTTCCAGCCGACATTTTCCGTGCCTACGACATCCGTGGGGTGGTGGGCGACACCCTGACCGCCGAATACGCCTACTGGATTGGCCGCGCTATCGGCTCGCAAAGCCTGGCCCAGGGCGAGCCCAAGGTCATCGTCGGCCGCGACGGCCGCCTCTCCGGCCCGGAACTGCTGCAACAGCTGGTACAGGGCCTGCTCGACTGCGGCTGCGAAGTGACCGATGTCGGCATGGTGCCGACCCCTGTGGTGTACTTCGCCGCTAACGTGCTGGAAGGCCGCTCGGCCGTGATGCTTACCGGCAGCCACAACCCGCCGGACTACAACGGCTTCAAGATCATCATCGCGGGCGACACCCTGGCCAACGAGCAGATCGTCGCGCTGAAAACCCGCCTGGACAACAACGACCTGGCCAGCGGCGTCGGTAGCGTGCAGCAGGTCGACGTCCTGCAGCGCTACTTCAAGACCATCCGTGACGACATCGCCATGGCCAAGCCGCTACGCGTGGTGGTCGACTGCGGTAACGGCGCCGCCGGCGTGATCGCCCCGCAACTGATCGAAGCCCTGGGCTGCAGCGTGATTCCGCTGTTCTGCGAAGTGGACGGCACCTTCCCCAACCACCACCCCGATCCGGGCAAACCGGAGAACCTGGTCGACCTGATCGCCCGCGTCAAAGCGGAAAACGCCGACCTGGGCCTGGCCTTCGACGGCGACGGTGACCGTGTCGGCGTGGTGACCAACACCGGCAATATCGTCTACCCGGATCGCCTGCTGATGCTGTTCGCCAAGGACGTGGTCTCGCGCAACCCCGGCGCCGACATCATCTTCGACGTCAAATGCACCCGTCGCCTTACCCCGCTGATCAGCGGCTATGGCGGTCGCCCGGTGATGTGGAAGACCGGCCACTCGCTGATCAAGAAGAAAATGAAGGAAACCGGCGCCCTGCTGGCCGGCGAGATGAGCGGTCACATCTTCTTCAAGGAGCGCTGGTACGGTTTCGACGATGGCATCTACAGCGCTGCCCGTCTGCTGGAAATCCTCAGCCTGGAAAAACGCAACGCCGAGCAAGTGTTCAGCGCCTTCCCCAGCGACATTTCAACGCCGGAAATCAACATCAAGGTCACCGAGCAGACCAAGTTCGGCATGATCGAACGCCTGCAGCGTGAAGGCCAGTGGGGCGAAGCGAACATCACCAGCATCGATGGCGTGCGCGTCGACTATCCCAAGGGTTGGGGTCTGATTCGTGCGTCCAACACCACACCGGTGCTGGTGCTGCGCTTCGAAGCCGACACTCAGGAAGAGCTAGAGCGTATCCAGGATGTGTTCCGTGTTCAGCTGCTAAAGGTCGCCCCCGACCTGCAACTGCCCTTTTGACCGATTTGTTCCAGGAGCCCCTGCATGACCCTCGAGCGTGACGCCGCTGCCCAGGTTGCCAAGGTACTGTCCGAAGCCCTGCCCTATATCCGCCGCTTCGTCGGCAAGACCCTGGTGATCAAGTACGGCGGCAACGCCATGGAAAGCGAGGAGCTCAAGCAGGGCTTCGCCCGCGACATCGTGCTGATGAAGGCCGTCGGCATCAACCCGGTGGTGGTGCACGGTGGCGGCCCGCAAATTGGCGACCTGCTCAAGCGACTGTCCATCGAGAGCCACTTCATCGACGGCATGCGCGTCACCGATACCGCCACCATGGACGTGGTGGAAATGGTGCTCGGCGGCCAGGTCAACAAGAGCATCGTCAACCTGATCAACCAGCATGGCGGCAGCGCTATCGGCCTGACCGGTAAGGATGCAGGCCTGATACGCGCCAAGAAGCTCACGGTCAGCCGCCAGACGCCAGAGATGACCCAGCCGGAAATCATCGACATCGGCCATGTCGGCGAGGTCACCGGGGTCAACACCGACCTGCTGAACATGTTGGTCAAGGGCGACTTCATCCCGGTCATCGCCCCCATCGGCGTCGGCCCGGGCGGTGAGTCCTACAACATCAACGCCGACCTGGTCGCTGGCAAGGTGGCTGAGGCGCTGAAGGCCGAGAAACTGATGCTGCTGACCAACATCGCCGGCCTGATGAACAAGCAGGGCGAGGTGCTCACCGGCCTCACTACCGAGCAGGTCAATGACCTTATTGCCGACGGCACCATATACGGCGGCATGCTGCCGAAGATCAAATGCGCCCTGGAAGCAGTGCAGGGTGGCGTGACCAGTTCGCATATCATCGATGGCCGTGTACCCAATGCAGTGTTGCTGGAAATCTTCACCGACATCGGCAATGGCACCATGATCAGCAACCGCAAACGCCCCTAAACAGCGGCCGCAACGCGGCCTTCTGATGCCCTCCCCCTTCGGGAGAGGGCACTCAAGCGCACCGTCAAACCGGTGCGCACGGCGCACCCTACGAGATGACGCCGGCCATCGAGCGGGCTTATCGCAGGCCATCCGCACACCAACTCAAACTTGCCGCAATCCTGCTCAACATGCACGCTCGCCAGGCAACCTTCGTCAAGGAACGCCCATGAGCAGCCTGCCCGAACTCAGCCAGTTCAGCTTTTTCCACGCCTTGCGCGTGCGCTGGGCCGAAGTCGATCCGCAAAGCATCGTCTTCAACGGCCACTACCTGACCTACGCCGACGTCGCCATCACCGAATACTTCCGTGCGCTGGGCGTCGCCTACCCCGGTGACCTGGCTCGGGACGGCGGCGATTTCTTCGCCATCCGCGCCTTGCTCGAATACCGCGCCCCGGCGCGCTTCGACGATCAACTGCAGATTGGTGTGCGCAGCGCGCGTCTGGGCCGATCCAGCCTGACCTTCGCACTCGGCATCTGGCGCGACGGCGAGCTACTGACCAGCGGCGAAATCGTCTATGTTCACGCAGACGGCACGACACGCAGCAGCGCGCCGCTGCCGCAGTGGCTCAGGGAAAAGATAGAGCGTTTCGAGAAGACTCAGCCACTAGGCTGAATGACTGAGCCCTAAGGCTTTTTCTGCGGCTCGCCAAACAACTCGGCCAGGCGCGCACGATCAGCGGCAAAACCCGCCTCGGCCTGGGTGCGCGTCTCCTTGTAACGGGCGATATCACGCTGCAGGCGCCGCTGCTCTTCCTTGAGGTTGTTGATCTGCGCCAGCAAATGCTCCGGTACCTGGCGCCCGGCACGCTCATGGTCGGCAGCCTGGCTCTGCAAGTTGGCCTGCTGAGTACGCACCGACTGCAGATTGCCACGCGCGACGCTGGTGACACTGTCGAGTTCGGCCAGCTTGCGCTCACGGGCACGGTCGACATCCTCGAGATTGGTGTACAGGCGCAGCAGCTGGGCATCGCTGCTGGCGCGCGCCTTGTCCGCCTGCATGCGTGCGAACTCTTCAGGCGTCGGGGCCGGCGGGATCACACGCAGCACGCGCCCCTGATCATTGAGCACCTCGTAACCCTTGCCGATGAACTCCGGCGGCACACCCTGGCGACTGAGCACCGTCACACCCTTGTCATCGACGTAGCGATACAGCTCGGCAGCCACACCAGACAGCGGCAGTAGCAGGCTACAGAGCAGCGTACAGCGGGTCAGGAGCGGTGCAGGCATAGGACTACCTTGTGCTAGGGCTAGATTCCGTACTCGGCGCGATAGGCTTCGACGGCCGGCAGATATTGCTTCAGTTCAGCATCACCTGCCAGATATTCCAATACCTGTTCGAGTGACACGATACTCACTACGGGCATGCCGAAGTCGCGCTCGACCTCCTGAATGGCGGAAAGCTCGCCCTGACCACGCTCCTGGCGGTTCAGCGCGATCAACGTGCCGGCAGCCTGCGCGCCCTGGCCCTGGATGATCTGCATCACCTCACGAATTGCGGTGCCGGCGGTGATCACGTCATCGACGATCAGTACCCGGCCCTTGAGCGGCGCACCGACCAGGGTGCCGCCCTCGCCGTGATCCTTGGCTTCCTTGCGATTGAAGCACCAGGGCAGATCGCGCTGATGATGCTCGGCCAGCGCCACTGCAGTGGTCGCCGCCAGCGGAATACCCTTGTAGGCCGGGCCAAACAGCACATCGAAGTCGATGCCACTGTCGACGATGGCAGCCGCGTAGAAACGCCCCAGCTGAGCCAGCGCCAGGCCGCTGTCGAACAGGCCGGCATTGAAGAAATAAGGGCTGGTACGCCCGGACTTGAGGGTGAACTGACCGAAACGCAGAACACCGCGTTCGATGGCAAAGCGAATGAAATCGCGCTGGTACGCTTGCATGAAAAGTCCCGGACGGCACGGATTTAGCTAAATGAGGTGAGCTCGGGTATCATACACGCACGTGTTTTTGGGGGCCATTTATGCGGATCATCAGTGTGAACGTGAATGGTATTCAGGCTGCGGCCGAGCGAGGTCTGCTCAGCTGGCTGCAAGCCCAGAATGCCGACGTGATCTGCCTGCAAGACACCCGCGCCTCCGCCTTTGAAATGGACGACCAAGCCTTCCAACTGGATGGTTATTTCCTCTATGCATGCGACGGTGAAGTGCCCAGCCAAGGTGGCGTGGCGCTCTACTCGCGATTGCAACCCAAGGCGGTGATCAGCGGCCTCGGCTTCGAGATGGCCGATCGCTACGGGCGCTACCTGCAGGCCGATTTCGACAAGGTAAGTATCGCCACCCTGCTCCTGCCAAGCGGGCGGGACGGTGACGAGAGCTTGAATCAGAAATTCAAGTTCATGGACGACTTCACCCATTATCTGGACAAGCAACGCCGCAAGCGTCGCGAGTACATCTACTGCGGCTCGCTGCATGTAGCGCACCAGAAGCTGGATGTGAAGAACTGGCGCGACTGCCAGCAATCCCCCGGCTTCCTGGCGCCCGAGCGTGCCTGGATGGATGAGGTGGTTGGCAATATGGGTTATGTCGATGCCCTGCGCGAAGTCAGCCGCGAAGGTGACCAGTTCAGCTGGTGGCCGGATAACGAGCAGGCGGAAATGCTCAACCTGGGCTACCGCTTCGACTACCAGCTGCTCACTCCGGGCATGCGCCGTAGTGTGCGCAGCGCACGCCTGCCACGTCAGCCGCGCTTCTCCCAGCATGCACCGCTGATCGTCGATTACGACTGGATTCTCAGCATCTGATCGACAGGTAAGAGTCATGAAAAAGCCGGCTGATCGCCGGCTTTTTGTTGCACGCAGGTTTACTTCACCAAACGCCAACTGAAGGGGTAGCGATAGGGCTGCCCTTCATTGGCCTTGATACCCGCGATGATGGTCAACACCAGCGCCGCCAGGCCCAACAGCATCAGCAGCGGGAAGCCGATCACCACCACCATCAGAATGAAACAGACCACTGCGGCCAGCGCTACGCTGATCTGGAAGTTCAGCGCTTCCTTGCCCTGGGCATCGACGAAGGGGTCGAGGTCTTTCTTGATCTGCCAGATGATCAGCGGGCCAAGCAGATTGCCGAAGGGGAACACCAGGCCGAGAAACGCGGCAAAGTGGCAGAACATGGCCCACTGACGCGCTTCCTGACTGGGCGTCGGAACCGGGTTTTGCATATCGTCGTTCATACGGGTGCTCCTTGCTCGGCTAAAGATTTCAGTCGACCAGAGCGGCCTTCTGCAGTTCAAAGATCTCGTTCATGCCCTTCTGTGCCAGTGCCAGCATGGCGTTGAATTCGTCAGGCTGGAACGGCGCGCCTTCGGCAGTACCCTGCACTTCGATGAAGCCGCCGGCGTTGGTCATCACCACGTTGAGGTCGGTCTCGGCGGCGGAGTCTTCCAGGTAATCCAGATCCAGCACCGGCTCGCCCTGGTAGATACCGACCGACACCGCAGCGATCATCTGCTTGAGCGGATCGCCCTTGAGCGCGCCACGCTTCTTCAGCACTTTCAGCGCATCGATCAGCGCCACCATGGCGCCAGTGATCGAAGCGGTACGGGTGCCACCGTCAGCCTGGATCACATCGCAATCGACATACAGGGTGTTCTCGCCCAGTTTGGTCATATCCAGTGCCGCGCGCAGCGAGCGACCGATCAGGCGCTGGATTTCCAGGGTACGGCCACCCTGCTTGCCACGGCTGGCTTCACGCTGGTTACGCTCGCCGGTGGCACGCGGCAGCATGCCGTATTCGGCAGTCAGCCAACCCTGGCCCTGACCCTTGAGGAAACGCGGCACGCCCGACTCGACGCTGACGGTGCAGATCACCTTGGTGTCGCCGAACTCCACCAGCACCGATCCCTCGGCGTGCTTGGTGTAGTTGCGGGTGATGCGAATCGAGCGCAACTGATCGGCGGCGCGGCCACTGGGACGTTTCATCGAGCGATACCTACTTCATTAAGTGAAAACAGCACGCATTATAGGGGGCGGTCGAGCAAGGCGACACGCCGAATTGGCGCCAGCAGATGGCAGGCCCGATCGCCTGCACATGAAATGGGTAGTCGCCGTGAGCTACAATCCTGCGTTTTTCGAGCCGACTTCCACGAGGTATCCCATGGTTCATAGCATGACGGCCTTTGCCCGCAATGAGCAGGCAACCGCTCACGGCACACTGAGCTGGGAGCTGCGCTCGGTCAACCACCGCTATCTCGAACCGCACCTGCGCCTGCCGGAAGCCTTCCGCGATCTCGAAGGCGCCGTGCGCGAAGCCCTGCGCCAGGGCCTGTCACGCGGCAAGGTGGAATGCACCCTGCGCTTCGCCGAGGAAACAGCCGGCAAGCCGCTGCAGGTCGACAGCGAGCGTGCTCGCCAACTGATCGCCGCCGCCGAACAGGTCGCCGGGCTGATTCAGCAACCGGCCCCGCTCAACCCGCTGGAAGTGCTGGCCTGGCCCGGCGTGCTGGTGGCCGACTCGGCCGACCCGCAGGCGCTGAACACTGCAGCTTTGAAGCTGTTCGACCAGGCGCTGGGCGAACTCAAGGCAGGCCGTGCTCGAGAAGGCGCCGAGCTGGCCAAGCTGCTCAACGAGCGCCTCGACAGCATCCTCGACGAAGTCGCCGCCCTGCGCGAACTGGTACCGCAGATGCTTGCCGGGCAGCGCGCCAAGATCGAGACCCGCTTCGCCGAGATGCAGGCCGAGCTCGATCCGCAACGACTGGAGCAGGAGCTGGTGCTGCTGGCGCAGAAGAGCGACGTGGCCGAGGAGCTGGATCGCCTCAGCACTCATGTCAGCGAAGTCCGTCGCGTGCTCAAGGCCGGCGGTGCTGCCGGGCGGCGCCTGGACTTCCTCATGCAGGAACTCAATCGAGAAGTCAACACCCTCGGTTCCAAGGCCTTCGATCCGCGCAGCACACAGGCTGCAGTCAATCTGAAGGTGCTCATCGAACAGATGCGCGAGCAGGTTCAGAATATCGAGTAACGCCAGCCCAGCGGCTGCTATCTTTCGTCCCACGTTTTCCCAGGATCGTTTTCATGGCCACGACCACCGGCACCCTCTACATCGTTTCCGCACCCTCCGGCGCCGGCAAGACCAGCCTGGTCAAGGCCCTGATCGACAGCGAGGCGCAGATTCGCGTCTCGGTCTCGCATACCACCCGCGCCATGCGTCCAGGCGAGGTGGACGGGGTCAACTACCACTTCGTCGACCACGCGCAGTTCAACGCCATGCTCGAACGCAGCGAATTTCTCGAGCATGCCCAGGTTTTCGACAACCTTTACGGCACCTCGCAGAAATGGGTCGAGCAGACCCTGAACGAAGGCTTCGACCTGATTCTGGAGATCGACTGGCAGGGCGCGCAGCAAGTGCGCAAGCTGATGCCGCAGAGCAAATCCATCTTCATCCTGCCGCCGACTCAGGAAGCACTGCGCCACCGCCTGACCAACCGCGGCCAGGACAGCGGCGAGATCATCGAACGGCGCATGCGTGAGGCCGTCAGCGAGATGAGTCACTATGTCGAATACGACTACCTGGTGATCAACGACGACTTCAATCACGCCCTGAGCGACCTGAAAGCCATCTTCCGCAGCAACCAGTTGTCGCAAACACAGCAGCAGCAGCGCCATGCCGGGCTGCTCAGCGAACTGTTGGCATAACAGCAGCCTCAAGCCACAAGCTGAAAGTAAAAGCAAGGCCGGTTTGGCTCCTGCTTGTAGCTTGAAGCTTGCAGCTGCTTTACAATATTCAGTCCGCTCGCCCGCTCGGGCCAAGCTTATCCGCACACGTTACGAGGAACACCATGGCTCGCGTTACCGTCGAAGATTGCCTGGACAATGTTGATAACCGCTTCGAACTGGTCATGCTCGCGACCAAACGTTCGCGCCAGCTGGCCACCGGCGGCAAAGAGCCGAAAGTGGCTTGGGAAAACGACAAACCCACCGTAGTGGCCCTGCGCGAGATCGCGGCTGGCCTGGTGGACTATGACGTGATCGCCCAGGAAGACATCGTCGAAGAAGAACCGCTGTTCGCTGCCTTCGAGGAAGAGGCCAACGAGCCTCTGTAAGTCGATGATGCCGGGTCGAAGTTGCGCGGCGTGTAGCCAAATCGGCCATGAGGGGAACACCCCATGGCTGGTATAGACGCTCTCGCCGACCGACTTTCGGCCTACCTCGGCCATGATCAGGTCAACCTGGTTCGCCGAGCCTACTTCTACGCCGAACAGGCGCACGATGGCCAACGCCGCCGCAGTGGCGAAGCCTACGTGACCCATCCGCTGGCCGTGGCCAGCATCCTCGCCGACATGCACATGGATCATCAGAGCCTGATGGCCGCCATGCTGCATGACGTCATCGAAGATACCGGCATCGCCAAGGAAGCGCTCAACGCGCAGTTCGGCGAGACCGTGGCCGAACTGGTCGACGGGGTCAGCAAACTGACCCAGATGAACTTCGAGACCAAGGCTGAGGCGCAGGCCGAGAACTTCCAGAAGATGGCCATGGCCATGGCCCGCGACATCCGCGTGATTCTGGTCAAGCTCGCCGACCGCCTGCACAACATGCGCACCCTCGATGCCATGCCGCACGAGAAGAGCCGGCGCATCGCCAAGGAAACCCTGGAAATCTACGCACCCATCGCCAACCGGCTGGGCATGCACAACATGCGCGTGGAGTTCGAAGACTTGGGCTTCAAGGCCATGCACCCGATGCGCTCCGAGCGCATCCGCGCCGCTGTGCGCCGCGCCCGGGGCAACCGCAAGGAGATCGTGGCCAAGATCGAGGAATCGATCCAGATGTGCCTGCAGCGCGAAGGCATGGAAGGCGAGGTGATCGGCCGCGAGAAGCACCTCTACAGCATCTACCAGAAGATGCGCGGCAAGCGTAAGGCGTTCAACGAGATCATGGACGTCTACGCCTTCCGTATCATCGTCGACAAGGTCGACACCTGCTACCGCGTGCTCGGCGCCGTGCACAACCTGTACAAGCCGCTGCCCGGCCGCTTCAAGGATTACATCGCGATTCCCAAGGCCAACGGCTACCAGTCGTTGCACACGACGCTGTTCGGTATGCACGGCGTACCCATCGAAATCCAGATCCGCACCCGCGAGATGGAAGAGATGGCCAACAACGGCATCGCCGCGCACTGGCTGTACAAGTCCAACGAGGACGAGGCACCGAAGGGCAACCACGCCCGCGCGCGCCAATGGGTCAAGGGTGTGCTGGAGCTGCAACAGCGCGCCGGCAACTCGCTGGAATTCATCGAAAGCGTGAAGATCGACCTGTTCCCGGACGAGGTCTACGTGTTCTCGCCCAAGGGTCGCATCATGGAGCTGCCGAAAGGCTCCACCGCGGTCGACTTCGCCTACGCGGTGCACACCGACGTCGGCAACACCTGCATCGCCTGCCGCATCAACCGCCGCCTGGCCCCCCTTTCGCAGGCGCTGGAAAGCGGCTCGACGGTGGAGATCGTCACTGCGCCCGGCGCGCGACCGAATCCGGCCTGGCTCAACTTCGTGGTCACCGGCAAGGCGCGCACGCACATACGTCACGCCCTCAAGCAGCAGCGCCGCTCCGAATCCATCAGCCTCGGCGAACGCCTGCTGAACAAGGTGCTGGCCAGCTTCGACACGCATCTGGAGAAGATCGCGCCCGAGCGCGTGCAAGCCGTACTGGGCGAGTACCGCCAGGACGTCATCGAGGATCTGCTCGAAGACATCGGCCTGGGTAACCGCATGGCCTACGTCGTGGCCCGTCGCCTGCTGGCCGAAAGTGGCGACGACACCTTGCCGAACAGCGAAGGCCCACTGGCGATTCGCGGCACCGAAGGCCTGGTGATGAGCTACGCCAAGTGCTGCACGCCAATCCCGGGCGACCCCATCGTCGGTTACCTGTCCGCCGGCAAGGGCATGGTGGTACACATGGAGAGCTGCCGGAACATCGTCGATATCCGCCACAACCCGGAAAAATGCATCCAACTCAACTGGGCCAAGGACATTACCGGCGAGTTCAACGTCGAACTGCGCGTCGAGCTGGAGCACCAGCGCGGCCTGATCGCGCTGCTGGCCGGCAGCGTCAACGCTGCCGATGGCAACATCGAGAAGATCAGCATGGACGAGCGCGATGGCCGCATCAGCGTCGTGCAGCTGGTGGTCAGCGTGCATGACCGCGTGCACCTGGCCCGCGTGATCAAGAAACTGCGCGCGCTCAAGGGCGTGATGCGTATCACCCGAGTGCGCGCCTGACACAATTTCCCTATTTCCAGCCTGTAGGCTGGGTGCTCGACCCAGCCAGTTCTCACAAGGAGCGATTCATGAGCAAGACCGTCATCACCAGCGACAAGGCCCCCGCCGCTATCGGCACTTACTCCCAGGCGATCAAGGCCGGCAACACCGTCTACATGTCCGGCCAGATTCCGCTGGACCCGGTGAGCATGGAGCTGGTCGAAGGCTTCGAAGCACAGACCGTGCAGGTGTTCGAGAACCTCAAAGCCGTAGCCGAAGCCGCCGGCGGTTCGTTCAAGGACATCGTCAAGCTGAACATCTTCCTCACCGACCTGTCGCATTTCGCCAAGGTCAACGAGATCATGGGTCGCTACTTCGAACAGCCTTACCCGGCTCGCGCCGCCATCGGCGTTGCTGCTCTGCCGCGCGGTGCCCAGGTTGAAATGGACGCTATCCTGGTCATCGAGTAAGTCGTTCGAGCGGGGCAGCAGGCCCCGCTCGCCCTTCCCCTGCATGGAGATCGCCATGCGTCTGCTTACTCTGCTGCTATGCGGCGCCCTGCTGAGCGGCTGCGCCAGTACCCCGAACAACGACCCGAGCGGTACCTGGATCAACCAGGCTGCCATCGATGCCGCCCGCGAAAGCGGTCGCCTGCGCGAAGCCCTGCTCGCCTACGGCCCCAACCTCGAATGGCAGATCAACCCCGAGCCGCAGCAGGCCAGCTACAGCAATGGCTTCGAGCTGGCCGAAGGCAGGCTGCTGGGCGCCGGAGAGGGGCGTTGGCAGGTGACCTTCTACGGTGATTACAACGAGCAGCTCGCCATGCAAAACGGCGAACTGATGCAGATCGCCAGCGGCTACTGGCCAGAGCAGCACTTCACCCGCGTCACCAGCGCTGGCGAACCCAAGCCGCTGGGCAGCAGCTTCGAACAGGCGCTGTACCGCGACTACCTGGGCGGCGACTGGCTGATCGAAGAGGGTTTGGGCCAAGGTGGCCTGGTGCGCTTCAACAGCGACGGACAGGTGCAGGGCCTGCCCGGCGCCGAACGCTTCGCCCTGTGCCTGGCGGGCGACTGCGCTGCCATGAGCGGCGAACATGACAGCCTCTGGCTACAAGCTGGCGACCAGGGCAGCCCCTGGTTGTTCGTCCATGAAGGCAATCAGCTACGCATCTTCGAAGCGCAGAACCGCGCCCAATTCGACGAGATGCCCGAGTACCAGCCCGGCCCGCAACGCTGGTTGCTCAAGCGCCGGTAGCTGGGTGCAATCCAGGGAAAACTGGATCGACCCTTCCCGGATTTCATCCGGGCTACCCTGCCAATGCCCCTTGCAGCAACCACAAGCCCAATAACAGCAACAACGCCCCACAGCCGCGATCCAGCCAGCGCACGCGCTGCTGCAACCAGCCGCGCCAACGCGCCTGATCGAGCAGGCGCACCAACGCCAGATCCCAGAACAGCACCACCAGAGTCATCCACAACATCGCCAGGCCCAGCCCCCATGCCGGCATCGCGGACTCGCGCAGTACCCCGAACAGTCCGGCGTAGAACAGCGGCAATTTGGGATTGAGGCTGCTGGCCAGAAGGCCCTGACGTATACCTTTCCACACCCCGCCCCACGTCAGCTGATCGCCTTGCGGCAGCACGATATCTCGCCGCGAGGCCAGCGCCTGCAGGCCGATCCAGGCAAAATAAAGCCCACCGACGACCTGCAGCCCGCGCCACAGCCAACTGCCATCGGCGGGTAACAAAGCCATGACGAACAGCACCAGCAGCATGCTCAGCAGGTTGGCCAGGGCGATGCCGCAGGCACAACCATCGGCCTGCCGCCGGCCCTTCGCCAGCGCAGTACGAATCAACAGAAAGAAGTCCGGCCCCGGCGACAGCAAGGCCGCGAAATGAGTACCGGCAACCAGAAGAAACAACGCGAACATGGGACCTCCGTTTGGCGGAGGCAGTGTCGGCAACCAGCGGTATCGATGTATTGGAAAAAACTCAGTGTCAGCCGCAATGTGCAATTGCTGCCGAGCAAACCGGCGCAGTGATGGGCACAACCATGCAACCTGAAGCTGCGCTCCGCAGAATCAGGCCTGCGCCGCGGCGCGAAAACGTCCCGGAGTGACGCCGGTAAAACGGCGGAAGACGCCATTGAGATGTGCCTGGTCATAAAAGCCAAGGCCCAGCGCAACCTCAGCCAGAGCCTGGCCTTGCAACAGTCTGCGCTTGGCTTCGCGCACCCGGCGCTGCAGCAGATAGGTGTGCGGCGGCACTCCATAGGCACGGCGGAACACGTCGATCAGATGGCGCGGGTGGCGCTGTACCAGAGCGGCCAACTGTTCCAGGCTGACAGCCTCGGCGTAGTGCGTTTCCAGGTAATCGCGCAGGTAAGCCGCCACCCCGCCGTCACGAAAGGTCGGACGGACCTCGCGCAAGCCGCCATGGCGCACGAACACCAGCTCCAACAACGCCAACAGTTCACTCTCCAGCGCCAACGCATCACCGCGCTCGAACTCGCCAGCCAGCTGCGCGAGGCTTGCCGCGACGCGACCGTCATCATCCGGGTTGAGCATGCTGAAGCCGTTGGGCAGCCGCTTGCGCCCGAGCAGCGCCGGCAGCCGCGATTCCTCGACATAGAGCATGCGATAGACCACGCGCGCGGACTCGGCATGCCCGGTATGTGGCTCCTCGGGGTTCATCAGCGACAGGGTGCCGGCAGGCAGCGCATAGCGCTGACCACGGCATTGGTAGCCACCGACACCCTGCACGATGGCACCGATGGCGAAAGCGTCATGACTGTGACGGCCGAACGCCTGCCCGGAGAAATCGGCGTGAAACAGCTCGACGCCCGGCAACCAGGGCTTGGCCAGCAGGCTGTTGGCGTCCATTTCAGCGCCCGGCGAGAATCGCCGCATAGCCCTCGCGGTAACTGGGATACTGCGGTGACCAGCCCAAGGCACGGGCGCGAGCATTGCTGCAGCGCTTGCTTCCGGCGCGGCGCACGCGCTGCTCGTCGCTCCAGTGGCTTACGCCCAGTTGCTCACGCAGCCAACCTACTACTTCGTGCAACGGTGCTGGCTCATCGTCAACGCCCAGATAGCAGTCGGCCAGGGGCACGCCTGCGGCGTCCGCCTGCAGCAGCGCGGCAAACAGCCCGGCTGCATCGTCGACATGAATGCGGTTGCCATACAGCGGCGGCGTTTCGCTGACGCGATAACCGCCGCGCACCTGACTCAGCAACCATTCCCGGCCTGGCCCGTAAAGGCCTGTCAGACGCACCGTGGTCGCAGGCACCCCGCTGCCGAGGGCGACGCGTTCGGCCTCGCGCATGATCAGCGCAGAAAAACTCGGGGCTTCGGCAGGAGAATCCTCATCGACCCACTCGCCTTCCTGTTGCCCGTACACCCCGCTGCTGGAGGCGAACACGATGCGCCGTGGTCGCTGCCCATGCTGCGCCAGCCAGTTCAGTACTCGACGTAGCCCCTCGACATAGGCAGCGCGGTAGCCGGCCTCGTCATGCTCGGTGGCGGCGGCGCAATACACCAGGTAATCCAGCGGCCCTTGCGGCCAATCCGGCGGGCAAACATCGGCATGCAGATCGCCCGCCAGCGGTTCGATGGCGGCCGGCAGCAAGGCCACGTTGCGGCGCATGCCCAGCACGCGCCATCCCTGTTCGGCCATCCGCAGGCCAAGGCGGGTACCGACGTCTCCACACCCGGCAATCAGCAGGCTGTTGCATCCCGACATGCTTTTCTCCATGACATTTATGCAAAGGCGCAGTTTAGCCCGGTTGGTTCATTCGTATGCAAAGGCTATGCTTGTCGGCAATTTAATGGATAAACACTATGACCCTCACCGAACTGCGGTACATCGTCACCCTCGCCCAGGAACAGCATTTCGGCCGCGCTGCCGAGCGCTGCCACGTCAGCCAGCCGACCCTGTCGGTGGGCGTGAAGAAGCTGGAGGACGAGCTGGGCGTGCTGATCTTCGAGCGCAGCAAGAGCGCCGTGCGCCTGACGCCGGTCGGTGAGGGCATCGTCACCCAGGCACAGAAGGTGCTGGAGCAGGCCCAGGGCATTCGCGAGCTGGCCCAGGCCGGCAAGAACCAGCTGACTGCGCCGCTCAAGATCGGCGCCATCTACACCGTCGGCCCTTATCTGTTCCCGCATCTGATTCCGCAGTTGCACCGGGTCGCCCCGGACATGCCGCTGTACATCGAGGAGAACTTCACCCATATCCTGCGCGACAAACTGCGCACCGGTGAACTCGACGCCATCATCATCGCTCTACCGTTCCAGGAGGCCGATGTACTGACCAAGCCGCTGTACGACGAGCCTTTCTACGCCCTGTTACCCGCCGGTCACCCCTGGGCAGCAATGGAGACCATCGACACCAAGCTGCTCAACGACAAGAGCCTGCTATTGCTCGGTGAAGGCCACTGCTTCCGCGACCAGGTGCTGGAAGCCTGCCCGACCCTGCGCAAGGGCGGTGACGATCACGGCAAGCACACCACAGTGGAATCCAGTTCGCTGGAAACCATCCGCCATATGGTCGCCTCCGGCCTTGGCGTATCGATCCTGCCGTTCTCGGCAGTCGACAGCCATCACTACGCGCCGGGCGTGATCGAAGTGCGTCCGCTCAGCGCGCCGGTGCCGTTCCGTACCGTGGCGATCGCCTGGCGCGCCAGCTTCCCGCGACCCAACGCCATCGAGGTGCTGGCCGACTCCATCCGCCTCTGCTCGGTCGCCCGTAGCCCGCAGACCAAGGCAGTCTGAGGCCGGACGTGAGCGAGCTGGCAGCGGTTTCCGTCACCGCGCTCAAGGGTGTGGGTGCGGCCCTGGCCGAGAAACTGGCCAAGGTCGGCCTGGAAAACCTGCAGGACGTGCTGTTTCACCTGCCGCTGCGCTATCAGGATCGCACCCGCATCACCCCCATTGGCGCGCTGCGCCCGGGGCAGGATGCGGTGGTCGAGGGCATCGTCGCCGGTGCCGACGTGGTCATGGGCCGGCGGCGCAGCCTTCTGGTGCGCCTGCAGGATGGCAGCGGCACGCTGAGCCTGCGCTTCTTCCACTTCAGCCAGGCGCAGAAGGACGGCCTCAAACGCGGCACTGCCTTGCGCTGCTATGGCGAAGTTCGTCCCGGTGCTACGGGCCTGGAGATCTACCACCCGGAATACCGCGCGCAGAGCGGCGACGAGCCGGCCCCGGTAGAGCAGAGCCTGACACCCATCTACCCAACCACTGAAGGTTTGACCCAACAGCGCCTGCGCCAGCTCAGTCAGCAGGCACTGGCGCGCCTCGGCCCACGCAGCCTGCCGGACTGGCTGCCTGACGAGCTGGCACGCGACTATCGCCTGGCGCCACTGGACGAGGCCATCCGCTACCTGCACCGACCGCCACCGGACGCCGACGTCGAAGAGCTCGCCGAGGGTCGCCACTGGGCCCAGCATCGCCTGGCCTTCGAAGAGCTGCTGACGCATCAGTTGTCCCTGCAGCGCCTGCGTGAACAGGTGCGCGCCCAGCAGGCGCCGGCCCTGCCGCCGGCCAAGAAGCTGCCACAGCAATACCTCGCCAACCTCGGCTTCGCCCCGACTGGCGCGCAGCAGCGTGTGGGCGCCGAGATCGCCTACGACCTGGCGCAAAGCGAACCCATGCTGCGCCTGGTGCAGGGCGACGTAGGCGCCGGCAAGACGGTGGTCGCAGCCCTGGCCGCCCTGCAGGCGCTGGAGGCCGGTTATCAGGTGGCACTGATGGCGCCGACCGAGATCCTCGCCGAGCAGCACTTTCTCAACTTCAGCAAATGGCTGGCGCCGCTCGGCCTGGACGTCGCCTGGCTGGCCGGCAAGCTCAAGGGCAAGGCTCGCGCTAGCGCGCTGGAGCAGATTGCCGGCGGCTGCCCGATGGTGGTTGGTACCCACGCCCTGTTCCAGGACGAAGTGAAGTTCAAGCGCCTGGCCCTGGTGATCATCGACGAGCAGCACCGTTTCGGTGTGCAGCAACGCCTGGCCCTGCGCCAGAAAGGCATCGACGGGCGCCTCAGCCCGCACCAGTTGATCATGACTGCCACGCCCATCCCGCGCACCCTGGCGATGAGCGCCTACGCCGATCTGGATACCTCGATCCTCGACGAGTTGCCGCCAGGGCGCACGCCGGTCAACACCCTGGTAATCGCCGACAGCCGTCGCATCGAGGTGGTCGAGCGCGTGCGCAATGCCTGCCAGCAGGGACGCCAGGCCTACTGGGTGTGCACCCTGATCGAAGAATCCGAAGAGCTCACCTGCCAGGCCGCCGAAACCAGCTTCGAGGAGCTTTCTGCGGCACTGGGCGAGCTGCGCGTCGGGCTGATCCACGGGCGCATGAAACCGGCCGAAAAAGCTGCAGTGATGGATGAGTTCAAGCAGGGCAAGCTGCAACTGCTGGTGGCCACCACGGTGATCGAGGTCGGCGTCGACGTGCCCAATGCCAGCCTGATGATCATCGAGAACCCCGAGCGCCTGGGCCTGGCCCAGTTGCACCAGTTGCGCGGCCGGGTCGGACGTGGCAGCGCCGCCAGCCATTGCGTGCTGCTCTACCATGCGCCACTGTCGCAACTCGGGCGCGAACGTCTGGCGATCATGCGCGAGACCACCGACGGTTTCGTCATCGCCGAGAAGGACCTCGAACTCAGGGGGCCAGGGGAAATGCTCGGTACCCGGCAGACCGGTCTGCTGCAATTCAAGGTCGCCGACCTGATGCGTGATGCCGACCTGCTGCCCGCCGTGCGCGATGCTGCGCAGGCACTATTGGAACATTGGCCGCAACATGTGGCTCCATTGTTGGAGCGCTGGTTGCGTCACGGCCAGCAATACGGTCAAGTGTGAACCTGTTCACAGGACAACCGTCGCCACGAACCTTTACGCAAATCCTCGCTGGTTATACTCCGAGGCACACGCGCCCATGCTGGATATCGATATGACTGAAGCCGCCCTCGCCGCCAACACCACTGCGCAAGCGCCCGCCGTGATCGTGCAACTGCTGGAGAAACTCGCCGTACCCTATCAGGTACGCGCGGAGCGCCCGGGCCAGCCAAGCGAGGCACGCCTGCAGGCCGTGCTGGTAGACGATGCCATCGGTGCCCTGCTGGTGCTCTATCCGCGTAGCCACATGCTCGATCTGTCGCGCCTGGCCGAACTGACTGGGCGCCAACTTACTGCAGTCAAGCCGGAACGCCTGGAGCGCATGCTCGGCAAACACAATCTGGCCGCCCTGCCCGGTTTGCCGCCCCTGACCAGTTCGCCCTGCCTGTACGAAGAGCGCCTGCTGCAGGTGCCCAGTCTGCTGATCGAGTCCGGCCAGCCTGGTGTGTTGCTGGAAATTCCCACCGAAGCCTTCAAGTCGCTGCTGAGCAAGGCCAGCGCGGCGCGTTTCGGCGAGCCGGTCAGCGCGATCAAACCGAACCTCGATCGCCCGCATGATGACCGCGCGGAAATCACTCAGGCCGTGCAGGCCTTTACCGCACGCCGCATCCAGCAGCGCCTGGAAGAAACCATCGAGATTCCGCCGCTGCCGGAAACCGCGCAGAAGATCATCAAGCTGCGTGTCGACCCTAACGCCACCGTGGATGACATCACCGGTGTGGTCGAGACCGACCCCGCGCTGGCCGCGCAGGTAGTGAGCTGGGCCGCCTCGCCCTACTACGCCGCGCCTGGCAAGATCCGCTCGGTGGAAGATGCCATCGTCCGTGTGCTGGGCTTCGATCTGGTGATCAACCTGGCTCTCGGCCTGGCGCTGGGCAAGACCCTCAGCCTGCCCAAGGATCAGCCGCAGCACGCCACGCCTTACTGGCAGCAGGCGATCTACACCGCTGCCGTGATCGAGGGTCTGACCCGCGCCATGCCGCGCGCGCAGCGCCCGGAAGCCGGCCTGACCTACCTGGCCGGGCTGCTGCACAACTTCGGTTACCTGGTCCTGGCGCACGTGTTTCCACCGCACTTCTCACTGATCTGCCGCCATCTGGAGGTCAACCCGCACCTGCCTACCGGGCATATCGAGCAGCACCTGCTGGGCATCACCCGCGAGCAGATCGGTGCCTGGCTGATGCGCCACTGGGATATGCCGGAAGAGCTGTCCAGCGCCCTGCGCTTTCAGCACGATCCGTCCTACGCCGGCGAAAGCGCGGCCTTCCCCAACCTGGTGTGCCTGGCGGTCAGCCTGCTGCGCAACCGGGGTATCGGTGCCGGGCCGCAGAACGAGATTCCAGATGAGCTGTTCGAGGCCCTGGGGCTGAGCCGGGAAAAAGCCGAGGACGCGGTGAGCAAGGTGCTCAGCGCCGAGGTCGCCCTGCGTGAACTGGCAGCGCAGTTCCAGCAGCCGCACTGAGCTGCTGCCTGCACTCTTGCGTAGTTGCTCGCGAGCCAGCGGGCTGTTCGCTTCGTTCCAAACAGCCGACATCCCGCTCCGCCCTACGGCTTGCCCGCCGTCTTGCGCAACTGCTCCCGGCGCTCGGCGAACAGCTGCGGTACCACTTCCAGGCTGATGGCAAGCAGTTGGCTGACGCTGGGATGCTCGTAGAGTGCCGCATACTCGGCGAGTTGATCGCTGGGCATCTGCCGGTAGGCATAGAACATGAAGGTTTCCACCGCCTGCTCGCTGGACTGGCGAATGGCGTTCGCTTGGGTCTGCGTCTGCGCCTGCAGTTCGGCCTCGCTGAGGTTCTCGCCCCGCGCCCTTAGCGCCAACAATGCCTGGGTCTTGCCGACTTCGTAACGTAGCAGGCTGGCCAGCTCGGTCGTGCGAGCGGCAGCATCGAGACGCTTTACCAGATCAAGGCGCGCGCCTCGTGGCGGCTGCTCCTGCAGGCGCTCGCGGTATTCAGCCAAGCCTTCGGGTTGCTCACCGACCGCACGCTCTGCGGCAGTGAAGCGCTGCGCCAGCGGGCTATCGAGACGTTCACGAGCCTGTTCGCCCTGCACCGCATCGAAGCGAGCAGCGACGCGCCTGGCCAGGTCCAGACAAAAGACCTCGCCAGCGAACAACTGCGCGAGGCGCTTCTGCTCGGCTTCATCCTGGCCGCGCTGCAGCAACGGCGCACTCTGTTCGCACAGCAGATGGATACCGGCGAGTTCGAACAGGGGCAACAGCACTTTGGCAGACGCCGACTCGGCCCGCGCCGTGGTGGCGGCCAGCAACAGCAGGGGTAACAGGAAAAGACGCATGGTCAGGTTTTCCACAGTAACGTGCCTGGAAGCCTAACCAAAGCGCAGCGTCGCGGCCAGCCGCGACGCACATCAGTGCCGATCAGGCGGCCTTTTTTGGCGCCTCGGCCTTCTTCTTCGGCATCAGGTACTTGGTCAGACCCTGGAACCACATCACCAGCGCCGGATTGCCCTGGATCTGGATGTCCTTGTTCTGGATGCCCTGCATGAAGGCCAGCTGCTTGTTCTTCGCGGTCATGGTTTCGAAGCCGTAGGCGGCGTCCTTGAAGCCAATGGCGAATGCCGGGTCCTTGGCAGTGCCGCGCTTGCTGGTCACGCGCTGACCGGCCACGGTGAAGTGGCGGGCCACCTTGCCGTCGAGAGTATGCAGCTGGAAGACCATATCGCGACCTTCGAGCTGCTGGCGGAACGCCGGGTTTTCACGACTGGCCTTGGCCATCAGGCGGCCCAGCATCCACAGGAGAAAACGGAATTTCATGCACAGGGCCTCGTGATCGAAGATGATGGCCGCGCATTGTAGTGGTTTTCTTGCAGGACTACAGCCTGTCCAAAGCATGGTCGTCGAGCCAGGAAGGTAGGGTGCGACGTGCGCACCGCGAGATACCGCGAATCAGGTGCACACGGTCTCTACAGTAAGTGAGCAGGCTTGATGAAGCGAGGAGGAACCCGGAGCCGAGCGGCTCCGGGTAGCGGGCTCAGTTGACCGCATCCTTCAGGGATTTGCCCGGTTTGAAGGCGACGGTGTTGCTGGCCTTGATCTTCACCGGCTGACCGGTTTGCGGATTCTTGCCAGTACGGGCGCCACGGTGGCGTTGGACGAAAGTACCGAAGCCAACCAGGGTCACACTGTCCTTGCGGTTCAGTGCGCCGGTGATTTCTTCCAGTACGGCGTTGAGTACACGATTGGCCTGATCCTTGGTCAGATCAGCCTTTTCGGCGATGGCGGCGGCGAGTTCCGGTTTACGCATAGATGCCTCTTTGACGGTTTTTTGTTGTTGTGTCCGTGCTGTCCTTCCAGAACAGCGCCCAAGGCGCCGCAACAGCTCTGCGCTGCGGCAGACCCCTGGGAGAATGGCATGCCGCATCGCACTGCGCCAGTCTCGCCCGCCACTTTAACCCGGCAATTTCGTGGCGTATCCGACAGAACGGCAGGTAATCACGCCAGCAGCGCCGGTAGCTCCTTGTTCAGTGCCAGTTTCTCCTGCACGGCAGCGCCGGTCAGCGCATAACCGAGCAGTGCTCCGGAAGCCTCGCGGCAGAGCGCCTTGATGTCGCTACCGCTGCCTTCGACCGTCCATTCGCCCTGACTGCCACGCGGTGGCGGCGAGACCACCAGCGGGCACGCCGGCGTCTTTACCGTCACCGGCATCGGCCCATAGCTGACCGCCGTCGGTTCACCGGCCAGGGTCTTGGCCAGCGCCCGGGCGCAAGCCATCAGCGGCATGACGTAGAGCAGGTTGAGACCATCGACCTCGGCGCAGTCACCCAGGGCGTAGATATTGGCGTGCGAGGTACGCAGTTGGCGGTCGACCATCACCCCACGATTGACGTCGAGCCCGGCCGCTGCGGCAAGCGCGGTGCGCGGGCGCAGGCCGACTGCAGAGACCACCGCGTCACAGTGGATCAGGCTGCCATCGGATAGCGACGCCTGCAGCGCATCGCCCTGGCGGTCGAGACTGGCCAGCACCGGACCAAGATGAAAACGCACGCCCAGACCTTCCAGGCCGGCTTGTACGGCATAGGCCGCAGCCGGATGCAGCAGGCCGGACATCACCTGCTCGCAGGGCGCCAGCAACTCGACCTCGTAACCGCCTGCACTGAGATCGTTGGCGAACTCGCAGCCAATCAGGCCGGCGCCGAGGATCAATACCCGACGTTTGCCGGCCACGGCTTGGCGAAAGCGCGCGTAATCTTCCAGGTCATTGATCGGGAACAGCGCGTCCTGGGCATCACCCTCTACCGGCACGCGAATCGGCTCGGCGCCCCAGGCCAGTACCAGGTCGCGGTATGGCACAGCTTCCTCACCGATCCACAAACGCTTGTGGCCGGGGTCGATTCCGGTGATGCAGGTATGGGTGCGAATTTCCGCATTGAGCTGCTCGGCCATGGCGCCGGCTTCGGCCATGGCCAGGCCGTCGGCATCCTTGTTCTTGCCGAAGCCGGTGGACAGCATCGGCTTGGAATAGGAGCGGCCGTCGTCAGCGGTGATCAGCAGCAGAGGCGTCTGGGTGTCGAGCTTGCGCCACTCCTTGGCCAGGTTGTAGCCGGCCAGGCCGGTGCCGACGATGACGACTGGTGCACTCATGCGCTCTTTCCTCACAATAAAAACGACGCGACGACCCACCGGCCGCCTCCCAATATGGCGGGATCACACCCTACTGGATCGGGCAAGCGCTGGCCAGATGAGGTTCAGTAAGCCATCCGCAGGTTGGGGGGAAAGATGCAATGCGGGAATCAGAGCAGACCGCCTGGCAGGCAGGCGGTCTGGGAGGCGCTTAGAACGCCAGGCCTACGCGCAGGCCGACTTGCTCCTGCTTGAGCTTGCTGCGCTCGGCGATGGCGCTGTTGCTGTCGAGTTCATAGCGGGTCTGGGTGTAGTACAGGCTGGTGCTGACCGGCAGGTTGTTGATGCCCTTGTTCCACAGCATCGTCAGCTCGCCGTAAGGATTGACCTTGTCCTTGAGGTCCACGGAGTCGCTGTCACCATCGACCTTCAGGCGCGCTTCGGAGTTGATCGAGTAGCGCGCACCCACCTCCAGGCGCAGGGTGTAGTCCGGCGTCAGGTAGTTGTAGCCGAGCCCGGCCTTGGCGAAGGGCGATTTGCTGGTCAGCTTGACGTTGCTATCGAACGGGCCGACGTCGTCCTGCTCGATGCGGCCCCAGTCGTAACCACCACCGACGATCACGTCAACGTAATTATTGGTGCTCAGTGCGGCGCGCAGGCCGAGGTCGATATCGGCACGCGCGGACTTGTATTCCACATCGTCCTTGTCACGGTACTGGCCTTCGATCCCCGCCTGGTAGATGAAGCCTTCCTGCCCGGTCAGCTTGTTACCGAAGTGGTAAAACAGGCCACCCTGATTGAGGCGCTCCTTGTCGCTTTCATCGTCCACGGTGAGCTTGTACTGGTTGTGCGAAGCGATGACACCGAAGGTCGAGATAGGGTCGGTGACCGAGTCTGCATAGGCCTGCGAGGCGCCCGCCAGGAACAGGGCGAGTGTTGCTTTGGGGGTTATGCTGGACAACTGCATGACGATTTCCTTGGCAATGAGTGGATAACGCCGCTCACCGGGAGGTGGGACGCAAGTACCTAGACTGCCTCTGCCAGGAGGGATTCGACTAAACCGACGAACGGCAATAACCCTTTACGTACAAGGGTTTGCAGGGTTTTACAGAGAACGAAGCTGATCGAACGATCATAAGCGAAACGCTGACCTAGACGCAGACCAGAGGGGATGCGGCCTGACCGGATAGCGAGCACCCGGCCAGACGCAGGAGAGATCAATCCAGCTTGACCACCTTGGCCAGAACCACCTTGGGCCCCTTCATCTTCTTGACGATGATGCGCAGGCCGTCGGTTTCCAGCACTTCCTCTTCGTCAGGCATGCGCTTGAGGGTTTCGTAGATCAACCCGGCGAGGGTCTCGGCCTCTATGTGGTCGAGATCGACGCCGAGCAGGCGCTCGACCTTGGCCAGCGGCGTGTCACCGCGCACCAGCAGTTTGCCCGGCTGGTAGGCGAGGATGCCGCGCTCAGCCTTGCGGTGTTCGTCCTGAATATCACCGACCAGTGCTTCGAGCACGTCTTCCATGGTCAGGTAGCCGATCACCTTGCCGTCGGCCTCTTCGACCAGGGCGAAGTGCGCGCCGCCCTGGCGGAACTGCTCGAGCAGCTGCGACAGCGGCATATGCCGGTTGACCCGCTCGAGTGGATGCATCAGATCCGCCAGTTTCAGTGCTGACGGCAACATCTCCAGCAGCGACAGGTGCAGCAGCAAGTCCTTGATATGCAGTACGCCGACGAACTCGCCCTTGCTCTCATCGAAGATCGGGTAGCGGCTGTACTTGTGGCGGCGGAAGGTGGTGAACACCTGATCCAGGGTGGCGTTGAGTTCCAGGAAGACCAGATCCTCACGCGAATTGGCCCAGTCCACCACCTCCAGCTCGCCCAGCTCGACCGCCGAAGCCAGCACGCGCAGGTCCTGGTCGTTGTCACTGGTGGCGCGACTGGAATGCAGGATCAGCTTGAGCTCTTCACGGCTGTAGTGGTGCTCGTGGTGCGGCCCCGGCTCACCTTGCCCGGCGATGCGCAGGATGGCGTTGGCGCTGGCGTTGAGCACGAAGATCGCCGGGTACATCAGCCAGTAGAAGGCATACAGCGGCGCGGCCGTCCACAGCGACAGCAGCTCGGGCTTGCGAATTGCCCAGGACTTGGGCGCCAGCTCGCCGATGACGATGTGCAGGTAGGAAATGATCGAGAACGCGGCGAAGAAGGCGATGCCGTGAATCAGCTTGGGTGACTCCACGCCAACCGCCACCAGCAGCGGGGTAAGCAGCTCGGCGAAGGCCGGCTCACCAACCCAGCCAAGACCCAGCGACGCCAGGGTGATACCCAGCTGACAGGCTGACAGATAGGCATCCATCTGGTTGTGCACGGTGCGCAGAATATGTCCGCGCCAGCCATGGGCCTCGGCCAGGGCATCGACCTTGGTCGCGCGCAGGCGCACGATGGCGAACTCGGCGGCGACGAAGAAACCGTTGAGCAGGACCAGAAACAGGGCGAACAGCATGAGGCCGAAGTCGGCGAGGTAAGCAGAAGCGGGGAGACTCGTGGAGGGGTCCATGAAGGTTCGGGTTGGCCAATGATCGCTAGAGGTTGGAGCTTCGCCGCGTCGAATGCAAGCACTCAGCGCGCACGCTGCACCACCTGCGCCGGGGCAAAATGGCAGGTGAAGGTGCTGCCCTTGCCCGGCACGCTGCTGATCTCCAGGTTGCCACGGTGACGCAGCAACACATGCTTGACGATGGCCAGGCCCAGCCCGGTGCCACCCGTGTTGCTGGCGCGGCTCGAATCGACGCGATAGAAACGCTCGGTCAGTCGAGGCAAATGCTTGGCCTCGATGCCCATGCCGGAATCGCTGACCGACAAGTGCGCACCCTTCTCGTCGCTCAACCAGCGAATACGGATGTCACCACCGGCCGGTGTGTACTTCACCGCGTTGAACACCAGGTTGGAGAATGCGCTGCGCAGCTCCGCCTCGCTGCCCTTGAGCTTGAGATGGGGGTCGGCCTCCAGGCTGATGCGATGTTGCTGATCGCCGGACAGGGCCTGAGCGTCGTTCTTGATCGACAGCAGCATCAGATCCACCGCGACCGGCTGGTTGTCCGAGGGGTAATCGGTGGCTTCCAGCTTGGCCAACAAGAGCAGGTCATTGAGCAGGGTCTGCATGCGCGCACCCTGTTGCTGCATCTGCTGCAATGCGCGCAGCCAGCGCGGATTGACCGCCTCGACGTTGTCCAGAAGCGTCTCCAGATAACCGGCGATCACCGTCAGCGGCGTACGCAGCTCGTGGGAGACGTTGGCGACGAAGTCCTTGCGCATCTGTTCCAGCTGATGCAGGCGGGTAACGTCACGCACCAGCAGCAGGTGCTCGCGGTTGCCGTAGCGGGTGATATGGAACTGCAAACGGCGACGATCATTGATCGGTGAAGGAATCTCCAGGGCATCAGCGTAGTTGCCGCGCTCGAAGTAGTCCTTGAAACGCGGGTCGCGCACCAGGTTGGCCAGTTGCTGGCCACTGTCTTGAGGGGTTTTCAGGCCCAGCAGCGTTTCCGCTGCGCGGTTCCACCATTCCAGATTGCCCTGGCTGTCGAGCATCACCACGGCGTCCTTGAGGGCGGCAGTGGACTCCTGCACGCGATCGATCACCGCCTGCAAGCGACCACGCGCCTTCTGGTTACGGCGTTGCAGGTGATAGATGCTGTCGAACACCTCGCCCCACAGACCGTAACCATCCGGCGGTGGCTCGTCGGGTTTGTGCTCGCGCAGCCATTTGTGCAGGCGCAGCAATTGGCTGAGGGTCCAGCTCAGATGAATGGCCAGGCCGCAGGCCAGCACCCAGGCATATTCACCGGTGATGAAACCGAGCAGCAGGCAGGCGCCAACCAGCAGCAACAGGCGGCGCACCACGGCGCCACGCCAGTCTTGATTCACGATGGAGCGCATCCTTGTCAGAAGAACGTGGGCGCAGAAACACCGCGCTAGCGATCAACCCTTGGTGGAGAAACGATACCCAGTCCCGCGCACGGTTTGTACCAGGTTTTCGTAAACATCACCGAGCGCCTTGCGCAGACGGCGGATGTGCACGTCGACGGTACGCTCCTCGACGTAGACGTTGCCGCCCCAGACCTGATCGAGCAGTTGGCCGCGGGTGTAGGCACGCTCCTGGTGAGTCATGAAGAACTGCAGCAGGCGATATTCGGTCGGGCCCATCTCGGCTGGTTTGCCGTCGATGGTGACGCGGTGGCTGATGGGATCGAGCAGCAGCCCGCCGACCTCGATCGGTGCCTCGCTGTCGCTGGGCCCGGCACGGCGCAGCACGGCCTTGAGACGGGCCACCAGCTCGCGCGGTGAGAACGGCTTGGTGATGTAGTCGTCGGCGCCGACTTCCAGGCCCTGGATCTTGTTGTCCTCTTCACCCTTGGCGGTGAGCATGATGATCGGGATATCGCTGGTCAGCTCGTCACGCTTGAGGCGTCGGGCCAGCTCGATACCACTGGTGCCGGGCAGCATCCAGTCGAGCAGGATCAGATCGGGTTTGCGGTCGACGATCACGGCGTGGGCCTGCTGGGTATTCTCCGCCTCCAGGCACTCATAACCGGCCATTTCCAGGGCCACCGCAATCATCTCGCGGATCGGTGCTTCGTCATCGACGATCAGGATGTTCTTGCCAACCATGGTCCTGCCTCGGTTCGTTCAACTGTCTGCGCCGCATTAGATAACGGAATTATTGCAGCGATATGACAGGTGCGCGGCAGCGCTTAACGTAACGCGTAGTCCAGCACGATACCGACGAAGATCGCCAGCCCTGCCCAATGATTGTGCAGGAAGGCGTTGAAGCACACCAACGGCTCGCGCCGGCGGGTCACGTGAAACTCCCAGGCGAAGCAGACGGCGGCCACCAGCAGGCCAAGGTGGAAGTACAGGCCCAGTTCGAAACGTGCACCCGCCAGTAGCAGGCAAAGCAGCGCCAGTCCCTGCAGGATGGCGATGATCAGTCGGTCGGCGTCGCCGAACAGAATGGCTGTGGACTTCACCCCGATCTTCAGGTCGTCCTCGCGATCAGCCATGGCGTAGTAGGTGTCGTAGGCAACCGTCCACAGCAGGTTGGCGATGTACAGCAACCAGGCTTCCGGCGGCAGGTTGCCGGTTTCTGCGGTAAAGGCCATCGGCATGCCCCAGGAGAATGCCGCGCCAAGCACCACCTGCGGGTAAAAGGTGTAGCGCTTCATGAAGGGGTAGCAGGCTGCCAACGCCAGGCCACCGAAGGACAGCCAGATGGTGGTGGCGTTGGTGAACAGCACCAGCACGAAACTCAGCGCCACCAGCACGGCGAACAGCACCAGCGCCTCGCGCGGCTTGATCTTGCCGCTGGCCAGCGGACGCGCCCTGGTGCGGCTGACGTGACCGTCGAAATCACGATCGGCATAGTCGTTGATCACGCAACCGGCGGCGCGCATCAGGATCACACCGACGACGAAGATGAACAGGTTTTTCGCGCTTGGCACACCTTCGGCTGCTACCCACAGCGCCCATAAGGTCGGCCACAGCAGCAGATAGATGCCAATGGGCTTGTCCAGGCGCATCAGCTGAATGAAATCCCAGGCTCTCGGGTGCAGGCGGGTGGTCGATTGCAACAGGCGGGTGTACATCGAAGCGTCTCCGTGCAGGTTGCGCGGATTATACGGGGCTTGCCGACGCAAGGTGGATGGCGCTTTATGCATCCACCGTTACCGCCGCGCGGTTACGGTGCGCTTTCGGCCCGTGGAACCTCGCACAGATGGCGGGTGGAAAACGCTTCGCAGTTTTCCACCCTACGCCTCGATACCCGCCGCTTGCCAGAAGGCCGGCAGAAACACCTCGACCACCAATACACCGAGCGCACCACGGCTGAAGCATGAGCGGCGCGCCCACAGACGCTCTTCGCGCACAGCTTCCGGCAGCCAGGCCGCCGGATAGCGGCAGGCCTGCAACTCGCCGCGATCGAAGGCCCGGTCACTGAACAGCAACTCACCCAGCGAGCGACTGCCCAGCTCCGCCAGATTCAGTCCAGAGCCTTCCAGCACGCTGCGTGCAGCAACGCTACGGGCGAACACCCAGGGCTGCCCATGACCGCGCAGGTACACCTCGCGCACCCAGCCCTGGCTGCCATCGGCCACGCCGAGCAGCGCGCACTCGTCAACGCGCAGGCGCTGCCAGCCCTGCTGCAGCGGCGTCACCGAGAAGCCATCAGCGGACAGCGCAGTCAAGCGCCGGGTCAGCGAATCCTCGTTGAACAACCAGTCGCGCACGCCGGCACAAGGCTGCGGATGCAACTGGGCATTGGTCAGCCAGCGCGGCGGATGAGCGAGAGCGGCGTGAGGCACGGAGAGAAATCACCACGGATCGGAAGCGCGCGAGTCTAACACGGCGTGGCAGGGGCTTTGAGACCGCGACATTGGCTGCAGGAGCGTAGGGTGGACCGGGCGGCGATTCGCTTCAGCCCGCCGACGATGATCCACGTGGGCTAAAGCACACCCTGCAAGGCTGCCCGCGCTTGAGGCCGGTAGGGTGGGCTTCAGCCCACCCATGATGCTCAGCCACCAACGGCGTTCAGCTTGGACTAATACGGATCGCCGCCCCTAAAAGGCCAAACTACTCAATACGGCTGCGGCGCGTACAGCTGCGCCGAACCCGGCTCGCCGAGCAGCTGCTCGAGAATTTCATGGTGCATGGCCAGCAGCTTGCCGTTGCGCTCATTCAGCCGCTTGCACTGGCCGGCCAGTTGACCGAGCTGCTCCCAGGTGTGGGCAAGGTGATTGCGCTGGCTCTGTGGATAACGCGCCAGGAGTTTCTGCATGGCGCTATGACCGCTGCCCAACGCAAAGGCAGCCAGCACTTTGCTGCGGCGTTCGGCGCGGGCCTTGGCCTGGTCGACCAGCGGCAGGATCTGCTCGTTGAGCAGATCGATCTGCTGACTGTCGCGCTTGAGCAACTGCTGATACAGCTCCTGCATCAGCCCGCGCAGGACCAGATAGCCGGCGCAGTCCTGCTCGAGGTCCTGTTCGACGACCAGAAGCAGCTGTTGCTCACGCGCGGTGATCACGCATCGCTACCGCTGTGATAGGTCAGCATGCTGCCGGCCAACGCGGCAGGATCGCTGCTCAGTTCGCCGCGGGCCAGCGCGGCCTTGAGCTGGGCAACCTTGTCCAGGTCGACTTCGGGCAGGCTGCGCAGAGCGTCTTGCAGCTGTTCCAGGCGCGGCTCCTGGCTGGCACTCGCACGAGCATTGCCGCTCGACTGCGCACGGGCGCTCTGTACCTGTGCCGGAGCGTCGCTGGCCGGGTTGAGGCTGGGCTTGAGGTGCCTGCTTATTTCCATGATTCGAATCCAACTCGCGTGGTGTTATGGCCTAAGAGCGACCGGGCGCGACAAGAACTTAAACGCATCAGGTAAAAATTAACCAACCTGGGTTCGCCACCAGGCCTGCGCGGCCAGGCCATCCTGGATCTTCTGCTCCTGACGGGCAAGCAGATCCTGCCACTCGCCCATCTTGCCTTCGAGAAACTGGGTGATGACCTTCTCGCTGCGCATCGCCGCCAGCAGCTCACGCTGAATGCGCGCCAGGTTCTCCTCGGCCAGCGCCAGCTCGCGGCGCTGCAGTTCGACCATCTTATACAGTGTCGCCTTGTAGCGCTGCTGATTGTCGCGCTGCAGTGGCGTGGTCATCGGCACACTGAAACCGCACAAACGGCTGAGCCCGGTGATGTTGTTGCGATAACGCTGACACAGATTCTGCTGATAGCTGACCCGCCCGAGCATCTGCTGCACACGATTGCCACGCAAACTGGCCAGACGTCCGAGTACTTCCAGCTGTTCTTTCATTTGATGATGCTCTGCAAAGTGGCGATGCTGGCGCCGAGTTCGGCGCCACTGCCGACCTCCTGGCGCAGGAAGCGTTCGAGGCTGGGGGCCAGCTGCACGGCGCGGTCGGTCTTGGCATCCATACCCGGCGTGTAGCCGCCGAGCGGGATCAGCTCCTTGATCTTCTCGAAGGTGCTGTAGAACTCCTTGAACTGACGCCCGGCCGCCAGATGTGCGGCTTCACCAACCTGACTCATGCAGCGGCTGACCGAAGCGGAAATATCGATGGCCGGGTAGTGGCCGACATCAGCCAGACGCCTTGAGAGCACGATGTGGCCGTCGAGAATCGCCCGCGCGCAATCGACGATCGGGTCCTGATGATCGTCGCCCTCGGCCAGCACGGTGTAGATGGCACTGAGACTGCCGCTGCCGCTCTCACCATTGCCAGCGCTTTCCACCAGTTCCGGCAGCATGCCGAATACCGACGGCGGATAGCCCTTGGTGGCTGGCGGCTCGCCGAGGGCCAGGGCGATCTCGCGCTGGGCCATGGCGTAGCGGGTCAGCGAGTCGACCAGCAGCAGCACGTCCTGGCCCTGATCGCGAAAATAGGCGGCGATGCTGTGGCACAGCTCGGTGGCTTTCAGGCGCATCAGCGGTGATTCGTTGGCTGGCGCCACGACGACCACGGCCTTGCGCAGCCCTTCCTCGCCGAGGGAATGCAGGATGAATTCCTGTACCTCACGACCGCGCTCGCCGATCAGCCCGACCACCACCACATCGGCCTTGGTCTGCCGGGTGATCATCCCCAGCAGCACGCTCTTGCCCACCCCGGAGCCGGCGAACAGACCGACGCGCTGCCCCTTGCCGAGGGTCAGCAGGCCATTGATGGCGCGTACGCCGACGTCCAGCGCAGCCTCCACCGGGCGACGTCTGAGCGGGTTGACCCTGGGCAGCTCGACCGGCAATGGGTCGCGTCCGCTGAGTTTGCCGCGCTCGTCCAGCGGCTCGCCGAGACCGTTGACCACACGCCCTAGCCAGGACTCGTCGATCTGCAGCAGCGCTTCGTCCTTGGCCGGGAATACCCGTGAGCCGGCGGCCAGGCCGACTGGCTTCTTGAACGGCATGAGGTAGGTGATATCGCGGTTGAAGCCGACCACCTGGGCATCCAGCAGGCTGCCGTCGGCCTGTTCGACGCGACAACGCTGGCCGGTGCTGCGCTGGCAGCCGAGGCTCTCCAGCAGCATGCCGGAGACCCGCACCAGGCGCCCGGCCACCTTGGCCAGTTGCACGCCATCGAGCGAGCGCAGCGCTTCGTCGAGTTTGTAGTCGAGCATCAGAGTCTGCTCCCGCTCAGGCTTCAGTCAGGTGCAGATGTTCGGCGAGGGTGTCGATGCAGGCGTCCAGGCGCTGCTGGCAACCCACGTCGGCTTCGGCCTGCGGCGTGACCACGCGGCACTCGCCCAACGCCAGGCGCTCGTCGGCCACCAACTTCCAGTTCGCCGCGCGCTCCGGTGCCAGCGCCCTGATCCGCGCGTACTCTTCGGGACTGAGCAATACCTGCACGTCCTCGGGCTCACCGGGCATGCTGGTCAGCGCCTCTTCGACCAGCGCCAGCAGTTGGGTCGGATGCAGCGTGAGCTCGCAGCGGATCACCTGCTGCGACACCTTCTTGACCAGTTCGAGCAGCTCTTGACGGCGCTTGTGCTCCAGCTCGCCGAGGTACTGTTCGAGCTTCTCGCTGATCTGCTGCAGCGGCTGGGCGGCCAGCTCGAACTCGCGGCGGCCGTCACTGCGACCCTCCTCGCGTCCGAGCTTGAGCCCCTCGTCGCGGCCCTGCTCGAAGCCAGCCTGACGCCCGGCTTCCTCGCCCTGCTGCAGGCCATCCTGGTAACCCTTCTCGATGCCCTGTTGAAAGCCATCGGCCATGGCCCGCTGCAGGCCGGCGGCATCGCCGCTCCAGTCCACGGCTGGCTGGCTGCTGCGCGGGGGGAAGCGATAGGCGCGCCACGGGCGGACGTCGCCGCTGATTACCTTGACCGTCATCTCATTCCACCGTTTGTTCGCGGAACAGTTGCACCTGCAGCTCGCCGCTGGCCGACATTTCGCGTACCACGGCCATGATGTCCTTGCGCACCTGCTCGACACGGCTCAACGGCACCGGGCCCTGGCGCCGGTTGATCGACTCCATCTGCTGGGCCTGGCGCTTGGGCATGGCGCCGGTGATGGCGCGTACCAGCTCGGGCTCGGCCCCTTTGAGGGCGACCACCCACTCTTCCAGCGGCACGGCTTCGAGCAGCGCCTGCAGCACGTCCTGGTTCTGCCGCGAGAGGATGAAGAAGTCGTACATTTCATCCTCGATGCGCTCGACCAACTGATCGTCATGGGCGCGCAGCAGTTCGAACATCTGCCCGCGATCGCCCTTGAAGCGGTTCATGATGTCCGCCGCCTGCTTGACCCCGCGCACCTGCGAGCCCTGCGTGCTGAGCACGGCCAGGCTGCGCTCGATCAACTGCTCCAGCTCGGCGATGACGTCGCTGTTGACCTCGTTGAGGTTGGCGATGCGATACAGCAGCTCGTCCTGGCGCTCCTTGGGCATGCATTCCAGCACTTCGCTGGCCATGCCCGGCGGCAGGAAGGCGAGGAACACCGCCTGCATCTGCGCGTGCTCCTTGGCGATCAGCGCGGCGAACTGCTTCGGGTCGAGCCACTCCATCTTGGCCATCTTGGCGCGGATCTCCTCGCCGTAGATGCTGTCGAGCAGGGAGCGTGTGATTTCGCTGCCCAGCGCCTTGCTGAGCATGCCGTCGAGGTAGCCGCGCGAGGCGCCCTTGATGCTGCTCTGCTCCTTGTAGTCCTCGAAGAAGCGACCGATGACGTCGGAAACCATCGGTTGCTTGACGTTGGACAGCCGCGCCATCGCCTGGCTGATGCTGACGATCTCTTCGCGCGAGAAATGCCTGAGCACGCCGGCAGAAATCTCGTCGCCCATGCTCAGCATGAGAATGGCGGCCTGCTCGGACGTACTCAGCGATCGCTTCTGCACGCGCATGCGCATTTCCTGGGCGGTGGAGCCGCCGCGGCCGTCAGGCTGGGTTGAGGTCTCGTTCATTACGCCCTATCCACTGTTTGATGACTTCCGAGACACGCTCGGGATCGTTCTTGGCCAGCATCTGCAGGTGTTCGATCTGTAGCTCCAGGCCCGAGCCAGGCGCCGGCAGGCGAATCTCCGACAGGGGGCTGAGTTCGCCGAGCACGGTAGCGCCAGGCGCATCATCGCCAACACGCGCCAGCAGGCGCTCCGCTGCGCGCTCGGCATGCAGCGCGAGCTGCTCGTCGCCCTCGACCGCCACCGGCGCAGCAGGCTGGCTGCGCTGGCTCAGGCTGCGCACCGCAGGACGCACCACCATCAGCAACAGCAACAGGCTGATCAGGGCGAACACGCCGAGCTTGGCCAGGTCATGCACCTTGGCGTTTTCCCACCAGGGCAGCAGCTCCTCACCGGCACTGCCGATCCCGACATCGGTGAAGGGGAACACGCTCAGCGTCAGCAGATCACCGCGCGCCTGGTTGAAACCCACAGCGCTCTTGATCATCGCCTCAAGCTCGGCGCGCGCCTCGGGCGTCCAGCCGCCCTCCGGCGCCACGGCGGCATTGAGCACCACGGCGATGCTCTGCTGACGCAGACTGAAGGGCGCGTGTTTGACGTGAGTGACGCTCTGGTCGTAATCCAGCTGGCGATTGGACTCCTTGCGCAGCGAGGTCGCCGCCGGATTGGCAGGCTCCGCCTGAGCGCCCGCCTGCGCCTGATCGGCAGGCGGCTCCGGCGCAGGCTGCGGCGGACGGTTGGCCAACGCGCCGGGAACGCCGAGTGCCAACTGATCGAGCACGCTCTCGTCGCGCAGCACTTCGTTGCGCAGGCGCGGCGTCTCGCCGTAGGACTGGAAGGTTTCTTCCTTTTGACTGAAATCGATGTCGGCAGACACGCTGATACGGTAGTTGCCACCGCCGAGCACCGGCGCCAGCACCGCCTCGGCATTGGTCACGGCCTTGTTCTGGTAGTCGTCGACCACCTGCCAGTTCTGTACCGGGCCGCCCAGTGTGTCGATACCGCGCGACAGCAGCGCGCCGTACTGGTCGACGACCTGAACATTGCCCGCGTCAAGCTGCGGCACGCTGCCAGCCACCAGGTTGACGATGGCGCTGACCTGCTCCGGCGCCAGCTTGTAGCCAGGCGCCAGCTGCAGCATCACCGAGGCCTTGCCCGGATCACGCTTGCCGACCACGAAGGAGCTGCTCTCCTGCAACGCCAGGTGCACGCGCGCGCCTTCAACGCCCTTGAGCGCCATCACCGTACGCGCCAGTTCGCCCTCCAGGCTGCGCTTGAGGCGCACATCCTGGACGAACTGACTGGTGCCCAGCGGCTCGTCCTTGTCGAACAGCTCGTAGCCGGCCGGCACCTTGACCTGCACGCCCTTGGCGGCCAGCAACATGCGCGCGCGGCCAAGCTGATCTTCGCGCACCAACACCTGACCGCTCTGCGGATGCAGGCGGTAGACGATCGCGTCACCGTCGAGCACCTGCATCACCTCGGCGGCCGGATAGGCTTCACCACTGCCATACAGTGGCCGGAAAGAGCCCTGGTCGCGCCAGAGGTAGAACACCACACCAACCGCCAGCAAGGCGGCGATCAGCGCAAGGCCGATCAGGGTCATGCGTGGATCGAGTTTCAGCCCGTGTTCAGGCAGCTTGCTTCTTATGGTCTGCAGCACGCGTCAGCCCCCGATCCGCTTACAGCGGCATCTTCATGATGTCGTCGAAAGCGCTGGATAGCTTGTTGCGCACCTGCATCAACGCACTGAACGAAACGCTGGCCTTCTGGCTCTCGATCATCGCCCCCACCAGGTCATCGCTCTGCCCGCTGTCGACCGCCGCCATCAGTTCGCCGGAACGATGCTGCTGCGCGTCCACCGCGCGCACCGCATTATCGAAAGCAGCGGCAAAACCTGGCTCGCCGGGCTGCACGGCAAAGGCCTGCGCCGGTTTGATCGGCGTCGCTTCGCTGAAGCTTTTCATCTGTTCCATACGGCCCAGCAGGTCCTGCTGCACCTGGCTAATCGAATTCATCCTTTGCTTCTCCTAGACGGGAATCTGAACGCCCTGTTCGCGCATGGCGTTGAGGCGATAGCGCAGTGCGCGCGGGGTCATGCCAAGGCTTTCGGCGGCCTTGGTCTTGTGCCCACCGAAACGGCGGATGGTGTCGATCACATGCTGGTACTCGGCCCACTTGCCGCTCGCGCGCAAGGCTGCCTTGCCACCTTCGAGCGCCTGCGGCTGCAGACGTGGCGCCTGCTCAGGCACGCTGCTCACAGGTACGCTGAGGCCCAGATCCTGAGCCTGGATGTACAGGCCATTGCGCAGAATCAGCGCACGCTGCAGGCAGTTCTCCAGCTCGCGCACATTGCCCGGCCAGTCATGTGCCAGCAGCGCGCGACAGGCATCTTCGGTGAGCAGTTCGTGACGAGCGTCCTGCGGGGCGTACTGGCGGATGAAGCGCCGCGCCAGAGCCAGCACGTCTTCCCTGCGCTCACGCAGCGGGCTGATGTGCAGCGGCAGTACATCGAGACGGAACATCAGGTCGGCGCGGAAACGGCCCTCTGCCACCTCCAACTGCAGATCGCGGTTGGTGGCCGCGATGATGCGCACGTCCAGGGCAATTTCCCGGCGCCCGCCGAGACGCTCGACGCGCTGCTCCTGCAACACGCGCAACAGCTTGGCCTGCAGGCCAAGCGGCAGTTCACCGATCTCGTCGAGCAACAGCGTGCCGCCATTGGCCAACTCGAACTTGCCGGGCTGAGCACTCACGGCACCGGTGAAGGCACCCTTTTCGTGGCCAAAGAGAATGGATTCGAGCATCTGCTCGGGTATCGCCGCACAGTTCACGGCGATGAAGGGCGCATCATCCTGCGCGGAAAAGCGGTGAATGTAGCGAGCCATCAGCTCCTTTCCGGTGCCGGTCTCGCCAGTGATCAGGATGGGCGCGCGGGTCATGGCCACGCGCTGAGCCATGGCCAGTAAACGGCGGCCGGCCTGCGAGCAGGAAACGAATCCTTCTTCGCCAGCGCTGGCCGATTCCTGACGGCGCAGCAGCGCACTGAGCTGGGCTTCGCTGAAAGGCGCCAGGAGGTAGTCGACACAGCCCAGTTCGAGCAAGGCTGCAGCTTTCTCTTGGTCGGCATACTCCACGACCGGCACGACACCCACGCGACCGACCTGGCGCAGGATGGCGTCTACCTGTGCATAAAGGGTATTGCCCGCCAGGCTGCTGACGAACACCAACACCAGGCTGGCAGCTTCCAGTGCGCGCGGGTCAAGCTCCAGGCAGCTGGCAAAGCGGCGCACCTGAAAGCCCTGGCGTAGCAGACCACCGGTCAACAGGCGCTCGCTGGCCGCATCGGCCTGACCGATCACGACTATATGTTGCTGCCCCAGCTGTTCATTGAACAACTCGTCGCAGGCGTAACTTACCGTTTGAGTTGAATGCTTCAAGGTAAATCACCCGATGTCTTTCATGAGCCCGGCGGCGGCATTCGACCCTGTGTGCAAAACTGCCAAGTAGATGACAGATTTTTTTCACGCGGCCCCTTAATCTTTCGAAACTTTCCGTCGCTTGTATTGGTCAACTTCGGCAGCACTTGACGGCGTGCCATACATACGCGCAACGGATCACGGCGCACACGTTAACAAGCGCACAGAAAACCGCCGAATTACTTGTTGTTATTTCCTATCAATGCCGGCAAATCGCTATCAAAAACGGCATTTGATATCTATTGATTTAATTTCTCGCCCTCCCTCGGCCTAGACTCCTCCTCGTCATCACGGGCCTGCGTGCTTATTCCCGGGTGAATTCGACGCCATGGCCAAGGCACTGCTGTCAAAGCCCGCCGGCATATCAAAACATTCTCTGCACGCCTATCGAGTTGCTCGATGGTGCACGCGCAGTTACAACCAGGAATACAGCCCACAACATGACCGGGATTAAAAAAGTCCTTCATGGCGTGCCCGCCGACAGTCTGACCCGGTTGAAACCGCAGAAACTTGGCCGGCATTACCACAAGATTCCCCACTATATTCGCGAGCTCTCCAGCAAGTATCCACGCATTATCAGTGACTACTTTCTGCGTAACTATCGGATCAATCTCGAACTGCTGCGCGTCGATGTTCACGAGCACGTGAATAAAGAGGCCGAGTGCCTGTATCGCTCGACACTGGGCAAAGTCGGTTTCGCCATGGACCGCGCCCTGCTGACCGAAGCGCTGGAGTGTTACTACGGCGGCACCTGCCTGCCCAACCACGAAGCGCCGCCAGTGAGTACGTCAGAGCAGCGCATGCGTACGCGCCTGGGTATGGACGTGACCCAGTTGTTCGCCCGCTCGATTCTCGCCGGCCAGACCTTCGGCAAGCTCGAGCCTTACGACAACACCTATGAAGAGGCAGCCTGGGAGTACGTGGCAGAGTTCCACTTCACCAGCCATATCACCGGCAGCCAGGCATCGATCTTCATCTATCTGGATACACAGCTGGTCGATGAGCTGACCAGCCGCCTCACGACCCCGGCTCCGGTGACTCAGGGCGGCAACTCGCTCAATCAGATTCGTCAGTTGCCGGTGCGCCTGGACTGCGTGGTAGCCAGCCTGCAGATGCCACTGTCGCAAGTGCTTGCCCTGCGCCCCGGCGACATCCTGCCGATGCGCCTGCTTGAGCGCTGCGATGTACAGATCAACCAGCAGAAGCTGTTTCGCGGCGCCATCTTCGAAGACGACGGCTCCTTGTTCCTGACTTCTCTTGAGAGCATGAAGACCCCATGAGCAGCCCTATTTCCGATAACGATTTCGACAGCCTGATCAACGACGCCGGCCTCAATCTCGATGAGGCCGTCAGTGACTCCGCCCCGGAGCAAGCGCCTGCCAGCCTGCCGCAGCAGGACCTGAGCTTCTTCGGCAAGATCCCGGTTAACGTCACCCTGGAAGTGGCTTCCACCGAGATCACTCTCAAGGAACTGATGGACGTCGACGCGGGCAGCGTGATCGCCCTCGACAAGCTGGCCGGTGAACCGCTGGACGTGAAGGTCAACGGCGCGCTGTTCGCCAAGGCCGAAGTGGTGGTGATGAACGGCAACTACGGCCTGCGCATCGTCGAGCTGTCCGGTAGCGGCCTCAGCGGGCTGGGCGTGTGATGCTGCGCCGTCTGCTGCAATCCGGCCTGCTGCTGGCAGCCCTGTGCTGCCCGTTGCTGGCCCAGGCGGCCGGCGGCGACATCACCCTGTTCAACTTCAACGACACCGAAGATGGCCAGACCCTGAGCGTCAAACTGCAGATCCTGCTGATCATGACGCTGCTGGGTTTTCTCCCGGCCATGTTGATGATGATGACCTGCTTCACCCGCTTCATCATCGTCCTGGCCATCCTGCGCCAGGCCATCGGCCTGCAGCAGAGCCCGCCCAATCCGGTGCTGGTGGGTATCGCCCTGTGCCTCACGCTGCTGGTGATGCGCCCGGTGTGGCAGGAGATGTACACCGAGGCCTATGTGCCTTTCGAGGCCGACCAGATCAGCCTCGAACAGGGCCTGGGCGAAGGCAAGCGCATCATCAGCCAGTTCATGCTGGCGCAGACCAGCAAGAACTCGCTGGAAACCCTGGTCGCCCTCGCGGGTGAAGAAATGCCCGAGGACCTGGCCCAGCTGGACTTCTCCCTGCTGCTGCCGGCCTTCGTACTCAGTGAGCTGAAGACCGCTTTTCAGCTCGGTTTCATGATCTTCGTACCCTTTCTGGTGATCGACCTGGTGGTGGCCAGCGTACTGATGGCGATGGGCATGATGATGCTCTCGCCGATGATGATCTCGCTGCCGTTCAAGCTGCTGATCTTCGTTCTGGTCGATGGCTGGGCGCTGCTGGTTGGCACCCTCACCACCAGTATTCAGCCCTATTAGCGAGGCTACGCGATGCTCACGCCCGAACATGCCGCCGAGCTGGTGGCTCACGCGGTCTATATCACTGGCCTGATCGTCTGTGTACTGGTAGTACCGAGCCTGCTCGGCGGCCTGCTGGTGAGTATTTTCCAGGCGGCCACGCAGATCAACGAACAGATGCTCAGCTTTCTCCCGCGCCTGCTGATCACTCTGGCGATGCTGGTGTTCGCCGGCCACTGGATCCTGCGCACGCTGGGGGATCTGTTCATCGAAACCTTCAAGCAGGCCGGACATCTGGTGGGCTGAAGCATGTCCGAACCCGTGCTGCATGCCAGCCAGTATCTGACCAGTCTGCAGGTTTATTGGTGGCCGTTCTGCCGCATCGTTGCCCTGCTCAGCATGGCGCCACTGTTCAATCACAAGACAGTCTCGGTGCGCGTGCGCATCCTCCTCGCCCTGGCCTTGAGCATTGCCCTTGGCGCGGCGCTGCCGGACATGCCGCAGATCGACCCGCTTTCACTGAAGGGCCTGATGACTGCATTGGAACAGATCGCTTTCGGCGTGCTGCTGGGACTGACCCTGCAACTGGTGTTCACCATTTTCATGGTGGTCGGTGAGGTGGTGTCGACGCAGATGGGCATGAGCATGGCGCGCTACAACGACCCGGTGAACGGCGTGTCGTCGTCCTCGATCATTTACCAGCTGTACTTCATCCTGCTGGTGCTGCTGTTCTTCGCTATCGACGGCCACCTGGTCACCATCAGCGTGCTGTATCAGAGCTTCCTGTTCTGGCCGGTCGGCAGCGGCCTGCATTACCTGGGCGCACAAAGCTTCGTGCAGGCCTTCGCCTGGGTATTGGCCGCCTCCGTGCTGGTTACCTTGCCAGTGGTGTTCTGCCTGACCCTGGTGCAGTTCTGCTTCGGCTTGCTCAACCGTATTTCGCCGGCCATGAACCTGTTCTCCCTGGGCTTTCCCATCAGCATTCTGATGGGCCTGCTGTGCATCTATCTGACTCTGCCCAATCTGCCCGACAGCTACCTGCACCTGACCCGCGAGCTGCTCAACGGCATCGGTGTGATTCTGCGCGAGGGCGGCGATGTCTGAGCAGAACAGCGGCCAGGAAAAGACGGAAGAGGCCTCCGCGCACAAGCTGAAAAAGAGCAAGGATGACGGCCAGGTCGCGCGCTCCAAGGACCTGTCGACCACCATCTCGCTGATCGCCACCCTGTTCATCCTCAAGTTCAGCGCCGGGCTTTTTCTGGAGGGGCTCAGCGACAGTTTCCGCCTGTCGTATATCCAGTTCGGGCATAGCGAGATCGGCCTGGATGACCTCGACACCCTGCTTGGCTACAACATGCTGGTGTTCATCAAACTGCTGTCGCCCCTGCTGCTCACCTCCGTGCTGGTGGTAGCGCTGTCCCTGGTGCCAGGCGGCTGGGTGTTTTCCGCGAAAAACTTCGCCCCGAAATTCAGCAAGCTCAATCCCATTACCGGCCTGGGCAAAATCTTCTCGGCGCAGAACTGGAGTGAATTGCTCAAGTCGATCCTCAAGGTACTGGTGCTGCTCGGTGTCGGCTATGTCCTGGTGCGCGCGGCCCTCCCGGACCTGATCGCGCTGCAACGCAGCAGCGTGTTCGAGGCGATCTCGGCGGCCCTGAACCTGACCTTCAATCTGACCCTGTGCCTGATGCTGATCTTCGTGGTGTTTTCCTTCATCGACATCCCGCTGCAGCGCTACTTCTTCCTCAAGAAGATGCGCATGACCAAGCAGGAGCGCAAGGAGGAGCACAAGAACCAGGAGGGCCGCCCCGAGGTCAAGGCGCGCATCAAGCAGTTGCAACGGCAAATGTTGCAGAGGCAGATCAGCAAGGTGATCAAGAACGCCGACGTGGTCATCGTCAACCCGACGCACTATGCCGTAGCGCTCAAGTACGACACCAAAAAGGCCGCCGCGCCATTCGTACTGGCCAAGGGCGTCGATGAAACCGCGTTATACATGCGCCAGATGGCCACCAAGCATGCACTCGACGTGGTGGAGATTCCTCCGTTGGCACGCGCTATCTATTTCACCACCCAGATCAACCAGCAGATCCCGGCCCCGCTGTATACCGCCGTGGCCCATGTGCTGACCTACATCCTGCAGCTCAAGGCCTGGCGCCAGGGGCGCAGAAGCAAGCCAGAACTGGCGAGCAACCTCCCGATTCCCGACAGCTTGGCCAACAGGGGCTGATTCATGAACCTACTGCAGCAACTCGCGCCCACCTTCCGCAGCGGCCGTATCGGTATTCCGGTGCTGATCCTGTCGATCCTGGCCATGGTCATCCTGCCGCTGCCACCGGTGCTGCTCGATGCCCTTTTTACCTTCAACATCGCCATGGCCATCCTGGTGTTGCTGGTCAGCGTATCGTCGAAGAGCCCGCTGGATTTTTCCCTGTTCCCCACGGTGATCCTGATCACCACACTGCTGCGCCTGTGCCTGAACGTAGCCTCGACCCGCGTGGTGCTGCTCGAGGGCCATACCGGCACCGGCGCGGCGGGCAAGGTAATCGAGTCGTTCGGTGAGGTAGTGATCGGCGGCAACTTCATCGTCGGTCTGGTGGTGTTCGTGATCCTGATGATCATCAACTTCATCGTCATCACCAAGGGCGGCGAGCGCATCTCCGAGGTCACCGCGCGCTTCACCCTCGATGCCTTGCCGGGCAAGCAGATGGCCATCGATGCCGACCTCAATGCCGGCCTGATCGAGCAGCACGAAGCCAAGCGCCGCCGCGCGGAAGTGGCCAAGGAAGCCGACTTCTACGGGGCCATGGACGGCGCCTCGAAGTTCGTCCGTGGCGATGCCATCGCCGGTATTCTGATCCTCCTGATCAACCTGTTCGGCGGCTTCGCCATCGGCCTGTTTGTCTACGACCTGGGCGCGGGCCAGGCCTTCCAGCAGTACGCCCTGCTGACCATCGGTGATGGCCTGGTAGCGCAGATACCGGCACTGCTGCTGTCCACTGCGGCGGCGATCATCGTCACGCGAATCAACGAATCCTCGGACATCACCCAGCAGGTGAATCGCCAGCTGTTGGCCCAGCCGGCACTGCTCTACACCGTTGCCGGCATTCTGTTCACCCTGGCACTGGTGCCAGGCATGCCGCACCTGGCTTTCATCAGCTTCGCCGCTCTGGTGGCCTTCATCGCCTGGATGGTGGCGCGTAATGGCCCACCCACTGAAGCTGCCAGCCTCGAACAGGTCGAGGCACTGGGCAAGGCGATGGAACAGGAACGCGCGCAAAACATGGTGTGGGAGGACATCCCGCTGGTCGAGCGTCTGTCCGTGTCGCTGGGCTACAAACTGGTCGGTCTGGTCAACGAAGCCGCCGGCGCGCCTCTGACCCAGCGTGTGCGCGGCGTACGTCAGACCCTATCGGAAAGCCTCGGCTTCCTGCTGCCAGAAGTGCATATCCGCGACAGTCTGCGCCTCAAGGCATCGCAGTACAGCATCCAGATCAATGGCGAGAAGATCGACAGCGCCGAGCTGCATGCCGATCGCATGATGGCTATCCCCTCACCGGAGCTCTATGGCGAGATTGACGGCATTCTCGGTGTCGACCCGGCCTACCGCATGCAGGTGGTGTGGATCCAGCCGGAGGACAAGGCGCGTGCGTTGAATCTCGGCTACCAGGTCATCGATTGTGCCAGCGTCATCGCCACGCACCTGAACAAGGTCATCCGTGAGCATCTGCCCGATGTGTTCAAGCACGACGACGTCGATCATCTGATGCAGCGTCTCCAGGTGCAGGCGCCGAAGCTGGCCGACAGCCTGAAGAGTCAGCTCAGCTACACCCAGCAGCACCGCGTCTATCGCCAGTTGCTGCAGGAGCAGGTGCCACTCAAGGATATCGTCACCATCGCGACGACGCTGCTCGAAGCCAGCGAATCGACAAAAGACCCGGTATTGCTGGCCTCGGACGTGCGCTACGCACTGCGCCGCAGCATCGTCGGCATGATCGCCGGCGAGCGTCAGGAGCTGTCGGTGTTCATTCTCGAAAATGCGCTGGAAAATACACTGCTCAATGCCCTGGCCATCGCGCAGCAGGCCGGTCCGGTGAGCCTGGACAACATCCCGGTAGAACCCAGCCTGCTCAATCAGTTGCAGAACACCATGCCGGTAGTGAAGGAGAAGTTGCGCAAGGACGGGCACCCGCCAATCCTTACCGTGATGCCGCAACTACGCCCGCTGCTGGCGCGGTATGCGCGGGTGTTCAGCCCGGGCCTGCATGTGCTGTCGCAGAACGAGATCCCGGAAAGAGTGGGCGTCAATATCCTCGGCACGTTGGGCTGATCAACAAACGTCGAGCACGCGGGTGGATGTTCTTCGCATCCACCACCTCTGACCTGATAACAAGATTGCCGCGCCAGAGCGATCTCCTTCATCGCCCCTCCATCCGCCTCAACTAAGCCTTTTCCTTGCGCACTTTGCGCATACCGTCGATCAGTCGGACGTACTCGGCCGTCTCCTCCTGCAAGGCCAGCCCGGCTTCGAAGAAGCCTGTGCGGGTATTCTCCTGCGACCACTGACAGACCATGTTGACATCCACCTGGCGCATCTCTCCCTGACGATCACGCATGCGCACGCGTAGCTTCAGCTCGCTTCCCGGCTCTACCGGCGTATCGCTCAGCAGTTTCATCCCGCATTCGGAAACATCGCCCGCATAGCCGATCAGCGTATCGCTTTCTCGATCGCTGATCTTGATGCGGAAGGTAGAGCGGAAGGTGATACGACTCGATTGACGCATAGGAGAATGCCTTAGTGCTCGCCACGTCTGGTTGGATCGCAAGGATCAGGAGTAATCAATCGAGATCATTCTGAAGGAAGTCGCGCATTGATGGCCTGTGATTCATCAGAACAAGACGACCATAGCGAACAAACACTTAAATTCGAGGCAAACGCTGATGACTTGCACGAGCGACCTCTGCAGCGTGTCCACCTCAGGGTGCCCCGTGCGCACCGAGATGTCGGCGCCCTGAGCGGTGCGCATGGCGCACCCTACCCGAAGCGTTGTTTCTTACACCGAGAAGAAACCAACCCGTAGGGTGCGCCGTGCGCACCGGCATATCGGCGTCTTGAGCGGTGCGCGCAGCG